>ENA-OROZ01001049-OROZ01001049.1-human-gut-metagenome-genome-assembly--contig:-NODE-1049-length-27832-cov-15.082622_pt1 | contig 27832 bp, 26 predicted proteins | sample MGYA00242138_ERZ509066 | MGnify/ENA primary metagenome ERZ509066 (study PRJEB26280, sample SAMEA2338691) | human gut metagenome | biome: human gut; feature: human-associated habitat; material: faeces... | reverse complement strand
TTCAGATTTTCGTGCAAGCACGGAATCTGAACGCAGAAGGGTACGAGTGAACTGTGACGGGATTTTATAACGTATGGAGAAACACCAGTGCTACCGGTTTGCAGTTTGAGATACAGCATGATATAATAAGTAGAAAGAGCGGCTTTTCGTGCAGATATCACTCAAATAGCCGTATAACATTTTGACAGGTCTTTGCAACATGGAAGAATTGCAGCTGCGGGGGCTTATGTTACAATAGGAGGGAACAAATGGAAAAACCGACATTAGTAATTCTGGCAGCAGGAATGGGAAGCCGTTACGGCGGCTTAAAGCAGATTGATCCTGTAGATGACAAGGGGCATAAGATCATTGATTTCTCGATCTATGATGCAGTCAGAGCGGGATTCGGCAAGGTCGTTTTCATCATTAAAAGAGAGCATGAGCAGGATTTCAGAGAGTGCATCGGCAATGCAGTCAGCAAACATATTCCTGTAGAGTATGTATTCCAGGAGCTGACGAAGGTTCCGGAAGGATTTCAGATTCCGGAAGGCCGCGTAAAGCCCTGGGGAACCGCACATGCAATCCTGTGCTGCAAGGGCGTAGTGAATGAGCCTTTCGCAGTGATCAATGCAGATGACTATTATGGAAGAAGCGCTTTTGAAGAGCTGTACCGTTTCCTGACCACACATCACGACGATGAAAAATATCGTTACGCGATGGTTGGCTATCAGCTGGGCAACACTTTGACAGACAACGGTTCCGTTGCAAGAGGTATTTGCGTAACCGACGAAAACGGCTATCTGCAGGAGATTGCAGAGCGCACCAAGATCGTGAAGACCGAGGATGGCGCGGCATACACAGAGGATGATGGTAAGACCTGGATTCCGGTAGGATTAAAGACTCCGGTTTCCATGAACATGTGGGCATTTTCTCCCAGCATTATCAACGAGCTGCAGAATGCAGTAGATCGTTTCTTTGCAGAAGAGGTTGAAAAGAATCCGCTCAAATCCGAGTGCTTTTTGCCGATCGAGGTAGATAAGCTGTTAAAGGCTGGAAAAGCAACCGTTGAGGTGCTTCATTCTGCTGACAAATGGTTTGGCGTTACCTATAAGGAAGACAAACCGTTTGTGATGGAGTCGATCCAGAAGTTAAAGGATGCCGGTGTTTATCCTGATGTTCTGTGGTAAAACAATAAGAAAAGTCAGCAAAAGAATGGAGGAAACGAAACATGGCAATTTTAGTTACAGGCGGCGCCGGATTTATCGGCAGTCATACCGTTATTGAATTACAGAATGCAGGATATGATGTCGTTGTAGTAGATAATCTGGCAAATTCCAGCGAGAAATCCCTGGAACGTGTAGAAAAGATCACAGGAAAGAAGGTTCCTTTTTACAAAGTGGACATTCTCGACAGAGAAGGCCTGAATGAAGTTTTTGCAAAAGAAAAAATCGATTCCTGCATTCATTTCGCAGGCTTAAAGGCAGTCGGTGAATCCGTACAGAAGCCCTGGGAATACTATGAAAATAATATTGCAGGCACTCTGACACTGGTTGATGTAATGCGCAAGCACAATGTGAAGAATATCATTTTTTCCTCTTCTGCAACCGTGTACGGCGATCCTGCGATGATTCCGATCACCGAGGAATGCCCGAAGGGACAGTGCACAAACCCCTACGGTTGGACAAAATCCATGCTGGAACAGGTTCTGACAGATATCCAGAAAGCAGATCCGGAATGGAACGTTGTTCTGCTGCGTTATTTCAACCCAATCGGTGCTCACAAGAGCGGTCTGATCGGTGAAAATCCCAATGGTATTCCGAACAATCTGATGCCTTACATCACACAGGTTGCAGTCGGCAAGCTGAAAGAGCTGGGTGTTTTTGGTGACGATTACGACACTCCGGACGGAACCGGCGTCAGAGACTACATTCATGTCGTTGACCTTGCAAAAGGCCATGTAAAAGCCCTCAAGAAGCTGGAGGATCATTCCGGTCTGAACATTTACAACCTGGGAACCGGACACGGCTACAGCGTGCTGGATATCGTGAAAAACTTCGAGGCTGCTACCGGCGTGAAGATCCCGTATGTGATCAAGCCCCGCCGCGCAGGCGATATCGCAACCTGCTACTCCGATGCGAGCAAGGCAGAAAGAGAGCTTGGCTGGAAAGCAGAATACGGCATCAAAGAGATGTGCGAGGATTCCTGGAGATGGCAGTCGATGAATCCGAACGGATACGACGACTGAGAATAAAAGCAGCAGAACCCGAAATAGCTAAGGCAAAGAAGGAACAAGAGGCAAAATTAGTAGATAATACTGATTTTTGCCTTTTTGAATATATTTTATCGCGCATATTAAAGGAACGATAGAATGGTAAAGTTTACTTGTAAATAGCCCTATGATAAAATAATTAGAAGTAGTGTTGGGCACTTGTAAAAGGTAAAATATTTATAAGGGGTGTTTATGAAATTAGAACAACTGATCGGTGAAGCAACCGAATATGACAAAAAAGCGATGCTGGAGATAAAAAAGCCGAAAAGTTGGCTGAAAAGTGTAAGTGCTTTTGCTAATGGCGTTGGTGGTGTGCTAATTTTTGGCATTGCCGATAATGATTCTGTGGTGGGAGTTGACGATGCAAAGAAAGCTATGGAAGTTATTAGTGAGCAGATAAAGACAAAAATGGATCCAATTCCAGAAGTTCTGCTAAAAGCACACGAAATAGATGGCAAGAAGATTATAACACTGGAGGTATATCGGGGCGGTGAGACTCCTTACTATTATGTAGGAGAAGGTAATTATACGGCTTTTGTTCGAATCGGCAATGAAAGTGTAATTGCGGCTGCGATGGATTTAAAGAGACTGGTTTTACGGGGAAAGAACAGAACTTATGATAGTCTCGTTACGGATTATAATTTTGATGATTATTCTTTTTCCAAGTTAAAGGCAGCATATTATAAACAGACGAAGAAAAGTATGGAAATCAAAGATTTTGAATCATTTGGTATTATTGACAGGAATGGTATGTTAACGAATGCAGGAGCTTTGTTTGCGGATGAATCTCCTGTTTATTGTTCGAGATTATTTTGCACCAGATGGAATGGTATTGACAAAGCATCAGGAGTTATTGATGCACTGGATGATGAAGAATATACAGGCAGTCTTATCCTGCTTTTGGAAGAGGGCATGAATTTTGCGCGAAGAAATTCAAAGAAAATGTGGAAAAAAGAGTCTGATCGGAGAGTAGAATATCCGGAATATCCAGAGAGAAGTATTTTTGAAGGATTAGTGAATGGATTAGTACATCGTGATTATTTAGATATGGGAAGCGAAGTTCATATTGATATTTTTGATGACCGTTTGGAAATATATTCCCCCGGTGGAATGTATGATGGGACGCTTATTCAGGACAGGGATATTGGTAACGTTCCATCAAAGCGCAGAAATCCAGTGGTTGCAGATATTTTTAGTCGACTTGATTATATGGAACGAAGAGGAAGCGGTTTTAAAAAGATTATGCAGGCATATGAAGTAGAACCGAACTATACGGAAGACAAAAAGCCTGTTTTTTATTCAAATGCAACGGAATTTAGAGTTATCCTGAAAAATCTTAACTTTAAGAATGAAGTTTTGAACGAAAAAATTGAAGTTTTGAATGAAGTTTTGAATGAGGTTTTGAATTCTGGCAGAACAGAAATGGAAATAAAAGTAATAAAGAAAATACTATATTCGCCAAGAATTAAACAGAAAGAATTAGCGGAAGATGTAGGTGCTTCTGTAAGTACTGTTCAACGGATTATAAAAAAATTAGTGAAAGAAGAAAAGATAGTTCGTATGAATGGAAAACGGAATGGGTATTGGAAAGTCTTGTAGAATGTTTGCTAAGTTGGATGATGGAGTTATAGAAAAAAGATACATGGATTTTTTCAAAATTGACATGTACAATATTTGAGAAACGCAAAACACCTGCGGAATGGGGAGATGTGATATGACACAACAATATCAGGAGCTGACAGAGCAGTTGGCGGCGCTGGTGGATGCAGAGTGGCCGATGGTCAGCAACCTTGCAAATGCGGCAGCGCTTTTATATGAAAGGCTGGATCGCCTGAACTGGGCAGGCTTTTACCTGACGGACAATCATGTGCTGTGGCTGGGACCTTTTCAGGGAAAAACAGCGTGCGTGCGGATTGCAGAGGGAAACGGCGTCTGCGGGACAGCGCTGCAGACGGACAGCGTACAGCGGGTCGAGGACGTGCATGCGTTTCCCGGACATATTGCGTGCGACGCGGCATCCCGGTCGGAAATTGTGCTTCCACTGCACAAAAACGGAGAGGTAATCGGTGTGCTGGATATTGACAGCCCGGAGGTTGGCAGATTTTCGGCGGAAGATGAAGAGGGATTGCGAGAGGTTGTGCGGATTCTGGAACGGATTATAGTTTGCTCGTAACTTTTGACAGGCAGATTCCTGCTCACATGAAAATCTGACTGTCAGAAATCATGAAGGGAGCGGGTAAACTGCTGAGGAAAACAAAATGGATAAAATAGCAAAAGTACCGCATCTGCGGGAAGAACTGGACTGGTTGGATCAGACCTACGGTGTGGAGAAAGAGGGATTTTTTCATCAGGTGCACTGGCAGCTGCTTGTTGCGATCATGCTGAGCGCGCAGAGCACGGACAAGCAGGTGGATGAAGTCCTTCCGAAGCTGTATGGTCGTTTTCCAACCGTGCAGGAGATCGCGCAGGCGACAGAAGAGGAAATCGGGGAAGAAATCAAGTCGGTTGGCTTGTATAAAAGTAAGGCAAAGCATGTTAAATCCTGTTGTATGCAGCTTGCAGAACAATATGGCGGTGAAGTGCCGACGACGATCGAAGAGCTGGTAAAGCTGGCGGGAGTCGGAAGAAAGACTGCAACACTCTTTCTAGCGGATGCGTATGGGATTCCGGGCGTGACTGTGGACACACATGTGTTTCGGATTTCGCATCGGCTCGGCTGGGCGAACGGCAAAAATCCGGTTGAGACGGAAGAGGAGCTGATGCGGGTGCTTCCAAAAGATCACTGGAACCGGATCAATTTTCAGCTGATTTATCACGGCAGGAGCATTTGTACCGCAAGAAAAGCGAAATGCAGTGAATGTGGACTGCAGGCGTGGTGCGAAAAGCGCGTGGAGAAAAAGCAGGCGTAGGCGTTGGTTTATGTGGCGATTAGGCGGACAGCGGGCGGGAGACACAGGAACAGCTGACAGTACAGAATACGGGATTGGGGAAACAGTATGTACGAAAAATATGAACTGCCGATACGATTTACGGAAGAACAGAGAAAAAAGTATGCAGAATGGGGCATCAAAAAAGGAAAAGTTCTGATGCCAATGGCTGCAGTAACAATTGGAATCGATCTGCTGACAGTGCTTTGGGTTGTCGGCAGAGTGTGGCTGATTCGTGAGAGCGATCCGATCTGGTTTCAGATCATTTGCCAGAACGATGGAATCGGGGAAATTTCCAGTACGATTGCGATTATCCTGACCTTTTTGATTTTAAAACCGATCGATCTCATTCTGGATAAGATCTGGCATCGTCCGGAAGGAACGGAGTGGCTGGAAGTTGGGCTGACGAAAAATGGCGTGACGGTGAAGCGGACATATAGAGCGGGAGATGCCGGGACGGGTGTGGACAATGCCGCTGGCAGAGGTTGTTGTGGGGAAACTACGGTTTTCGAAACACATCCGCTGATACAAATGGACGAATACCTGGACGTTGAGAACAACGCGGTGCGTGTCCAGGGGGTTTGGCTGGAAATCGGGGAAAACACCCGGGAAAATATTTACACGCCCCAACAGCAGAAGCACTGGCTGGATCAGCCGGAGGGAAAGAGCGGCAGCATTAACAGCGTACAGAAACTGCAGAAGATTATCAAAGGCTACGCGGCAGCGCTGGAGGAAAAAGAAAAAGAGCGGGCGTGGCTGATGGAACAATGAATATACGTGATGGAGTTGGAGTATCGGGGAAATGTAAAGTATACAGGAATAAGCAAAATTGGATTGACAGAAAATATAGAAAGGCGTATTGTAATAACAAAGAGTGGGATTTCCCACACAAATGCTTGCGTAGGAGGTATTGATAATGGAAGCAATGAAAGATTATGTTGCTCATTTGGATAACAAAAAAAGAATTACTCTCAGAGGAGCTGCTTATCAGTATTACAATGTAAAAGAATACGGAAATGGTTGTATTATTCTGGAACCTCGGGAACTCACAGTGCCAGAGAGCATTTCAGCCAGAACTTTGGCAGATATGGATCGTGCGGTAAGCAACTTTAAGAGAGGCGATGTTTCCCCGGCTATTGACCTGTCAGATTTTTAAAAGGAATAAGAGATGAATTATAATATACGAATGGGAATTCCTGAAATGCAGGAGCTTTGGTTAGAGCTGCAGGAGAAATATCGTTCAGGTAATATAAAAAAGAAGGAAGAACAGTTATATAAAAAATGGGGAAAGGCTTTAAAGCTGTTGTCGGCTGATCCGGGTTATCCGAGTCTTCAAACACATGAAATAGAGCCATTATCCAGACGTTATGGAATGAAAGTGTGGCAATCTTATCTGGAAAATAAGACCAGTGGTGCAATGAGAATGTACTGGGTTTATGGTCCTGATCAGAAAGATATTACGATTATTGGACTGGAGCCACACCCGGAAGATAAGAAAAATGGCGCATACGACAGAATTTCATTGTCAGATTTGTAGAATAAAACTGAGTATAGAACTTAACACGAGCAGTTGGTCTATGAAAAATAGGCTGGCTGCTTTTTTTATGCACGAAATTTCGAAAATAGGAGATAAGAAGTGCCGACAGATGGGAAAAGAAATCTGTCGGCACTTGTTAGTTAGAGTAATCTAAAGTTATAAGTGATATAGTTTTATTCCGGATTATCAACTACGATGACTTTAATACCAAGTTTATCAAACAAGCTTAAATCCTGTTCGGAAGAGTCCCAGTCTGTAATTAAAGTATTGAGCCGATTAGCAGGACAAATACTTACAATTGAATCGAAACCGATTTTTTCTTTAGGATATAAGCCAATGGTCAATCTGGAACTATCAATTAAAGCATTGAAAAAACTTATATAAGGCGTACTTTGTATAGATAGTCCAAAGGATGCAGAGATACAAGCAGAGGTAATGAAGCATTTGTCAAGACGGAGCCTTTTAACGGTTTCAACAGCGATGGTATCATAGCAGTTTCCTTTATTATCCATTTCTCCGCCAAGAATAATAACGGATACATCTGTTAAGGTGCGAAGCTCATCAGCAATTAAGATAGAATTTGTGACCACCTTAATTTTTAAATGCTCTGGAAGGTTTTTAACCATAAACAATCCCAATGTTGTTGAGGGAATGTATATGACATCGTTTTCCTGGATCAATGAGACGGCTTCTTTTGCAATCTGAAGGTAATTAGGTTTTACCTGGGGAATATCTTTGAAGGTCATTGTTTCAGGTCTTCCGGCTGCAATTTGGCGAATGGGCAATGCACCGCCATGAGTTCTTTTTAATAACCCTTTTTCTTCCAAAATTCTAAGGTCACGTTTCGCGGAGTCATAGCTGACGTCAAAATTCTTTTGGATGTCAGCATTGGAAATACTGCCATGCTCGGATAACCAGTCTAAAATAGCGCGGTGTCTTTCTTCGATATACATAAGAACCCTCCTTTGAAAAACGCTTTGTTATTGTTACTGAATTTAATGTACACGATTATTAACGAAAAGTCAACACAAACGTTAATAAATGTTAAAACAAAAGTGAAAAACAGGAATAAACAGTTAGAAGGAGGAACCTAATATAGAAAAAGGAAGAACTGAGCGAGGAGTACAAATCAAAAAGAAAAATAGATATTGAGTGATAGATAGAAATTGCGGCTCCATAGATGGTTTCTCACCTAAGGAGCCGCTGGTTATATAGTAATTTACAGATATTTTTACACGGTTTTATTCCACCTTCATCCCATCCAGCAGCGCGTCGATTTTTGCGCTCTTTTTGGGTTTTCCCTTTACCTCTTTTCCGCTCTTGATGACCATCGAAACATTGCGGAGGACAGAAAGGTCGTCGAGCGGATTTTTGTCGAGAACGATCATGTCGGCGAGCTTGCCGGGTTCAATGCTTCCGGTCAGACGGTCGATACCGACAATCCGGGCATTTTTCAGGGTAGCGGTATGTAAGGTTTCGCGGGCGTCTGCCTCGATATATTTCTGGAAATAGATGAGTTCGCGCCAGAAATTATAGTGGGTAACGTAAGGGCAGCCAACGTCGTTGCCAAGACCGACCGGAATGTCGTTTTCCCGCGCGGTTTTGGCAGCGGAAATGATGCCGTTGCAGACGATTGTTCCGTTGATTTTGTAGCGCTCATCGGGCATGGCGTTTTCATCGAGCAGCTTCATCGGGATTGCGGGCGAGATCGTACAGACGAGCTTTGCATTTTTTTCATGGAACAGGGCGGTCAGCTCGTCGTCGAGGACGGCTCCGTGTTCAATTGTATCGACGCCGTTTTGCAGAGCTGCTTTGACGCCCTCCGGGGATTCCACATGCGCGGCAACATAAAAACCAAGCGCATGTGCGCGGTCACAGATGGCTTTGATTACAGGCTCGGGCATTTTCATAGCGCCGGGGGCTCCGGTATCGTCCGCATCCAGCACACCGCCGGTGATCATGATTTTAATCAGGTCTGGCTTTGCTTCGGCAATTTTATCAACACAGGCAACAGCTTCTTCGGGCGAGGTTGTCGCGTAGGCAAGCAGCCCTGCCATATGTCCGCCGGGGACGGAAATTGCCTTGTCCGCCGCCAGAATATTCGGACCGACAACTTTGCCGGAACGGATTTCGTCGCGGATCTGGGAATCGATCGTGTCCAGACCGCCGACGGTGCGGATCGTGGTGACGCCGCTTAACAGCTCTGTTTTGGCAAAATTGTAGCACATTTTTTTGAGAATCCATCTGCCGGGTTTATTGCGCAGCAGCGTATTGGCAAGACCAGAGGTGTCGGAATTGGTTTTGCTGATATTCATCGGTTTGCCGCTGCCGGGCAGATGGACGTGCAGGTTGATTAAGCCGGGAAGCACATACCGTCCGCCCAAATCGACAACTGCAGCGTTTGCAGGAATCTGATGGCAATCAACAATTTCTTTGATTTTATCATTTTCTACTACAATGGCTTTGTTTTTCTGCAAAGTCATTTCTTTTGTGCCGTCCAAAATGGCAGCATTTTTGTATACAGTGAGTGACATTGTAATACCTCCCTAGGTGGTTTTTCGTGTGTTTGTGTGCGCATTTCTTTGGAACCGCGTGCGCTTTTTTGCCTGCTACGCAGGCTGCATCGATCGCGCGCTGGAGCGAACGGCATTATGGAATAACTGCATCAACCGGAATGCAGAAATTTTTAGATGAGGCGCTCCGGACGGCTGAATGAAAGCACGGTTTGTGGAATGGGAGTTTCTGGACAGCATCGGAAAATAAGGAGGATGCGCAGAGAGTTCCTGTTTTTCCGGTGCTGTGAGCAGAAACAGTATACCTTTATTTTTTATTTTTGAGTTTAAAATACTGCCGGGCATAGGAAATAAAAACCAGAAGATACAGACAGATAAGAATGCCGAAAAGCAAGGAAAAAATGTATTCCTGCTGCATTAGATTTCGGATCATTCCAGGAAGCAGAAGGCATAAAAATAGTACGAGCAGAGGAAGCACTTTGCCCTTAAAAATCTGTACAAGCATCTGGAGCCGGGACTCATCATCGCAGAAAATGGCATCTGTACCGGCAGCTTCTGATGCTGGCTTGCGAAAATAGCTATAGCCCATATAATCCTGAAGATATTCCCAGCCGCAGTCTTGAAATATTTTTACATATTCATCCTTATGTGTAATTCCCTCCTGATTAAAATCCAGCTGATAAATGACATCTTCCGGTTCGCATTTTTCGAAATGATACCGGCAAAGACCGGACACACTGATGAACTTCCAGCCGTCTTTGTGCATTTGACGAAGATATTCCTGTTCTTTTTCGTAATCGGCAATGGTGAAAAAACGGATTGTTGTTTTGTTCTGCATCGTTACATTTCCTCCTGTGCGATTTTGTATAGTCGTTCAATACGTTTTAATTCAATCCGAAGAACCTCCGTTCCAAGGTCTGTGATCTGGTAGATTTTTCGTTTGTCTTCTTCCCGGATAAACTGAATCAGCCCATCTGTTTCCATTTTTGACAGACTTCCGTACATCGTGCCGGGGGCGAGCCGAATTGCTCCGTCTGTCAGGGCTTCCACTTTCTGAACAATTCCATATCCGTGATTAGGCTTTCTTAAACAGAGTAAAATATAAAAAGCCGTTTCTGTCATGGGAACGTAAACTCTTCTGATATGTTGGTTCATTTTGTATCTCCTATATCGAAGTGCGATGTATTGTACTGCAATATAATATATCGTACTTCGATATAGCTGCCAAGAGGAAAAGAACGCTTTCTCCGAAATACCACTTTTTTACACATATATGCGCCTAATCTTCCTCGAAAACCGCGTTGCTCCTCTTTATAATAGAGACAGGATTCAAAGGGTGAAGTCTGTGCATCGAAAAGCAGACTGCGGGAGGATGATATGCGCGAGTTGATCTATGATAATGTGCGGATTCAGTTTTTGTCAGAAGAGGTACTTCGGCTGGAAGTCAGATATGGGGCATATTTCACGGATCGGAATACGCTTTGGATTCCGGACAGGGGAGCGTTTGAAAAGGCAGGAAAGAGACTGCCGGAAAGTCAAAGCAGATCCCGGGAAAATCAGGACAGGCAGCAAAGCCTGGTGGTAAGAGAAGAGGCAGCTCAGGAACACAGCCGTCCGCAGCGGTTTTTGCTGGGAGACCTTCTTCTTGTTTTGCCGAATCCGAAAGAAGGACTGAGGGGGCTTCAGATTTTTAGAGAGGGCAAATGCGTTTATCAGTACGAAAGAGTAAAAATAAACGGAAAGCTTCCGGCTCCGGCACAGACTCCATGGATTTATCCGCTGCTGGACGTACCAAGAATTTTGCTGCCGGAAAAAAACTGCAGCACTTCTGAAAAGGAAAAATATATCCTGCAATGGGATGCGGAGGATCTTTATCTTCTGGTGTGCAAAAAAGATGCAAGAAAGCTCCGGGAAGCGTATGTCTGTCTGACCGGAAGGGCAGATATGCTCCGGGAGGCTGTATTGGAGGATCAAAAAATTGAGCCTTGTTTGAAGCAGCCACTGAGATTACTCAAAGCCGCATCAGATGGAAAAAGTGAGGCAGAAACACCTGCTAATGGATTGTATACAGAGATCCTGAAGAACCCTGAGAGATATTTTCAGGACAGAAAAAAAGAATTGCCTTATCTGGATTATCTGGAAATGACGGAGTGCCAGAGAGAGACAAATTTAAAACAGATGCTTCGAAAACCAGGAAACGGCAGTCTGTTGCCGATGCTGTATAGAAACGTGTATGAAAGCTGGGAGAACGGCATGCCGATCTGCCGCCGCCTGGACTGGGAATATCCCCAGGATAAAAAGGTGCTGCTATATTTGCAGGAGTTTATGATCGGAGATCTGCTTGTTGTGCCGGAAAAAGAAAAGTCTGAAATCTACCTGCCGGAGGGATTGTGGCTGTATCCGTGGACAGGAAAGGTATATCAGGGAAAACGCTGCAGGAAGCTGAAAAATCAGTCAGAGCAGCTGGAACTCTATATCCGGCTGGGAGCGGTTTTGATCCTGGCGGAGGATACTGCCTGTGTCAAGGAGCAGAGCTGGGAGCTTTTGACGATGGATTATTATCCCTGTAAAGAATGTTTGCAAGACGGATTTCTGTATGAGGATGACCGTGAGACGGATGCCTACAAAAACGGAAAATATCGCAAGACCTATTATCATACCTCCTATGATGGAAATCAAAAGGCATATGGACTTAGCATTTCAAACGCGGAGGGAGACTTTGCGGGCAGGTTTGCAGGTAAAAGGCGGACATTGCGGATCCGGTGTCATGAGCTTTTGGGAGAACGGGTAAAACAGGTGTTGATCAATGGGAGAAAACAGACTTTTGAGAGAATCTTGAAATCAAAGGCGGCGAAGGTATTCGGGACAGCAGGCGCAGCACCGGACAGCGATGTGGCAGAGCTGGTGGTAGAACATCCGCTGTCAGAATGCTTGCATGTGGATTTTGTGATGGAATGACAGGGCACCCCGCCCGCCTACGCAGGGGGGAGCGGCTTGACATAATCGTCACGTGTGGATAAGTCATTTCGAAACCAGCTGGGCGTCACACCGGTCCAGCGCTTAAAGAGGCTGGTGAAGTGTCGGTAATCCGGGAAGCCCAGCAGGTCGGATATTTCCTGAATGGACATTTCCGTAGAGCGCAGAAGATCCTGTGCAATTGCCAGCTTTCGGGACAAGTAATAATGATAGGGCGTCATATGAAAGGTTTCTTTAAACAGATGAATCGCACGGGAATTGGAAAGATGTACCTGTGCAGCGATATTTGCGATGTTGAGCGGTGCAGTCAGATTCTGCTCGATGTAGGTTTTCATGATCTGGGGGGCAGAGGTATCGGTCTGCAGTCCGTTTAGCTGCTCGGAAAACTGAATGATATGCTGATGGAGTAAAAGGGCCAGCTCGTTTTTGTTGAGCGAGGGCTCTTTTTCCAGCTTCTGAAGGATCTGCATCAGGTAATCGCTTTTCCAGAAATTCCGGACGCAGCAGTTGAAGCCGAGCTGATAATCACTGAGCAGATGACTGATCAGGTTTCCCTGACCGTTGAACCAGATCTTTACCCAGGGATCATTATGGTCGGAATAATAATGATGAAACGTACAGGGATGCAGAATGTAGGCATCCCCTGCCGTGAGCCTGGTTAAGGTGCCATTAAATTCCACATAGCCGGTTCCCTGCAGCACGCATTCAAACACATAATGATCTCCGTTGAAGCGCCGGATGTGGTAATAAGGATCGCGGTAGCTGATCCCGGCGGAAAGCGGGGCAAATTCCGGAGAAGCCATGCCTGTGTAGGGGCAGATCTTTTCAGAGTGGATTTCATAAAGGTCGCGTTTGGTAATCAATGTGGTGTCCTTTCTGTCAAAGAGCAGGAAAAGTTACAATTGGTTTTGCCCGGTTCTTTTGTTTCCTGTTTGTGCAGTTTTTTGTATCGATATAACTGGGCATCCGCCTCTGAAATCGCTTGCTCTATGCTGCCATCAGATTTATGATAAATGCTGTATCCCATAGAAACCAGAGGAAGATTGCAGTCCTGCTCCTGGCTGGAATTTAAATTATTTATAAAAAGGCTGATTGCATTTAAAATATCAATTTCATCTGCTTTATCAGATAATACACCAAATTCGTCGCCGCCGATCCTGTAACAAAAGCCGATGCCTGAAAAAGACTTCAGTATCAAACCGGCAATCGTGCTGAGACACTGGTCTCCATACTGGTGCCCAAATTGGTCATTGATTTTTTTAAAATCATCCACATCAAAGAATATAATCGCCCCATAACCCAGGGACTCCAGATGCTGGATTTCATATTCATAGGCGCGGCGGTTAAACAGACCGGTCAGGATATCGTGCTTCTCTTTCAACTCACAAAAAAACGCATAATAAAGGATGAGGGATAAGGAAACGCAGGACCAGGTTGTATGGATGGATGGAAACAGAACCTGTATAGAGGTTCCTCCAAGAATGAACAAAAACAGCAATAGCAGTGCAAAGCAATCTTTGTTTTGATAACGCTTGGCGATGTATAAGGTTTCTTTAAAAAGTATGGTCATGCTCCAGATATAAACGGCAACATAAACAAAAAAACAAGGTCCGCGGAAATATTCATTTTGCTGAGAAATGGAAAATATCAGACCGAATTTTGGCGAGAGCATAACCAAAAGCATGTTGGTAACAGCTGGAAGGAACAGGTAAAACATATTTCTGTAATTTCTATGGTTAAAAACAAATGCAAGAGAAATGGTAATAAATGGAGAAAGTGAAAAGCCGAGCACATTAAAAACTATATTCGGGAGGCTAAAAGAGGCAACCGGCTGTCCAAAAACAGAGGTTCCGATTTCCGCAAGGATGACAAGTATCGTGCAAAAAATGGCAGTGGAAAAAAAACGCTTCATTTTACGGTCCAGAAGGTTGTTTCTGTCGACAACAAAAGCTAATAGCAGCATGGCTAAAATATTCGTTATGGATAGGGCAACATAATTTTCCAGCATTTCTGACCTCATTTCTGGTTTGAGTTATTGTAAGATGATGATAGCACTTTTTTATACATATACGCAAGCTTTTTGTATAGTGAAAAACGGAGGCGGAGATTATGATGAATGAGTAAAGTGCATAAGGAAAGCAACAAAAAGATAAAAAATGACAGCAATGTTACTACACTGCCCTCCGGCAGAAGCTTTTTTGCAGATAAAAAGGGAAGATCGAATAGGTGCAAAAAAGTAGTGAGCATTTTGGGAAAACGCGTGACAGACAGGGATCTTTTACCGAAAGGTTTTCATTGCGGGAAATAGAAAAGGAGAATAGAGAGGAAATTATGAAACCAAAGAATATGCTTCTGACGTTGGATACATGTCTGGAACAGGAGAAAACGGGGAGAAAAACAGGGCTGCTGGTGACGGCACTGATGAATGGACTGATGCTTGTTCTGTCCCTACCCTTTATGGACTGGATCCAGCTGGTAAATATTCCGAAGCTTTTTGCTAAGCTGGGGATTACAAGAGAAGCAGCAGGCAGCCTGTATTCGAGCTACAGTATTTTTTCCCTGCTGGGATTTGTAAAAAATTCCGGAAAAGGTGTTTTCGGATTGTATGCAATGCTGCTGCTGATCCTGCTGGTTGCAACCTGGTATCTGGAGCTTCTGTATATCTGGAAGGTCTTTCGCAACAGCAAAGGGGACGATGGGAAGGGAGAGTTTCATACTTATGTGATCGGAAAGGCCTCGACACTTCTGACAGCACTTCTGGTGTTTGGCTCTTACGGTTTTGTCCTGTATTCCAACAATGTGGTGAAAATGAAGGGCTTTTCCGGATCGTGGATCCTGGCAGTTGAACTGATATTGGCGCTTGCAGCCTATGGACTGATCAAACGGATGGAGGCGAAGGAGAGGATCCGCTGCCATGAACACGGGCTGATCAAAGAATTTCAGAAAAACTGGGTACTGTTTCTGATGCTGATCCCGCTGTGTGTGTTCTTTCTGATCAATTCCTACCTGCCGATGATCGGTATTTACTTTGCATTTGTGAACTTTAATTTTTCAGACGGTCTGTGGGCAAGCCCCTTTGTAGGACTGAAAAACTTCGAATTTCTGTTCCAGTCCCAGATGGGCAGACTGATCCGTAATACGGTTTTATATAACGTAGTCTTTATCGGGCTTGGAAATGTGCTTCAGATCTTCTTTGCGATCCTGATCAGCCAGCTGACGGTAAAATGGTTTAAGAAGACCGGACAGACGCTGATGTTTATGCCATACTTCGTATCCTACGTTATGTTAAAGGTCATGGTCTACAGCCTGATGGAATATCAGTATGGTGCGATCAATAACATGATTCGTTCCTCGGGAGGGACGGCGATCGATTTTTACAACACACCGGTGTACTGGCCGTTTCTGATCATCCTGTTTTACATGTGGAAATCCGTCGGCTACGGTATGGTTATTTATCTGGCGACGATCATGGGCATTGATAACGAGCTGTATGAAGCGGCAAAAGTAGACGGTGCGAATATTTTCAAGAGAATCCGTTACATTACGCTGCCGCAGATCAAGCCCACATTTATTATCCTGCTGATCTACTCTCTGGGCAGCATCATGAAAGGTAATTTTGAACTGTTTTATCAGACCGTCGGAAACAACGGACTTTTGTATGACGTGACAGACATTCTGGACACTTATGTATATCGGATTACGGTCGGACAGCCGCTGAGCATCGGCCTTGGTTCCGCAGCGGGTCTCTTCCAGTCGATCTTCGGATTTGTGGTCGTTATGGTGACGAACTGGGCGATTAAGAAAAAAGATTCTGAGTACGCATTATTTTAAGGGAGAGGAAAAGATTGAAAAATAAAATTTTTCAATCGCGAGATTTGTGTCTGCGCGCACTTGACACAAACTCGGCATGCGCAAAAAGCGTGCGCAGAAACGAGGAGAAAATGCAAAAAGTAAAGACAGGAAGTAAGATCAAACCTTCCACAAGCAATATTGTATTCAACATACTGGCATATTCCCTGGTCGCCATTGTCTCGATTGTCTGTGTGCTGCCGTTTTTACTGGTAGTATCCGGTTCGTTTACGGATAACGGAGTGATCATAAGGGAGGGCTATAGCCTGTGGCCGAAGGTTTTTTCCCTGGAGGCCTACAAGGTCATTTTTAAAAATCCTGCGTCTATTCTGCAGGCATATAAAATGACGATTTATTACACAGTTGTCGGTACGGCAGTCGGTCTGTTTATGACGACAATGACAGCCTATGTTGTGTCCCGCAAGGAGTTCAAGTACCGCAACATTGTGACCTTTATGATGTATTTTACAACGATCTTCGGCGGCGGTATGATTCCGTGGTATCTGCTGTATGCAAATGTCCTGAATTTAAAGGGAACGGCATTTGTTATCTGGTTTCCCGGCATCACGAGCTCATTTCTTGTGATCCTGATGCGGACATTTATTCAGAGCAGCGTGCCGGATGCGATTGCGGAATCTGCCAAAATCGATGGAGCGGGACCCTTTACGATCTTTATCAAAATCGTCCTGCCGGTATTAAAGCCCGGTCTTGCAACAGTGGGATTGTTCCTGGCGCTTGGCTACTGGAATGACTGGTATCGGTCGTCCCTGTTTTCCACAAATGCCAATACCTATGAGCTGCAGTTTTATCTCTATAATATGCTGAGCTCTACGACCGCATTAAAGGATCTTGCAGCCGGAGCAACGGCACAGATCGAGAGCATGCCGGGGCAGTCGATGAAAATGGCGATGGCGGTCATCGTAACCGGACCGGTGCTGTTATTCTATCCGTTCGTACAGCGGTATTTCGTATCCGGCATTACAGTCGGTGCGGTAAAAGGCTGAGAAGCTGTATATAGAAACGGAGCATCCGTTTTTATAGATATAAAAATTCAGAAAGAAGAGGAATGCCGTAGATCATACGGAAACGCAGGAAAGGGAGGAAACATATGCGTAAAAAAGTTGTAAGTGTACTATTGACAGCGGCAATGACCGCTACGATGTTGGCGGGCTGCGGCAATAAGCAGACTGCAGACAGTCAGCTTGGGGAAAGCTACGAGGAAACTATGGCTGCAGTGCAGAGTGAAGAGGCTGCCACAAAAGAGACGGAAACCACAGCACAGGCAAAGGAGCTGGATTATTCCGAACGGGTTGACCTGGTATTTTATCTGCTTGGTGACGCACCGGCAGGGCTGGATCGCGTAGAGGATAAGATCAATGAGATCCTGCTGGAAAAGGCAAATGCAACCGTAGATTTTCAGTTTTCTACATGGACAGACTGGGGTGAAAAATACAAGCTGCAGCTGACCACCGGCGGTGTAGATTTAATCTATACCGCAAGCTGGAATAATTTCGGACAGCTGGCACAGAGCGGTGCATTTTTACCGCTGGATGATCTGCTGGATCAGGTATCTCCTGATTATAAAGCTCAGATCGACCCCGCAGCGCTGGAGGGTTGTCGTGTAAACGGAAAGATCATGACCATTCCATGCCTTTGGAAGCAGTACACACCCAATGGTATTGAATACCGCGAAGATCTGAGAGAAAAATATGATCTGCCGGTTCCGGATTCCATCGAAAATCTGGAAGCATACTTAAAGGGGATTCAGGAAAATGAGCCAGAACAGGGTCTGATTGCACAGAACCCGAACGGTATTCTGGCATATCAGGATGTCGATATTGCAGTCGACGCGTATGGTCTGCGTGCAAGAGTGGATAATCCGACAGAGCTTGAGGATTACTGGTTCTCCGATGCATTCGTAGAAGATATGAAGCTGTTAAAGGATTGGGCGGACAAGGGCTATTGGTCCAGAAGTATCCTGTCCAACACTACAGACGCAGGCGAGCAGTACGATAACGGTCAGTGTGCAGTTTTAGTTTACGGCATGAACCCGAACAAGTACACCACCCGTGTAGAGACCTGGAAAACAGATCATCCCGACTGGAAAACTGCATATTTTGCAACCGGTGAAGAGGGCGGCTATACCTGGTCAACAACTCCTACCGCAGATGCAACCGCAATCACCAAAGACTGCAAGAACCCTGAAAGAGCGATGAAGGTTCTCGAGCTTCTGGCTACCGACAAAGAGCTGAACCTGCTGACCCAGTACGGTATCGAGGGCGAAGATTACGAAGTAACCTCCGACGGTCTGTATCAGAGCCTGGATTCCGATTTCGGTTATGAAGGCTTAAATGCATGGTCCTTAAGAAATCCGGATTACAAGCTGCCCAACGGCGAAGGCGGCAAGATGCTGCAGGAGATGTTTGACAATTATGGAAAGATTTGTGAAGAAAAAGGTATGCCGAGTGTAGATCCTTATAGCGGTTTTTCTGAGGATTACAGCGCATATTCTGCAGAAAAGGCAGCAATCGATGATGTAGTAAGCGAATATCTGCGTCCTCTGCAGAACGGTCTGGTAGACGACGTGGATGCAGCTGTTGAAACCTTCCGGGAGAAAGTAAAGGCAGCAGGGCTGGACAGCGCAAGAGAAGGCTGGGCAGCACAGTGGCAGACATACTGTGAAGAAACAGGACTGAAGTAAACCATTACGATACCAGATGCCTGAGGGAGCGTTTGTCAGGCGTGTCCTGTAGAAGATAAAAAGAAGAAACCCGCGGCGATTCCTGAGGTTTGATGTCAGGATGCCGCGGGTTTTTTGGATGAAAATGAGTTGTATGAAAGTCTTTTCTATGACATATTTTATTCAGATCAATTTTATTAAAAATGATTTGAATAAAAATGTTTTAAATAAAAAGAGGAGAGGAAGATGTTTTATTGCTTACGTTAGATTCTCTTTACGAATAAAAAATGTTATACTGTATTGACGCACCAAAACCAGGCGACACCGACGGTGTCATTTGGTTTTGGAAAACAAACACAAAAGGAAAAGGGGAAAACGCCATGAAAACAACCGTTGCAATTGTCGGCCTTGGAAGCCGCGGAAGAGTAACTTATGCGCCGATTGCCAAACAATATCCGGATTTAATGGAGATTACAGCGCTGGCAGATATCAATCCTGCCTGTGTAGAGGAAGCTGCAAAAGAGTACAACGTACCGAAGGAGCGCTGCTTTACGAGTGCGGAAGAGCTTTTGGCACAGCCGAAGCTGGCAGATGCGATTTTTATCTGCACTCAGGATCAGGATCATGTCCGGGAAGCGCTGGTGGCGCTGGAAAAAGGCTATCATATCCTGATGGAAAAACCGATTTCTCCCAGTGCAGAGGACTGCAATAAGCTGTTGGAAGCGTCCCGTAAGTATGACAGAAAAATCGTAGTCTGTCATGTGCTGCGCTATACGCCCTTTTTCTCGAAGATCAAGGAGATCATTTCTGAGGGAATCATTGGCGATGTTGTAACGATTCAGGCCATCGAGAACGTCGGCTACTGGCATCAGGCCCACAGCTTCGTGCGCGGCAACTGGAGAAACAGCAATACGACCAGCCCCATGTGTCTGCAGAAGACCTGTCACGATTTCGACCTGTATCTGTGGTTGGCGGACAAGACGCCCAAGCGCGTATCCTCGATGGGAGATACTTATTTCTTCAAGGAAGCTTGTGCACCGGAGGGTGCTGCGCTTCGCTGCATGGACGGCTGTAAGGCAAAAGAAAACTGTCCGTTTGACGCGGAAAAAATTTATATCACCAACAAGCGTACCGGCATCGCACAGGGCAACACCGAATGGCCGGTTGACGTTCTGGCAATTCATCCGACAGAGGAAAGCATCTATGAAGCGATCAAGACAGGACCTTACGGACGCTGTGTATTCCATTGCGACAACAACGTTGTAGATCATCAGATCACGAATATTGAAAACACCGACGGCAGCAACATCAGCTTTTCCATGAGCGGATTTACGAGTGACGGCGCTTCCCGTTACTGTAAAATCATGGGAACAAAAGGCGATATCACAGCGGATATGACAAAAAATATTATAGAAATCGGACTGTTTGGACAGCCGCGAGAGGTGATTGATGTGACGAAGCTTGCGACGGATTTCAGCGGACATGGCGGCGGTGACGTCAGAATGGTTCTGGAATTTCTGGAAATGATCACGACCGGCAAGGAACCGCAGGGTATCACCTCGCTGGAGCAGTCGATCAACAGCCATCTGGTTGCGTTCGCGGCGGAAGAATCCAGATTAAACCATGGCGCGCCGGTGGAGATCGGGTAAACGAAAATATAAAAGAATATAAAAATCCCCATATCCGCCGCTGCTGACAGGCCACGCAAAATGTGGATACCTGTTCAGACAGTGGATTGGATATGGGGAGTTCGCACTCATAAAAATGTAATCTTATCATTATAATTCGCTCATAAAAATGTATTTTTAGAAAAAAATATGCTCATAAAAGTGTAAAATGGTGTATACTATAAAATAAAGATACGATCGGAGGTACACCTTATGAGTTATTTGATTCGAAAAACAGATACTTTTTTAAGAAACTGGAAGAAAAATCCTGATCGGTATCCTTTAATTATAAAAGGAGCAAGGCAGGTCGGAAAAACCGAAACGATTCGAAAGTTTGCAAAAGAAAATTATAAAAATTTAGTTGAAATAAACTTTATTACAGAACCGGCTTATAAAACAATCATTGACGAGGGCTTTTCGGCAGATAATATTTTGAAACTGATCAGCAGAATCGATCCTTCCAAACATTTCAATGCAGGTGAAACGTTACTCTTTTTTGATGAAATCCAGGATTTTCCGGAAATTACTACGTCTCTCAAATTTTTCAAAGAAAGCGGCAAATATGACGTTATATGTTCCGGCTCCCTGCTTGGTGTGCAATATCATCGAATTGCCAGCATCAGCGTCGGTTATAAAACCGATTATCAGATGTATTCTATGGATTTTGAAGAGTTTCTATGGGCAAAAGGATATCAGGAACAGGTTATATCCGATATGCTTGAGCACATGCTTTCCGGCACACCATTTTCTGCATCGGAACAAAACACTTTTTCAAATCTTTTTCTGGAATATTGCATTTTGGGTGGCATGCCTGCGATTGTTTCCAATTACATTGCAAAAAAAACATTCGAAGGTTCCCTGCAATTACAGAGACAGCTTTTGACAGATTACGAAAACGATATTATAAAATATGCAGAAGGATTGGATAAAGCGAAAATTCTGAGCGTTTACCGCTCCATTCCGGTGCAGCTGGCGAAAGAAAATAAAAAGTTTCAATACTCCAGGATCGTAAAAGGAGCCCGTTCAAAAGATTACATGGGCTGTGTAGAATGGTTGAAAGATGCTGGTTTGATCACTTTATGCGATTGTCTGCAATTTCCGGAACTTCCTCTGAGAGGAAATGTCTGTGAAAACAAATATAAAGTATATATTTCAGATACCGGCTTACTGGTAGCAAGTCTGGATGATGAGGCACAGGTAGATCTGAGGGCAAATAAAAATCTGGGTGTCTATAAAGGAGCACTTTATGAAAATTTTGCAGCGGAAGCATTTATAAAGCAGGGATATGGGCTATACTATTACTCGAAAGAAAATTCTACATTGGAAGAGGATTTTTTTATCCGTAGCTCCAATGAACTGATTCCGGTAGAAGTAAAATCAAATACCAATCGTTCAAAATCGATGGCACAACTGATAAAAAGCGATACTTATCCCGATATCAGACATGGAATAAAATTTACAACTGGAAATATTGGGATCAGCGATGATATCATTACATTTCCATATTTTTGTACATTTCTGTTGAAACGATACATGGAGATGCAAAAAATTTTCAAATAAAGAACTTTGTTGTTTTGAATAAAAACTCCCCATATCCGCCACTGCTGACAGGCCACGCAAAATGTGGATACCTGTTCAGACAGTGGTTTGGATATGGGGATAATTTTTTGTCAAATCATATCAATAGATACGGTTGTCATACGCCGAAATGTTCTGCATGGCACCAGGATTGCGCTGCAGCAGAGCTGTTCTTGGCGGCTTCACACATCGAATTCGTCATTCATCGCATCGAAGAACACGATGCCGATGATGCCTCGTCCGGTGTGTGCACCGATGGCGCAGCCGATGGTGGATTCTACCAGCTCCTTTGGAGAAACAGCCTGCAGCAGAAGGTCTTTGGTATACTGCAGGGAATCGGGATCTTCCCCGTGGCAGATGCCCATGATCTGACGGGACGGGTCTGCAATGTTTTCCTGCGCATATTCGATCAGGGCTTTTAGGGATTTTTTGCGGCCGCGGATGGTTTTTAATACCTGCAGGCTGCCGTCCTTGTCAACGATCAGAACAGGCTTCATATCCAGCAGCTCTCCAGCAGTTCCTTTCCATTTGGAAAGGCGGCCGCCCTTGATCAGATAACGGAGTGTGCTGACAGTAAAAACATGCCGGATATGGTTGACATAAAAATCAGCGGCGCGCAGCAGCTTTTCCTTGTCTGCACCGGCCTCCCGTAAAAGCAGCAGCTTGTATACGATCAGGCCAAAGCCGATGGCAGCGGATTTGGAATCCACGATGGTCAGATCGAAATCCGGATAGTCCTCAAGGATATTCTGCTTTGCGATGTTAGCGGCATTAAAGGTGCCTGCGATTCCGGTGGAAAAGCATAGATAGATCACGCTGTCGTTATGTTCTGCATAGGGGCGGAACGCTTCCTCAAACATAGCGGGATTGATGTGATAGGTTTTGATATCGCGGCTGACGTCATCCAGAATTTCATAAAATTCTTTCGTGTGGATGGTCGCACCGTCTAAATAATCTACCCCGTCGATAACAACAGGAGTCGGAATGACGTGCAGATTAAAACGCTCTACAATATACTGAGGCATATCGGAGGCGGAATCTGTAATAATTTTCAGCATGGGTTCCTCCATCGGTTTTTTGATATTTTGTGCGTTGGATGCAGTCGGAACAGATCCGGAGAATTGCATCCGGAAATAGCGGCCGGAAAAGTCGGATGCTTATACCTGACTCATCTGGTTGAGCAGGCTAATCTTCATATCATATAATTTCTGGGAAAGATCGACATAAACGCCGTGGGGATTGACCAGACGGCGGGTTTCTTCCCAGAGAGTTTCCAGTTCTTTCTGGCAGTAATCGCGGATGTCCATGACCTTCGGAGAATGGTAAATACAGTTACCGTGGTCGAAGACATGAACCATCAGCTCACGCAGTTCATAAGTACCGGGCAACAGCTTCGTCTTTTTCCAGGGTTCATTGGGGTCAAAGAGGACAAGGGGTTCGTTTTCATCGTAGGTTTCGTCGACAAGGCAGATCAGGTCGGCCTTGATCTTTCCGGTATCTTTTTCATAAATCCGGTATATTTTCTTGTTGCCCGGGTTCGTGATTTTTTCGGAATTCTCAGAAAGCTTGATCTTGGGGATAAATTCACCGCTCTGTGCATCCTGGATCGCAGCGAGTTTATAAACGCCGCCGAAGGACGGCCAGTCTTTGCTGGTGATCAGATGAGTGCCGACGCCCCAGGACGTAATTTTACAGCCCTGTACCTTCAAACTGTCAATCAGGTATTCGTCAAGATCGTTGGAAGCAGAAATCACAGCGTCCGGAAAGCCGGCTTCATCGAGCATCTTCCGGGCTTTTTTGGACAGATAGGCGAGGTCGCCGCTGTCTAAGCGGATGCCGTAAAAGGTGAGGGGAATACCTGCCTCACGCATCTCGGTGAACACGCGGATCGCATTCGGAACGCCGGATTTTAAGGTGTCGTAGGTATCGACTAACAGGATGCAGGCGGAAGGATACATATCTGCATAGGTTTTAAATGCAGTGTACTCATCCGGAAAGCTCATGATCCAGCTGTGGGCGTGTGTGCCTTTGACAGGAACGTCAAAAAGCTGTCCTGCGAGAACATTGCTCGTGCCGACACAGCCGCCGATCATGGCAGCCCTTGCACCGAGGGTTCCGGCATCCGGACCCTGTGCGCGGCGCAGACCGAATTCCATAATGCCGTCTCCACGGGCTGCGAAGCAGACCCGGGAAGTCTTTGTCGCGATCAGGCTCTGATGGTTGATGATATTTAAAATGGCGGTTTCGACAAGCTGTGCTTCCATGATCGGCGCGATAACCTTAATCATAGGTTCTCTGGGAAACATGATGCTGCCTTCCGGGATCGCGTAAATATCACCGGAAAAATGGAAGTCACGCAGATATTTCAGAAAATCTTCCCCGAAGATGCCAAGGCTGCGCAGATAAGCGATATCGTCGTCTTCAAAATGTAGATTGTTGACATAATCGATTACCTGCTCTAGGCCTGCACAGATGGAATAACCGGAATCCATCGGATTATTGCGGTAAAATGCGTCAAAGATAACGGTTTCGTTACGATCCTTGTTGCGAAAATATCCCTGCATCATGGTCAGCTCATATAGATCGGTCATGAGGGTAAGATTCTGTTTTCCCATGTTTTTCTCTCATTTCTGCGCACGCTTTTTTCGTATGTCGAGTTTGTGTCAAGGGCGCGCAGACACAAATCTCGCGATTGAAAAATGTTATTTTTCAATCTTTTCTCCATTTCGGAGCAGCTGGTGTGAAAAAAGTGTTGTGCCTCTTTTCCGGCTGCCCTCAGGTTTACTGCGGAACGGGCAAAACAGCAGACCGCCCCGGTTTTGTGATTGTGAATGATCTGAATTATTTTAACATACTCTCAGTTTGAGGGCAACGGATAGAGAAAAATTTACAGCCATCGGAACGTCTTTTGGGACCGTTCCGGTGGCTGTTGATTCATGACAATAGAATGCTCGCAGAGCGTGCATTCTATTGTTTTGTTGCTTTACTCAGCTGCAGTCGGTTGTTTTTCAGAAAGTGTGATCAGGATCAGTCCGACCGCAAAGAGGAGGATCAGAGACAGCACACCGTATTTGGAGTTGTGGAAAAAGTATGCACAGAAGGAAATGATCAGCGGGCCGAAGAAGTCCGCAAACTTGCCGAATACGTCAAAGAAGCCGAAGTATTCGCTGGATTCGTCCTTCGGGATGATTTTTCCGTAGTAGGAACGGGACAGTGCCTGGATGCCGCCCTGACAGATACCGACAGAAACCGCCAGGATCCAGAATTCCAACTCGGTGTCAAGTCCGTAGCCGAACAGGCAGATTGCCATGTACATGACGATGAAGATCTTGATCATACGCATGGAGCCGAACTTCTTGGCAAGTGTTCCGCTCAAGATGGAGCAGGGGAAGGCAACAAACTGGGTTAAAAGCAGGGCGAGAACCATAGCATTGGAATCGATGCCGACTTCTCCGCCATAGGTGGTTGCCATGGAAATAATTGTGTAAACACCGTCGATATAGCAGAAATATCCTATGATAAAGAACAGCATCCGCTTGTCTTTTGCCAGCTTTTGAAAGGTTGCACCGAGGCGTTTAAAGGTAGCAGCAAAAACATGGGGCTCATGAGGCAGGGAATATTGCTGGTGCACATTTTTGTACAGCGGAATCGACATAATGATCCACCATACCATCGTGATGACGAAGGAAATCCGTGTTGCCGTAACCATAGGAAGACCGATGGTATCGCAGTTTAAGATCAGGAGCAGTCCTGCAACGAAGGGAATGCAGCTGCCGATATAGCCGAATGCATAGCCGCAGGTGGAAACCCGGTCCATCCGCTCATCTGTCGTAACATCGATGAGCATAGCATCATAAAAAATGTTGCAGGCGGCATAGCCGATCCTGGATATGATAAAGAAAATCAAAAAGGACAGCCACCCGGGTGCGAATGTGAAAAGGAAGCCTCCGGCGATGGCGATGACGAAAAAGATCGTGAAAATTTTCTTTTTCATATTTTCGTAGTCTGCAATTGCACCGAGAACGGGGGAAAGCAGGGCGAGGATCAGGATGGAAATGCTGGTTGCGCTGCCCCAGAGGGAGGTGGCGGAGGTGCCGCTCATGCCGGAGCCCTCTGCCAGACTGCGGAAATAGATGGGGATTGTCGCAGTAACGATCATAATAAAAGCGGAATTAGCCACATCATAGAGAATCCAGCTCTTTTCCGCTTTGTTGAGCCGTTGGGAGGAATCTTTTGTTTCTTTCATATGAAATACTCCTTTGTATTTTATTCATGACGATAGAATATTCGCAGAGCGTGCATTCTATTGTATGAAATCCTGATTTTATTGTAGAGGATGAGCGGAGGGAAAGCAACGAAGAATCTATATTTTGTGAAAATAATACAAAGGAGAAACATAAAACACAGATCCCCTTTACAGCGTATTTGCATTTCTTACTCTCCGTGCCGGTTTACATAACTGTTTTCAAATTTCGAATACACGATCGTCTGTGCGTGGTACAGGCTGTAATATCCGGAAAGCATGTAGCTGACGGCGATTGCGATCAGGTAGTAATAAGCGTGGTCGAAGCCGAACAGCTCGAAGCTGATCAACAGCGCGGTGATTGGGCAGTTTGTCACGCCGCAGAAAACAGAAACCATGCCGATTGCGGCACATAGCGGAGCACTTGCACCTGTCAGAATGGCAAACAGACAGCCGAATGTTGCACCGGTAAAGAACGAGGGTACAATTTCGCCGCCTTTAAAGCCTGCACCGATGGTGAGTGCGGTGAAAAGAATTTTCAAAAGAAAGGCGAATGCCGCAGTTTCTCCGTGTAAGGCGCGTTCGATAATATTCATGCCAGGACCGAGGTAGTCGTCGGTGCGCAAAAGAAGCGAAAGCAGGATAATAATGACACCGCCTGTAAATGCGCGAACAAACGGGTTCGGAAAAAATCTGGCATAAAGGGCCTTGATGACGTGCATGGTTTTGCAAAACAGGATGCTGACAAACGCGCACAGGACGGCGAGCAAAATCACGCGGGCGGAACCGCCGAGGTTTAACATGACATCCGATGAAATCGCAAGATTTTCAAAGGGAGCGTGAAATGCTTTGGCAAGCATATAGGCAGTCAGGGAAGCCCAGATGCAGGGAACGAGCGCCGCATAGTACATGATACCGATGCTGGCGATTTCCATTGCGAGAAAAGCAGCTGCCATAGGGGTTCCGAACAGGGCGGAGAAGGCAGCGGAAATACCGCTCATGAGCATGATTTTTTTATCCTTTTCATTAAAACGGAGCTTTTCCCCGATCTGTTCCCCGATGCTGCCGCCAATCTGCATGGCAGCGCCCTCACGTCCGACGGAGCCGCCGCACAAAACGGTCAGGATGGTGGAAATAAAGATCAGAAAGCTCATGCGAAGCGGAATATGAGCTTCTTTATGGATGCTGTTGATAACAGTGTCTGTGCCGGCATTATTTTCATAGTGAAAAAAACGATACAGAAATACGATGGCAAGTCCGGCAACAGGTAAAAAGAGCACAATCCAGAGATGGGCATGTCTGAAATCGACTGCGAATTTCAGCCCAAAATTAAATATAGTGCTGACGGATCCGACAACGAGTCCGGTCAGGGTTGAAATAAGCATCCAGCGAAGAAACTGGAAGAGGTTGCTTGCACTGGAGAAAAAAGGATTGTTTGCAAGCTTGGAGCGCAGGCGGGCTTCTTCGGCCTGCAGGGAGGAGATGGGTTCCATGAAGAACCTCCTTTCGGGTGGTAGTGGTTTATCTGAACAGTATTGTATGATGTCGGGGTCAAAAGTCCCCGACCTTGATGCCTGCGGATTGTTCCGTGCTGCGCACTCCCACAATCCTGCC
>ENA-OROZ01001047-OROZ01001047.1-human-gut-metagenome-genome-assembly--contig:-NODE-1047-length-27835-cov-3.816775_pt1 | contig 27835 bp, 41 predicted proteins | sample MGYA00242138_ERZ509066 | MGnify/ENA primary metagenome ERZ509066 (study PRJEB26280, sample SAMEA2338691) | human gut metagenome | biome: human gut; feature: human-associated habitat; material: faeces... | reverse complement strand
TATCGTGAACTCCGACGGCGGCTGGGTCAGCAACTACTGCTCGGGCTCGTACGGTATTCGCCCCGCTTTGGTCATTTCCTCTTCTCTCTTGACCTCTGAAAGAGAGCCTGACCTGACTGATGTACCTACCGATGTGCTGCTGGGAGAGCTGCGGCGGCGTATCGGGGAGTAACGGCGGAAGGCGGTACTGAGCCATGGACGGAGTAGCAGTAAGGAGAATGGCAAGGCGGAAGGCTCGGCGCAGAAGGGCAAGGCAAAGAAACATTGTGGCGGCAGTCGCCGTAGTTATTACCTTCACAGCGTTTATGCTTGCGGCCGGTGCAGCACCAGAGAGTCAGACGAAGGAGCCCAGCTACGGGATAGAGCCAGAGGTTATAACCCACACCGTAGAGTCGGCGCCACCGGTCACGGCAAAGCCGGAGATGCAGACACCGGCGCCGGAGCCGCCGTACACGGAAGAGGAAGTGCGGATGCTGGCGCAGACGGTGTACGGGGAGGCAATGATAACCAACTCGGACATGGAGATGGCGGCAGTGGCGTGGTGCGTACTGAACCGGGTAGATAACCCGGCGTTCAAAGCAAGCACCATCGCAGAGGCGGTCACAGCGCCCAGTCAATTCCACGGGTACAGCGAGGACCACCCGGTTGATGAGCACATTGAATGGCTGGTCAGGGATGTCCTTGACCGGTGGGTAGCTGAAAAGAACGGTGCCGTGAATGTAGGCCGGGTTCTCCCGGCAGATTACCTCTATTTCTGGGGCGATGGCTGGCATAACCACTTCACGAAGGAGTACCACGGTGATGAAAAGTGGGACTGGAGCCTGCCGAACCCATACGACAGCTGACAGGAGGCAACCGTATGAACATAGAACCGATCAGAGCGGCGAGAGCGGCTGCCGAGAGGACGCTGGGGTTCAGCATCCCGGATGCGGTGGCAGATGAAGTTCTCGCCTACGCCAAAAGAAAGTGCAGGCTGGTCAAGAAACCGGAAAGCTACCTGCCTTTGCTGTATGAAAATGAGCTGACGGATTATTTCGCTCGGCTTGAAATCAACCTGAGAGGAGAGATGAACCTTGTGCAGCGTATGCAGAAAGTCCCCATGTGACAGCAGATGCCCGAACGCACCTGACCCGCCCACGGTTTACACCTGCAAGTATTGCGGAGAGCCGATTGTAGAGGGCGATGAATATGTGGATGTCGATGGAGATTTCTACCACTCTGAGTGCTTTAGCGATGCCGCTGAAAGCATCCTGATGGAGCAGTCATGGGTCACAAGAGGAGTGGCGGAGGTAGACCGATGAGCGTTGAAATCCCGCGGTTCCCGGAACTGTCATTTGATGAGGCGCACCACATATACCGCCTGAACGGGCTGGTCATACCGAGCGTGACAACGCTGATGAAACCGCTGTCAGATGACTTCTACCGGACGGTTGACCCGGAAGTTCTCGACCGGGCGGCCAAGCGGGGAACGGCAATCCACAACGCAGTGGAGAACTACACGCAGTTCGGCATCGAGGACATCTCCCCGGCCTATGCCGGGTATTTTGCCGGGTTCATCCAGTGGTGGGAGCGGAGAAAGCCGCTGCCTCTGGCAACAGAGTGCAGGGTCTACCACAAGATTTTGCGGTACGCCGGTACAGCAGACCTGCTTTGCCTCATCAATGGCCGGATGACGCTGGTGGACTACAAATCATCGGCGCAGGTCAATGGAAAGCTGTGTGCGGTCCAGCTCGAAGGCTATGACAGGGCGTATGAGAGCCATGGCATCAAGATTGAGGACCGGCTGATACTTCACCTGACCAAGAATGGCTATCAGGAGGTTCCGTTCCAGCGTGACCCGAAATGCTGGTCGGTTCTATCCTCCCTGATGACCATACGAAATTACATGAATGAATGATTTAGGAGGTTCGACTGATGAAAGACAAGGAAACCTTGGTAGCAACCATGCCGCAGGAGGTGCTGGATGAACAGCAGCTCAGTCGGGAGATCACGGACATCGAGTTCCAAGCTGAGGCGATGGTCATTGCAACAGATGATGACTATGCGGCTGCTGGTGAGTTTGGAAAGCTGCTGAAGAGGAAGGCGGCCGAAGTGACCAGTTTCTTCAAGCCCATGAAGGACAGCGCATATCAGGCTCATAAGGCGGTATGCGACAGAGAAAAGGCTATGCTTACACCGCTGCGTAATGCGGAGGCAACCATTAAGAAGTCGATGGGAGCCTACCTCACTGAGCAGGAGCGGAAACGCCGGGAGGCAGAGGAGGCAGCTCGCAGAGCGGCCGAGGAGGAACGGGAACGCAAGCTGCGGGAGGCCGCAGAACTCGAAGCTGCTGGCGATAGGGAAGGCGCCGAAGTTGCCATGAGCGAGGCTGTGGTCATGGATGAGGCAGCTGCATACATCGTACCGGCAGCACCCAAGCCGAAAGTGTCTGGGGTAACTTCCTCGAAGGACTGGGAGATCGTTGACATCAACCCCAGTATGGTGCCGCTGGTAATCGCAGGCGTTGAGCTGCGACCCGTAGACCAGTCCGCAGTGATGCGGCTCATTCGTGCATCCAAGGGGCAGATTTATATCCCCGGAATTGTCTATCGTGAAGTAGCAAAGATGAGTTTTCGGAGGTAAGTGAAATGACAACTGCAATGAGTAAAGCTGAGAGCAATGCTCTCGTAGTGAGCTACGATGTTCTGGGGACCCATGTGGAGCTGGACCTTCCGTTCGTGAAGAAGTACCTCGTGAGAGGACGGGCGGACCTGACCAGCGACCAAGAGCTCGTGTTCTTTATGAACACCTGCAAGATGCAGGGCTTGAACCCTCTGGTAAACGGCGAGGTTTACCTCATCAAGTACAGCAAGGATGACCCGGCCCAGATGGTGGTAGGCAAGGACGCATACCTGCGGAGAGCCTTTGACCACCCGGACTACCTGTATAAGAACGACGGCATCACCGTCAAGCGTGGGAACGACATTGTTCAGAAAGAAGGCTGCTGCCTTTATCCGGGCGAGGAGCTGATTGGCGGCTGGTGCAAGGTTTACTTCATGCGTAATGGCAAGGAGCGCACCGCCTTCAAAGAGGTCAGCTTTACGGAGTACAACAAGGGCATGGCGAACTGGAAGTCCAAGCCTGCCACCATGATTAACAAGGTAGCCATCAGCCAATGCGTGAGAGATGCCTTCCCGAAGGACTATGAGGGCGTCTACTCCGAGGAAGAGATGATCGCATCCGGTGCTATCCCAGCAGATTACACCGAAGTCCCGGACAATGAGGCGCCGGACGAAGAGGATGCTGTCATCACGCAGGAACAGCGGCAGATGCTCTTCAAGACCGCCCAGATCTCTTTTGGTAAGGAACAGGGGAACGCCATCATCAAGTCCATCATCGAGGAGATCGGCCTGACCTCCACCACGAACATGAAGCAGTCGGACTACAAGAAGGTGGTGGAGCGGCTGATGGATGTGTGTGAGGCGCAGCACAACTCCCGGCCGCCGGAAGAGGGGGCTGGTGAGAATGTGGGGCAGAAAGAGTAAGTCTGGTAATGCGGGTATTTCCGTAGGAAGGCGGGTGAGGCGATGGCATGGATAAGCGTTCATCAAGAAGTTGATGGAACAAAGCTACGCAGGCTGTATCAGGCCATCGGATGCTCGAAGTTTGAGGCGCTTGGAATACTGAACTTCCTGTGGTTCTGGGGCATGAAGAACGCCGATGAAACCGGGCTTGCAGTGGACGCCGATCTGGATGTCCTGAGCCGATACCTGTACGGCTGCGGAGAGAACTCCGACCTTGACATGGGGAAGGTTGTCCAAGCCCTCGTGGATGTGGGCTGGCTGGATATAGTGAAAGAGGGCATCCACATCCACGACTGGGACCAGTGGCAGGAGCAATGGTACAAGTACCAGAGAACCAAGGAGTACAACGCCAAGCGTATGAGGGAAACCCGGAGTGCGGACAAAGCCAGAAAAACGGCAAAGGCAGAGTCTGGAAGTGAAGGGACGCCAAAGAAACCGGCCAAGAAGGAACCTGAAAAGAAGTCCTATGCCGAGTTTGTCAAGATGACAGAGGCCGGCTACAACCGGCTTATCGAACTGTACGGCAGAGAGTTTGCCGATACCTGCATCACAGAGCTGGATTTGTATAAGGGTTCAAAGGGCAAGACCTACAAGGATGACTACCGGGCAATCCTGAGTTGGGTTGTAGACCGGGTGAAGGAAAAGAAACCGGGGCTTTTGGAAAAGAGCCGCAGTGAGTCAGCGGCTCCACCAAGCGGGAATGAAAGCCCGTATGCGGAATGGGGTGAGCGGAATGAGTGATATGTCTGGCATCGGTGAAGTTCTCAACGGAGTTATCAGGAGAGCTGTTGAAAACAACCCCATAGAAGAGGGCGACTACCTCGACAGCGAAGGGTTTATCGTGTGCGGAAAATGCCACACACGGCGGCAGGTCGAGATCGAAGTGCCAGACCTGAAATCCGATGAACCCGGAAAAAAGGTCCGTGTAAAAGTCCCGGTTTCCTGCCGGTGCAGGGCAGAGAAACAGCGAGAGGAAGAGGAACTTCGCCAGAAGGAGAAAGAGATGCTGGCTATTGCGTCCCTGAAAAAGCAAAGCCTTATGGATGAGCGGCTCAGGGACGCCTGCTTTGACAACTTCAAGCAGACGAAGGATAACGCCTACAACCTGAAACTCTGCCAGCGGTATGCGAGGCACTTCGATGAAATGCTGGAGAAAAATCAGGGGCTCCTGTTCTATGGAGGCGTTGGCGCTGGAAAGACCTTCGCTGCGGCCTGCATAGCCAATCACCTGCTGAACCAGCGAGTACCGGTAGTAATGACCTCGTTCGTCAAGCTGCTGGAAACGATGCAGGGCTTCAAGGAAGAGGACGGTGTGCTGATTTCCAGACTGAACAGAGCCAAGCTGCTTATCATTGATGACCTTGGCGCTGAACGCAGTACCGATTTTGCTCTGGAGAAGGTATACAACATCGTGGACAGTCGGTACAGGGCAAGGCTGCCGATCATCCTGACGACCAACCTGAGTATGGCGGAGATGAAGGAAACGGTGGACATCCGTTACAGCCGCATCTATGACCGCATCTTTGAGCTGTGCTACCCGATGCAGTTCACGGGGCCAAGCTGGAGAAAGCGGGAGGCATCCCGCCGGTTTGACGAAATGAGAAGTTTTTTGGAGGGCAACGATGAATAGAGTCTGTATTGCAAGCGAGGCCGACCGTATGACGGTTGCTGCTGTCCTTATCAAGAACAAGTACACGGTACGTAGTGGCAGTCAGCGAAGGCCGGGAGCAAAGAGCTACGACTATTACTTGGAGTTCTGGGTGAACTCCAGCAAGGATGTGGAGAACAAAATCTACATCGACGATGAGGCGGACCAGATCGCTGTGGCAACCATCCTCATCAAGAACAAGTACACCGTGAGCAGTTTCAGCCAGAACCGGAAGGGCGTCCGGGAATATTTCTATCTGGAGTACCAGCCGAACTCGGTGACTGGAAAGAAGGAACAGGACGATGAGAGCTGAGTTCTGCGTTTATGGAGAGCCGCAAGGCAAGGGACGGCCCCGGTTCTCCACGGTATGCGGCCATGTGAAGACCCGGACACCAGAACAGACCGTCATCTACGAAAATCTGGTCAGAACAGAGTACCGAAGCCAGAGCGGAAAGCGGTTCCCGGATGATGCGATGCTGGATGTCAGGATATTCGCTTATTACAGCATCCCGAAATCGGTCAGCAAGAAGAAACGGCAGGCGATGTTGGACAAGAAGGTGCGTCCCACCAAAAAGCCTGACTTCGACAACATAGGCAAGGTCATCTGCGACTCGCTGAATGGCATCGCCTACCGCGATGACGCCCAGATTGTGGACTCGATGGTGCGGAAGTTTTACAGCGAAACGCCACGGGTCGTCGTTTCAATCACAGACATCAGCTGCGATGAATGATAGGAGGAACAACCATGTGCAACAGTAAAAAGTACCCGTTATCGATGAACGGGGACACCTTCAACGCTTTTAAGTCCGATTTTGACCAGATGCTCCGTCAGCTCCTCACAGAAATGGAGAAGAGGGAGAGCGAAGAGGCCACCATCAGTATCAAAATGGTGGTTACTCTGGAAAAGGACCAAGAGAGGGATTTCGAGGCCAACGGTTACGATGCCATGAAGGACATCGTTAAGCCCGGCTTTAAGCATGAGATCAGTACCGTCATGCAGGTCAAGAACAAGAAGTCCGGCAGTCTGGGCGGGAACATGAAGCTGGTCTGGGACCGGGAACTCTGTCAATATGTCATGCAGGAGATCGACAACGGACAAACCAGTATCTTCGACAATGCCGGTGACAGGGGAGCTGGAGGAGTAAAGGAGCGGACCTCCCTTCCGTCTGGCGATGCGGAGGTTGTAGATGTCGATTATGAGGTCATTGGAGAGGCAGAAGAGCAGGAGGGGGAAGGAGATGTCGAAGGCTGGAAGGACGGTTCTAACGGCTCTCCTGTGGTACCAGACAGCCACTTTGACTACATGAAACAATTCGTTGGAGCATCGCTCCGTGTGACCGAGGCCATGGGGAATTACACCGTAAGGACCAGCGAAAACAAGGTCGTCCTGTCTTCGGCCTTCAACCCGGTGGACCGGTTCTACTGCTCGCCGGAAAAACTGAAGGGTCATGTGGGTCATGCGGTGGTCTGCGTCGGCTACGGACAGGACGAGATCGTCAACATCTCCATTGAGTGTGAAGACTGCAATGAAGTCCTGTTTGACATCGATGCCCCCTCTGATGAAGAAGATGATTACCAGTACAGTGAGCCTGCTGAAGAGCAGGAAGGTGCGTAAATGTATTACGGAACCTGTTTCCTGTGCGGGAAGGTGGGGCTGCTGGAAGAGCATCATGTTTTCCCAGCAGCCTACCGCAGCAAGTCAGAGAGGTTCGGCCTGAAGGTCGGCCTCTGCGGGGACAGCTGCCACAGGAACGGTCGGTATGCAGCGCACCAGTGTCGGGCGACCGCAGATGCCCTGAAACAGTTTTGGCAGATAAAGTACATGATACGGTATCGGGCCAGCGTTGCGGAGTTCAGGGCCGAGTTTGGAAAGAACTATCTGGAGCTCGACTATTATGACGATGAGAGGAGCTACCCGATGAATATTGTAGCAGAAAGCGGTCGGCTGACATGGGACCCGGAACTGAGGCACACCCAGAGCGGGAAAGCGGTCACAGTCTTCACCATCGCAGTTGACCGGCCGGGAGTCAAGGACAAGACGGATTTCATTGACTGCGTGGCGTGGGAGAAGAAGGCCGAGTTTGTAAGCCGGAATTTCCGAAAAGGCCAGCGCATTGAGGTATCTGGCATCTTGACCACACGGCAGTACGAAAAGGACGGCCAGAAACGCAAGGCAACGGAGATCAGGTGCGACCAAGTGTTCTTTGGCGACAGTAAGAAAAGCGACAGTTCCCCGCCCACAGAACCACCGGAGAACAGCGATTTCCAAGAGGTGGGCGCCGGGGACGAGGAGCTGCCGTTTTAAGGGGAGGGAATAAGAGATGCTGCGTGAAAGAATAGTCCTCCAGAAAGCCATTGACAAGTACGGCGAAGAGGCCCAGCTCAAAATGGTGCTTGAGGAGATGTCCGAGCTCCAGAAGGAAATCTGCAAGAGGTGGAGAGGCCAAGACAATGCAGGGAGCATCGCTGAGGAAGTGGCCGATGTGGAGATCATGCTGGTGCAGCTGAAAATGATGCTGGGCATTGAACCCGATGTAGAAAATTGCAGGCTGGTGAAACTGCTCAGACTTCAGGAACGATTGGAGGAAACAGGAAATGAGTCAGGAAACTGAAGGAACCATCCGGCGTGTGCCGCAGGGATGTGAGGGTATACCGGAGGACGGGGTGGAGATGCTGGCAAAGTGTACCATCACCGACTTCATCGTCGAAAAGAAAAAAGTCATCGGCATCGGCAGTCAGATGCTCGCCAACTGCAAGATGATGGCGAGCTTTGACAGCGGCGTAGTTTCTATCTCGGTAAGGGGACAGCAGCCATTTATGGTCAGCGTCCGGTTGGATGAGATGATGGCTCTGCTGAAAGAAGCGGCCGATTACAGTATAGAAGTCAGCCCCCGTAAGCCGGGGGAGAAAGAAACAGAGGAGGAAGGAACTAATGAGTAAGTACCTGTTTACATCCGAGTCCGTAACGGAGGGCCATCCCGACAAAGTATGCGACCGGATTTCCGATGCAGTTCTTGATGCGGTCATGGAGAATGACCCGAACGGTCGTGTGGCCTGCGAGTGCTGCTGCACTACGGGAATGGTGGTAGTGATGGGGGAAATCTCCACCGACTGCTATGTGGACATCCCCGGCATCGCCCGGAGGACCCTGAAGGAAATCGGCTACAATGGACCGAAGGCCGGTTTTGATGGCGACACCTGTGCGGTTATGGTGGCAATCGATGAGCAAAGCCCCGATATTGCTATGGGGACAAACGATAAGATGGGCGGAGCAGGGGACCAGGGGATGATGTTCGGCTACGCCTGCAATGAAACCCCTGACCTGATGCCGCTCCCGATCACCCTCGCAAACCAGATGGCCTACAAGCTCTCTCAGGTACGCAAGGAAGGGACCCTATGTCGATACGGGGAATGTGCAGGAGGAGCACATCGGAACCATCCTCACCGAAGGGTATCAGGACGGAAACGATGTGCGAGCTGAAATCATTATCCACGATATGGACAGCGTAAAGAGGTCTGGACTGAGGGAATTGTCCTGCGGCTACAACCTGCGTCTGGAGGAAACCCCCGGCGTATGGAACGGACAGCCGTATGACGCCATTCAGCGGGACATCGAAATCAATCATCTTGCCCTTGTCGATAAAGCAAGGGCTGGTGAACAGGCTCGGCTCAATATCGACGGGCAGGGCCAGAATTATTTGAAAGGAGCAAAGTTAGACATGGCAAAGACTAAAAGAAATGATGGCGACGCCCTGACTCCTGAGCAGCTGAACGCCGCCATCGAAGCGTTCAAGCAGCGCAGAGCGGAGCGTATGGGAGCCACCGATGACATCGGCGTAGACCCTGCTACCGAGGCGGCAGCCGAGGTTGTCGAGGAGCTGGCTGAAAAGGTCGCAGGCGACACCGGTAGTGAGGGAAATCAGGATGTGGATGCGGTTCAGTCCGTAAAGGACCGCCGTGACCGCCGGGACTCCGAAGGGGACCCCAAAGACCTGAACGGCGCCATGGGCGTGATCGCTCAGCAGGACGAGGATATTGACACCCTGCTCGGCGTCATTGATGTCCTGAAGTCCGCTGAAGTTACTGCTGACGGTGAGGACACCGGCAATCAGGACGAGGACGAGGAAACCGTCGCTGACGGTGCGGAGTGCAACGCCGATACCGGTGAAGGCAACACGACTGCCGAGAAGAAGGACCGGGCTGATGCAGCCAGCGACTTCCGTGAACTGCTCCGTGTCGTCCGTGTTGGCGACCGGCTGAACATGGACGGTTTGGAGAGCATGAGCGTCAAGAACGCAAAGAAGGCCATCCTGAAAAAGCTCAAGCCCTCCCTGCGTCTGGATGGCAAGAGCGCAGCTTATGTCAGCGCAGCCTTTGATATGGCTGTGGCTGAGATGAAGACCCGGAAGGACACCAACTACCAGCGCCAGCAGATGATGCGTGGGGATGGCAAGGCTGCCAAGCCCACCAAGTCCGTTGGCTCTGCCAGCGATGCCCGGCAGCGTATGATTGATCGGAGAATGAAGAAGGAGGACAAGTAAATGAGCGTTCAGAAAAACTACGGATTTGCCACCAGCAAAGGCATTGCCGGTGGCATCTACGATATGTACCACTACCCGGTGGACTCCCGTTTTAACGAAGAGGAAAACGGCATCCTGACCTTTGGCGTGGGCGTTGTTCCCGGCACCATCCCCGGCAGCAACATCGCTCTGCCTACCAGCGCAAGCAAGGCTGAGGACTTCGAGGGCATCGTAGTCAACGGTTTCGACCGCCAGCAGGATTTGGAGGGTAAGATCTTCATCCTGAACAACCAGAACATCGGCGTGATGCGCCGTGGTCGCATCTGGGCTCGTCTGGCTGCGGCGGCCAAGCCCAAGTACGGCGATGATCTCCACCTGATTGTCAGCGGCGATGATGCTGGTTGCTTTGGCACCACCGGCGGCATCACGGTTCCCGGACGGTTTATCGGACCGGCCTCCAACGGCCTTGCTCCTGTTGAGTTGTTCGGCTGCGTGGCAGGCGAGGCGTCTGGTAGTGCAACCGCTCTGTCTGACCTGACGGATGTTGACCTGACCACAGCAGCTACCGAGGGTCAGGTTCTCAAATACAACGCATCCGAGAGCAAGTGGAAACCCGGCAACGATAACACCGCCGGGGCTTAACGAGAGGAGGAAATCTTACAATGAGCAACCAGAAATCCATGAGATACGACCAGAATGACTACGAGGCTCTGCTGGCCTCGAATATCCCCGCCTCTCTGGTCAGCACTCCCCAGATGCGCTTTGATGACGCTGAGGCGGCGTCTATCTTCTTCGCTCGTGAACTGGACTATGTGAAGTCCCAGTCCTACGATGTCGAGTACCCTGAGTTTACGGCTCTGAGCCTGTTCCCCATCTCCAACGAGGTGGACCCCGGCGCAGAAACCATCACCTATTACAGCTACGACAAGGTAGGTCTGGCGAAGATTATTTCCAACTACGCCACCGACCTGCCTCGTGCTGATGTGAAGGGCAAGCCCACCACCGCTATCATCAAGTCCATCGGTGACAGCTACGGCTACTCCATTCAGGAGATGCGAGCCTCCCGTATGGCTGGTAAGTCCCTTGATACTCGCAAGGCGGAGTCCGCCCGGTATCAGATCGACTACCTGAACAACAAGATTGCGTGGAATGGCGATGCCGAAACCGGTCTGCGTGGCGTCCTGTCTACCGACAACGACATCCCCCTGTATGTTATCGCCAACGGCGCCAAGGGAACTACGAAGTGGGCTGATAAGGATGCTGATGAAATCCTTGCGGACATCACCGGCATGATGACCCAGATGGCCCGTACCACCAAGAAGGTGGAAAAGCCCGACACGCTGGCCCTTCCTGCGGAGGCATATATCATCCTCCAGAACCGCCGTATTGACGGTACTGCCAGCAACCTCCTGACCTACATTCAGGACAACATCAAGGACATCCAGAACATTGTGTCCTGCCCCGAACTGGACCCCGACAGCGTGGACACCAACCCCTATGCTGCTGATGAAGATGGCAAGGGCGTGATGCTGCTCTTCAAGAATGACGCTCGCAAGCTGACCATCGAAAACCCGCTGCCCTTCATCCAGTACCCCGTCCAGACGCAGGGCCTCGAAATGGTGGTTCCCTGCGAGGCTCGGACTGCCGGTGCGATTATCTACTACCCCATGTCCCTGCTCATCGCTACCGGCATCTGCTGATTGTCCCGATGGGGCTCGCACCATGCGAGCCCCTATATTTTCGCTGTAAAGGAGTTTGACTTATGAAACTGAAGAATACCTGCAACAAGATCATCAGCGTAGGCGAGGTTGTCATCCTGCCCGGTGAAACCAAAGAGGTCACTGGCTACGATGACAACGATGTGCTGGCCTTCCACATCGCCCGGAGGGACCTTGCAGTTGTAAAGCAGCCTGCCGCTAAGGGTAAGTAAACCATGGGAAAGGCTGTCCAGATTTTCCGTCTGGTAGCTACCGAGTTTGAAACCCTGAACGATGAAGTCGTCAATGCGTGGCTCGACCTCACCGCACCGCTCATCAGCGAAAAGGTGTTCGGAAAGCTGTATGACCAAGCCTTGGCCCTCCTGACAGCCCATCGGCTGAAGATGGCCGGGTATGGCGACAGCTCGTATGGCACTGTGGGCGATACGCTGCGGATTGGCAGTTACTCCGAGGGCGAAACCTCCATCGGGTTCACTGTCAACCAAGCGACAAACCTGATGGTAGATGCGGAACTGGCCCTGACTCCGTATGGGCTGGAATACCTGACCCTGCGGCGTCTGGTGGTCATTCCAATCAGGTCGGCAGGTGAGCGGTAATGGGCGGCGGGTATGACCGGCTTACCCCGGAAGGGAAACGGTTTTATGCGGAACTGAAGAAACTGCATGAGCAGGAGGTCTTCATAGGCTACCAATCCGGGGAGGTCACAGACGACAATGGAGTGGATATGGCCCAGATTGCCATGTTCAACGAACTCGGAACATCGGACACGCCCTCCAGACCATTTCTGCGTATGAGCGTGGACGATAACCAAGACAAGATCAATTCCATGTGCAAGTCATTGGCTGGCGAAATTGCCGGTGGAGGAACAGCAGAGCAAACCCTGAAAAAGCTCGGTGCGTTCGGCGTTTCGCTGGTGCAGGAGAAGATCGGAAGCGGCTCCTTTGTTCCGAACGCTCCATCCACCATCAAGAAGAAGGGGTCGGATAAGCCTCTTATCGACACCGGCAAAATGCGTCAGTCAGTCAAGTATGTAATTCGCAAGAAGGGAGGCGATTGATATGGGGCTTGGAATTTTCCGAAGGGCGTTTGTAGTCAGACGCTTTGGAGCGGAGAAGGTCATCAACGGCTACGGTGTGGCTGCATACAACGATGAAGTCACATCGCTCAATGTCCAGCCCCTATCAAAAGATGAACTCCAAGCTCTCCCGGAGGGCGAACGCAGCGTCAAGCGCATGAAGGCGTTTGGCGACCTTCTCTTTACCGCAGCAGACCAGTCTACCGGACGACGGGGGGACTGGCTTTTTTATCAGGGCCGCATGGACCCGGAAGGACACTGGTATGAGTGCGTCAGCTCTCTCGGATGGGACCACACCATGCTGGGCCACTGCCGGAGCGAGTTTGTTCTGGTATCGGAGTCCGAGGCCCGAAGAGTTCCAAGGCCGGAGATCGGCATGGCGGGGAGGGGGCTCGGCATGACATGACAGTATCAGAGCTGAGAGAGGAACTGCGGCAGCTGGCAGCTATGTACTTCAAAGGGGCAACGGTGAAGACCAGCAAGCAGAGTTTCACGGTAAAGCCCGTGGAACCGCTTGTGACGCTCACCATGGGTTCCGTGAACAGGCCGTTGAACCCGCCTACGAAGATAATCCAAGGCCAGCCGGTCAGCTTTTACCCCGCCACCATGCCGGTCCAGATTGACCTGTTCACCCATGGTCGTCAAATCGAAGTGGCCGAAGGGCATACGCCCATCGTTGAGAACACGGCAGAAGACGATATGCTCGGCTTTGCTGACTTCCTGAACTCCGAGTTTGTGGTGCAGTGGTGCCGCCGTAAGGACATCGCTATTGTGCCCCCCAACACGGTTCAGGATTTGACCGGGCTCATCAACGATACGAACTATGAGTTTCGGGCCATGCTGGAAGTCATGGTGTATTTCACCATGGCCGCAATCGGATATACCGGAACCCTGTCGCCAGATAGCGTTAAGCATGAGGATGGCAGCAGCGGCGGCGATATTCAGGCAGAAGATGTCGTTGCTGTGGAACCTGAAATCACGGTGACGCCGAGCGGCGGAGGAAACGAGGAACTGCTCGACGAGGAGAGTGGCTACTTCTCCAATGTCGAAATCAATGACAAACCCGTAAAGGAGGAAACTTTGAATGAGCGCAAATCTTGATAGGATTTGTACGGTTGACATCACGCTTTCGAGCCCGATCTCCAATGATGCCAACTTCGACAATATCCTCATTATCGGCCCTGCTCCCGCATCTCCGAAAGGCGTTATTCCCGCCGTAGGCGTGTATAGAAGTCTGGAGGAGCTGACGGAGCTGGGCTTTACCGCTACCGGAGATGGCGCCGACCCTGTTGGCGTTGGAGCACGAGTGGCGTTTTCCCAGAGCCCCAGACCCAGCGAGGTCTATGTTACCTGCGTCAGTCAGGACCAGATTGATAAGGAGCCGGAGGCTCCGTCCGTATCTGACACCCTGACCGCTGCGCTGGGAACGAGCGGCTGGTACTGCATCTGCCCGGTGGGACTCGCTGACGATATAGTCAAGGAAATCATCGAGTGGACGGAAACCCAGAATAAGCTCTGCGGCTACATCGATGATGACCCCGACACGCCCATTGTGACCGCTGGCCTGTATCTGCGCTCCTATCCGGTTTACCCGAAGGTGACAGCGGACCAGCTCGACAACGATGTACCTGCCGAGAACAAGTATGGCGCAGCTATCGCCATGGCGGTGAAGGCCATGAACTTCCATGCCGGGGAGGAAACATGGGCGCTGAAACAGGTTGCCACTGTCACCCCGTCCAAGCTGGACAGCACCTTCATCAAGAAACTGGAGGCGGCCAACTTCAGCTATGTCATCACCGTGGCATCCAAGAATATCACGCAGGGAGGCAAGACCGGCGGAGGGGAATGGATTGACATTATCCGGTTCCGTGACTGGCTCCAGAACGATATGCAGGTGCGAGTTGTCAACCTGCTCATCGTGAACCCGAAAATCCCCTACACCGACAACGGCATCGGCCTTGTAGAGAACCAGATGCTTGCGTCCCTGAAGGATGGTCAGAAGTATGGCGGCATTGCCCCCACTGAGTATGACACAGACGGAAACGCCATCCCCGGCTATACCACCGATGTTCCTCTGGCGGCTGAATTGACCAGCACCCAGAAGGCATCCCGCACTCTTGAAGACTGCAAGTTCTCGGCTCGTCTGGCCGGGGCTATCCATGTGGTCGAGATTAAGGGATGCCTGACCTACGAGAACCTGTAAGGGAGGGAGAGTAAATGTCCAGCAAAGTAAGGACCTACAATCCGAAGGAAGTCGTCATCGCTTGCGGCTCTCACATTGTAACCGGCATTGCCGATGACAGCTTTATCAGCATTGAGGCTAACGGCGATGGCATCACCAAGAAGGTGGGCTGTGATGGGGAAATCGCCAGAGCAGTGTCCCCGGACAACACCTACAAGGTGAAGATCAGCCTGTTGCAGACCAGCGACAGCAACGCCTTCTTCAGCAACATGGTCGATGTGGACCGTGATACCGGAAACGGTATCTTCCCCATCCTGATTAAAGACCTGAAGGGCGGACAGGTGTTCAGCACCGAGGCCGCATGGGTTACGAAGAAGGCACCCTTTGCCCGTGGCAAGGAAACGAACAACAGAGAGTGGGAGATCGACACGGGCGACGCCACTCTGGATGAATAATTCGGAGGTTATCTATGAAACAGCTTGAAAGCCGTCGTGTAACTATCGGGGAGAACACCTTTTACATCCGTCCGCTGCCTGCCTTCAAAGCGGCGAATATGAGCGGCGAACTGGCATCACTGGTGCTCCCCATTCTGACCGGACTTGCGCCCCTCGCTGGCGCAGCGGGAGAGGACACAAGCCTGCTCGACATCGATCTCGACAAAGCGGCTCCCACCATCTCCCAAGCCTTCACTTCGCTTAGCGGCGATAAGCTGGAGGCTGTTCTGAAACATCTGCTGATTTCCGGCAAGAACATCTCCATTGAGATGCCCGGAGAGAAGGCACAGCTCCTCACGGAAGACCTTGCGAACGAAGTGTTCTGCGAAGATGTGCAGGAAATGTTCATGCTCGCCTTTGAGGTCGTCCGTTCCAACTACAACGGTTTTTTCAAGAAGCTCGGAGACCTATTTGGTCCCCTCATGGAGGGATTGACCAAGAAGGCATCTCCGAAATAAACAAGTTCGGAAAGCTGGACCTCACCGGCTTTTCCGAATTGGAAATGAGGATGTATGTGCTAATCAAGGCCCGTCTTGCCACTATGTATGAGCTGAAGACCTGCTACACACTGGATGAGGCTCTAAAGCTCTATGCTCTGTTCGAGATGGAGAAAGATGTAGAGGCAGGGAGGGCCAGAGAACTCGCAAAGGGGGTGAAGTGATTGGCTACCACCCTCAGAAATATCGGCTTTCTGCTTGGCTATAAGATCGATAAGCAGTCGGAGCAGGCGGTCGAAAATAGCATCCAAGACCTGAAGAATATGGCGACCAAGGCCCTTGGCGCCATCGGCATCGGGTTCTCCTTGGTCCAGCTTAACACTGTGGTCGAGGAGTTTAGCCGCATCAAAAACCAGATTAGGAGCGCCACAGCGGAACTTGGAGATCAGAAGGACATCCAGCAGGAAATACTGGCCTCTGCAACCGCAACGAGGACTTCGTACGCTGAAACGGCAAAGACAATCTCCAATCTGGTACACGAAAACGCAGAATTGTTCGGAACCGTCGATGAGGCGGTGAAGTTCAACAATGCTGCTACGATGCTGTTCAAGACTGCCGGTAAGAGTAACGAGCAGATCGCCGGTCTTATGGAGGCCATCAACAAGTCCTTTGCCAAGGGTTATGTGGACAGCGAAACCATGAGCCAGCTCCTCGAACAGTCCCCAGAGGCCGTTGCCCTGCTGAATGAAAGGCTCGGCACGACCTCGGACCAGCTCGAAGAAATGGCTACCGATGGACGCATGACGGTAGAAGACCTGAAGATGGCCTTCGTCGAAAACGCCGATGAGATAGCAGCCAATTTCGCCGGAGTAAAGCTGACCATCACCGATGCACTGGTGGTCATCCGCAATAAGTGGGGACTCTGGCTCTCTGACATGGACGATACGCTGGGGCTGACAAGCGCCATAGCTGCGGCCATCGTCAAGGTGTCCGACATCGCCATGTCTGCGGCACGACAAATCCAGACCCGGCTGGAGTGGCTCAGTGAGAAACTTGGCGGAACTGAACAGCTGCTAAAACTGGTAGCCATAGCAGCCGGTGCTATCTTCGTGGCGCTGAACGGCGCAAAGATACTCGCATTCCTGAAGGGGGCCGGAACCCTGCTGAGTGCAGCAAGGCTGAAGACCCTCGCAATAGTAGCGGCCATAGTCCTCCTCGCCCTTCTGGTGGAGGACTTTTTCGCTTTTATGAAGGGCGAAAACAGCCTCATTGGTGAAATGCTCGGAAGGGCCGGTATTGATACCAATGCCCTCCGGGAAAACATCAAAGGTCTGTGGTCGCAGGTCAAAGAAATCGTCCCGATCTTCAAGCAGTTTGCAAAGATTGTGGGCGGTCAGCTCCTCACCGGCATCAAGCAAATCCTGCCAAGGCTCGCTGAACTGGGGAAAGCAGTCTTACCCATCCTCGTTCGGCTTATCAAGCAGGTAGTGTCCTTTGTGGGCCAGCTCGCACAGTCGGTACTTCCCATGGTGGCATCCCTCGTAGAACGGCTGCTGCCGTTCCTGTTCCAAGTCATCGAAATCATACTGCCAGCGATATGCAGCCTCATAGAAACGCTGCTGCCGCTGGTGATGGAGATAATCGAGGCGGTTCTGCCAATCATCATTGAGCTGCTGAACACGCTGCTCCCCATCATCATGCAGATCGTCGAGGCTGTCCTCCCGATACTGCTGGAGCTCATTCAGCTCATCGTACCGATACTGGTCCAGATCATCGAGGCCATCCTTCCGGTCATCCTCGAACTGATTTCGGCCATCCTGCCGATTTTGGAGCCGATATTCACCATCATCTCGTCCTTGGTGGAGGCGGTACTCCCGCTGCTTGTAAGCCTGCTGGGTGCCATCCTGCCAATTCTGGAGCCTATACTCGGCATCCTCCAGCCCATAGCAGATATTCTGGGCGTCATCATTGGCGCCATCGCAAAGGTCGTTGGCTGGATTGCAGATGGCCTCGGATGGGTGGTAGACCTCATCTTTGGCAGCGGCGATGCTGATACCGGGAACGCCGATAAGGTGAACGCCTACGCCAAGGGAACAGACAGCTCCTCCGACACCTTCATTGCGGGTGAGGAGGGACCGGAGCTTATCACGGGAGCAAGAGGCCGGAAGGTCTTCACGGCCCTTGAAACCGGCCGTATCTTCCAAGCCATGGCGATGCTCGGACGGGCAGCGGTCGCAAGGCCGTCTACTGTTATGAACTCTTCCAGCTCCCGCACCATTAACCAGTACAACCGCTTTGAGAGCACCTTCAATGGCGACCGGGCGGGGCAGGAAAAGAGTGCGGCCGCCATGGGCGCCGCCTCTGATGACGCAGTAAGCCAGATGGCGAGAGCTCTGGCGTTCGCAAGGTAGGTGAAAGCACATGGCAAGAGCAAGGCAACCCGTCAACATCAACGGCATTGAGTTTGACGCCCTCATCGAAGAGAGCTATGACCTCGAAGCCCAAGTCCCGGAATACCCAACAGAAAAAGGGTTCAGCGTAAGCGATACCATCGTGCTGAAACCTGAAACCATCTCCATGACCCTGTTTGTCACCGATACGCCGGTCACATGGAGAAACCGCCATGGCAGCAGCATAGGCCGTACCGAGGCGGTCGTTAAGCAGTTGAAGAACCTGTACTTCAGCAAGCAGGTGGTCACGGTCGTTACCTCCGATGAGGTCTATGACAGCATGGCTATCACGAACATCAGCTTTGCCAAAAGCGCAGATGTCGGCTATGCCCGTGAGATACCGATTACGCTGAAGAAGATCGTTGTCACCGAAAGCGCCACCGTCACAATCCCGGACAGCTACGGCAAGTCCGGGACGACGGGGGCCTCCGGCGGCACAGCAAGCACAAAGTCTGCAAGCAAATCTGGCGGCAGCTCGGGCGGTTCCGGTTCTGGAGCAGGAGGCGGCTCAGGCTCCGGTTCATCTGGAAAGTCCGGGTCTGGCGGCTCCACACTCTACAACGCCGCAAGTGGCTTTGGGCTGATTTGAGGGAGGTGCAGAAGTGGATTATATCATCATCGAGGTTCCAGACCTGAACGACAGCATCTCCCGCATCGTCCTGCTCGGCAAGCAGTACCAGCTCCGGTTTACTTGGAACGATACCGGCGGGTTCTGGTCTTTCGGCCTTATGGACTCGCTGGGAGCGCCGCTGCTCATCGGAACAAAGATTGTGCCGCAGTTCCCACTGAACCTGTTCTACGGCACCGAAAATCTACCGCTGGGCGTTTTTGCGGCCCTCACCGAGAAGGACTGCATCGGGCGGCAGGACTTTGTAAACGGGAAGGCGCAGTTTGTGTTTATCCCTGCTTGAAAATAGTTTTTAGTGTCAGTTCTTGCACAGTTCACTGCACTGTGTAAGAACTGTTCACTGCACTGTGCGGTGAACAATTCACTACTACCGTACCACACCACACCGTACCACACCGTATCTTATAAACCATAAGTAAGTCCTCGCTACACTCGGACTTACCAAAAAGGGAAACTTCCGTTTTCGCATTATATCATTGGCAACATCCATTGCATTACCAGACCGGTAAGTTAGAATGATAATGCGGACAGGGAAAAGAAAAAAGGAACGACCCAGCCTCTACCAAAAGCAAGTCGTTCCCTTTTCCAAAAGGAGCTGGAAGGAGCTCCAGCAAAGCAAGTATAGCACAGCTGGACGCTTCTTTCAAGACTGTATGAAAAGGAGCGGAAGTACCATGAAAACGGTAAGTATTGAGAGTGAGGTCATCCGCATGGGCGATGTAGGGGTCATCATTGATCTGGTGGACTCGTGCATTGCAAGTGGAAACCCCGGCCAAGCAGAGCGAGCTGCCATCATCCTGAAAGAAGTGTTTGATGCCAGATACAACGGACTTCGGCAAGTCGTATACGGAGGTGAGTATAATGCGTGATAACTGCGTAATATTCACCAATAACTACCGGCAGCAGTTGAGGGTAGTGTTTGACCCGGACGGTACGGCGTTCTTCTGTGGACCAGACCTTGCGGTAATAGCCGGTTACGAGGCTCCCCAGAAAGCTGTTACCGGAGGAAACAAAGGGGTAAACAGAATTGACTCGGTCCTGAGAAGGGTTCCGTGGGACAACGGAGTTCGCCGTGGCCGATGCGATTACACCTGCTTTTCTGCTGAGAACGCAGTCAAGTTCCTGTGCAGGCGACCGGCACCGTATGACAACATTCGCTGGTTCGAGGACGAAGTTCTTCCGAAAACACAGGAAATTGGTGAGGAGGTCGCAAGAGGCTTTGTGAAATGGCCTGACAGGGCCAAGAAACGGCCGGAGCAGAAGATGGGGGAAGAACCACCCTCAAAAGGAAGAGCCTCTTATGGGGCAAAATTGACCGGCGGAGAGCCAGATGTCTTAAAAGACAGCATTTACAATCGCTTGGATGCAATCATCTTGGAGTGTGCGATGCTGAAACGGGATTTGTACCAGATGAAATAATTGCCAGAAGGAAGGGCCGCAGCAATGCGGCTCTTTTTTCTGCTATTCAGGAGGGGGACAGTATGAGGAACTTTGATAGGCAGTATCGCTTGTCGGCGGGGCAGGCAGGGTCAGCGGGGTTTGAAATCGGAGAAGGACAGAGGCCCATCCATGTGGCGTTCTCCATTGAGAAGGCTGACACCGACAGCCAGAATACCGCCAAGGTGTCCATATGGAACCTGAATGACCAGCACCTTGCGGAACTGAACAAGGATGACTGCGTGGTGGCGCTCCGGGCCGGATATGGGACGGTGATGCCGCTCATATTCACCGGCGTAGTGACCTTTGCCAAGACGAAGGCTGATGGGAGCGATATTGTAACCGAGGTGGAGCTGGTAGATAACCGGATTGAAGTCCGTGACACCTATGTTTCCGTCAGCTATGCCGGAGCAGTCAACTGCAAGACGCTGATACAGGACACGGCAGATCAGATGGGCCTGACGGTATCGTTCTCGTACAATGCGGAGTTCAAGGATATTCCCAACGGTTACAGCTATGTAGGACCGGCCCGAAATGTGCTGACCAAGGCGTGTGAAACAAGCGGCCTCGTGTGGAGCATCAATAACGGTGTCCTTCAGGTCAAAAAGCCGGGGGACACCATGAGCCGGGAGGTCTATGAGCTGTCTGCTGAAACCGGACTGCTTGGAATACCTGAGCGAGTGCAGATTTCCGAGGAGTCGTCCGGTAACAGCTATGGCTGGGATGTGGAGTACCTGATGAACGCCGCCATCAACATAGACGACTATGTTTACCTGAACAGCCGGTATGTCCGTGGCTACTTCCGGGTCTACTCGGTTTCCATTGATGGCGATAACTACGAAGGCTCGTGGAGCTGCACAGCTCGGCTGCTGGAGGTTAAGTAAGAACAGGGTACATAAATCCAACTGGAGGTGATGCACATGATGCAGGAGTTTGTAGACCAAGTGAATAAGACCGCCCGGAAAGCCACCGATGATATGCACACCGCCTTGCCCGGAGTGATTACCGCCTTTAACCCCGGCTCTGGAATGGCGTCAGTACAGGCGAAAGCCAAGTTCAAAAAGCCGGACGGGAAAACGATGGACTTCCCGGAAGTGACGGGGGTGCCGGTAGTCTTCCCTCAAAGTGCTGGAGCAACGATTGCTTGGCCTATTAAGCCGGGGGACGGATGCCTGATTGTTTTCAGCGAGTCTGCCCTTGACTACTGGATGTATGGGAAGGAAACGGACACGGCCCTGAAGTTCGACCTGAGCAGTGCCATAGCAATTCCCGGCCTGCTCGCAAAGGGAAACCCCGCCATGCAGACAGCCTGTGGAGAGGACGCTGTGGTCGTTGTGGCCGGGGGGACTACGCTGAAGGTAACGCCCAGCGAAGTGACCGTCATCGGGAACCTGAAGGTCAACGGGAAGATAGAGGCTACCGATGATGTGATCGGGAAGGGCATCAGCCTTGCGACACACATCCATACCGGGGACAGCGGCGGCAACACATCCACCCCGAAGTGAGAAGGGAGGAACACATGATAGACCTGAAACTGGACGCCAGCGGCGATTTGGAAATAACGCCTGCTGGCGATATTTCTGCTACGGAGAGCATTGTGCAGGCAGTTCGCATCAGGCTGCTCTGGTTCTTTGATGAGTGGCGTCTGGGGCCTGCATTCGGGTTTCCGTATTTTGAGAACCTGTTCGTAAAGAACCCGAACGAGGTCAAGCTGAGGCATCTGCTCCGGGAAACGGTGATGAGCGTGGAGGGAGTCACCGAGGTCAAGGAGATCAGTTTCCAACAGGAGCGCAACACCCGGCAGACCGCCATCAGCATTATCTTTTCAACAGACGAGGACACATTCAGGGAGGAGGTAAAGATTAAATGGCACAATATGGATTGACGCCGCAGGGACCGAACCCCAAGCGGCTGGATGTTCTGCTGGATGAGATGCATCAGCAGATGACAGAACGGCTGGGCGTGAACACCCGGCAGAACCCGCAGTCCCTTCTGAACCACATCCTTACGAATGTGGCAGACCGTATCACAGAGGTGTGGGAGTTTGGCGTTGATGTCTACCACTCGCAGTACCCATCAAGCGCAGAGGGTATCAGCCTTGATAACGCAGCGCAGCTTGGAGGTTCTACCCGTGAAATGCCTGCAAAGACCTACTACCGCATCCTCTGTACCGGGCTTGATGGTACGGTAATTCCGCAGGGGACAATGATTGCATCGGACACAAACCCCAAGACCGACCTGACGCTGGCTGAAGAGGCGCAGATTACCCGTTCTGCCTTCAACAAGGCCAAGGTAATCATAGCGTCCCCAGAGGCTACAATGGCTCTGGGAGTCGCTTTGAATGGAACCCTATACACTACCACCCCTGACCCGGAAAAGAGCACCAGTGAGAATTTAGAGGCGCTGGCAGCGGTCATTCAGGATGATGATTTCACTGTCAAGGTAGAGGGCGATGCGCTTGTTATTGAGGCGGTAGATGAAATCAGCTCAAATGTGATGGTCTTGTCAGAGAATCTGACCACGCAGGAGGTAGGCAGCGTCATCACCTTTGCCACCGTGGAGGACGGGGACATCCTGATACCCAATGGGGTAATCAACAAGATCGTGAAGGCCGTGGCGGGTCTTACTGCTGTGGTCAATGTGGGGGAGCGCATAGCCGGACGCCTGACGGAAACCGATATTGAGTTCCGCCGGTCCTATGCGGATAAAATCTACAACCGGTCTTCCTCCATGCTCGAAAGCATCAAGAGCGCCATCTTGGAAAATGTTCAGGGCGTTCTGAGTGTGGCTCCATACGAGAACGACACCAACGAAACCGATGCAATGGGGCGGCCTCCGCACAGCGTTGAGATTGTGGTGGATGGTGGAGATGCCACAGAAATCGCCCAGCAAATCCTGAACACACGGGCCGGGGGCATCAGTACCTATGGCAGCGTACAGACAACCCTGCGTGGCGTCTACGGAGAGGAGATCGTTGTCCGGTTCAACCGCCCGACCTACATCAAGGTCTGGTTCAAGGTTGGTGTGACGCTCAGTAAAAGCACGAACCCGCCCACCAACTACGCAGAGCTCATCAAAGAGCAGATCGTAGGGCAGGTGGCAGCTCTGGAGGCCGGGGAGAGTGTAATTCCCCAGAAGTTCAACCTGAGCGTTTCCGGTATCGACTACATCGATGTCTGGCTGTACTCAACTGCCGAAGAGGGCGATACGCCGGACACGGGGGATTACACCAAACGGACGGTGAGCATCTCTGCCAGAGAACGGGCTGTAACGGATGAGAACAGGATTGAGGTGGTCATTGATGGCTGACTATGTTGAGCTGCTGCGGAGCGACCTTTTGGAGCAGTTCAAGGATAAGCCGGTCATCGATGCGCTCATGGAGGCCATCGGAACCCAGCTCAACGATGTGCGCCGGTTCTTTGAGGACCTGCGTGACCAGCGAGGCGTCCATACAGCCGTAGGCAAGCAGCTTGACGGCGTGGGCGACATCGCCGTCCTCAGCAGACTGGAGGCTGGCGAGCTGGCCTGCGTCAAAGAGTCGGTCTATGTGCTCGATGACGAAAGCTACCGGAACTACCTGATTTATAAAATCTGGAAGAATACCAACAACTGCACCTACTACGACATCATCAAGGCGTTCCGTATGTTCTGGGATAAGCCTCTGTACTATCGGGAGGACCCGGAAATCCCGGCGACCATGATTTTTGAAACCGACATGCTCCCGCCGGAAGTCGATGTAGCGAGGCTGCTGACCGCTCCGTTCATCAAAGCAGCCGGTGTAGCGATAAAGATAATTGCCAAAACCGAAACATCGGAAATGATGACGGAGCTGCCTATAAGCGGAGTAGTAGGCCGAGGCTATATGATGACCACGCTGCCGGAAATCCCGGTGGGAGAGGACTTCATAGACACTGTGCTGCCTGTCCCGGCGGCGCAGAATATTACCCAGACAAAACTGCCTGAGATTGAGGAGGATTGACAATGAGCAACTACTATGGCTTTGTGGTGACGGATGCAGGAAGAGAGCTGATAGCCAAGCTGGTGGCAGGGCAACAGCTGAACATCTCCCAGATCATGGTGGGGAGTGGATATATCCCGGAAGGAACCCGGCCAGCAGAGATGACAGCTTTGGCTGAACCGGTTGCGGCGGGAACATCCAACACGCCGGTATACGATGGCGACAGTGTTCGGATGATGGTAGAGTACCGTTCTGACCTGAACGGCGGCCTTGACCACGGGTTCTGGCTCCGGGAGTTCGGCGTATTCGCCTATGACCCGGATAAGGGCGAAGTGATGATTTACTACGGAAGTCTGGGTGACTACCCGCAGTATGTGAGTGCGAAGTCCAGCTCCGGCGTTGATGTCCGCAGGTTCCCGGTGTGCATCGTCATCGGAGAAGGGCTCGGCGTCACAGTGGACTACCAGTGCGAGGCTTGGATGACTGCGGAAGATGTAGCCGAGTATTGCACCATCACCATGCTCCCGCAGTTCCTTGCGGCAGCTCAGGAACTTATTGACAAGCATAATGAGGACCCGGAGGCGCACCATTCCATCCAGAACAGCGTGACAGACATTGATGCCAGAGTGTCCCTGTTGGAGCTGCTGCTCAATACCGATGTCACCGGGAACCCGTTTACAGTGACCTTCGCCATCCTTGAAGGGACCAGTGTAACCGGCGTCTGGAATGAGTCGGCAAAGAGGATTGAGTTCTGATGGAGGAGATAGTATTCGCTTGCAGGCCAGAGGAGCTATCCTGCATCGTAGGGAACCTGTTTACAGGCATCAGCCCACCCTGCGAGTGCGAACGGAGCGCCCACCTGACGATCTGCGGAATAACCCATAGCGGAAACAGCGGCCGCCTTGTTATCAAGGGCGACCGCTGCTTGTTTTATGGCCTCCCAGACGACCTGAGAGCCGCCAGAAACGGCGTTTGCCCGGAACGGAGGTGTGAGCATGGCAGATAAGGAGTATGTGCTGGGAAACAACGCAAGGGAGCTGCTGAAGTATACCAATCAGGCTACGAAGGTCGTCAGCGAGGATGTCAGCCAGAGGGATGTGAAGAAAATACTTCAGAAGGTCGCTGCCCTCGATGACATCCGGGAGGTAAAGGCGGTGTGCGGCGAGATTGTGGGGCAGCTGGAGCGGCGTGACAAGCAAGGGTTCAGCAAGAACCTGTACCGCTGCTACGGAGAGGATATGCGGATGATTGCCAAAGGGATTGTCCGGGATATTCACGCTGCCAACGGAAGGATGTTCGCCATTGAGCACGAAGAGCGCCTGCGCCTCATAGGGCAGGTGCTCGATGGATGCGCCCTCATGCTGGAGTACATTCAGATCTGTCTGGACATGGGTATCATCAGCATGAAGAAGAGTGAGGTCTGGACCAAAAAGGTCACGGATGTCAAATATATGGCAGCCTCTTGGAAGAAGAATGACGGAAACCGGGCAAAGAAGCTGGTTGAGGCGGCACAAACAGAGGCCGACCAAAGGCAGATCGCTCTGGTGAAAGAGGCAATCCGTCAGGTGAAGGCCGAGAAGTAGGATATTCGGCGGAGGCATCCGCCTGATATTAGGGTGCGACTCATTTCCGCCATCAACTGGTGGCTCCGTTCCCCGTATTGCAACTCCAACAACGGTTCGCAGAACGCCTTTATCGTGAACTCCAACGGCGACTGGAACAACAACAACTGCTCGAACTCGAACGGTATTCGCCCCGCTCTGATGGAAAACGAGATTAGTAGGCTTTGCCGAAGACAGTGTGCCATCATCAAAGGGAGTCGCATCCTGTCGAAAGCCTGTGCATGGGCCGACGATAAATACATCACGCCGAGGCAGACCGCCCCGCTGGGGGCGCAGCCTGCTACCGGGGAAAGAGGACCGGCGTTAGGCTGAAGACTGGCTGGGGGCTTTCCCTATTACCCCAGCCAGTGGAAGAAAAGAAAGTGGCTGAACGATGACCTATCAAGAACTCTGCTCTTTTGAAACGCTGTATCTGGCGTACAAAGAGGCTCGAAAGGGGAAGAGGAAAAAGCAAGGGACAGCGCAGTATGAGGCGAACGCACTCGCCTGTACTGAAAAGCTGTCCCGTGTTCTTTCCCAGAAGACCTACAAACCAAGCAGGTTTGAAGTGTTTACGGTCTTTGAGCCGAAGAAAAGGCTCGTTCAAGCCCCTGCATTTGTGGATAAAGTGGTGCTCCATGCGGTCACTGACAACATCCTGTATGACGCTATCTGTAAAAGTTTCATACGGGATAATCACGCCAGCCAGATCGGGAAGGGAACCCACGATGGACTGATGCGCCTGAAGCATCACATGGTCGATTACTACCGGAAGAACAAAACGGCCGAGGGCTGGGTGCTGAAGTGTGATGTGCGGCACTTCTTTGCCAGCATCGACCATGACCTCTTGAAAGCCAAGCTGAAGGCCCTCTGCATAAAGCGGGGCGTGGATATGGAGATATACGACCTCATGTGTATCTACATAGACGCCTCCGAGGGCCTGCCGCTGGGCTATCAGACCAGCCAGCTCCTTGCGTTGATGTTCCTCGATGAGTTTGACCACTACATCAAGGAAACACGGCGCTGCCGCTATTATGGGCGGTACATGGATGATTTCTACATCATTGCCCCGACAAAGAAGGAGCTGCAAGAACTATTGGCCGATATTCTGCGGTGGATGGGAGATGTCAAGCTGGAGCTGAACCAGAAGACAGGCATCTACCCTCTGCGTAATGGTATTGACTTCCTCGGTTTTCACTCGTACCTGACGGACACCGGGGCGGTGGTCCAAAAGCTGCGGCGTGAGTCCATCAACCGCATCCGAAACCGCATTAAGCAGTGGAAGAAGGACTACCCGGCCGGGAAGGTGACGAAGGATGAAATCATCACCCGTTTCAGAGGTTGGGACGCTCATGCGGCGCATGGGGAAACCTACGCACTTCGGCTGAAATACGCAAAGCAGGTGAGCGAGCTCATTGGCGAGGACATTAAGCCTCGACGCAAGATCAATTCCACCAACATAGTCAAGCAAAAGCGGCGCATGAGGCAGGAACAGCAAATCCGCAGGAAAAGAGGTGAACCAGTCACTTCGGCGGCGCTGTTCCAATCGGGCCAGCAGTCCGATGATATGCCGCCGTGGATGTAATACACAATGAGGAGGTAATTTACACATGGCATCTGTTGCTTTGGGAACCAAAGCGGTCGGCAGTACCGTGAAACTGAATGTAAACGGAGCTGCCAGAGAATTTCTCATCGTCCATCAGGGAAAGCCGTCCAGCATCTATGATAATAGCTGCGATGGAACTTGGCTGCTGATGAAAGACTGCTATGAGAGCCGCCAGTGGCACAGTTCAAACAACAACGACTACGAGAACAGTACCATTGACAGCTATCTCAACAGCACATTCCTGAACCTGTTTGACGCCAACATCCGAAATGCCATCAAGCAGGTAAAAATCCCATACCGAAAGGGTGCGGGATATAGCACCACAGTCACCAGCGGAGCCAGTGGCCTGTCCGTAAAGATTTTCCTGCTGTCCGGTTATGAGGTCGGCTGGACGACCAGCGACAGCAGCTATTTCCACAAGGATGGTGTTCGGCTGGCGTACTTTGGCAACAGCTCCGGCGGTAACAGCAAGCGTATCGCATACAACGGCAGCTCCGCTGCCGGATGGTGGCTGCGCT
>ENA-OROZ01001041-OROZ01001041.1-human-gut-metagenome-genome-assembly--contig:-NODE-1041-length-27952-cov-5.177223_pt1 | contig 27952 bp, 19 predicted proteins | sample MGYA00242138_ERZ509066 | MGnify/ENA primary metagenome ERZ509066 (study PRJEB26280, sample SAMEA2338691) | human gut metagenome | biome: human gut; feature: human-associated habitat; material: faeces... | reverse complement strand
CCAGATGAGTCATATGCATGGAAGCAATCTCTTTTGGAGAAGGTGCTTCTTTTAAAAGAGCATAGACAGCATTCTGATGCAGACCGGATTTGAAAAAGTATTGAATCTCCGGGAATACTTGATCAACATAGGTTGTCAGTTGGATTTTCAATCGGGTGCGTTGCTTAATGGTTTTCTGCCGAAAGCGCCCCAAGGCCTTAAGATCCATCATATCGAGATCAAAGAAGGTAATAAATCTTAGGTCATCCTGCATCATAAGAGTTTTAGCAATAACAAATGTGTCGACCTTATCTGTCTTTGTTTTACGAACATTGTTCTTACGCATCTGACAGGTTTTGATGGGGTTCAACACACACACTTGGTAGAACTCAGCAACAAGGTATCGAACAAGGTTGTCACCGTAGTGTGCCGTCGACTCAAGACCGATGATGATGCTGTTCTTATCGAATGATTCGAGCTTAGAGACCAGCAGTTGGAAGCCATCAGCGTCGTTTGTGAATTTGAACGGCTCAATGAGTATTTCACCGTCCGAAGAAATCGCAGCGGCGAAATGGTTGAGTTTGGCAATATCAATGCCTACAAAAATTTTCATGAGGTTGTACCTCCCTTTCATAAAGTCTGATACCATGATGTCCACCATCGATTATCATCGTAGACTTGATAGAAATAAGTACTCTGAGTGAAAAACACTCCGGCAACATCCAGCTAATAAACAATTCAGATAAAGGTAGTGGCAATACACTCCAGTTGAGTAGTCAAGCTACAGAAAACAAATCAAAAGTCCATAGTATCTGAATTGTATTGAACCACGATATTAAAAGAAAGGAAACGTGTGATAATTAACTTCCTAATTATCATACAAGGTAAAAATGATTAATTATTTTATGAAAAAATATGCGATGTCGCAGACCGGAGCAAACAATTTAAGAAAAGCTGTTTTTTCCCGTACGATTTTAAATTTGACGAAGATGTTTCCGCCGATGATTGCATTTATGTTTATATTTCAATCGCTAAGCGATATGGATACTGCGGAAGAGGCGATAGCATTAACACCACAAAATTATGTACTTATTATATTGGCAATGCTTTTTGTTATGTTTTTTGTTGCAAGATGGGACTATACCCGTCTATATACGAACGTTTACAGTGAGAGCGCAAATGTCAGAGTCGATATTGCCAATAGATTGAAAAAATTACCGTTATCGTATTTTGGAAAAAGAAACATATCAGATTTGGCTGCGACGATGATGGGAGATATGTCGCTGTATGAAGAAATTTTTTCTCATGCAGTTCCGCATATATATGCTACCGGGATTTCAACAACGATCATTTCTGTTTTGATTCTTAACTATAATTTGAAACTTGGTCTGGCAGCGCTTTGGGTGATCCCCGTTTCTCTTTTGATTTTCTTTTTATCAAAAAATAAGAGAAAGAAAAGTAATGAAAAATGGGTAGAACAAAACAGAGAGGTACTTGATGATCTTCAGGAAACGATAGAACAGATTCAGGAGATAAAATCCTATAACATGGAAGAAAAAGCAAAAAAGCAATTTTTTGAAAAATTACAGAAAAGCACAAAATTAAAAGGCACTATTGAAATTGTAACAGGTGTCGCAGTGGCTTTTTCGGGAATGCTTCTGAAAATGGGAATCGTAACAGTGGCAGTTACAGGCGCGCAAATGCTTTTGGCAGGGGAAATTAATATCTTCGTATATATCGTATTTCTTATCATGACTGCAAGTATCTATCTTCCGATAGAAGGGATCATAGCCTTTATGGGGATGATCGATATGCTTGACAGTGTTGTAGGCAGAATAAAAGAAATAAAAACGATGCCGATCCAAGAGGGGGAATCAAAGTTTCATCCGAAAAATTATGATATAGAATTTAAAGACGTTTCATTTGGATATGAGGATTATTCGGTTGTCAGGAATGTAAGTTTTACGGCAAAACAAGGAGAGGTAACGGCGCTCATCGGGGCATCCGGAAGTGGAAAGACTACTCTTACAAAGCTTGCCGCAAGATTTTGGGATATTAATAAAGGAAAGATCTTGCTGGGAGGAGAGGACATAAGTAAAGTAGATCCTGAAGCGCTGCTGAAGAACTTTTCTATTGTTTTTCAGGAGGTAGTGTTATTTAACACAAGTATCAAAGAGAATATAAGGATCGGGAAAAAAGGTGCGACAGATGCTGAAATTTTTGAGGCGGCTAAAATAGCAAGATGCGATGAATTTATCGAAAAAATGCCAAATGGAATAGAGACTGTAATAGGTGAAAACGGAGAACGGCTTTCAGGAGGGGAAAGGCAAAGAATTTCCATTGCACGAGCCATACTGAAAGATGCTCCGATCATATTGATGGATGAAGCAACCGCATCTTTAGATGTTGAAAATGAAAGTCTTATTCAGGAGGCGTTGTCGGAGCTGATCAGAGAAAAAACAGTGATTGTGATAGCTCACAGAATGAGAACGATCCGAAGCGCTGATAAAATCGTTCTTCTGAACAACGGAGAAATCGAGGCGATAGGAAATGATAAAGAAATGTATGAACGGTCGGCCGCATATAGAAAAATGCTATCCGATTCTAAAATAGAACAAACAGTTACAGTTAATTAAAGCTATTATCCGAAGTGGATTTATTTGATACTGCAATGCTTAACATGATTCGTATAGTTGGGAGAAAAAGATAATGGATAAAAAAGAAAAAACAGGCGTACTAAATGTGAGAGACTTGGTAAATGTCGGATTATTTTCCGTGTTGATTTTTATTGCTACGTTTCTTTCTGGGATGATCGGTTTTATTCCGGTCTTAATGCCGGTCGTTCCGTTCGTTTATGGGATTGTGTCAGGGCCGGTATACATGCTTTATTTTACGAAGATTAAAAAAGCAGGGATGCTTTTCATTCAGACGATCGTAGTAACACTTGCATTTGTGGCAACCGGACATGGACCGTGGGTACTGCTTACGGCAGTTATCGGCGGTTTACTGGGAGAAGTTGTCCTAAGGAATGGACGGTATAAAAGTGTAAAGCATGCAAGACTTGCTTTCAGCGTACAGTCCATATATGGACTTGGAAACTGGCTTCCGATTTATTTTGCGAGAGATGCCTATATCCGGCAGATGCTTGATATGGGGTACGGGGAAGAATATACACAAAAAATGATGAGTGTTTTGCCGAACTGGACGCTTCCGCTGATTGTGATTTTAGGAATGCTCGGCGCGTACATAGGCTGCACGATAGGCATAAGAATGTTGAAGAAACATTTTGTAAAAGCAGGCATGGCAGAGGAGGCATAGCGTGCACAGTGAAAAATTTAAACTGGATTTTCGGACGAAAATGTTGATGTCATTGTGTCTTTCGTATACTCTGATCCTGGGAAATATACAAACGAAATTTTCGATTGTGGCGGCAGCTTATTCGCTGCTGCCATATGTATTTTTACTCTTGAACAGGGAAAAGAAAGCGGCGGTAAAAGGAATCCTGTTTATTATGGCTGCTTACATCATTCAAAAAGAATGGGTGTTTTCAGCCGGTGGTTTTTTGGGATCTTTATTTCTTTTTATTACGATGATGTTTTTGCGGCTTCTTCCGGGATTTGTGATGGCGAGATTTGCTCTTGCTTCATCTACAATGAGCCATATGACGTCAGCGCTTAAAAAAATGCATTTTCCGGTTGTGTTGATCATCCCGATTACGGTTATGGCAAGATTTTTTCATACGGCGAGAGAAGATTATAATCAGGTAAAAGACGCAATGTATTTACATGGTCTTACAAACAGACGCCTCTTTTTTCATCCTGTAAAGCTTTTTGAATACAGAATGGTTCCATTATTTATGGTGCTTACAAAAACAGCAGATGATGTTGCCGTATCGGCGATGACGCGAGGACTGAAAATCCATGGGAAAAGAACGTATATCGGCGAAAGCAGGTTTTGTATGAGAGACTACATTTGTTTTTTGCTTATGCTCGTGTTGATAGGATTTTATATAGGAGGGAAATATGTTTGCGTGTAGAAATTTAAATCTGTCATATAAAGGAAACAAAATACTAAAAGATATACATTTTCATATTCCTGAAGGAACGGTTTTTTGTATAACGGGAGAATCCGGATCCGGCAAAAGCAGTTTATTAAAAGTAATCAATGGGATAATCCCTGAGATTACCGAGGCGGAAATTTCAGGAGAAATAAAATTAAACGATATGCGGTTAAATGAGATGGATATTGCACAGAGAAGCCGGTATATTTCGACCGTATATCAAAATCCGAAAACACAGTTTTATTGCGTTGAGTCTACGGATGAACTGGCGTTTCCTTTGGAAAACAGAAATCTGCCGAAGGATGAGATGGTTAAGATAATAAAAAAATATACGGAGCTGCTCGATACGGAAAAGCTTTTAAACAGAAATATTTTTTCACTGTCAGGCGGAGAAAAGCAGCTTATGGCAATTACAAGTGTGATGACGATGGACAATCAAGTATATCTTTTCGATGAGCCGTCGGCTTCTTTGGATCATCATTCGATCGGTCTTTTGAAAAAATGCATCGCCGAGCTGAAACGAAAAGGGAAAATCGTGATAATTGCCGAACACAGACTGTATTATCTGAAAGAGATCATGGATTATCTGGCTGTTTTAAAAGAAGGAAAACTGGAAATGATCTCTGTGGAAGACTTAGATCATGACAAGATCTGCAGACTGAAGGAGACGTATGCCTTAAGGAGTTTTGAAGAAATCAGGAAAGAAGAGCTGTTATCGGATAATCCCTGCTATCAGATCCAGATGCTGAACAAAACGAAAAACGGAGAAAAGGATAAGAATATTTTAAAATGTAAAAATTTTGCACAAAGCTTTAAAAATACGAAAATCATGGATATCGGGGAAATCGGATTTTCGGAAGGAATATATTTTATTATAGGAGAGAATGGAGTCGGGAAGTCCACATTCATTAAAAAGATGGCAAAACTGCTGAAAGGAAAAGGAAAATCTTTTTACTGCGGGAATGAAATAAAAAGATCTTATGAATATATCTCCATGGTGATGCAGGATGTAAATTATCAGATATTCACAGAATCTGTATGGTCGGAAATATCCATCGTCAGTCAGGACGATGCAAAAAAGGAGCGGGTGTTGAAAGAGTTGATGCTTTATGACAAGAAAGACAGTCATCCACAATCTTTGTCCGGAGGAGAAAAGCAAAGACTTATGATCGCACTCGCTATAGTAAGTTTGAAACCGATCGTGATATTAGACGAGCCGACAAGCGGGCTTTGTAAAGGGCAGATGGCGTCCACTGTCAAATATTTACAAAAGATGAAAGAAGAAGGAAAAACAGTAATTGTAATAACTCACGATTATGAATTTATAAAGGAATGTAAAGGAGTTGTCTATGAATTTTTAAATACAATTTAAATACAAACTTTTTGTAAATATTGGACTTTCAGGAATTAATAAGAAAAATATTGTTATGTACATGGAGCGGTTAAACGGTACATTGAAGTGGAAAGGGGAATAATATATGCTTTACAAAAGCATGTTTCAAAGTAAAACAATATAAGAGCCATGCAGTTTTATATACACGGAAGGAGGGAATATACAGTTAATATAAGGCAACAGTTATTTCGCCGGAACACAATTTAAACATCGGTTAATGTATCCGAATTAAATTAAAAGAAAAGGGAGAAAACACATGAAACAATTTGTAAAGAAAAAAGTAAGTTTTGTTATGGTAATGATCATGGCTGTGATAACCGTAATCTCCATGTCGCTGCCGATGGCAGTGTTTGCGCAAGGGGGGGTATACGCTAACGCTGAAAAATGAGGGGAGTACGCCCCATACTTTTCAGATATATCAGATTTTTTCGGGAGATTTAGATGAAAGCAAAACCCTTTCTAATATTCAGTGGGGAACGGGAATTAAAGAAGCTTCAAAAGAAACTTTGGGAACTGCGGCTGAAAAAGCGCAAACTTTAACCGGCGAATCAGAAGCAAAAGAATTCGCAAAGACGATCCAAGAGCATTTAAATGAAGATAATAAACTTGAGGTACGCGTAGAAAAAAATGATTCGACAACTGTTGCAAATTTAAATGCAGGTTATTATCTTATTAAAGATAAGGAGGGAAGTCAGACACAAACACCTCCAAACTCAGCGTATACGTCATACATTTTGAAAGTAGTAGGCAATACGACTGCTAAAACAAAATTAGATGTGCCGGAACTTGTAAAAAAAGTGCAGGAAAATAGTAAGAAGGATATCGAGGGAAACGGGTGGCAGGATGCCGCCGACTATAACATAGATGAGGTGATTCCTTATAAACTTACGGGTACATTGCCGAGCAATTATGCAGAGTACGAAACGTATTTTTATGAGTTCAATGATATAATGTCTGCAGGATTAACATTTGATAAAATGTCTGTAAAGGTTACGGTAGACGGTACGACGTTAACGGCAGATCAGGACTATAGCCTGATAGTGCATTCGGATACTAATAGCTTTCAGGTCCGCTTTGAGAACTTGAAGGCGATTCAAAGTGTGATGATAACTTCCACAAGTCAAATTGTCGTGGAATACAAATGTAGATTAAACGGAAATGCTGTAATTGCCGGAAACGGAAATCCTAATACAGCGTATCTTGTATATTCTAACAACCCAAATCAGAGCGGAGGCGGCGACCACGGAAAAACTCCGGAAGATAAAAATGTCGTATTTACATATAAAGTAGTAGTAAATAAGAAAGATGAAGAGAATCACTCGTTACAAGGTGCACAATTTGAGTTGCGGAAGATAGTAAATGATCAAGACGAAGGAACAAAAATAGACACAGTTACTGTTACGGAAGGAACTAAGTTTAATTTTAAAGGATTGGATGCAGGAAAGTATAAGTTAATAGAAACAGTGACTCCATCCGGGTATAATACGATTCAGCCGATTATTTTTACGATTGAAGCCACATATGACGAGGAATCGGATGATCCGCAATTAACATCTTTGACAGGACAGACGGAAGGAGAAATAGTTTTTATACGAAAGACAGAAGAAAGGGAAGACTCTCTGTCAACAGATGTAATTAATAAGAAAGGCATTCAGCTTCCGGAGACAGGTGGAATGGGAAGATATTTAATATATACATTAGGAACGATCTTCGTATTAACCGCTCTGGGATATACAGTGTATAAAAGAAACAGAAAACATACTGAAAAATGATGTTTAAGATTAAAAAATATATACCTGATATAGTAGTTGCGATCATTTTGATTGCTGGGATAGGCTTGTTGGCCTATCCCACGATCGGTGATTATATCAATGCGCTGCATTCTTCAAAAGCGATAGGAAGTTATGTAGAAAAGACGAAAGATTTATCCAAGGAAGAAAAAGAAAACTTGTTAAGAGAAGCAAGAGAATATAATGAAAGTCTGGTTGGTAAAGTCAATCGATATTATTTGAATGAAGAAGAAAAAAAGAGATATGCTCATATCCTTGATATAACAAAAACCGGTATTATGGCATATGTAGAAATACCGAAATTAAATATATATATGCCTGTTTATCATGGCACGGATGAAGGCGTGCTGCAGATAGCGGCAGGTCATCTGCCGGGCAGTTCCCTGCCTGTAGGAGGAGAAAATACCCATAGTCTTATATCCGGACATAGGGGATTGCCTTCTGCGAAATTATTTACGGATATTGATAAGTTAAAAAAGGGCGATTTATTTTTCATACACGTATTTGATGAGGTTCTGGCATATAAGGTAAATCAGATAAAAATCGTACTTCCCGATGATGTGGAAACTTTGGAGATAGAAAAGGGAAAAGATTATGTAACTTTGATCACATGCACCCCTTACGGAGTGAATTCCCACAGACTTCTTGTGCGGGGAGAACGTACTGTTTATAAGCAATCAGAATCGAAAATAGAAGATATGATCAAAAAAAATAATCTGAAGTATATCATGTTGACGGCAGGAGTTATTCTGGCTCTGATCGGCATGACAGTTCTGGTATCGGTATTTCTGATAAAGAGAAGAAAGAGGAGGAAGTTGAATGAAAAATAAGAGAATAAACCTATTGCTTATTCTATGTTTTAGTCTGATATTTTTTATAACTTCTTTCGATTGCGCGTATGCGGCAGAGGAGAACGGCAGTTTGAATATTATACTAACTTATGAACGGCAAGCGATAGACGGCGCCGAATTTTCTGTTTATCAAGTTGCTAAGTGGAATGAAAAAGAGAGTCGGCATACAGTAAAAGCGCCGTTTCGATGGAACGGGGATTTTGTAAATATTAAAACGGCTGACGATCAGTTAAAATTATCGCTTTATTTTGAAAAGCAAAGCCGTAATATAAAAGAAATGATGAAAGGGGAAACCGGAGATGACGGTACGGCAAAATTTACAGATTTGAAAGATGGGATTTATCTTGTGGTACAGACAGGATCATCCGGAAAAGCAAAAGACTTTACTAATGTACAGCCTTTTTTAGTTATCATTCCTCAATTTGAAAATGGAATCCAGAACAGGGTGGTGAATGCAAAACCGAAAACTGAGATACAAAGGAAAGAAAAACCCGAGATACCTCCACAAACACCACCGGATCTATCTCCTAAAAAACGTCCTCAAACAGGAGATATTACAAATATGTTTCGGTGGAATGGAGTCTTGATGTTAAGCAGCGGTATGCTGCTGCTGTTTTTCAGGATCAGGCAAAAAAGCAAAATAGGGGAGGAGAGCGTTGATGAAAAAGAATAATTTGCTAATAAAGCTTTTAACCCTGTTAATAATTATAGCTGCTGTCCTGCCGGTGTTTTATATGCCTGCATATGCGGTGGAAGAAGAGTATGGAACACAAGATATATCTGATCATGGGATAAGCGAACAAGGAGAAAACATCACTTCTTCCGAATCGGAAACATCGTATGTTGAAGAGGGAAACAATGTATTTGACATCGTTCCGAAAGGATATACATTGAAAGCGGTTCAAACAAGGTCTGTTGAGTTTATCATACAGTATCCCCCGGGGCAGCCGACAGGAAATGTAACATACGAATTGAAGAAAGAAATAAATAACCGGGAAATAGTAGTAAAGAGAGGAACACTAAATAAGTCACAGAAAAAAATTACTTTTAAAGATTTAGAATTAAATACGCCATATAAGTTTTATTTGACAAAAGTTCCGAATGGATATGGAAAACCGGACGGTTCTGTGGCAGAGTTTTATTTTGACAACGACGGGATTCATTTTACAAAAGGTGAATCAGGTATTGCTTTGACGATGACTACTGCGTATGTTCATTTTATTGTACAGAATACTTCCGGACTGCCTGTAGGAGGAGTAGTACGATATGCATTAAATAAAGTGAAAGGTAATCAAGAAACTCAAATTAAGGCAGGAACGGCAGACAGGGCAACCGGGAAAATTATTCTTGAAAAATTAGAGTGGAACACTCCGTATAAACTTTATTTGAGAACAGTTCCAAAAGAATATGAAAGACCGAACGATTCCGTGGCAGAGTTTTATTTTGACAGTGAAGGGATTCACTTTATAAAGGGAAGTACAGCCGTTGTTTTAAAGAAGAATAATGAGCAGAACAACAACGGACAGGACGCCCCATTGGAGGAAGGACAATATTATGGATTTACAGGAGAAGACAGCAGAATAAAAATATCGAAGGAGTATAATATAGCGACAGGTACAGATGCATTTTGCTTTGGCGCTAACAAGGATTTTCCTAACTTTGGTAATAAAGCTGTTTACAATGAATTAAGTACCAGCGCCGAAACGCTCTTTCAATTAGCGGAAAATCCGAGGAAGAAAAATCCGAAAGAACTTTATGATTCAGTAAGAAAGGTGATTTATTATTGCGAAATGCATAAAAAAGAACTTTTAACTGACCATCAATTAGGCAGCGATGCATTCTGGTTTGGAAGCAATGATAAAGAAAAAGGATATTATAAGGCTTTGCAGGAGGCAATCTGGTATTATTCAGATAGTATTGACGGCTTGAAAAGCTATTCATCTGGCAGTGTGGGTTATCATATTATGAAAAAAGCAGTTAAACACATTATTCAAGAAAGTGAGAAAGTATCGGATGAAGATATGGAATGTGTAAAGCTTAAAATGTATAATTCTTCTATGCTGGGCGATCACAACAGTCCGCTCCAACCGTTAATTGCGTTTGAAATAATAAACAAAACAGATATAAAGGTGCAAAAAGTCAATAAAAGCGGTGAAAGTCTGGAAGGGGCTGCGTTCAGACTGGAAAAACTGGGGGATGCATCGTTCACCCCGGTAGAAATGGGAAATGAATCAGCTATTTCGGATTTTACGTTTAAATGTTTGGACGCAGGAGAATACCGTCTTACAGAAATCAAAGCGCCATCAAATTATATTCCTTTGGAAGAACCGATTCTATTTACAATAATAGAAGAAAGCAACGGTGTATTTAAAATTAAATTAAATACAGAGAATTCTAAAGTAACGTTAGAAGAGGGGACGTTGACGATTAAAGTTGCAAATGAAAAGACTGTAACGACAGAGATCACTGTGGATAAAAAATGGTTTAGAGCTGACGGAACTGAGTTTCACCCTCAGGATGGGGAGATTTCTTATAATCTGATACAGGTTTTGACTACGGAAGGAGGGGAATCTTCCGAAAAAATATATAAATCGGGAGAAACATTGACAAGTCAGGACGGTTGGCAAAAAACTTACTCAAATCTGCCGGCGGCAGACATAAACGGCAATGGAGAAAAAGAAATCTGCACGTATTATGTGAAGGAGATTTTGATTGCAGATTATAGTACAAGCTACAGTAACGGCAGCGTCGGTGAATCAGAAGATCCGTCGGCCGCGGCGCTTTCGTCGGGAACTATCACTGTTAAAAATACGGAAAAGATGAAATTCATATTACCTGAAACAGGTGGAACGGGACGTGGGATTCTGTACATTGCAGGAGTGTTTCTGTTAGGGATTTCTATGATTCTGTTAGGCAATAAAAATAGTTCTTTTTATGAATGCTTACATAAGAAAGGGTGACTTTTTGTATGAATTTGGATGAGCGGGATTTAAAAAAGATCAAATCTTTACATGTTATGTTGAAAATGCCAATATGGATATTGGAAAAAGAAACAAATAAAGTTTTAAAAAGCTATGAATCAATTTATAAGCATCCTATTTCTTACGGATTCAAAGAAAAGAATATCTCAGAAGAAACAGTGCAGTTCTACAGTGGAATATTAAATGAAATTTTTTTGTGCCTGTGGTATAAGGATATAAAAATAGTAATAGGCGCTTTTAGAATTAATAATGTTACAAGGGCAGATTTTTCACATGTTTATAATAATATGGATGATGAAAATAAGAAAAATTTGTCAGAAACCGAGTGTTGGGAATATTATGAAGCGCTTCCGGTATATCCGTTGGGGGATATCAGAGATTATTTGATCCTTTTAGGGTTTTTGTTTGATATGGATCTGGAAGATATCTATTCGGAAGGATTGCACGAGCAAGTAGCGAAAAACAAGTTAGAACTGGAGAAAAAGCCATCTGAAGAAGAGGTATATGACACTTTCCGTGTAGAGCGATATACATTTTATTATGAAAATAAGATCATGAACCTCGTAAGTCAGGGAGATATTCAATTATTAAAAAGTGGTCTTACAGAATTAGGAACGAGTGTTTTACCGATTTTAACGAGCAGTTCTTTAAAGACGGAAAAAAACTATACTGTTATTATTTTGGAAAAGCTGGCATCGTTGGCGATTCAGGTAGGAAAGGATATCGTGTCAGTAATCAGGCTGAGAAACTTTTATATCAAAAAGGTAGAAGAGCAAACAGAATTTGTAGGAGTTTTGGCTACGAGAGACAGCGCGATCATTCATTTTACAGAAGAACTTCACGGTGTATCGAATCAGGCAAGAACATCCCTCATCCGGTGTGTTCTGCAATATATTAATCTGAAAATCTATGATAACATCAAGGTGACGGAGCTTGCAAAACAATTTTATTTATCAGAAAGCGCGCTTCGCAGCAGATTTAAAGAAGAGATAGGCGTACCTATTAACGAATATGTAAATAAAAGAAAGATTGAAGAATCAAAGATGATGATCTGGTCGGGAATTCCGGCAGGAGAGATAGCAAGGCGCTTGAGTTTCTATGATCTGTCTCATTATTATCGTACTTTTAAAAAATACACAGGCGTGACACCACAGCAGTTTAGAGATACAAATATCATAGGACAGGAAATGTAATAATAGGCGAAAAGTTTGAGTAAAATCAGCTTTTCGCCTGTTTTGTTTTTGTAAATATCGGGTGTTTGGTAATTAAGAAGAAAAAAATGTTGTTATGTACACGAGGTGGTCAAACGGTACATTGAAGCGGGGGGGGTAATAATATATGCTAACTCTAAAGCAAAATAATATAAAAGCTATACAGTTTTATATACACGGAAAGGAGGGGGGATATGCAGTTAAACAGAACAACAGATTACGTAGTAAGGATTGTGTACTTTTTAAGCAATGAAAACAGGATATTTACTTCTGAAGAGATTTCCGAGGCAATAGGGTGTTCAAGAGGTTACGTTATATCAATTTTAAGAAAATTATCGAAAGAAGGACTAGTGGAGGTGATCAGAGGAGTAAAGGGCGGTTTTCGGTTAAAGAAAAGACCGGACGCAATCAGTTTGTTTGATGTGATAAAAATCATGGAAGATACTATTTGTATCAATCAGTGTTTGAATGAAGAGGAAAATTGCAATCTAAAAGCAACCGATTACTGCCCGGTGAGACGGTTTTATCTTTCATTGCAAGAACAAATAGAATCGGAGTTAAAACATATGACATTTGAAATGCTGAGAAAATCGGGGGGGGGGCGGATAGAATATTTTAATAGTTCTTAATCAGGCGGGTAATGCAAAATGAAGTCAAATGAAATCGAAGGAATCAGATAGGAGGATTTATGGAAACGTTAAGAAAAATTATTGAAGAAAAAAAGCGAAAGGGAGAAGAAAAAAAGCCGTATTATGGAATACGCAAACTAAGCGTAGGTATAGTTTCCTGTATGTTGGGCCATCTTCTCTTTTTTGCATCGCCTGTAGTTGTAAGCGCTGTTGAAGCAACTCCGGAAGATGTAAGCATCATTCAGATGCAGTCGGTGAAAGGCGAAGCGATCGAAAGATCAGCGACGTTGGTTGCCGTTACCGGAGCGACAGGTATCAGGGCGGCTTCCGGAAACATAGATTCGGAGAATTTGGGATATGCTCCGAATGCAAAGTATAGTTTTCAGGATTTAAAATTCGATCCTGAAAAGCTAAGTAAAACCAATTCCGCGCGGCAGATCCAATTTAAAATCTACGGAAAGCACAATATTGCCGCTTCAACAGATAACTGGAAGATCAATCTTCAAATCGATGAAAGAATCGCAAAACATGTAATAGGAATCGAAGTTGAACCAAAAAGGCTGACAGAAGCAAATCCAAGACCGATCAGAAGAGCGCTTACGAGAAAAAGCGATACGATAGGGCGAATGACAAATATATGGGAAGTAAATTATATCAGATCTGAAAACGGAGTGTTTGCAGGAGGAGAGACGACAGATACTCAGACTGCGCATAATGGAATTATTTATCTTGATAAACCGCTGAATAAAATTCTTGAAGAAATCGGAGATGAAAATCTGACAAACGAACGGCTCTTTTACAGAATTTATTTGACAAGCGTTCAAGATAAAGGAGCTATTGTTCCGGGCATTGCTTCTACAGGATTTTTCAAAATTAACGGTCTGGATATCCAGATCGAAACGATAGAATCTAGCGGCAATGAAAAATGGTTTAAGCATGCGGCTGTTGAAGGCAGATATGTAAGAAGTGATAAGTTTAAAAATCCTGGCGGAGCGATTAATCAAAACGGAGCTATCGTCGTAGATCATAAGATATCGAAGAATACTAACTTTGCTTATATAAGCGCAAAGAACAAACCGTGGACTCTTGAGTATGGAGTCGATCCGAGATTGGTAAAATATATTGGAGGTATCGAGCTTTATTACATGGATGCAGCTGATTATGTGAATCCGGATTATTCTCTAAAAAACAAAGCAAATCGCAAAGTTCGAGATTTGTCGATCGTAAGAACAGCAGGTCATAAAAAATATGGTTATGGTGATATTACAGAGAATCAGTTTACGCAAATAGTAGATGTTCATGGAGGACGACCCGAACCGATCACGATAAGATATGTCTATAAGCTTAATAAGCCAATCAATGAAATTTTGGAGGAATTAAGAAGAGAAGCCGGAGTAGAAGAAGGAGAAGCGTTTGGTAAAGATTTTATATTCAGCGCATGGATTACAGATAAAACAAAAGATGCTCTGATAACGAATACATACGGTACAGGCTACTATAGAATTCAGGATATTGACGGTGATGGAAAGCTTGATGAGGAGGAAGCAAATAATGAGCAAAGTCCTTATATCGGCGTTCCGAAAATTACAGCTCCTTATGAAGGTGATAATAAAGTAAAAGCTGTTGTGCATTTAAATGAAAATGCCGGAAAGGGAAATAAAGCTCAGCTGATCAATAAAAACGGAGTTGTCGTTGCTACAATTAATAATGTAGATGCAGAGGAAAACGGCATACCAAAAACAATAGATAGAGAACTTGAATTTACGGTTACTGATTCAAGTGTATTAGGTAAAGCAGGAGATAAACTTACCGTTAAGATCATTCCTTCAGATGAAAGGTATGAGAAAGCGGAAGAAGCAGAAACAAAGGTAAAAGAAGCGCCAAAAGCAGTCAAAGATCCTCTCAGAGTTGTCAAAGGAAAGGATTTAACAGAAGATACGGTATTAGCGAAAAAAGGAGTAGAAAATTCAAATAAAATGCCGGGAGGAACAACATATCGGTGGAAAACTGCTCCGAATACAAGTCAGGCAGGAAATACGACTGGGATAGTGTCAGTAACTGTTCCTGACAGAGAAGAAGCTTTTGAAGTAACTGTTCCTATTGAAGTGTTTTTAGCGGATGCAGATAAATATACTCCGCAGACAACGTCGATTATTAAAGAGTATGGAACATCAACGACAGAAGAGGAAATTATAGGCGCGGTAACAGTGCCGGGATATCCGGAAGATACAGTGGATGAACTGGAAATAGCACTTGATAATGCAACTCAGATTCCGGATGGGAATACAGCAGGGGATTATCCTGTAGATGTAACAGTTACTTATCCGGATGGAAGTGAAGATAAAGTACAAGTAACAGTTACAGTAAAAGAACAAAAAGATAATGAGAAGTATATTCCGGAATTCGATCAGATTAATAAAAACTACGGCGAAGCAACAACGGAAGAGGAGATCAAAGGTGCGCTGAAGGAAGAAAGCGTACCGGAGAACATGGAAGTCACAGTGAAGAATCCGGAAAACCTTCCGGACGGAATGACAGAGGGAACATTCGAAATAGAAGTGACGGTAGAGTACCCGGACGGAACAAGCGAAGATACGACAGTGCAGGTAGTGGTGACGGATAACCGCACGGATGCAGAGAAGTATACGCCGGAATTCGATCAGATCGAGAAAAACTACGGCGAGGCAACAACGGAAGAAGAGATCAAAGGTGCACTGAAAGAAGAAAGCGTACCGGAGAATACGGAAGTCACGGTGAAGAATCCGGAAAGCCTGCCGGATGGAATGACAGAAGGAACATTCGAGATAGAAGTGACGGTAGAATATCCGGACGGAACAAGCGAAGATACGACAGTGCAGGTAGTGGTGACGGATAACTTTTTAGTTGTCACTAAAAATCCGCCAAAACAAATTGATGGACAGAGAGTAGCTGAAAATACAAATGTAATTACAGCAAATCTGACATTTACTGTAGAAGGTGTACATGATGAAGGATTAAATTCAGGTCTTTCCATTGATGAAAATGGAAATTTGACAGGAACGCCAAAACTTAATTGGGGTGACAAGAATTCCGACACTTATGAAGAACAGACAGTAGTTCTTCATGCAATAGCAACAGCGGAAAGTGGTAGTAAAAAACCTGTAACAATATCGGTAGTAGTTCAAAGAGATACGGACGGAGACGGAGAGCCGGATATCACGGATACAGACGATGACGGAGATGGATTTACGGATATAGAAGAGGAAGAAAAAGGTACTGATCCAAAAGATCCAAACTCAGTTCCGCAGGTTGATCCGAAGCCGGTCAAACCGGATCAAAAGCAAGATCCTGAAATTTCTCAAAATAAAGTAGTGAACAATGTGGTTAATAATTCTTATAAAAAGCCGATTTCCAATGCACCAAAAACAGGGGATTTTGGCAATGGAACAGGATATACAGGTTTAGCTGCATTGGCTGCGGGATTGATGCTTCTTCTTGGAATAAAGAAAAAAAGAAAAGAGGAAGACGGTGAAGAATAAGATCTGATATGATCACATTAAAACGGTGTAGCAATTTGCTATGCCGTTTTATTGTGACAGCTATGAACCAAATCTCAGGTTAGCCAGATACATTGGTGATCGAAATTAAGCCATTATGGCTGCCAATCGAAATCAAGAATTATGATTGACAAAATTGCATAAATAGAGTAAAGTTTAGTTAGTTAAAACTAACTAAAAGGCGAAGAAGATTATTATTTTGAGGAAACGATTTGCTTTTTGGAAAATGTTTAAGGAGAAATCAAAGAGACTATGTCAGAAGAAATGCTTGTAAGTTATTGCTCGCCCACTTTATCGGGGCTTAAAACAGGAAGTCTTTTTTCGTGTCCATGTGATTCTAAAAAAAAGATGTCCGGAGAAATAAGTAATTTTAATCAGAAGTTGTCAAAAAAAGGAATCCGAATTCTTCCGGTACGCATATCAGGCAGGAGAGCTTTGATTTATGTTTATCGTCCGGAAAAATTAAAGCAGGATTTTTTTGATGAGAAAGTGCAGACGATTTTAGCACATAAAGGGTATGACTGCACAAACCAAAATCGTTGTGTCTGCAGATTGGTTGAAAAACTGCGGAAGGATTCAGAATTTCCACATGAGATTGGTTTATTTTTAGGATATCCGGCGGAAGATGTCAAAGGATTTATAGAAAATAAGGCGGCTAGCAGCAAGTGCTCGGGATGTTGGAAAGTATATGGGGATGAACAAACAGCAATGAATCTCTTTGAAGAATACAGGAAGTGTACAGAAATCTGCTATAGAAAATGGAAAAACGGCGCAGATGTTGAACAGCTTACGGTTTCTATATAATCATGAATTCAGAAGAGCCGATAGAGAATGAAAAAATCCGCTTTAATAAGTTGAAAAAATTCATATGGATTTCATATGGAAAATATGTAATAATTTGCTTATTAATTGAAAAAACAAAAAAGAAAGGGGAAAAGTATGATTATTACGACAACACCTTCTATTGAGGGAAGAAGAATTGTAGATTACAGAGGAATTGTTTTTGGCGAGGTTGTCTCAGGTGTGGATTTTGTCAGAGATCTGGCGGCGTCTTTCACGAATTTTTTTGGCGGAAGATCAGGCGGATACGAGGAAGAACTTGTGACGGCAAGACAGAATGCGCTTAACGAGATGGCTCAGCGGGCGGCATCGGCAGGAGCGAATGCTGTTGTGGGAGTTGACGTTGATTATGAAGTTCTCGGGGCTGACGGAAATATGCTGATGGTGACAGTGAGCGGAACGGCAGTGGTTGTAGAGTAAATCAATTTTTACAAGGCAGCAGGGTCAGAAAAAGATCAGGAATAGGATTTGGGAAAAGGATCATGGAGAAGCGTCTGCATGGTCTTTTTTGCTTTCCGCTAAGAAATATAAAATCCCGGATATACAGAAGAGAGAATATGATGTAATATAGTATGGATATAGACTAAAGAAAAAGATAAAGGTGATTTTGTGAGAATCGGTAAAAAAAGTTCAAAAAGAGAGAAAAAGGCAATGTCTGTTTCGCTGTATGCGAACTTGATGTTTGTCGTAGTGGAGCTTGTAATGGCGATAGTGACAGGTTCACAGGCTGTTTTGCTGGATGGTGTATATGACGGAATCGAATTCGTTATGCTTCTTCCGTCTATCTTTTTAATACCGCTTTTATATAAGCCGAGTAACGAGAAATATCCGTTTGGGCATATGCAGATGGAGACTGTGTTTATCGTTGTAAAAGGAATAACAATGATCACTGTTACAGTCGGTTTGATCACGAACAGTATCAATATATTATTTCACGGCGGGCGGACAGTTGATTTTGGAGTTGTAGCGTGGTTTGAGCTGTTTGCTTGTGTTCTTGGCATAATAGTGACATTTTATCTGAAGAGGAAAAACAAAGCGATGAATTCCCCTCTTATTACAGTAGAGATGCAGGGGTGGAAGATGGATAGTATGCTTTCCCTCGGAATGACAGCCGTATTTTTCCTTCCGGTTTTCCTTCCGTTTAAAGGAGTAGGTCAATTAACTCCGTATTTGGACCCGTTTATCACGATCGTGCTGTCTATGATCATGCTTCCGATCCCGGTTAAAACGGTGTTTACCGGAATCAGGGATCTGTTGTTGATCTCTCCCGAGGAGGAAACAGTATCAGAGATCAAGCAGACGGTGGAACCGATCATACAGGAAAGTAATTGTGTGGATATTTATTATGACATTGTCAGAACGGGAAGAAAATTATGGATCAGCGCGTATATTAAATTGAACAAGGATGAGCTTTCCGTAAGGAAGTTTAAGATGCTGCAGACGAGATGCATTGCCGCCTTAAGTGAAAAATATACGGATTTTTATTTTGAGCTTCTTCCTGAAATCGAGCTTGATATGGAAGAACTGGAAGAACTGCAGGAAAAGCAGGAAAAACAACAAATGGAAAATAAAAACGGGCGGGAGGATAAATAATTGAAGAAAAAGAGAGGAATTCTATTCGGAGTCGTTTTTATTTGCGTATTGTTTTTTGTAATCGTATTTTTTGTGAGGAACAAAGAATCTGCCGAACCCGTCAGCAAAAGTGATTTTAAATTGAATACTGTTGTGACTGTTACAATTTATGATTTAGAAGAAAAAGAGAAAAAGCCGGATGACAAAGATAAAAGAAATGAAAAGGGAATACATAGAGAAGAAAAGGATGCGGAAGAGATTATAGATAAAGCGTTAAAGCTTTGTGACAAATATGAAAAGATATTCAGCCGTACGCTTCCTGAAAGTGAGATTTATGCGTTGAATCACGGAACGCTTCCGATGGAAGACGGATATTATCTTTTATCCGAAGAGTGCGCGGCGTTGATCGAAAAGGGGTTGTATTATAGTGAACTTTCCGGTGGAGCGTTTGATATTACGATCGAACCTGTTTCTTCTTTATGGGATTTTACTTCAGGGGAAAAGATCGTGCCGGATGCAGAGACAATCGCGGAAAAGCAGGCATGTGTAGGCTATGAAGATGTGGAGCTTAAAGGAAATAAACTACGTTTTAAAAAAGAGGGAATGGGAATTGAGCTTGGAGCTGTCGCAAAAGGATATATTGCAGATAAAGTGAAAGAATATCTTGTATCGGAAGGTGTGAAAAGCGCAGTTATCGATCTTGGAGGAAATGTGTTATGTGTCGGAGAAAAACCGGATGGGAAGCCGTTTAAAATCGGAATCCAGAAGCCGTTTGCCGATCGGAGCGAAACAGTGTCAGCCGTAGAAATTGCAGGTACGTCTGTTGTTTCCTCAGGCATATATGAAAGATATTTTGAAAAAGACGGGAAACTGTATCACCATATATTAGATCCGGCAACCGGATATCCGTATGAAAACGGACTCGTGTCCGTAACTGTTTTATCTGAAGAGTCGGCGGACGGTGACGGATTAAGTACGGCATGTTTTGCGCTAGGATTAGAAAAAGGATTAGAACTGATCGAACAGACACCGGATACAGAAGCGATGTTTATAACAGAGGATGGAGAAATGCATTTTAGCAAAGGTTTTGTTTATTGTGGCTAACGCTACTGTTTCACTTATAACCGGGCGCTCATCTCATACAGATGTCCGCCTGCATAAAAGAAAAAGAGATATGAAGGAGAGAAAAAAATGAGTATATGTGATTTAAAGTCTTATGAAATTGTACAAAGCAGAGATTTATCTGATCTGAGTTCAAAAGGAACGCTTCTGCGTCATAAGAAGAGCGGAGCAAGAGTTCTTCTTATGGAAAATGATGATGAAAATAAAGTGTTTGCCATCGGTTTTCGTACACCGCCGTCAGACAGTACAGGAGTACCTCATATTATGGAGCATTCTGTATTGTGCGGATCAAGAGAGTTTCCGGTAAAAGATCCTTTTGTAGAGCTTGTAAAAGGATCGCTTAATACATTTTTAAATGCGATGACTTATCCTGACAAGACAGTTTATCCTGTAGCAAGCTGCAATGATAAAGACTTTCAGAATCTTATGCATGTCTACATGGACGCGGTATTTTATCCGAATATTTACGAGCAGGATAAAACGTTTCGTCAGGAAGGATGGAGTTATAAACTGGATGCACCGGATGAGGAATTGAAGTTGTCGGGAGTTGTATACAATGAGATGAAAGGTGCGTTTTCTTCACCTGAAGGGGTGCTTGACCGGGTGATTTTGAATTCTCTGTTTCCGGATACATCGTATGCAAATGAATCCGGCGGCGATCCGGAAGTGATCCCTGATCTGACGTATGAACAGTTTCTTGATTTCCACAGGAAATATTATCATCCGTCAAACAGCTATATTTATCTGTATGGCGATATGGATATGGAAGAAAAACTGAACTGGCTTGATGAAAAGTATTTGTCTGATTTTGATGAGATTGAGGTTGATTCGGAGATTAAGTATCAGAAGCCGTTTTCACAAATGCAGGAGATTGTTCAGGAATATTCTATAGCAAGCGATGAAAGCGAAGCGGATAACACTTATCTTTCTTATAATAAAGTGATCGGAACTTCCTTAGATGAAAAGCTCTATCTTGCATTTCAGATTTTAGATTATGCGCTTTTGTCTGCTCCGGGAGCGCCGCTGAAAAAAGCGCTTCTTGATGCGGGAATCGGAAAAGATATTATGGGATCATATGATAATGGAGTTTATCAGCCGATTTTTTCTGTTATTTCTAAAAATGCAAATATGGAGCAGAAGGAAGCGTTTGTGGAAGTGATTGAAAATACGCTGCGAAATATTGCAGAAGGCGGAATTGATAAAAAAGCATTGCAGGCTGGACTGAATTATTATGAGTTCCGTTTCAGAGAGGCGGACTTCGGAAGTTATCCGAGAGGATTGATGTACGGACTTCAGTTGTTCGATAGCTGGCTTTATGATGAAGAAAAACCGTTTATCCATATGGAGGCGATTCCGACATTTGAGTTTTTGAAAAGTCAGATCGAAACAGGTTATTTTGAGCAGTTGATCCGAGATTATCTTTTGGAGAATCCGCACGGGGCGATCGTAATCATCCGACCGGAGAAGGGAAGGACTGCGAGAATGGATCGGGAGCTTGCAGAGAAACTGCAGGCGTATAAAGAAAGTCTGTCCGAAGAAGAGATTGAGAAACTTGTGCAGGATACAAAAGATCTGGAAGCGTATCAGGAAGAAGAATCTGCGCCGGAAGATCTGGCGAAGATTCCGGTGCTTAGAAGAGAAGATATTTCCCCGGAAATCGCGCCTGTCTATAATACAGAGATGGAGATCGACTCAGTGAAAACGATCTATCATAATGTTGAGACAAACGGAATCGGGTATGTAACGCTTCTGTTCGATCTTTCTGCGGTCAAGGAAGAAGATCTTCCGTATGTCGGCATTTTGCAAAGTGTCCTCGGCATTATCGATACAGAGAATTACGAGTATGGAGAGTTGTTTAATGAGATCAATATCCATACAGGCGGAATCGGAACGTCGCTTGAATTATATGCAGATGCGCAGAAAGTAAAGGAAAAGGAATTCAAAGCGACATTTGAAATGAAAGGAAAATCACTGTATCCGAAGATGGACGTTCTTTTCTCTATGATGCGGGAAATACTGACTTGTTCTAAGCTTGACGATGAGAAACGCTTAAAAGAGATTCTTGCGATGCTCAAATCACGCCTTAGTATGTCGTTCTTGTCATCGGGACATACAACTGCCGCTTTGCGTGCGTTGTCATATACATCGCCTCTTGCAAAATTTAAAGACGATACAGACGGAATCGAATTTTACGAAGTAGTAAAAGAAATCGAAGAAAACTTTGACGACCATAAAGAAGAATTGATCTGTCGGTTAAAAGCAATTTCAAAACAGATCTTTTGCGCAGATAATATGATGGTCAGCTATACTTCGGCAAAAGAAGGACTTGCCTATATGGAAAATGCATTTGCGGCTGTATCAAAACAGCTAAACGACGCAGATGTGGTACAAACAGAAGCGAAAGAAAACAGATGCATCATTCATTGTAAAAAAAGAAACGAAGGATTTAAAACATCTTCAAAAGTACAGTACGTTGCAAGAGTCGGCAATTTCATTGACGGCGGAGAAGAATATACAGGAGCGCTTCAGATCTTGAAAGTGATTTTAAGCTACGATTATTTGTGGCAGAATGTCCGTGTGAAAGGCGGAGCTTATGGATGTATGAGTAATTTTAACCGGATCGGAGAAGGTTATCTGATCTCGTACCGCGATCCGAATCTTGAGAAAACGATGGAGATTTACGAAGGCGTTGTAGATTATCTTGAAAACTTTAATGTAGACGACAGAGATATGAATAAATTTATTATCGGAACGATCAGTAATATCGACCGCCCGATGAATCCTGCCGCAAAAGGAAGCCGTTCTATGAATTTGTATATGAGCCGCGTGACAGAGGGAATGATCCGCCGGGAAAGAGAGCAGATTCTTTCGGCTGATCAAAAAGATATCCGCGCGCTTGCAAAAATATTAAAAGCGGTGCTTGACGCAGATCAAATCTGCGTGATCGGAAGCGAGGAAAAGATCGAAGAACAAAAAGAGATGTTCATGGAGATCAGAACATTAAGCTAAGAAGTATGACAGAACAGCGAAAAAGAGAATGATGAAGCGGTCGGATGACCGGATAAAGGAAATACAAGGAAAACGAAGAAGATAAGATTAAAAACAATAAGGAAGATAAAGAGAAGCGCAGAAGGCTTGCAGTGAGAATAAAAAGACAGGATGAGAAAGAGTAAGCGCGGGAAAGGATATTGATATGAGAGAAGATTTTAAATCAGGGTTTGTAACTTTGATCCGAACGTAGGAAAGTCAACATTAATGAATCATTTGATCGGACAAAAGATCGCGATTACATCGAATAAACCGCAGACGACGAGAAATCGTATCCAGACGGTTTTAACGACAGAGGAAGGCCAGATTGTTTTTGTGGATACTCCGGGTATCCACAAAGCAAAAAATAAGCTTGGAGAATATATGGTAAATATTGCAGAGCGTTCTTTGAACGAAGTTGACGTTGTGCTTTGGCTTGTCGAGCCGTCTGCTTTTATCGGGGCGGGAGACCGTCATATTATCGAACAGCTTAAGAAAGTGAAAACTCCGGTTGTTCTCGTTATTAATAAGATCGATATGGTGAAAAAAGAAGAGATACTGACATTTATCGACGCATACAGAAAAGAATATGATTTTGCAGAGATCGTGCCTGTATCGGCAAGATCCGGAGATAATACAGATGAGCTTATAAAAGTGATTTTAAAATATCTTCCGTACGGACCGCAGTTTTACGATGAAGATACTGTCACAGATCAGCCGGAGCGTCAGATCGTGGCAGAACTGATCAGGGAAAAAGCGCTTCACTGTCTGAATGAAGAAATTCCTCACGGAATAGCGGTGGCGATCGATCGGATGAAGGCAGAACGAAGAGTAATGCATATCGACGCGACGATCATATGTGAAAGAGATTCCCACAAAGGAATTATTATCGGAAAACAGGGAAGTATGCTGAAAAAGATTGGAAGTACCGCGCGTTACGAGATCGAGAGACTGCTCGGATGTAAAGTGAATTTGAAACTGTGGGTAAAAGTACAGAAAAACTGGCGCGACAGCGATTATCTTATGAAAAATTTCGGATACAGAGAGGACGAGTAATATCAACGCAGCGGTGATCGCATCGAAAAATTTTCTATAATAAAAATGGTATTTTTTATACAGTATGACCTTCTTTTCTGTCGGGGAAACTATTCTTAAAGATCACGGAAGAAGAGGTGGAACAGATGAAAGAAGAATACTGGGAATTATTTATGACATCAGGAAAGATTGATGATTATTTGAATTATAAAAACAGCCGGAAAGCAGATGGAAGCTCCGGCAGAAAGGAACGGCGTGAATCAGATTATACTGACAGGGATAGTACTCTCTACGATGCCGGTCGGCGAGTATGACCGGCGTGTTGTAATACTTACAAAAGAACAGGGAAAGATCTCGGCGTTTGCACGGGGGGCAAGACGCCCGAACAGTCCGCTTGTCGGTGCGCTCAACCCGTTTTCTTTCGGAACGTTTACGATGTATGAGGGGAGGACGTCTTACACGATACAGTCGGCAAGTATTTCTAATTATTTTGCCGAGCTGAGAGGCGACATTATCGGAGCATATTACGGTTTTTATTTTCTGGAATTTACAGATTACTATACGAAAGAATTCAATGATGAGCGGGAAATGTTAAAACTTCTTTATCAGACGCTTCGGGCGCTGACAAATCCGCATATTCCAAACATGCTTATCCGTTACATATTTGAATTGAAAGCGTTGACGATCAACGGACAGGCGCCGCAGGTATTTCAGTGTATGACTTGCGGAAATAAAGAAAGACATGCCGTGTTCAGCGCGGTGAAAGGCGGACTTGTGTGCAGCGAATGTATGAAAGACGTGCGGGACGGGATGAGTCTGGATCCTTCGACTTTGTATAGTATGCAATATATAGAAACAAGTACGATTGAGAAATTATATACGTTTAATGTGACAGAAAAAGTATTGACAGAACTTGGAAATGTGATGAGCAGGATGCGATGGTCATGGGAAGATACATGGATGTGTATGTAGACCATCAGTTTAAATCACTGGAAATATTAGAGACTCTTATTTGATGTGGTGTATTTCAGGACAGGGATTGTGCTTAGATTTCAGAAGTCTGAGACAAAAACGTGAAAGAAAATAATAAAGGAAGAGAAGAAAGCGTAAGGTCAAATGAGAATAGCGATATGTGAAGATGAAGAATTTATACAAAATTCGATTGAAAAAAATGTAGAGAAGTGTTTAGAAATAACAGGGATGGCAGGAAAATGTGAATGCTTCGTGTCTGCCGAAGAATTGCTTGAGAAAGGAAATATGCCATATGCACTGTATATTCTTGACGTTGAGATGAAGAAGCTGAGCGGACTGGAATTGGCAGAACATATCCGAACAGAGGATAGAAATGCAGTGATCATTTTTATGACAAATCATAGTGAGATGATGCAGAAAGCATTCGACGTGCAGGCGTTTCAGTATCTGGTGAAACCGATCGATTCTGATACTGCGCACAATGTGATTATGCGCGCTCTGCGGATCATCCGGGAAAAAAGAAATTATATCCGCTTTACAAACAAATTGAAAGATATGATTTTTTATTATGATGAGGTTGAGTGCATCGAAAGCCGCAGAAGAAAAATCATCGTACATACAGAAAAAAGAGATTATGAGTTTTACGGAAGTTTGAGTCAGATTGAAGAAGATATAAAAGGATCTATGTTTGTGAGAGTACATAATTCATATCTTGTTAATTTGGAAAAATTAAGGGAAGTGGAGCGTGAATCAGTTCCCCTTCGTTCGGGATTGAAAGTGCCGATTACAAGGACTTATAAGCAGGAGTTCAACAAAGCATATCAAAAATTTATTCTGATGAGCAAAGGGGGAAGAGAATAGATGATGGAATATGTATGGAGTACAATCGATTTTTTAGTAATGTATTTGTTTGCTTTGTCATGCGATGGTTCTATCGCTTTTTCTGCAAAGATAACATCTGTGGGGCAGAAAACATTCATAATCTTAATGAAAAAGGCTTCACCCCGGAATGGTCCGGTAGGCGAAGCCTTTCTGCTTTCGTTTATATCAGAAATTCATTGTTCAGAACTTCTGCATATTCAGATTCTTATCAACCAGGATGCCGTCGACTGCTTTCAGGTTGAATGTAACTTTGCGTTTCGCTTTCAACTTGATGGTGAAGAGATCTTCAGAACCTTCGAGCACTTGTTTGTCTCCGAGATTGACGAAAGTAGGATAGAGCGCCTTTTGACCGCTGGTATGCAGGCGGTCGTATGTCAGGTTTTCCATCGTACCGAGGTTTGCCGGTTCGATGCCGACAAAGTCATAATCCTGTTGGTCGTAAGGCAATGCGAAACTCAAAGCGTTGACAGCTTTGACACTGTCACCTTTGACGGTGATTTCGACTGTTTCGCCGGCGTTGTACGTCTGTTTCGGAGTGGAAAGGAAGATCGTTCCGGCTACACGGTCCGTACCTGGATTCTCGATGCCGTCCTCCAATTGGGTTGCCACGACCGATATGTCGTAAGCATCGATCAGACCGTTCCGGTTAATATCACCTGCGCTGACATAATCGAAATCGCTGTCACCACGGCGTAGCCCTGTGTAGTTCATGTACGAGGTCAAGTCGTTTGTGTCGATCTTTTTGTCGTTATTGATGTCACCTGGCAGATAGCTTTCCGTGCCCGGAACCTTGAATACGTATAATTCGCGTCCGGAAGCGTAGTTGCCGACACCTTCCGTAATATGCAATTTAATGTAGCGGGCTTTCGGTTGGTCCTTGAAAGTGAATACTTTCATGTCACCATTACGTTCCCAGCGGAACGAGTCGACCGCTGTCCAGTTTTCCTTATCCATGCTGTAGGCCACGTCGCCGGCAAGGATCGTTCCGTTGCCTCCATCCTGGCGGGACAGATAATGGAACTTATCCAGTTGGTTGATGGTGCGTAGATCGATGATCATATCGAACGGCATTGCGTTCTTGCGGTATTTCGTGTGGAACATATCGCCTAACTCGGCATAGTCGAACAAGCGGGAGATTTCAAAGCCTTCCTGTTCTTCGGCTGTCACTTCTCCACGGATGCCTTTGATAGCAAATTCCAGCGGGTTGGATTTGGTCTTGACGGAGAAGGTAGACCAGTCTGAATAACCGTCCTTGTTGACTGAGCGAATTTTGAACGAATAGTCTGTTTCGGCTGAGAGGTTGTCGAACAGCAGTTCCGCATTCTTGATCTGCGTATAAAGCATGCCGTTAAATTCTATTTCATAGAAGTCGGCGCCGGGAACTTTATTCCAAGTCGGTTTTAGTGTGTAAGCTTCCGTGTTCCCATCCGTCACCTGTGCGATCGGCGCGGCCAAAGAACCGGTAGAAACGCGGTGGGTGTCGGGCGTGTCGAATTGGTAACCATCGATGGTGATAACCGTTCCGTTCATGCTGATGTCTGTCGGAGCTAGTTTTACTAACAACTGAGGGTTCTTGGTGATTGTCTTCTTTTCGAATTCGCTTCCTTTGGTGGCGAATTTGTTCAGGTTCGGGGCAACATCGTAGAAATAGACATTCGTACCGTTCTGGTATTCGTTCATCGAACGGGCGGCTACCAGTTTCACTTTGGAGGAACCGACTTTAGCGGTGATCTTCTTCGGCATTTCCGAGAGATTGATACGCAGTTCGGTTGCCTTGTCTTTCACGAAACCGTCAAAATCGCCTGTTGTCGGATGGATAGTGATTGAGACTTTTGATGGGTCATTGTTCTTGATTTCGATCCGTGTGGTTGTCCCTTTGCCGTTCAGATAAGCCTGCGTTATACCATCATCGTCATATTCGACGAACTCGCTATATCCGGACGGGTAAAGCTCATATATGCGCAAATTCTTGTCGATTTCCCCTACGTTATTGTTCGGGTTCGTCATCGGGATGATCGCACCGGCTTTTACGAATACCGGAAGTTTCCAAAGTGGGGAAGAGAAGTTGTTGA
>ENA-OROZ01001034-OROZ01001034.1-human-gut-metagenome-genome-assembly--contig:-NODE-1034-length-28158-cov-6.912678_pt1 | contig 28158 bp, 27 predicted proteins | sample MGYA00242138_ERZ509066 | MGnify/ENA primary metagenome ERZ509066 (study PRJEB26280, sample SAMEA2338691) | human gut metagenome | biome: human gut; feature: human-associated habitat; material: faeces... | reverse complement strand
TTCAGGTCATTGACCGATTCAATCTTGCCCGTGAACTGCCATCACTTTTAAACGAAGAAGACTCAGCTCTATTCTTTCCGGCATTGTTAACACTTTGTCATAAGCACTGTGCGGAAATTTTTTCGAATATTCTTGAATCGGTTTTGCTGGCCGATGATGGAAAAGTATTAAGTAGGATAAAGTCATGAAACCATCATTTATGATAGCCGCCACATCATCCGGATGCGGGAAAACCACGCTGTCGCTCGGACTCATGCGGGCATTGACAAACAGGAATATTGTCGTGCAGCCATTCAAGTGCGGTCCGGATTATATCGACACGCAGTATCATCGTATTTCCACCGGAAGGGATTCCGTGAATCTTGATTTGTTTATGTCTTCCGAAAGACATGTAAAAGAACTTTTTGGTAGATATTCCGAATCGGCAGATGTCAGTATCATCGAGGGAGCTATGGGGATGTTCGATGGTTTTGACGGGATGAAGGGTAGTGCGGCGGATATTGCTCGGACACTCGATGTGCCGGTAGTTTTGCTAATTAATGCTGCCTCGACATCTTTTTCAGTTGCTGCCACGATATATGGATTCACGCGGTTCTGCCCTGATGTGAAGGTGACAGGCGTTATTTTCAACAGGGTTGCATCTGAAAACCATTATGCGTTTTTAAAAGAAGCATGTGAAATCATCAACGTGGTAAATTTAGGTTATATAAGGAAAAATGAATCATTGCAGACACCTTCGCGTCATCTCGGTCTTTCGCTCGATTCTCTTTCGGAGATAGAGCGTTTTGTGGATGCTGCAGCCAAGGAAGTGGGAAGTACGGTTGATATAAATGGTTTACTTGAAGCTGCTATGATTGACTGTCGACAAATGCCATCGATCGTTCAATCAAAGAGGAATCTGACCGTTGCAGTCGCTCGCGATGAAGCTTTCAACTTCATCTATCCCGCGAATGTGGAGCGTTTTAATGCCAATATAGTTTATTTCTCTCCATTGCATGACAAGGCGATTCCAAAAGCTGATTTAGTATATCTTCCCGGGGGGTATCCGGAACTTTATGCTGATGATCTGGAGGAAAATAGGGAGATGAGAACTGCTATAAAGAATTTTGCAGAAAAAGACGGCAAAATTCTTGCTGAATGTGGCGGTATGATTTATCTCTCAGAGGAAATAAACGGTAAAAAAATGTGTGGAGTCTTTCCGCTAAAGGCATCAATGAAGAATGCCCGACTGAAACTCGGCTACCGAAGAGTCAAATTTGATAATTTCGAAATTTCAGGACATGAATTCCACTATTCGGATATTTTAGATTTGTCCGGACTTCCGTCTGTGGCACAGCAATACAATATCCGCAGCGAAAAAGTAGCGATTCCTGTCTATAGATACAAGAATGTCTTTGCCGGATACACCCATTTTTATTGGGCTGAGACCGACATTTTTAAACTATGGGAATAAAATGAAAAGAATATATACAAGAACCGGCGACTCCGGTACAACGGCTATTCATGGTGGTCTGAGAGTGCCTAAAACCGATGTTAGAATTGAAGCGAACGGTTGCATTGACGAATTGAATGTAGCGATCGGTATTGTCCGAACATCCATGCCATCCGACCATGAGTGGCAGCCATTACTGAAAGAAATACAACTAAACCTCATGACATCGATGAGTCTTGTCGCGACCCGCAGCGACATGAAGGAAAAGAATCCGAATAGTCTGCCGGATAATTTAGTTGAACTTCTGGAAAAACAGATTGACGCAATCAATGCCCGATGCACTCCTGCCACGAGCTTTATTTTGCCTGGAGGAACTCCGTTAGCATCGGAGTTACATCATACAAGAGTATTGGCACGCAAAGCGGAGCGTTGGCTATGGAAACTGCACGAAGTGGATGCTGTTCCTATGGAAATCTTGATTTACCTGAACCGTCTGTCGGATTTGTTTTTTATAATGTCCCGCTACGAACTTCAGCAATCGGAATGTAGCGAAGAAATATGGCGGCAGTTTGGATATAAACGTAAACTGAAATGAAAAGATTAGCTCCTGTTATGCTCGCCGGAACCGGAAGCGATGTGGGTAAAAGCCTTATTGCCACCGGACTTTGCAGAATTTTTATGCAGGACGGCTATCATCCTGCTCCCTTCAAGGCTCAGAATATGGCGCTTAACTCGTATGCGACACCGGATGGCTTTGAAATAGGACGCGCACAGGCTGTTCAGGCGGAAGCGGCCGGGATAGACTGTACTACAGACATGAATCCTATTCTCCTTAAACCTTCCGGCGAACATACTTCGCAGGTTGTGCTTAATGGCCGTCCCTCAGGCAACACCGACGCTTATCAATATTTTCGTAAAGAGGGGAAAGAGGAACTGCGCCGAATTGCCCACGAGGCTTTCGACCGATTGAATGCACGATATAATCCCATTGTGCTCGAAGGAGCGGGCAGCATCTCGGAGCTTAATTTGCGCGACGGGGATATTGTCAATATGTCGATGGCCTTTTATGCAGGGGCAAATGTTATTCTTGTGGCGGATATAGATCGAGGTGGGGTTTTTGCAAGTGTCTATGGCTCTATAATGCTCCAGACTCCGGAATATCGCAGATTGATAAAAGGCATAATCATCAATAAATTCCGTGGAGATCTACGATTGTTCGAGGATGGAAGACAGCAACTGGAAGAGTTGTGCGGAGTCCCTGTGCTCGGGGTTGTCCCTATAGCTTCCCATATACATATCGAGGAAGAGGATTCCGTAGCTATTGCCGGAAAAGAAAAGAGTGCAAAAAAAGACAAAGTAAATGTGGCGGTCGTTCTTCTCGACCACATCTCTAATTTTACTGATTTCAATGTGCTTGAGCGGCATCCTCAAGTCAATCTTTATTATGCGGCCGATTCGAATGATTTGGCTGATGCCGACATCGTAATTCTTCCCGGAAGTAAAAATACGCTGTCTGATTTGCTTGGACTGCGAAAAAAGGGTTTGGCTAAAGCTATCAGAGAGGCTCGCGATGAAGGGAAGACCGTAATTGGTATTTGTGGCGGCTACCAGATGATGGGTGACATTGTGGAAGATCCGGACAGCATCGAAGGAGAGCTGAAATCACTTCCCGGATTAGGACTTCTTCCTGCCAGAACAGTAATATGTCAGGAGAAAACAACTCGACAAGTTAATTTCCGCTTCCTTGATGATGACAGAATCTGCAAAGGGTACGAAATACACATGGGGCGTACTGATACAAATAATCCTTTTATCTGGTTTGAAGATGGTACACCCGAAGGCTGCATGATTGATGAAAAATGTTGGGGCAGTTATATCCATGGCATACTTGATAATCCAGTGGTTATCGAACTAATTCTCAGTCCGTTCATGAATCGGAAAACTAATGAGAAGTACGACCCGGCAACTTTCCGAGATGAGCAATATAACCTGCTGGCAGACTGGCTGAGAAAATATTTGGATGTGGATAAAATCTATTCGATTATTCAAGAAAGATGATTGACGGGCATGGTGATGATCTCTACCGCTACAGCGGTAAGATCCATATAAATTTCAGTACAAATATCCCTCAGAATGTCTGTCATGACCGTCTGCTGGAGCATTTGCATGAATGTGGTGCCGTTTTCAGGAACTATCCCGAGCCGGAACCTAAAAGTATTGAACAGCATTTGGCATCGATTTATGATTTACCTCAGGAAAGCATTATAGTAACCAATGGTGCCACCGAGGCGATTTATCTTCTTGCTCACCTCTTCGAAGGCAAAAAATCGGCGATAATAGTGCCGACATTCAGGGAGTATCAGGATGCCGCAGGCGTTTTTACCCATACGATATCCTATCTCCATTCCATGAATGATATTGAGGGATCCGATGCTGATGTCGTCTGGCTGTGCAACCCAAATAATCCGACGGGACAAATATTCGACAGAAACAGACTTCTTGCAACGATTGACCAATGTAAGAACAAAGTTTTTATTATAGATCAGGCTTATGCGCTCTATTCTGTCAAGACGGTTCTTTCAGTTGACGATGTTTGGGAAAGAGAGAATATTGTCGTTCTAAATTCCCTGACCAAACAGTTTATGATTCCTGGTCTTAGAATCGGTTATGCGATAGGGCCGAAAAGCTTACTTGACTCCTTGCGCAGATTGCGGATGCCTTGGTCTGTCAATGCTATTGCTATTGAGGCTGCCCATTATCTTCTCGACAATAATGATGGGACAAATATTGACCGGCAGACATTGCATGAAGAAGCATTGCGATTGTCCGCGGCTTTAAGGGAGACCGATATTGAGGTGGAACCGACCGACTGTAATTTTCTGTTGGCACGACTCCCGCATAAAGCTGCATCAGAACTCAAGGAATGGATGGTTGAGAATTATGGGATTCTCATTCGTGACGCATCAAACTTCGAGGGACTTACGCCTGAATATTTTAGAATAGCGGCACAAGAGCATGCGCAAAATGATATATTCATAAAAGCTATAAAAGAATGGATGTTATTATAACAGTTTTACCTTTAATCATAGGTTGGACATTAGATTTGTTGTTCGGAGACCCGACAAAGTTGCCGCATCCCATAGTGTGGTTTGGGAAAATAATCAGCGTTTGTGAACACAAATTTAATCATGGCAAATCCAAACGATTAAAAGGAAGGTTGACGGCGGTTGCTCTAATTGTTGGCACTTATATTGCAACATGGCTTCTTCTTGATGTCATTTCTCCTTATGCGTGGTTAAATGTTGTAGTTCGGGCTTTTATGATTTTCTATTGTCTTGCAGGAACAACGCTCATTAAAGAAGGGAGAATGGTATTTGAGGCTGTAGATATTTCGCTTGAAAATGGAAGGATTCAGGTTGGAAGAATTGTCGGAAGAAACACGGCAAATCTCTCACCTCAGGAAATCAGAACTGCAGCACTCGAAACCCTTGCTGAAAATCTGAGTGACGGAGTAGTAGCACCTCTTTTCTGGTATGCCCTACTTGGCGTTCCGGGAATGATGGCATATAAGATGGTAAACACTCTTGATTCTATGATAGGATACAAGAATGAGCGATACCTTGATTTCGGTTGTATGGCTGCAAAAATTGATGATTTGGCAAATTATATTCCGGCTCGTCTCACAGCACTTCTGATGATTTTTGTTTCAGGCAAAATGAGACTTCTGTCATTTGTAAGGAAATATGGCCGCTGTCATGCAAGTCCAAACAGCGGCTATCCTGAAGCTGCATTGGCCGGTATACTTGACTGCCGTTTTGGAGGTACACACGATTATTTCGGTGAAAGTGTGTATAAACCGTATATAGGTGAAAATCATCGTGATTTCGATTATACGGATGTAGTGAAGGCTATATCAATAAATAGGAGAACTGAAATCCTCATGATTTTTATCACATTGGGAGTCAGACTTCTATTACTATTATAGAACCATAGGGAGGAATATCATTATATACTTCATCATAAGTTTTATTCCCATATACCACAAGTGCGTTGATGAGTATGCCTCCATGAGTGAATACACCGATTATAGATTCTTCATTGAGTTCTTTTATTTCTTCCTTCCGCTGGTCTTTAACTGATTCGCCTTGCGGTGGTCTGACATTTATATAATCATCGAACCAAGCCTGTAAGGTCGGATCTTTTATTGCATCATAAGACTGCATTTCCCACGCGCCGAAATTAAATTCTTTCAGACGATTGTCTTTTATTGCTTCGGGATATCCGCAAAATTCAGCGAGTTTTACACATCGCGACAATGGGCTGCAAAAAGTTTTGTCAAATCGATAAGCACTGAGATTGTCTTTAACTGCGCTGGCTTCCTGAGGGAAAGAAGGAGCAAGATTGACATCTGTATTCCCGTAGCAAACACCTTTCGGTACATCTAAAGAAGTATGACGGATAAAAACGAGTTTCATAGGACTAAGGATAATACTACACCAAATATCATTGAAACTTTGCAAATGAGGGATGACGCACCACAACAATCACCTGTATAGGGTATTTCATATAAAGAACGAGCAATATAACCGAAAGGAGAGGGGAAATAACAGCTATCCATAGATTGCAATGTCGAATTTTGTGAAACTCCACTCTGCGTCGCATTTCTTCGTCCATCACTCTTGCTGTCGCATGATAAGTAGGGTGTGCCGACATTCCCAATGCTTGCTGTTCGGCAAAAAAGCTTTTTACGCTGCGTTATCCGCCAGTAACCATAATTATGCGCTGTGACATTTCTTTAGAATCAATCGCTTTATCCATAGATAATAACCCGTAATTGGCAGAACAGCACCGATAAGCACACAGACCAGATATATGATTTTGGTAAGCCATCCGAGCCAGGAACCAACATGTAGTGAGTAGATCCATCCCTTGATATGATTGGATTCCGCCTTATCCTCATATGTCGTTACAGAGGAAACTTCGCCGTTGGCAGGATCGATCTTATACGTGTCGGTCGCCTGTTGGTTTCCACACCCACCGACAACGATATCTGCCTCATTCTGATACATTCGGATTTCTTTGTCAGGATATTCTGATGAGAGCTTGCTGTAGGCATAGTCCCAGGCCGGAAAAATTTCAGCAGGAGTCTTATGGCTTGTGGTTTCAGCCACCTCGGTTCCGAAAGTGCTGTAGAGTAACTTTCTATACCATCCGAATGACCAGTTGAGACCGGTAAGGATACATACTGTAATAATCAAGGCACTCACTGCACCTCCGACACAATGGAAGTCATACAAGAACTTATAGGTTCCTTTGGTGATCGAAATCTTGAATTTATTTCTAACGTGCCCTTTACTCGGTCTCCATACTATCAGGCCTGAAATGATTATCATGAGTAAAGCGATAGTAGTGATTCCAATCGCAAGTTTACCAGTTATTGCACCGAAAGCGCCCTCAGCCTTGGATTTCCCGAATAATCGGCGGTGCGCGGCACTTGCCACTTTGAAAACTGCCGGACGGTCATACTTTCCCATGACTTCTCCTGTGTACTGGTTAACCCAAATAGCAGCCATTGCTGGCTTGGCAAGCATAACTTTGTAAGCATGTCCCGAATCGGGATAGATCGTAACACCGACAATATGATTGCCATCAGCCAAATATAGTTGTGCCGAATTGAGAATCGAATCCATTGGCAAAGGTGTCCTGCCATTACTCTCCACCTCTGTTTGTCCTATATGTCCGAAATCCCTCTCGAATATCAATAAGGCGCCGGACAGACAAATAATAACGACAATCAGTCCGAACGGAACTGACAGCCAAAGATGAATCTGCCTGAAGATATATTTTACCATAGTCAATTATTTTATTCCAGAAATAATTACTCTAAAAGATGTTATTAGGCAGGTTTCCTGACTTAGCCCGGTATTGTCGGCCTTCCCTCCTTGCCGAAGTGACCATAGCTGACATACCATAACGGACTTTACAGTAGCTGGCACTGTCCCGGCTTTATACCGGGTTCCCTCTCGCAGACATTTAACCGTCTGTTCACCCAAAGACGATGCAAAATTAACAAATATTTTCGATATAGCGGTCTACTTCCGGGATAGGCGAAACTTTATTCCCTGAAATTTAATTGTTATACTGTAATACTGATGGTTTTAGATTATATTGTTAGTGTTTCTTTCTCCTTTGAGGAACTCGATTTCTATGCGAATCATGCCAACTGACATAGCATCTGGTATATCAACATTTCGGTAATAGAAAGTTTCCGATCTCCTGTTTCATAATATGTTTGACTTCACTTTTGTGTAGGTTCTTATATACAGTAAGTAATCACCGGTAGACAGTTTCGAAATGACAGCGAGAATAAAGAATCTATGTCGGCCAGCTTTTCAAACCGATTCAATATAGGTGTGATTAGCGAAGTTGCAGTTGAAATAGGGAAACATTTGTCCTATATGTTCAGAACGCAATATCCTTTTTTCAAATAGGGTTGGGAAAGAAAGACAATCTCGCTCTCTGCAGGCGTCAGATTATCATTCTAAACCGATACGCCATATACGGTTGATAGCCGAAACGAATAAAAATAGCTTAATCACACTAAAACAACAGACAACCTCAGCATAGATGTCGGGGTTGCCTGTCTTTGTTGTCTTCACTTAAAGATTCGTCCACGCGGTTGACGGCATTCGATGATTTTTGCGTAGATTTGCGTTGTGACAATATTCTTGTGGCCTAACAGTTTGCTTGTCGTGTATAGGTCAACATCGAGCGTAAGCATCAGGGTGGCGAAGGTGTGGCGGCTCACGTGAAAAGTGATCTCTTTCTTTACCTCTGCGGCCTTCGCCCAATTGCCGAGTATGATGCTGACTCGGCTTGTGGTGGGGAGGCTGAAAACCCTGTCATCATCCCCGGCATCGCCTCGCTCCGGCATCTACCGCATCGCCTGTGACGAAAGGGAGAGATAATCTCCTCGGCCCAATATCAGAGCATGATAATCCTTGATTACCTTTGCAAGAGGAATGTCCTGCATTGCCGCATCAATCTCGATGCCACTCTCTCCGGCAAGGGCGTTGGCGAAATTGAGTATATCGACGCGGCATCCGTCAAGGTTGCGGAGCATCGCCGATTCCTCGGCTGTAAGTGCCGATGGCGGCTCATATCCAAGTGCCCTGTGCCGCATGTAGTCGCTCGGTGTCAAGTTGTATCTGGCGGCCATTTCGCGTATCTTTCGACGCTCTGCGGCTGTCATCTTCGTGGTGACGGTGCATGAGCGCACAGCCTCCAGCGGCAGAGTCTTTCTCTTTGTTTTGCCCATATAAGTGGTATTCTGTGATTTGTAAAACTGATTGTCTGGGTGCAAGCCTGCGAGCGGCCATGACCGTGACCGCAGGGAGCGGCGAGGAGTTTTGGGGCAACAGAGCGGAGCGAGGGTAACACCAAATCAGAAACTAAGGTCTCCTTGCATGTAATCACGGTGGTTCATGGCACATCCGGCGTGGCTCTCAATCTGCGAAGAATCCGTTGGCTATAACCTCTCCGTCCGGGTTTTCCCAGCCTGATATGCAGGTGAATGAAAGGGCCGACCCGATACGGGAGTTGAATATTCTGACCGGCCCTGCGGCCTCCATCCTCGCGAGAATATTGTGCGTCTTCTTCCGTCCTAGATTCCATTTGTCGGCGAGGCTGATTTCCGAGAACTGCGCTTGTCCCGGCTGGAGGTTGAGCGGTCTGCGGTATCCGGCATCATATCCGGGTGTGGTTCTCATGTCTTTCAGCAGACCGCCGAAGATTGCCATGTTCCGGATTTCGTTGCCGTCGTTATCGGTGGTTGTTTCCGACAGCCATTCGACGGCTTCAGCTGGCAGCCGGAAGCTGACGGATGAAAAGGGATAGGTGTTTTTATGTTCCATGTTCCTGATTGTCATACGATGTTTTTATTATGTGGTCATTCCCGGATTTGACTGCCGTTGTCGGGATTATAATCGGGAGGCCAAAAAGATTCCTTGTCCTTGTTCCCCCATGATATAATCACAGCTTGCAATAATTTTCAAATCTTCCCGGCACCCATGCCCTTTATCCTGTCGTATTGTATTGCCGAAGTCATCTGTCATTGTTATAAAACACAATGAAGGGCAGGGAAAGAATGTCGGATATGATATTGTCTATTTCCCTGTCGGAGCGTTTACTGTCGTCTGTCCTGTATTGGAATTACTGTCGTGATGCTCTCTTTTCGGAAGATTGCTGACAACGGTCTCGATAGCTTTTGAATCTGAAGAGATTGTAAGCAGCGCGGTGGTGATGTCGATTATCTCATCCTTGCCGACATAGCGCGACACGGATTTCATCAGCTCCAGTGCCCGCGTCTGTCGATGTGCCCGTACACTGTCGGTTCCGGTGCACTCCTTGTCGCATCCGAAGTTGAGATAGCGGTTGACATTGGTGCGGTCATGCTGAGGCATTGTCTCCATTGTCATTTTTCCTGAGGCTATTCCCAGCATGACACGAAGTGCATCGGCTTCGTATGGGGTACACTCCTGAAGATTGGAATCTTTCGAATAAAATTAAGGAAAAATTTCATTAATTCGGATTTGTTTATTAATTTTGCAGTTGCATTGGTTCGCCGGGGGTTCACAGCCTTGGCGATTAAAAGGGAATCAGGTGAAAGACCTGAACAGACCCGCTACTGTAAGTTCCATTGAACCTGCCGGACACGACATCAGTGTCACTGACCGCCAAGGCGGTCGGGAAGACCGTCCGGAAGGGGAACAAGTCAGGAGACCTGCCATGCGAGTTAACATTTTCAATAATCTCGTGGATTAGATTTTGAGATGAAGAGATTTGGCTACAGCATGACACCTATAAGAGCAGTGTCAGATGACATGGGTTTTACGGATTCAGACTGCTCCATTGGCCGCGATGTGAAGTCGGGGCCGATTTATTGTGCATTGTCATTCAGGTTTGCCAAAACGTCCTTATCAGATCTTTTCCACCTTAACAGCTCATTGCGTTATGAAATGTCCGAGGTGCGAAAAGGAATTTCAATTTGAATTTCCTGATGTTCAGAATTGGCTGAAAAACTCCAGACTCGACAACAAGCAGTTGTCGTACATCCTGTTCAATTACGGCGGTCCGATTTGTGAGGACTGTGAGATTGACCTTGTGTGCGGTTTCTATTTCACAGGTGTACATCCGCGTTACATGAAGCATCGTAAATAACCTTTCAGACCTATAGAATATCATGTTTACAATGTTTCACGGCTTCCATTTGGTGGAGGAATACCATCAATGGAAAAGAGAGCATCGCAACAACCGCAATCCAATAGGCATAAAAGCTCTCAAACTCTTGCTCGCAATCACAATTCCATTGTTTCTCTGGGTTGCCCCGTCGTCTGTTTATGGTCTTCCCGGATTAACCCCTGTCGAACATCGCGTGCTGGCAATCTTTGTATTCGCCGCACTCATGTGGTTGTTCGATGCAGTACCGGCTTGGACGACATCTCTTGTGGTGGTTGTCCTGCTTCTTTTCTGCGCATCCAACAGTGCGCTATGGTTTTTCCAGACCGGTGCCGACGGCGAAAAATTCAGCAATCTTGTCAGCAACACTGATCTGCTGCATTGCTTCGCCGACCCGACAATCATGCTTTTCATCGGAGGCTTCATAATAGCGATAGCCGCCACTAAGTCTGGGCTGGACGTAAAATTGGCAAAAGTCATGCTGATGCCTTTCGGAACCAAATCTGAAAACGTGCTGCTCGGCTTCATTCTTGTCACCGCCGTTTTCTCCATGTTTATCAGCAACACGGCCACGGCTGCGATGATGCTGACATTTCTCGCACCTGTGCTGAGCGCATTGCCTCCTGATGGCAAAGGCAAGATAGGACTTGCGCTTGCCATTCCTGTCGGAGCCAATATCGGCGGCATGGGCACTCCGATAGGAACACCGCCCAATGCCATCGCCCTGAAGTTTCTCAACGACCCCGACGGCATGGATATGGGCATCGGTTTCGGACAGTGGATGATGGTGATGGTGCCGCTCACAATGGTGCTTCTCTTTATAGCATGGTTTGTACTCAAACACCTTTTCCCCTTCAAACAGAAAGAAATACATCTGAGAATAGAATCGGATCACGAATCGGACTGGAAGGATATTCTTGTGTATGTCACATTCGGAATCACCATTATGCTTTGGCTAACAGACTCCGTGACCGGCGTGAACGCCAATGTAGTGGCTATGCTTCCGGTTGCCGTCCTCTGTATGGCCGGTGTGATAACCAAACGCGACCTCGAACAGCTTTCGTGGAGCATACTATGGATGATTGCCGGAGCTTTCGCCCTCGGAGTGGCCATGAAGGAGTCGGGTCTTGCAGCCCATCTGATAGAGGCTGTGCCGTTTGCTTCATGGTCTCCGCTGGCTGTCATCATCGGCTCCGGATTGCTCTGCTATCTTATGGCCAACTTTATCAGCCATACAGCAACAGCCGCGCTTTTCATTCCCATTCTTGCGATTGCCGGTAGCACTATGACCGAACAGCTCGCCGCATTCGGCGGGGTGTCAACACTTCTGATCGGTGTCGCCATATGTTCGTCCGTGGCAATGGTACTCCCGATTTCCACTCCGCCCAACGCACTGGCAGACGCCACCGGATTCATAAAGCAGAAATATATGGTAAAGACCGGACTGATTATGGGCGTTGTCGGGCTTTTGCTCGGCTATATGGTACTTATTTTTTGCGGTGTAAACGGAGTATTCTAAAGATTACGAAATATGGAAATAGAAGTTATCGGAAGTTTTCTTCCGAATGAGGACCTTATGGGCGCGCGTCTGAAATATGACTCGAAGCAAATCAGTCGTCAGGAATTGGATGCAATTGAAAACAACGCCGTCCGTGATATTGTGGAAAGACAGATAGAATGCGGCCTTCATTACATAACCTCCGGAGAAATCCGGCGCAAGCACTGGGCTAATGATTTCTGGTTCGGACTTGAAGGAATCACCTGTGAGCGCGTGGATTCCGGACGCATATACCAGCCTGTGGAGGCCGCGACCGACTGTCTCAGAATCTCAGGCCGCATCTCATACAATCCCGCACATACTTTCTTTGCAGATTTCATATTCCTCCGCGACACAGTGAAAGGAAGGGCAAAATGCCGTCAGACCTTACCTTCTCCGGCCAATCTTCTGCTTGAGATATACAATCTTACAGAAGGGCACCCTGAGATGGTTTATCCTTCGGTCGAGCTGCTTATTGATGACATAGCCGAAGCATACCGCCGGACATCGTTGCGGCTGCATGAACTCGCATGCGACTCGATTCTGCTAGACGATACAGCCTGTGGTCTTATGTGCGACGACAATTATACCAAGCGCCTTCTTCAGGGAGGCGTTGACCTGATGGAGCTGCACAGGCAGATTCTGACAGTCATCAACGCCTCGCTGGAAGGTCTTCCGGATGGAATGGAAACCGCAGTCTATCTTTCGGGCGGAGATACCGTTGTGCCGGAATGGGAGGTCATAGATTATCCCGACAACATAATGCCGAAGGCGTTGTCGTCTATCAAAATCGATAAATTCTTCCTTCCGTTTGATATCGGCAACGACTACTCACTGGAGGTGCTTCGCCATATACCCGATAAGAAGAAGGTAGTTCTCGGTCTGATTGACGCCCATTCCCCGTTCCCTGATGATACGGCTTCTATCACAGGAGTAATTCTGAAAGCATCAAAGCATATCGCTCAGTCAAGTCTTGAAATCAGCCCACGCACCGGCTTCAAGCTGTCGAGCTACGCATTTCGCGGACTTAGCAGCGAAGACCAGTGGCGTAAGATACATGAGCTTAACGAGGTATTTTCCTAAAAATATCATAAACAGTTTTTTCATACATCAAAGAAATCTTTTTTTCTGCCGGAGAGGAAACGCTCTTTTACAGACTCTTTTCATTGCGTTTCCTCTCCTTTCTGTATCGCATTTGTCAACAATCTATGGGCTGCAACCTGTTGATTTTAAATAAATGCCTTTTACCTAACATAAGATAATCCGTTTATCACTTAAAGATTTCGTCTACGCGGTTGACGGCATCATCTTTTTTCTGGTCGATGATTTTTGCGTAGATTTGCGTTGTGGCAATATTCTTGTGGCCTAACAGTTTGCTTGTCGTGTATAGGTCAACATCGAGAGTAGACATCAGGGTGGTGAAGGTGTGGCGGCTCACGTGAAAAGTGATCTCTTTCTTTACCTCTGCGGCTTTAGCCCAGTTGCCGAGTATGATGCTGACGCGGCTTGTGGTAGGTAGGCTGAAAATCTTGTCGTCATCCCCGGCATCGCCTGTGACGAAAGGGGGAGATAATCTCCTCGGCCCAATATCAGAGCATGATAATCCTTGATTACCTTTGCAAGAGGAATGTCCTGCATTGCCGCATCAATCTCGATGCCACTCTCTCCGGCTGTCAGTTCCTCAATCAGTCTGCGCCTGATTTCTTCCGCTTCTCGCATGACAGCCTTGTTCTCGGCATTATACTCCAATCAATTCTTATGGATTACACCAGGTAGAGAATGTAAACAGTTTGGTGGAATTGGTTAGGTTGATTAAAATCGGTTCATAGTTGCGCTTGCGCCGGATCCTCTTTCCGCACAGAAAGCCGCCCACCTTCGCATGAAGGTATATTAGGCCTATACCTTGAAGATTATTATTGCAAGTAATCTCGCTCCGTCTTTCCGGATGCTACGAAACCGTGTATTCCCGGTTTACAAGAGTCAGCTGTCTAAAAGTAAATGTGGCTGATTGTTGATGAAATGATGAGAATGCGTGTAACTTGCAGTATTACAGTCTAATCCGATTCATAATAAGGCTATATTTAATGATAGGGAAAGAATAGGTGGCTCCTCAACAACTGTAAAACCCTTTGATGAGAGCCTACGGCATTATAACTTGCTAATTTTCTTCCCTCTCATTAATTCTTTCATCAATTCATCAGAATAATGATAAATTCAGAATAAAATCTTTGGTAACGGTGTAGTATCTGCCGACGGCGTTCTTCGCAGTGTACTTCGCCGGGTACATGCCGACGGCGTAAGCTCGATAGGTGAGTGAGTTTGATGCCAACTTCAAATGCCAGTAGATCTGCAAAAGCCGTCGTATCTCGCTTGTGTCGGCATGGACAGCAATCAAACTCTATCTTCGAGCGGTTGGAGATTACGATACGGTTGAGAGCGGCGGTACGCAGTCTTCCCGGGCTTAACCAAATTCGGTTTTCGCATTGCACTGACAGTTCTCTTTGCATAAGGAAGTGGAGAAACGCAGGAATCTGTTCCACAAGTTTCTTCATATAGAAAGAGTCGTTAATTTTGCGCACCCAGTAGCGTACTTCCTCGCGGTCGATTACAATAGGGAAATGCTCGTTGTTGGAACAGAGGACGAACTTTCCGAAGAAGGCAATCTCGTTGCGGTCTTTGCCCTTGGACTCCATTTTGTAGGATGTTGCCGTACTAAGGTTCTTCAGCCGCTCGGAATCCTCGCGCCGGGAGAGCAGAATTTCATCGACCATGATAAGCAGCTTCCCAGCCCAATCAAAGTTGAACTTGCTCCGGAAATCCTCGTTGGTATTGAAGGTTGCGTTGTCCTGAAAGATTGCCTTGAGTAGATTGAGGAAAGTGGTTTTGCCGGTGTTGCGTTGCTCCGATACCAATATCAGTATCGGAAGCTTTTGAAGCGTCATCTGATACAGCAACTGGATATAGTCAAGGCCATACTCGTAATGCTCTTCGAAGATGTGGCGAAGCAGGCTGTCAATCGCGCTCCAATCTCCCGGCATCGGTTGATGCATGATAGGCTCATAGAGATTGTAAGCGTTGCCGATTATCTTGTGATAGTTGGTGTGGCTCGGAACGGGACAAAAGCAGTCATACTTCGGCACATCATTCAGATAGTCCTTCCCGTAGTCAGCCTTGATAGTCGAAGCCTTCCAATAGACAAGACACTTACAAGTGGTACCATTCGCCTGCGGATGTAACACCTCCCGATAATACTCCGTGCCGACTCGGATATATGGGCACCCGCTGTCATCTTGATTCGACAGGTCATTATGCCCCTCTGGAGTGTCAGAATACTCGACATCCACCACCTCAGTTTCTTCATCCGATGCCACATCATTGTGAGTTGGTTTATCGACACAAGACGAAAGCATCTTAATAGAATCTGTTGTCATATCGCACCCTTTATCATACGTTCAACATCCGATAGGTGATATCTCACCTTGTTACCTATCTTGATTTTCTCCAGATACTTGTCGTTATCCCATCTCCATAAGGTAGATAAAGTAACGCCGAGCATTTTGGCGGCTTCCTTAGCGGTTATATAGATTTCTTCCTGTGGCGCGTTTGACTCAATCTGTTCCTGGTTCGAGGCTTTGAAAGCCTCGAGGTTATGTCAATAAATGTTGGGAAGTCAGTGTTTTTTTTTGGGGGGGGTGAATAGTTTTCATTTGCTCGAAGTGTGGTGCATCGGCGAAATGTTTCGGTCGGGCATGTGTGCTTGCGGGTGTGAGGGATGTTAATCGGGCGGTTACCAGTCATCGCGATAAGAGTCCGCGTCATATATATCATCTCTGAAACTGTCAAGATCGTCAAAGTCGTCCATTATATCATCAAGCCCCTCCATGTCATCAAGCTGGTCTTGGAGCCGGTCCATTTCGTCTTGTATGAGCTCATAGCGGTTCGACCCCACATCGCAATTATCGAGCTGATCCTCAAGCTCATCGATGCGGTCTTGCAGTTCATCAATGTCGTAATCTTTTAAATCAGTCGGTTGACTATTATCGACTATTTTTTGACATTCGGCAATTCGCTTTTCCGACTCCTTGATTTCATTCTCCAGTTCTTGAATACGTGCCTCATATTGCGAATTGATAATATAATGTGGTTGATATGTACCGATTGTACTTGATTTCGATTTGCGCGAAAACAGGTTGCATATCATATTGAATATAGCGAATTCGCCGAGAAAATTCCAGAATGACATGACTGATTATTGTTTAAAAACGTTTTTTGATTTTGGGAGCTATCCACAGGATAAGTCCATAGACGCTCAACACAATCGCCGAGTTGACGATAAGCGCGGTTATGAAGCCGGGGCATGCGCACATGACAATGAAGATTATCAATATCGCCCAAATAACTATACCAATCATAATTGTATCATTTTATGTCCGCACCACTTTTGAGAGCCGGCCCAAGCCAACCTAAAACGCAAATAATAACAACGATGAAAAACATAACGGAGTGTATTTATGGATTACGCGGAAAGCCGATATGACTTTCATCGGCAAAATTAGCGACATGGTGTGCAGCATTGCAGCACAAGTATGTTAAAGAGTGTTGCCAAATGTTGCGCATCTCATCCCTGCACAACGTGCCATAGTGTAGCGGTATAATATATGTATACAATATTAAAAACAAAACCTATGGCAACAGTCAGATTGAAATACCGGCCATCGTGCGTGGCCACCAAGGAGGGCTCGCTTTACTATCAAGTGATACATAATCGTGTCGCACGACAAATTAATATCTTATATCGCATAATGTCACACGAATGGGACAGCGACAACGCAGCTATAGTATGCCGGTCGGAATCCGGTGAAAGAGTGCCCATAAAAAGCATATTTCACAAAAACGGTGAAGTTTAATCGGCGGTTGGTGCGTTGCGAAGAGATGTCGGATTTGCGGCCAATTTGTAGCCGATTCCGCGCACATTCAGGAGTTCAAGCCCGGTTGACTTCGACAGATATTTGCGTAGTTTGTAAATGAAGCCGTGCAGGCGATTGAGATTGTTGTAATCGTCGTTCTGCCAAATGCGATACATCAGCGTTCGGGCCTCGACCACCTCGTTGGGATGACGAAACAGCTCATCAATAATCACGGCCTCGGTGTGTGATAGCTCAAATGTGTCATCTCCTACTGCAAGATGCTGGGATGCAAAGTCAAGCGAACAGTCGCAGAGAGTAAGATTGGAATCTTCGGCCACGCCTTGGCGGTTGCGTTTAAGCAAAGCCTTTATGCGCACAACAAGTTCAAGTATTTGAAACGGTTTGCGTATATAGTCATTGGCTCCCAGTTCAAAGCCTTTTACAACATCGTCGAGAGCTGTTCGGGCGGTGAGGAAAAGCACCGGCACGGCGGGTGAGGTCAGCCTTATAAGGCGCACCATCTCAAAACCGTCCATTTGGGGCATCATAACATCAGCGATAATAACATCGGGCGATGATTTGCCAAACATCTTAAGCCCCGCCTCGCCGTTGGGCGCACATTCCACATCAAATCCCTCACGTGTCAGCGCATCCTGAATGATGAATGATAGTGTCGAGTCATCCTCAACAAGTAGAATCTTATCTTTCTTCATCGCTTTTGAATTTTAGTGTAAATCTTGTGCCTTGTCCCGGCTTACTTGTCACATCAATGCTCCAGCCAAGCAATTCGACAATCTGTTTCACATAGAAAAGTCCGAGTCCATAACCTCCCGCCTCATAGCGGTCGCCTGAGGTCACGCGATAGAATTTATCGAATATGTATGGTAAATTTCCCTTCTCGATTCCTATGCCGTTGTCGGCGATTGTTATTGAGCGGTCATCGGCTTTTATATCGATGTTCACTGAATTACCCGAATATTTGATTGCATTGTCGATGAGATTTGACAATATGTTGCCGAGATGCAGTGAATCAGCCCGTACCGAAAGGTTGTCGGGAACATCGATGTTTATGTCGACGGGCTTGTTGGCTTTCAGTCCCATCATGCCCGAAACATCCTCTACAATAGGCTTTATAGCAACCGGTTCAATGTTGATCTTCATTGTTTTGAACCGTTCCATGCTCATTGACAGGATATTTTCGATCATTCCCGACAGGAAACTCAACCGCTGCATTATAATCTTCAGGAACTGCTTGTTTCTCGCCTCGTCGCTTTGATCGTAGTAACGCAGCATGGAATCGGCGGCTGAATATGCCACGGCTACAGGTGTCTTCAACTCATGCGTCATGTTATGCGTAAAATCGTCTTTCATCTGCTCGATAGTGCGTAACCTGCCTACCCAATGAAGCAGATACCATATCAGGAATCCCATAAGGATTAGTATCATAGCTGATGTCGCGATAATACCCGACATCTGTTTCAAAACCTCTGAGCCAAGGGACGATATGTACACATTATATAGATGTGTATTGCCTTGGTCGATTGTGAATTTGATATGCCAAAGTCCTGAATCGTTAGATAGGGTGGAATCGGGAGGCAGAACAACCGCATAGTCGGGATGAAGTCCGGCATAGTCAAGTTGTCGGCGAAACACATTGTCTATAATCGTGAAGTTCTTGCCCTTCATCTGCTGGTCATACTTCCCTTGAGCGGCAAAGGCTGAAATTAGCTCTTCAACCATTTTTCTATCCACATCAGGGTAATCGTACCATTCGGTTTCGGTTGTATCGCCTGTTAAAGTCAAGATAAGATTCAGCTTTGAGTCATCGACATTATAGGTTGACTGTGCAATGCTGATCCAGGATATTATATCGGCCTGACGCACGCAGCTTTCCACCTTATCTATGTACTGCTGCTTATATGTGCCATATAATCGGTACATGAACCAAGCGTTTGCCGCTATCATAATGGCAATGGCGCTAAGACATACAATTGTTATGGTTCTGAATTTTTTCATAAACAAATTTACGAAGAATTTCTTGAAATGGGAATGGGGTCTAAGACTAACTAAGACTAAAGGAGGCTCAACTAAGACTTGACAGGCTGCATCGTATGTAATTTTGTCATCAAATAAAAGCTACTGTTATATGAAGAGAATAATGATCCTTTCAACACTTTTGTCGGTATGGCATGGAGGTTATGCGCAGCAGCCGGCTGAGATGCCCGATTCATTGGATGCCGGAGTGCTGAACGAAGTTGTTGTCGAGGCGCAGATGCAGAATACGACAGCCCGGATGTCGACCTACATTCCAGGTGCAAGGGAGAAAAATGCTGCAAAGGATGCAGCGTCGTTGCTTAATTTAATGGCTATCCCGCAATTGTCGGTCGATCCTGTCGCCGATGCCGTTAAGACACTCTCGGGACAGCCGGTATCAATTTTTATTGACTACGTAGAGGCTTCGTCGGAGGACATCTCGGGCCTGAACCCCCACGATGTGAAAAGGGTTGAATACTACGACAATACCTCCGATCCAAGGTTTTCAGGTAAAAGATATGTCATAAATTTCATCATGCAAAAATATGAATGGGGTGGCTATACTAAAACGGATGCCACGCAAAGCTTTGGAGTGATAAAGACCGATGCTTCCGTCTATTCCAGGATGAAGTATAAGAGCATGAGTTATGACATTTATGCCGGTGAACAATACAATGCAGTCCGAAATGCCGGCGATGAGAGCGTTGAGGATATGCGGTTTACCAATCTCCTTGGCAATGGACCGGCCAATGTGATCAGGTCCAATTTCAGTAAAACCGAAAACAGTCATACCAATACCAATGACATTTCATTCCGAGCCATATATGATAGCGATAAAATTCAACTTAACAATCGCATAGGTTTCAGCTATGCATCGTCGCCTGAAACCGAAACGACCAACAATCTCTTATATGGCAATGATTGGTCGGGAAGTGAAACTACTCGTTCGATATCCGCAAGAAACAACATGAGTGCCCGATATAGAGGTCAGCATCTGTTTATGCTACCGGAAAACCTAACGCTTAACATCGGGATGAGCTTTGAATACGGTAACAATAAAGTAAACTCATTGTATTGTGGTTCCGAGGGAACATCGATAACAAATAACGCTTATGAAAAATCCTATTCAGGAACAATAAATCCCAATCTATATTGGTCGATTGACGATTGTCACACACTCCGAGCCTATGCGGTGGGAACATGGCGTGACAGCAAAATAGATTATCAAGGCAATTCATCGTCACGCCAGTCCTATAAAATTGACGGGTATCAAGCGGGGGCCTCTTATGATTTTGCAACAGACAGCTGGAGCACTCACCTTAATCTTGGCTGGACATGGCAGAAAAACTCCATAAGCAATTATAAGTTTAACACATCCTATCCGAGAATAAATGCCGAGGTGACTTATTCCCCGACACAAAATTCCCAACTACTTGCTTCCTATGAATATTACGAAACTATGCCCACCGCGTCATCAACCGGCCCGGTTGTCCTTCAACAGGATGAGCTGATGTACTATTCGGGTAATCCTGAACTGAAAAATTCGCCTTCACATGAGGTGGGGCTGCAGGCGGTTTGGCTTCCGTCCAATAAATGGCAGCTGGCGTTCAGCGGATTCTATTACTACATTACCGATAGGCGTGTTTCCGATTATCTACCCGAAGGTCCCGATGGGAAAATGCTTCGCTTTTACACCAACAATGGCAATTATGTGAGTACAATGATTGGTATTAATGCCACAGCAAAGCTACTTGGCGGCAGACTGACGGCAAGAATAAATCCCCAATTATGGCTGCGAAGAACAACCGGAGTTTTTGCGATGACACGTAACGAGCTGACATGTACGGCTCAACTCTCTTACTTTTTCGGTAATTTCTATACCACAGGTTGGTACATGACCCCAAGTCACTATCCCGACGAGAATAGCGGCATAGAGAGCAAAACATCATCGCAATATCAGCTGCAACTCGGGTGGGGAAGTGGGGCATGGAATTTAAGAGTGTCTGCTTCAAACTTTCTGCGGTCGGATTGGCGCGCCAATCGAGAAATACTCCGTTCGGAATATTACGACATGTCACGAAGGGTGTACTCGCCTTCGCAACACATGGGATTCGCTTTGACCGCCACATATACTTTCGGCTATGGAAAAAGGGTGGAGCGTGACAATGAGCTGAAACATGAGTCATCGGCATCTTCCGCCATCTTGAAATAAGGCAAACGATTTTTGCGACCAAGAATACACCGCCGTTGAAAAACAATACGACAAAAGGCTCTCGGAATTATCGAAAGCCTTTTGTTGTCTAAAATGCTGCCGTGATATTATTTCTTCTCCTTAGCCTTGACAAGCATTATGCACTCTGCCGGTGTACGGCCACAAAGCCTGGTCACAGAATCATTCTGCGCATCCACCGCTACAATATCGGGCAATATCCTGCGAAGATCGTCCTCCGTCGTCATGTTTTCACAGGCCATTTCGGTCATGAATGTTACAGGAAACGATATTGAGTCACCGCTAACTTTATATTCACCTTGTATTGTATTGCAGTTGGTTTGTATATGGAAAGTAGAGTCTTCAAATGTTATGTATTGACGCACATCAGGAGTTTCCTCTGCCGGACGAATATATGTCGAGTCGTTGAAAACAATATTTTCCAAATACCACTGACCGCGCAAATCTACTGTATTGGTTTGCGCTTTAACATCATCAACCGGGTCATTATTCTGCGATTCTTTTTTGTTGGAACAAGATGCTGCAATTGCAGCGGCGAGCAGTATAAATAATGCTTTCCCTTTCATGTCGTATGATTTTTTGACACAGGCAACGAAAGTACGAAAATTTTTTATTCCGACAAAATTTGTCATATTATAACGCAATCATTGATTAGCGACAAAAAGTTATTGCGAGCCAAGCTATACAGGAATTTCCGGGAAGGACTTTTAATGCCAAAATGTAGTAATGTTGCATAAACGTATAATTGAACTTTTCAGAAATCATTATTGAGCCTCACAGCAATTTTGTTTAGAGGCTCTTTTTATAATTTTGCATTGTAATAATAATTATATGAAAATATTAAATCTTATAATAGCGGTAATTATGACAATGACTGCAAGTGCATGTAATCAGGATATGCAACAACCTTCAAAACCAAAAATATTTGTAAATGGAAGTTTTGATCTTTCAGCAGGGACAAATGTGAAAGTTCCGGTAATAACGTTGAGTAGCGGATATGATATGCCAATTGTCGGTCTTGGCACATATAGTCTGCACGGCGACAAATGTGTGAACTCAATACTCTCGGCCATCAGACCATCAGGAAGAGAACATCTCGGTCTTTGATTTTGAACTTACCCCGGAGGAAATGAGCCGCATCGATGCTCTTGAACATCGCGAGAAACATGACTGGTATTAAGAATAACATATATGATAAACAATATGGACAACATGAATTTTGACCTTTTCACTCCGACAAAACTTCTGTTCGGATGTGGAAAACTTGACGAACTGTCAAAACAGAAACTTCCCGGAAAGAAAGCGCTCTTGCTTATTTCCAGCGGCAAGTCAGTATATACAAACGGGGCGTTTGACCGTACTGTCGCTCAACTTGATAAAGCCGGTGTAGAGCATGCGGTATGCGCAAACATACATGAAAATCCCACCAAGGAGGTTGTTATGGAAGCGGCAGGTGTGGCACGTAAAAATAACTGTGATTTCATCGTGGCACTGGGCGGCGGTGCAGTCCTTGATGCTGCCATAGCAGTGTCGGCAATGGCAACGAATCCCGGTGAACTTTGGGATTATGTCAACGGCGGCACAGGCAAGGGGCTGCCGTTGGTCAATCCCGGATTGCCAATCGTCACTATTGCAACTACTTCCGGCACCGGTTCTGAAATCAATTGTTGGGGAGTGATATCAAATCTCCAGACAAACGAAAAAATCGGGTTTGGTCGCCCGTCGCTCAATCCGGTCCTCGCCATAGTAGATCCGGAACTGATGAAGACTGTTCCCGCCAAATATACGGCTTATCAGGGATTCGATGCTCTCTTCCACAATACGGAAGTGATGATAAGCCGATTTTTGAATGTACTCAGCGAGCCTATCGCTCTCTCAGCCATAGAGAACATTGCCAAATATCTACCCCGTGCTGTTAAGGATGGCAACGACATCGAGGCGCGTACAGGCGTTGCCTATGGTAGCACCATTGCCGGACTCACCATGCAACTCACAAGCACGACTGCCGAGCACTCTATGGAACATGCAATGAGCGCGTTTCATCCTACATTGCCTCACGGTGCCGGACTTATCATGATATCTAATGAGTTCTACCGCTTCTTCATCGAGAAGCACGCCTGCGATGAACGCTTCATCAAGATGGCTAAAGCAATGGGAATCAAGGATGCCGACAAGCCGGAGGATTTTCTCACTGCCCTTTACGAACTTCAAAAAGCCTGTGGTGTGGATAATCTTAGGATGAGCGATTACGGATTCACACAGGACGAGTTCATGCAGCTTGCTGTCAATGCCCGCGAAACCAACCCGGGACTTTATGCCGCAAATCCCTGCGAACTCACTGATGAGGATGCGGCAGAGATCTATCGCAAATCATTCAGATGAGCATCGGGATATAACAATAGCACTCAAATTATTTATTAGACACATATATGAAGAATGTACTTATAATATCATCAAGTCTTCGCCGAGGCAGCAATTCCGAGGCTCTTGCCGAGGAGTTTGCTCGCGGAGCCGCTGATGCCGGCAACAACGTTGAATTGATTTCTCTGCGGGAGAAGGACATACGCTTTTGTCGCGGATGCCTCGCCTGTCAGAAAACTCAAAAGTGTGTGATAGCAGATGACTCACAAACCATTGTAGCCAAAATGCGCGATGCCGATGTGATAGCGTTCGCAACCCCGATTTACTATTACGAGATGAGCGGACAGCTGAAGACACTTCTTGACCGGGCCAATCCTCTGTATCCTTCGGACTACAGATTCCGCGACATATATATGCTGACCAGTGCCGCCGAAGATGAACAGTCCACTCCTGAACGTGCCGTGACGGGGCTGACCGGATGGATTGACTGTTTCGAGAAATCGCATCTTGCCGGTACAGTGTTCGCCGGAGGTGTCAATGCTCCCGAAGAAATCAACGGCCACCCCGCTCTTGCCGAGGCATACGCCGTTGGCAACAAAATCAAATAACAAGCAACTCGACAATATGAATCTCAAATATTTACTGGTTGCCGGTCTGCTGGTCGTGACAACAGGAATTGCAGGTCTGAACGCCTCCAATCAAAAAGAAAACAGGAACAATATGGAAATTTTGACTCTGACAAAAGAATGGGATAAGACATTCCCGAAGAGCGACAAGATTGACCACAGCAAGGTGACATTCGTCAACCGCTACGGTATAACACTTGCCGCAGATATGTACAAACCCAAGGGTGCCACGGGAAAACTCCCGGCAATAGCCGTATGCGGACCTTTCGGCGCTGTAAAGGAACAGGCTGCCGGACTCTACGCGCAGGAAATGGCGGAGCGTGGATTCCTTACCATCGCCTTCGACCCATCGTTTACAGGCGAAAGCGGCGGCACACCCCGTTATATGACCTCGCCTGACATCAACACCGAGGATTTCAGTGCGGCAGTGGACTATCTCGTGACGAATCCTGAAGTGGATCGTGAGAAAGTGGGAATCATCGGGATATGCGGCTGGGGTGGAATTGCAATCAACGCTGCCGCTTCCGATCCCCGCATCAAGGCGACTCTTGCCTCGACCATGTATGATATGAGCCGCGTAAACGCCAACGGCTATTTTGACGCCGAAGACAGTGCCGAAGCCCGCAACGCCCTCCGTGAGAAATTGGCCACACAGCGCACCGAGGACTACCTCAACGGCACTCCCAAACTCGGTGGCGGTGTCCCTGACATATTGCCCGACGACGCGCCAAAGTTCCTGCGCGACTACTATGACTACTACAAGACCAAACGAGGCTATCATCCCCGTTCGCTCAATTCCAACGGAGGACGAAATGCCACTTCCCCGATACCTTGGATTAACTTTCCGCTGATGAGCCGTGCCGGAGAGATCGAGAATGCAGTGATGATACTGCATGGCGAGAAAGCTCACTCTTTATATTTCGGCAGTGATGCCTACAAGAAACTGACCGTAACTCCCGGCAAGGAAAACAATAAGCTCTTTATGGTCATCCCCGGAGCAAGTCACACCGACCTCTATGACCAAAAGGAAATCATCCCGTTTGCGTTGATAGATAAATTCTTCAGCGAAAATATGAAATAATCCAAGGTCATAGACAAGACATAACGGCAAATCGGTATTTAGTGTCGAACCGGCTCTTAATTATATCGATCTGCCGTTTTTCTTTACCGCTTTTAAGCCCTGATAGGTAATGTTATTTGTTTTATTAACCATAATTTTGTATTTTTGGAAAAGTAATAAACCTCTAAATATTTTTTAGATTATGTCATTATGGATTGTTTATCTTATCGCAGCGGCTGTGCTTATGATTATAGAGCTGTTAACCGGCTTTGTTGCAACATTCTGTGTAGCTGTAGGATGTGTGATTGCTGCGGTATTGGATTTTATGGGATTGGGCATTGAAGCGCAACTTATAGGTCTGGCAGCAGGTGTAATAGTGGCATTCATCCTTTTTGCGCCGTTGATCAATCACCTTAGGAAAAAACATAACGTTCACCGTGAGGAGTATAATAGCAACATGAATGCACTCATTGGCAGGGAAGTGTTTGTGACGCAATCGATTCCCGACGGTGGCGGAGTAGGGCGCGTCACCGTCGACGGTGACAGCTGGCAGGCTGTAAGCAATTCGGGCGATGCCATTGAATTGGGCGCGCGCGTGCGTGTCACCGGCTACGACAGTATAATACTTACCGTTAAGCCTGTCATTTAAATCGAAAATAATTAACCAATTAATACTCTAAGCAATGGGAACTTATATTTTTCTGGGACTTGTTGTGCTGATAGTGATAATTGTCGTATCGGCCGGCGTGAAAATTGTCCCACAATCCGAAACTCGCGTAGTGGAGCGTCTTGGTCGTTTCCACAGCGTACTTAGTCCGGGACTCAATATCATTTGGCCTTTTATCGACAAGCCGAAGGTAGTGTACACACGCCGGGTGGAGTCGACTGTCAACGGTCAGAACATCGTGCGCATAACTTCATCAACCGCCATCGACCTTCGTGAGCAGGTATATGATTTTCCTTCACAGCAGGTAATCACCAAGGATAATGTGACTACCGAAATCAATGCGTTGCTCTACTTCCAGATTGTAGATGCCAAGAAGGCCGTGTATGAAATCGACAATCTGCCCAACGCACTTGAAAAGTTGACGCAGACATCGCTGCGTAACGTAATCGGCGAGCTTGAACTCGACCAGACGCTTACATCGCGCGACACCATAAATTCGCGCCTTCAGGTGATACTCGATGATGTCACCAACAAGTGGGGTGTCAAGGTCAACCGCGTAGAGCTGCAGGACATAACGCCTCCCCGCAGTGTGCGTGAGGCTATGGAAAAGCAGATGCAGGCTGAGCGAAATCGTCGTGCCGAAATCCTGAACGCCGAAGGACAGAAGACCTCGGTTATCCTCCTTTCGGAAGGTGACAAGCAGTCGCAGATCAATCAGGCTACAGCCGTTAAGGAGGCCGAGATCCTTCGTGCCGAAGGTGAAGCCCGTGCAAAGGTGTTGACTGCCCAGGCCGAAGCCGAAGCCATCATGCGTGTTGCCGAGGCGATAAAGTCGTCCAACACCGATCCGGCAACCTATATGCTTGCAATGAAGTATATCGATACATTGCGTGAAATGACCACAGGAAAGGACAACAAGACTGTCTACATCCCCTACGAGGCATCGAGCGTGCTGAGCTCAATAGGAGCGATAAAGGATATATTCAACAAGTAGCTGATATTCCCCAAATTGAACAAATAAAGAATACCTCCGTCGAATCATCGGCGGAGGTATTTTCGTTATAAAGGTGATTGATTATCAGATTATGCCTTGACCCATCATTGCATTGGCAACCTTCATGAATCCGGCGATGTTGGCACCCTTCATGTAGTTGATGTAACCGTCGGGTTGTGTACCGTACTTCACACACTGCTCGTGAATGTCGTCCATGATTCCGTGGAGTTTCTGGTCAACCTCTTCGGCGCTCCAAGTGAGGTGCATTGCATTCTGGCTCATTTCAAGACCTGAAGTTGCAACTCCGCCGGCATTTACAGCCTTGCCGGGAGCATAAATTGTGCGGGTTTCGATAAAGTGGTCGATGGCTTCAGGCGTACAACCCATGTTTGAAACCTCGGCAACGAGTTCTACGTTATTGTCGACAAGCTGTTTTGCGTCGTCGCCGTTAAGCTCGTTCTGTGTAGCGCAGGGAAGAGCGATGTCAACCTTCTGTTCCCAAGGCTTGCGGCCGGGGAAGAATGTTGCATTGGGATATCTTTCAACGTAGGGTTCTACTACATCGTTGCCCGATGCACGCAACTCAAGCATATATTCGATTTTATCGCCTGAGATTCCGTCGGGATCATATACGTAACCGTCGGGACCCGATATTGTCACAACCTTTGCGCCGAGTTCGGTAGCTTTGAGAGCTGCGCCCCATGCAACGTTTCCGAATCCTGAGATAGCGACTTTCTTGTCCTTGATGGTTTCGCCTTTGCGGGCAAGCATGTCGTTTACGAAATATATAGCGCCAAAACCGGTAGCTTCGGGACGAATGCGTGAGCCTCCGAAATCAAGACCCTTTCCGGTGAAAGTTCCTGTACATTCATTGATGAGCTTCTTGTACATGCCGTACATGTAGCCTACTTCACGGCCGCCTACACCTATGTCGCCGGCGGGAACATCACGGTCGGGACCGAGATTCTTCCACAATCCGAGCATGAATGCCTGACAGAAACGCATGATTTCGCGATCGCTCTTGCCGCGGGGCGAGAAATCGGAACCGCCTTTGCCGCCACCCATCGGAAGAG
>ENA-OROZ01001033-OROZ01001033.1-human-gut-metagenome-genome-assembly--contig:-NODE-1033-length-28161-cov-5.335800_pt1 | contig 28161 bp, 16 predicted proteins | sample MGYA00242138_ERZ509066 | MGnify/ENA primary metagenome ERZ509066 (study PRJEB26280, sample SAMEA2338691) | human gut metagenome | biome: human gut; feature: human-associated habitat; material: faeces... | reverse complement strand
CATAAAAAATGAACAAGTTCATTTTATTCTGCTCTCGGTTTGCATTATCTTTGCAGCCAATTTAAATGCAGTTAATTATGAAAACAAAAAGAGTTGTGTCTTACCTGTTGGTAGCTGTTCTGTTAGCAGGTGTTTGCTGTGTGTCCTGTGGCAATATGTCCAAAAGAAAAGCAGAGGCTCTTGCTGCCAATGTAGACGGGGAGGATTTCCCTGCTTTTTTAGAAAAGTTCACTTCCAGTGCAGCTTATCAGTATACACGTATTAAGTTTCCGCTGAAAACTCCTATTACTTTGATGACTGATGATGGAAATAGTGAGAAAACTTTTCCTTTCACCCAAGAGAAATGGCCATTGTTGGATAGTGAGGTATTGAAAGAAGAACGTATTAGCCAGGAAGAAGGCGGTGTGTATGTTTCAAAATATACGCTTAATGAACCTGCTCACAAAGTTTTTGAAGCCGGGTATGAGGAATCTGAAATAGATCTTCGTGTGGAATTTGAATTGATTGAAGGAAAATGGTATGTGACCGATTGCTATACCGGTTGGTATGGGTTTGACCTTCCGATTGGTGAACTTAAAGAAACAATACTTCAGGTTCAGGAAGATAATAAAGCATTTAAAGAATTGCACCCTTGACAGAAAAACTTGAACCGAGGGTGATTGACTTGAAAAATAAGATGCCAAAAACGGATAAATAATACTTTGTGTTACTCTGTAGTGAAATAGATTCGCACCTCTACAAGAAGTTCTTCTATCCACGGAGTCGTGAATAATTATTGTATTATTCTGTACGATTTAAGCCCCTCTTTTTCCGAAAAGAGGGGTTTCTTTGTATCCGGTAGTAATCTTCAAAACTAATACATAAATAAATGAAACGAATTCTTATCCGTAGCACTGCTTTATTTACTTTTCTCTGGTTGGTAACAGCCTGTCTGCCTTCCGGAAAAAATAATACCTCTTTAACTGAAAATTGGATTGCAGAGGATGAATCTGCCGCCATGCAATTATCATTGGTGTCGGATACTTTGGACATTGTTGTACCTGCAGGTCTCACTTTATGGTATAATGAGCCATTGACCGGTGAGTATGAAATAAGTTATCACATAGCTATGTTAATGGAAGACGGAAAGCAGGATCGGCTGAGTGACCTGAACTGTTTCTGGGCTGCCAATGATCCGCAGTATCCTGATGATATTTTTGCTCGCAGTGAGTGGAGAAACGGAGTTTTCAAAAATTATAATACATTGAATCTATTCTATGTGGGCTATGGTGGTAATGAAAACACAACCACCCGTTTTCGTCGCTACTATGCTGAATTTTATGGAGTCGATGATGCCCGTGTAAAACCCTTAATTGCTGAATATACTGATCCTGCCCATCTTCTGGTAGCAGGAAAGTGGTATCACATTGTGATTCGCGTAGAGAAAAAACAAACCACGTATACAGTGAATGGTGAGGAACTTTTTCGCGCTTCTTTAAAACCGGGAGAGGGGGATGGATATTTTGGCCTCCGTTTGCTCCAGAATCATGTCCTGATGACCGGATTTCAAATCAAACAAATGTGATAACCACACAATTAATACTCTAAATGATGAAACAATCTTTTATGAAATTGGGAGCTGTATTTTTTCTCTCTCTTTTTGGCTCTGTTACCTTATTGGCACAATTGGTGAAGAATGATCGTATGTTTTCTTTTGAGGAGTCGCAAGTTCCTGCTTGTATCAGTAGCGAATCTTCAAAATTATCCATTTCACCGGAACATTATAAAGATGGTACGCATTCATTACTATGGACTTTTCAACCGAATGCAACACTTTCTTTGAAAAAAGATCTGAAGTTTGAGAAAAAAGATCCTACCGGGAAAGATCTCTATCTTTCGGCTTTTATTGTATGGATATATAATGAGCGGCCACAAGATAAAAAAATAGAATTTGAATTTCTGAAAGATGGAAAGGTTTGTACGTCATTTCCTTTTGGGATTAACTTCAAAGGTTGGCGTGCTGCCTGGGTATGTTATGAACGTGATATGCAGGGTGCCCCTGAAGAGGGTATGAACGAACTTCGTATGGTTGCGCCGGACGTAGAAGGCCAGCTTTTTATCGATCATCTTATTACAGCAATCAAAGTAGATGCCCGCCAGCAGACAGCAGATTTACAGGTGCCTTTTGTGAATGCCGAAACTACGAATCATTGGCTTGTTGTCTATAAACATTCGCTATTCAAACCGGATATTGAGCTTACTCCGGTTAGTGAAAAACAAAGACGGGATATGCAATTGATAGAGAAACGTTTCCGTGATATGGTATATACATCTTCCATGTTATCGCAGAAAGAGATTGAAATGATCCGTAAAAAATATGATTTTTATAATATCTCTTATAAAGATGGAAAAGTGACGGGTGTACCTATCTTTATGGTACGTGCTTCTGAAGCTTATGAGCGTATGTTTCCCGATTGGGACAAAGATATGCTTACCAAACAGGGTGTGGAAATGAGAGCTTATTTTGACTTGATGAAACGGATTGCCGTAGCTTATAACAATGCTTCGGATGATTCTGTCAGAGCGGAGATGAAAGATAAGTTTCTTGCCATGTATGATCATATTACCGATCAGGGAGTAGCATTTGGCAGTTGCTGGGGGAATATACATCATTATGGTTATAGTGTGCGTGGTTTATATCTGGCCTATTTCCTGATGAAAGATGTGCTTCGTGAGGCAGGGAAATTAAATGAGGCTGAGCGCACACTACGTTGGTATGCCATAACCAATGAAGTCTATCCGAAACCAGAAGTTGATGGTATTGATATGGACTCTTTCAATACGCAAACAACAGGACGTATTGCAAGTATTTTGATGATGGAAGATACGCCGGAAAAACTTCAGTATCTGAAATCTTTTTCAAGGTGGATTGATTATGGCTGTCGTCCGGCTTTGGGGTTAGCCGGAGCTTTCAAGAAGGATGGAGGAGCTTTTCATCACCGGAATAATTATCCTGCTTATGCTGTTGGAGGTTTGGAAGGAGCTTCAAATATGATCTACCTATTCAATCATACTGATTTTGCTGTATCTGAGCTGGCTCACCAGACAGTGAAGAAAGTATTACTTACGATGCGTTTCTACTGTAATAAACTCAATTTCCCACTATCTATGTCCGGACGTCATCCGGATGGAAAGGGAAAACTTATTCCGATGCAATATGCAGTGATGGCTCTTGCCGGTACGCCCGATGGAAAGGCTGATTTTGATGCTGATATGGCAGCAGCTTATCTTCGCTTGGTAGCCGGTACATCTTCTACAGGAGAAGATCCGGAATATATGCCTCAATTTAGCAATGAGGAAGAGAGGCGTATGGCTAAAATTTTGTCTGATAAAGGTTTCCGACCGGAACCGGATCCGCAAGGAAACCTTGCTATGGGATATGGCTGCGTATCTGTTCAGCGTCGTAGTAACTGGGCTGCAGTAGTCCGTGGGCATTCGCGTTACCTTTGGGCAGCCGAACATTATCTTGGCGCTAATCTTTACGGACGTTATCTGGCTCATGGAAGTATGCAGATACTGACTGCTGCTCCGGGGGTGGTTGTGACTCCAGATACAAGCGGTTGGCAGGAAGCCGGATTCGACTGGAACCGGATTCCCGGTGTGACTTCTATTCATCTGCCATTTGATGATTTACAGGCTAAAGTTTACAATGTTGATACCTTTTCTGGTATGGAAGAGATGCTTTATTCGGATGAAGCATTTGCCGGTGGCTTGTCTCAACAACATCAGAATGGAAATTTTGGAATGAAACTGCATGAACACGATAAATACAATGGTTCCCATCGTGCGCGTAAATCTTTTCATTTCTTTGACGGAGTGATTGTCTGCCTCGGATCAGACATTGAGAATACGAATGGTGAATATCCTACGGAAACTACCATTTTTCAGCTTGCTGTGACAGATTCGGCAGGGCATGCCTATTGGAAGACATATCAGGGGGATGGTAAAGTCTGGATAGATCATATTGGTACGGGGTATTATGTACCTGTTGCTGCTAAATTTGAGAAGAAATTTCCACAGTATTCACGTGCACAAAAAGTGAATAAAGAGACAAAAGGAGATTGGGTATCTCTGGTTATAGATCATGGAAAGTCGCCCAAAGGAGCTTCTTATGAATATGCTGTTTTTCCCCAGACCGTTGTACCCGTTATGAAGCAGTTTGCAAAGAAACCTTCGTATAAAGTATTGCAAAAGGATCGTAATGCACATATTGTACGTGATCTGAAAAGTAATACCACTTCGTATGTGCTCTTTGAAACTCCTTCTGCCGATCTGCCCAAAGGATTGTTGATGAAAGCAGATACTTCCTGTTTAGTAATGGTACATGAAGAAAAAGGAAAAGCTCTGCTTACGGTAGCTCAGCCCGATCTTGCCTTTTATCGTGGTCCGAGTGATGAAGCTTTTGATGAAAATGGTAAACGTATAGAGCGTAGCATCTATTCCCGTCCCTGGATTAATAATGATAGTGAAGAGATTCCAGTGACGGTTACATTAAAAGGATGTTGGACTGTGAAAGAAACGCCTGCCTGTCAGGTTGTATCTTCAGATAAGAATTCTACGGTGATTCGTTTCATCTGTAAAGACGGTATGAGTCAAGATACCGAACTGATTCCTTTTAAAAACTGATGTTTAATGAGGCTGTGCCAATAGTAAAACTTACTATTGTTAAAACGCAGATTAACGCTAATTTACGCAAAGATTCAATTGAATCTGCGTTAATTTGCGTAAATCTGCGTTTCTACGGTTATCTGTTGATAGTTGTCTCAGGCTTTTGATACAGTCTCATCTTCTGATAGAAAAGATATAGTCTTATTTCTTAGCCAGAAACTTTTTGGTTAACCATTTTCTTACAGGTTCATCATATAGCTTCAGGCAAAGATAAGCCAGTACAATACTCAATGCGTAAACACACAAAGCAACTTGCCAGGTTTCACCCAAAGTATAGAGCTGATTTTTAATCAACCACGCATAGAATAAGTACATAATAGGATAATGTACCACATAGACAGGATAAGATATATCTCCCAAAAACTTGCATATCACGGTTGACTTCTTATCAGTTGTGGTTCCCGATGCTCCCAGCCAGACAAGAATAGGGAAAGCTACAATAACACAAAATACTTCATAAGCACCATTTACGCAAAACGGCTTCGCACCTTCCAGATAAGGCACTGCGAACAAAGCAATCATAATAATTGTGCATATCCAGAAGGCACCTTTCAACTTTACAGGCTTGAAGTTACGCGACAAAAGCATACCCATAGAGAAAGGGAAAAGCATTCTCAATGTCCCGCCGATGAAGTTTACACCGTCCAATGTCCAGCCCACTCCTATATTTCCATAGCCAGATATATCAAGTACCGCGAATAATGTCAATGCAACTCCCAACACTGCTACAAGTACAGCTAATGCCTTATTAGACAAGCGGCGAATAAACAAGGCATAAAGAATATTTCCTATATACTCAAAGAACAGCGACCAGCAAGGTCCGTTCAAAGGAAACATTTCACCGTTGCCACGAACTTCATAGCCCACCCCCGGCATCGCAGGAATAAAGAACATCGTACAGAGAAGAGACAGCATCACCATTGATATGGCAATATGTGTTCCATCCCATTGCACGCACCCTTGGAGATAGAATGTAACAGCGCCTAAAACGGCACCCATGATTACCATAGGATGAAGACGTATCAAACGACGTTTAAAGAAATTTTTCATAGTAAGACCTTTCCCCCAGCGGTCATCATAAGCATAACCGATAACAAACCCCGAAAGGATAAAGAAAAAGTCTACGGCTAAGTATCCGTGATTGAGGGTGTCAATAGTACCATTACTGGCAAAAGCGTAGCCTTCGAATATATGATACAATATGACTACAAGAGCCGCAACGCCTCTCAGCCCGTCAAGGAGTTCGTAGTGAGGTTTAGAGTCTGCAAATGCAGAAGCAGAGATGTTTTTCATGTTAAATCTATAATTCAAATTATTATTAGTAGTAGTGTTATTGACGACGCGCCAAAGTTACGGAACTTATACATCTAAAAAATTGTCCTACGACAAAATCTTACCGGACAGGAAAATTATTTGTGTGCTCTAAGGCGGCTGAGTGTTGGAAGTGTTATGCCCAGATAAGATGCAATATACCCTAATTTTACCCGCTGGCATACTTGAGGGAACTGCTGCTTAAACTCTTCGTACCTTTCTTTAGCCGAGAGTGTCAGGCGATCTTTGTGTGAACGGTGCAAGCGCCTGTATTCGTTTTGATGAATAATTCTTCCCCAATTGGCCAGTTCGATATTGTTTTGAAATAGCCGGAGCAAGTCGGTGAGTGATATCTTATACGCAACAACTTCTTCAAGCGTTTCCACAAACTCCTCACTTATTTTATTATAATACAGTTCATCCATACTGAAAACAATACTTCCTTCGTATGCAAAGGAGGTTGTTATTTCTTCTCCGTTTACCAGCCAGAAAGAGCGAGTCATTCCTTTTTCTATGAAATAAGCCGATTTACAAAATTTATTTGCCTCTATCAATTTATACTTCTTGGGGAAATGACAGATTGTTACATTTTCCTTTAAAATTTGTAAGGTATCATCAGAGAGCGGATACAGAGAGTTTATCTTGTTTATTACATTTGTCATAAAGTTGATGCTTGATTCTTTTTCATTAGTTACAAAGATAATGGAAACCGAGAGTAGAATAAAATGAGCTTGTTCATTTTTTAAGCCAAGGTGCTGTTTATCTTCGCTTTTTGGCAAAAATAGGAAAAACAATTCTGTCCTCCAATATAATCATGTAGTTTATACCGGTATCCTCTTTTATATCGCTAAGATTCTGAGAAACAATTGTGTGATTCTTGATCAAAAATCAGCATATAACTTTATTAGTCGGCTAAAGTCTTGTTCATTTTGGCTTAGAGCAACCCTATTGCTGCATTATATTTTGCCAGGCTTGTACTTTTGTGTATTGCTTTCCATACTTTACGACCAATTTGTGGCTCAAGATACTCCCAGAAAATTTTCATTTTGTTGAGTAATTGATCTTCGCCGCCTTCAAGCCGTTCTTCATAACGGGCAAATACGATCTTGTGCATTTGGTATAGTTTCTCTTTCATATCCTCGGTGGAAAGGGACTTTTTCTCTTTATATTCGATGGCTAAAGCCGGATTCATCAGTAACCCTCTTCCAATCATGATTCCGGATAGAGTGGGAAAGCTATCGTGAATACGTTCTATATCTTCAATATTACTTATATCTCCATTATAAATCAAAGGGTGGCGACAAATTTCTGCAAAGGCGGCAAATCCTTTCGGATCGACATCTCCTTTATATTGCTGCTTTCCCAATCGTGGATGCATGGTGATATGTTTTAATGGATATACATTCAATATGGGGGCTAACTTCAGACACTCTTCAGCATTTTCCCATCCCAGACGCATTTTCACAGAGAAACTTATTTCCGGATATCTTTGGGTAATTTCTAATAGTTTCTCTACTTCTTCGGGAAAAGGAAGGATACCGGAGCCGTTGTGACGTTTGGCTAACATAGGAAACGGACACCCCATATTTATATCTACTTCCTTATATCCTTTTTCGGTGAAAAGGGATAAAATGGTCTCAACTTTTTCTTCCTCATGTCCGATAAGTTGGGGTATCAGGTGGGGGACTTCGTTAGTTCCCAGTTCTATATCCCGAACATCCCTATTCCGGAACGTTCCTTTGTCGAGCCGGATAAAAGGGGTATAATAAGTATCTATTCCACCAAAGATTGCGGAATGCGTGTTACGATAGATCGCGTCGGTATATCCTTGTAACGGGGCAAAATGAATTGGAAGTGTTGCTGGCATACAATATTTTTTAGGAAGCAAAAGTAAGGGTAATATTTCTCATTGTCAACTATAAAATGAAAAAGCCTCATTCTTTGTTTTGGGGAAGAATGAGGCTTAGAGATATAAAATTGATTAAGGTAGAAAAATCGTTATATCGTATTTATTTAAATACCTGTTTCATTGGCCGTCCGATCCATACCTGAGGCTGTTCGAGTTTAAAGATATAAGCAATGGTAGAGGCTACATCAAATTGCATCATACTCTCTGTGAAGTTATAGCCTTTTTTTATATTCTTACCGGAGATGATAAAAGGAGTTTGCATTTCTTCCATTGTTTTACCGCCGTGTCCTTTATTGATACCCCCATGGTCAGCAGTTAAGATAAAGATCGTTTCGTCCCAAATACCAGCTTCTTTTACGGCATTTAGTATTTCGCTTATATATCCATCCAATTCTTCTAATTTTTGATAATATGTTTCTGTATCATGTCCACTTTGATGTCCTACATGATCAGGCTCATCAAAGAAAATGCCTACGAAAGCTGGTTTCTTTTCTTTTATATATGCACAAGAATGGGTTGCAACAGCTTTATCAGCCTTTCCTGAAGGATCATCTTCGGCTTTTACATGCATTTCTTTACTCATAGCCTTCATTTCTGCCAGATACTCTAATCCGTTCCATTGACAAAAGAATCCGATTTCAGCTTGAGGGTTAGCATCTCTGAATAACCCCCAGATGCTGGGGAAAATGCCATAATGGCTAAGTACACGAGAGGGTAATTCCGGCGTTTTCGATCCCCATTCTGTGTATCCGTGTAATTCTGGACCTGCACCCATAAACATAGAAGCCCAGTTTACAGCGCTTGAAGATGGTAGTACAGATCGCTTTTCCAGGGTGTATGATCCATCTTTCATTAATTGTTTTACAGTGGGCATATTAGCTTTTTCCATACTGTAAGCACCCCAACCGTCTAATCCAATAAATACTACGTGTTTAGCTTTCCATTTAGCGCCGAATGAAGGTGTACATGATAGCAGTAAAGCAAGGCAAAAGATAAGCTTAAAGAATTTGTTATTCATGATTATTTAAAATTAGATTAAGAGTAATTCTGTTCACAAAGATAATCGGTCCATTCCATAACTTTCTGCCTATAAAAGAGCTATTTATTACAAAATAGTACATGATATAGTCTATTTTTAGCTCTTTAATTATAAAAAATAGAATTGTACAATATTGGAGTATTGATGAACAAAAATGTGTATCAGGTAAAATCCTTATTCATACTTTTGTGCAGATAAAATACAAGCCTAATAGTAACTTTAAACAAAAAAACTATCGCTTATGAAAAATGTGATTATTACTTCAGTCTTAGCTCTAATGCTTGCAACAGGTGCAAATGCGAAAAACATTTATGTTAGCCCGGATGGTTCTGCATCTAATAATGGTGAGTCCTGGAATTCTCCGATTAGTGATCTCGGTACAGCTTATTCAAAAGCATCCAAAGGCGATGTTATCTATATGGCAGGTGGTACTTATATGACTACTACTACTATTAATATGGTAGAAGGAGTGCATGTATATGGTGGATTTGCCAAAGGTGAAACATCTATAGAAAATCGTGTACGTCCCAATGCTGCTACAGAGCCTTGGAAGTTTACGAACGAAACTATAATTACCAGTGGAAATCAAACTTTCCGTCTGGTAGACCGTGTGGATAAAGATAATTTTTGGGTTAATACTATTATAGACGGTATTACTTTCAAAGATAATGTTTCAACAAATGGTCGTGTTCTTTATCTTAGAAATTCTGTAACTCTTCAGAACTGTCAGATTTTAGATAACGCTTGTACAGGTACAGTGGTTTATGGCGAAGAGAATACGATAGTTCGTGATTGTTATTTCTCAGGTAATACTACCAGTAATCCTGAAAAAGAAGTTGTAACTCTTCAACTGAGAGGTTGTCATAATAAGTATTTCCCAGGGAATCAGGCATATAATTGTCTGTTCGAAGGAAATTTAGTAACTTCATTGTCTATTTATAATACGAATGAGGCTGGTGGTGTACAGGAAAAGGATGAGGATGGAACAAGTATAAGCAATTGTATTTTCCGGAATAATAAAGCTGCTTGTCTTACTATTAATAATCAGTTTGACAAGCGTTATTTGAAAATTATGTATTGTTTATTTGAGGATAATGTTGCTGCTCCTGCAAAAGATGCAGGTCTTGTGCTCTCAGGTAGTTCTCTTACCCCTGCTGATTTTGCGTTCAATATAATCCGTAATAACGCTAATACTTCTACAACAAATTGGAGAAATTGTATCGTTTCAGCAAGAGGTAAAATACGTTTGTCTAATAATCTTATAGTAAACAATTCTTCTGATAATTTATTGGTTGATTTGCAAGGAAATGAAATGTACAATTGTACAGTTGCTAATAATAAAGGAACTGTTTATGTAGATGCTTATTCTACTCTTTCAAATTCTATCGTTGCTAAAAATGAACCGACACATAAAGATGCGCTTATTTGTGCTGCAAAAGGTAGTTATGTAGAGTATTGTGCTTCTAATGAGGAACCTAAAGATGATGGTGATCAAACTGCTTCATTTGACCAAAATATTGTTGAAACTAATTTTTTTGTGGCTCCAACTGATTTTGTAGGTGTTGCTAAAGATGATGCACAAAAAGATGCTATAAAAAATGCTGATTTCTCTTTAGTTGCTACTTCTGCATGTGTAAATGCTGGTGAAGCAAGCTATTATCAAGAAGTATATGGTATGACAGCAGAGTGGATGGAAGAGTTTATGAGTAAAGATATTGCCGGTAATGCTCGTATTGTAGACGGTAAAATTAATATGGGTGCTTATCAGGGTGGAAAAGGCACAGGCATTAATAATACTACTGTTGAAGAAGCTATGAATTGCAATGTAACTGTTAATGGAGCTATGATCTATATCTCATCCGAAAAAGATGGTTATGCAACTCTCTATAATGTAAATGGTGCGATGATTGCATCTATAGAAGTTGTGGCTGGTAATGCTTCTATCCCTGCTGCTCAAAAAGGACTTTATCTTGTTAAAGTTGTAACAGGTAATCAGGCTAAAACTTTTAAAGTTGTTATTAAATAACAGCTAATCTTATAACAAAGAACGGTGCGCTATGTCATCGTTCTTTGTCTCTTTGTTTTTTAATTAATTTAAAATTATAACACTATGAAGAAAGTCATTTTATTGTCAATGAAATTTGCCTGCTTTTTCATTGTCAGTTTTTTATTGACACAAACGACTCTTGCACAAGCGGTCTCCTCCATTATGGGTAAGGTTCTCGATAGCACCGGAGAAAGCGTAATTGGAGCATCGGTTTTAGTGAAAGGGACTACAAGCGGTACGATAACCGATATCGATGGAAATTTTAAATTGGATAATGTTCCTTCTAATGCTACATTGGTAGTTTCATATATCGGTTATCAGACCCAGGAAATCCCTGTTGCTGGAAAGAAAAATTTTACGGTAAAGCTCGCCGATGATACACAAACTTTGGAAGAAGTAGTGGTTGTGGGATACGGTGTACAACGTAAATCAGATTTAACGGGTTCCGTGGCCTCCATAAAAGCAGCTGATGCTATTAAGAGTGCTCCTTCTGCTGATATAACTTCTGCTTTGCAAGGTCGTTTGGCTGGTGTAAGTATCATGTCATCCTCCGGTCAACCGGGTTCATCTGCTACCATTCGTATTCGTGGTACAAATTCTATAAAAGGTGATAGCGGTCCATTGGTTGTGATTGATGGTTTTATAGGTGGTTCACTCAGCTCACTGAATCCTTCGGATATTGCTTCTATTGAAGTGTTGAAAGATGCTTCCGCTACTGCAGTTTATGGTTCTCGTGGTGCTAATGGTGTTATTTTGGTTACTACCCGTAATCCGGAAGTGGGTAAAGTAAAAGTAGAATATAGCGGTTATGTAAACTTTAAGACTCCTTATAGCCTTCCTGATATGATGTCTCCGGGAGATTTTGCAAGATTAGCTAATGAATATGGACAAGAATATTATACTTCAGCTGGTCTGGAAACAAGAAAATTTTATGATGACAAAGAAATTGCTGCTTTTGATAATGGTGGTGGTTATGATTATTTCGCCCACATTTTTCGTGATGTAGCAATCGAACACAATCATGAACTTTCTATTTCCGGTGGTAGCGAGAAGACGAAATTTATTTTCTCTGGAAGCTATAATAACAACCAAGGAATTTCTCAAAGTTCAAATGCGGAGACATTCAACTATCGTTTGAAAGTTGATACAGATATCAAATCATGGCTAAAAGCCGGAGTAAACTTTTGGGGTAACTACTCTAAAAGTCAGGGACCTCGCTTTAGTCAATATCGTGGTGTAATGATTGAAGCTATGATTTTTCCTAATACTATTCAGCCCAAAGATGAAGAAGGTCATTATAATAATATGAACTTATTGGGACAACAGTACAATCCAATGGGGCATATTTGGGAAATTGATACAGATGGTTTCAAATATACTTCTCGCTTGCAGGGATATGTAGATATTAATATCTTGAAAGGGTTGACATTCAGAATGACACAAGGCTTTACATTGGGTAACAAACTTGCTACAGCGACTTACGGACGTGATAGTTATACCACTGTAATGGCAAATAAAAACCTGACGAGTGCTACAGTAACAAGTGACCATAATTACAGTTGGACCAACCAAAACATCTTATCTTATGTAAGAGAATTCAATAAAGATCATCGTATCAATGCAACAGCCGTTCTCGAGCAGATGTACTCTAATGATTTCACGAATAAATCAGAAGGTTACGGAGGTCTTGCTTCTACTGTCATTGGTGCTGATAACGTTTCTTTAGCAGAATTTATGAAAGCTTCAACAAATAGGGATATAGGTACGATCTTATCTTGGATGGGACGTGTGAATTATGTATTCAAAGATCGCTATATGCTGACAGCTTCTTGGCGTTATGATGGTTCTTCGCGTTTGGACAAGGAATATAGATGGCAACAATTCCCTTCTGTTGCTTTGGCATGGAATGCAAAACAGGAGAAGTTCTTACGTAATGTTGATTTCTTGAGTCAGCTAAAACTGCGTTTAGGCTATGGAGAAACCGGTAACCAAGCGGTTCCTTTTTATGCCGGATATACAGAACTGGGTGACGGTAGAGATTCGGAAAATCATTTAGCTATATTTACAAAACGTATTGGTACTCCGGATTTGGCTTGGGAACGTACTAAGCAGTGGAATGGAGGTATTGATTTTGGTGCTTTCAATAATCGTCTGACTGTATCTTTGGATGTTTATCATAAGTTGACAGAAGATGTTCTTTTGGAAGTAAATGCAGCACACTTTACGGGATATCCCAGCAGACAAAAGAATGCAGCACATATTGTGAATAAAGGTTTTGAAATAACGATTGGTGCAGATCCTATTGTTACAAAAGATTTTAATTGGAATACAAACCTCACTTTATCGCATAATGATGGTAGAATTAAAGATTTGTATGGTGATGCAACTTACATGGTTATTAGTGGAAATTATGAAAACAAGTATTTCCGTAATATAAAGGGTGAAAAACTGGGTACTATGTGGGGATATGTGAACGATGGCGTTTGGAAATCATGGGAGTTGGATAATGCTCCTAAAGGAACTGAAGCCGGCTCTTATAGATATAAAGATATTGATGGGGTTGATGGTATCAGTAAAGATGATCAAACTATTATTGGTAACGGACAACCTACTTTCCAGTGGGGATGGAACAATACGCTGAATTATAAGAACTTCGATTTCGGATTGTTTATCATTGGCGTACACGGTTTTGATATTTACAATTACACACGCGAAGCTCGTTTCAATACGGATGGTAGTGTAAACTTAGGACCTAATCCGGAATGGGCTAACCGTTGGACACCGCAGAATGAAAACTCGGATATTGCTGGATTCGTAAAGACCAGAAATGCATTGACTCCTTCTTCTCAGTACGTGGAAAAAGGTGATTTTGTAAAGGTAAAAAGTATCACATTGGGATATTCTTTGTCGAATGCGATGTTGAATAAAGCAGGTATCAATAAGGTGAGAGTTTATGCATCTATTCAGAATCCATTCTTGTTTACAGGATATTCGGGTATTGATCCTGAAGTCACTCTGAAGAGTCCTTTGACATCTGGTATCGACTGGGGATACTATCCAAATGGTCGTAACTATCTGATTGGACTTAATTTTGCATTCTAAACTAAAAAATCACGAGGTATGAAAAAACTAATTATAACATTAGGACTTAGCGGCATGTTGTGTGTCGGATGTGTGGACTTGACTCAAGAACCTAACAGTTTCCTAACGCCTGAGAACATAGAATACAATGAGCGTAATGTAACAAGCCTGGCTAATGGATTATATACTTCTTTGTGGGGCGGTAACTATGCATACAATTGTCGTACTATGTTGATGGGACTTGGAGCTGATGACGTCATTTGTGGTACTACCAGTAAACGTGGGACATTTACAGATCAACTACATGTTGATATGGGTAGTATGGAGCAGGATTACATGACAATGTGGGATAATATGTATAAATTGATACAAGCAAGTAATCAGTTTATTGAGGGCTTGGAAGCAACAAACTCTATTAAAGAGAAAGAGAAAGAACCTTATTTGGGTGAGGCCTATTTTATGAGAGCATTTGCCCACTTTAATTTGGTTCGTTGGTTTGGTGATGTACCTGCATTCACTGACTCTAAATGCGTAACGGATTTCTTAGGTAATACTACTATTACGCGAAATAAAGTAGAAGATATTTATCTGAAACTGATTGTTCCCGATTTGAAACAGGCGGAAGTATTATTGCCTAATCGTGGTCGTGCTTCTACAGCTCCTAATTCTACAGTTTCCAAATGGGCTGCTAAAGCTTGTTTGGCAGAAGTATATCTGACAATGGCGGGATGGCCAATGAAGCAGACTCAGTATTATGCCGATGCAAGAGATAAAGCTCTTGAAATCATAACTGATGGAGGATATAAACTGGTAGATCATTATGAGGATTTATGGAAAGAAGCAACCAAGAGTGACGATACCGAACATATCTTCGCATTGAATCACTCAAATACAAACTATAGTAACTATGGTAAATCCTATTTTACTACAGATGAAGAAGGAGGCTGGGGAGACTATTTAGCAGACTCTTGTTTCTATGAAAGATATCCAAATGATGAGCGTAAAAAATTCAATTTTGTAACAGAATTCCAACCGGGTGGCGTTGGTAGAAAAATTAACTTTAAGAAGACTGTGATGCGTTCTCCTGCCATTAACAAATATCGTGATTATGGTGGTGTAAGCTCTCCGCAGTCTTTAGGAATCACTCCGATTTATCGTTATGCAGATGTGTTGCTGATGTATGCTGAAGCTCAAAATAAAGCAGATCATAAACCCAATCCGAAAGCTTATGAGTGCATTAATGATATTCGTAAACGTGCAATGGGCGGCATTGAAAACCCATTGACTCCTGATTTGAGTGAAGAAGATTTTGATAAAGCTGTATTCGATGAAAGAGGTTGGGAATTCTTTAGTGAATTTAAGCGTTGGTTCCAGCTTGTGAGAACAGAGAAGGTATGGGAAGCTAATCAGTTCAACCCAGGTGTGAAAAAAGGTATTGATAAATACGGTGTTACTAAGGATGACAGACAGGTATACTTAATGCCGTTGCCTGCAGAAGAGGCACAATTCTGTAATTTTCCTCAGAACCCTCGCTAATAAATAGCCTTTAGTTTATACAAAACAAATCGAAGAAGATGTGTGAAAAGCACATCTTCTTTATAAAACAATTAAGTTTATGAAAAACATTTTCTTGACACTATCCTTTCTGAGTTGTGCAGGATTAGCTTCTGCATGGCTTGCTCCTACTGCAATGGAATGGTACGAAGAGACGGTTCAGACCGTAGAAACCACACCTGCAGAAAATTTGATAAAAGACTCTGGCTTTGATAAAGCAGATTTCACAAAGACTTTTGATACTACTCCTGCTATTTTTGGTGAATGGGTGACTTATAAAGATCCTAAGAATGAGAAAAATGAAGTAAGCTATGCTATTATTGATGACGCAATAAAGGGTAAAGTAGCTTCTTATACAAGTAAACCATCTTCCTGGTATACTTCATTCTTTGCACAAAGAATAGCACCTGTAACTAAAAAAGGTATCTATAAACTTTCTTTCTTGGCAAAATCTGATGATGGTGGTAAAGTGAAGACCTTTATCCGCATCCATCTTGTTGGTGATGATGGTAAAGGAATAGATAAGTTCTTTATAAAAGAGACAGGTAAACCTACTGATCCAAGTACAGAGTGGTATGGAACTTATCACAATCAAGCTTTGACTACAGAATGGAAAGAATATTCTGTGGAGTTTGATTTTACAAAGACGATTGGTAGTATGTATAAAAAACCGTTGAGCGATGCTGTTGACGTTATTGAAGCTGATTTAAATAACATTAGTGTTTGTTTTCAAGGGGATATAGAAGATAAAACAGTCTTGGTTGACGATGTAAAGTTGGAATTGGTAAAAGATATGTCCGAATCGAAACCAGATACTTCAACCGGATTGATTAAAGATGCAGGTTTCGATAATGCGGACTTTACAAAAACATTTAATACAAATCTATTTACTTTTGGTGAATGGATGACTTATAAAGATCCAGGAAAAGACCCATCTGTAAATTATGCAGTTATTGATGATAGTGAAAGAGGTAAAGTCGCTTCATTTACTGGTAGATCTACTTCTTGGTACACTTCATTCTTTGCACAGCGCATTGAGACAGTTGCAAAGAAGGGTATTTACAGACTCTCTTTCTGGGGGAAATCAGCCGATGGTGGTAAAGTTAAAGCCTTTTTTGTAACTACTTTGGATGATGGTAAAGATGGTAAAACTTTCTTTGTGAAAGAAACTGGTAAACCAACTGATCCGGATGCAAACTGGCGTGGAACCTACTATGACCCAAGTTTGTCTACAGAATGGAAAGAATATTCTGTAGAATTTAATTTCACAAAGGTCAGTGATACCATGTATGATATGACTATGAATAAAGCTGTGGATGCTACTGAGGTTGATTTGACTAATTTTGTGCTTTGTTTCCAAGGGTCAAATGCTGGTAAGAATATTCTGATAGATGATGTAAAGTTGGAATTGGTAAAAGATTTATCTGAACCAGAACCTCAAAAAGATCTTATTAAGGATGCTGGCTTCGATAATGCCGATTTTACTAAAACATTCAATGCAACTCCTATTATTTTTGGTGAATGGGTAACCTATAAAGATGCCAAAGAAACAAATACCATTTCTTATAGTATAGTAGATGATCAGGAAAGAGGAAAAGTTGGTTCTTATACCGGTAAACCATATTCTTGGTATACTTCTTTCTTTGCCCAGCGTATTGAAGGTACTCTAAAGAAAGGTATCTATAAACTCTCTTTCTGGGCAAAATCTAATGACGGTGGTAAAGTTAAAACATTTATTCGTCTAACAGGTGCAGATGGTAAAGAGGTAGACAAGTTCTTTATTAAAGAGACCGGTAAACCTACAGATCCATCTAAACTTTGGTATGGTTCTTTCTATAGTTCAGTTTTGACGGCTGAGTGGACTGAATATTCGGTAGAGTTTGATTTTACAAAGGCGATTGGCAGCATGTATAATAAGCCTTTGAGTGATGCTGTGGATACCGATGAAATAGACAGGACTAATATTAGTCTTTGTTTCCAAGGGGATGTCGAAAAAACGACGATTTTAGTTGATAATGTATCGCTTATTCTCACAAAAGATCTTTCCGATCCGGAAGAACCGGAGCAACCCAAAGAAAATCTTTTAAAAGATAGTGGTTTCGATAGTAATCCGGATCTTACATTGTTGACGGAAGAATCTTCTGAATGCGGAAAATGGCTTGCTTATAAAGATGAACAATATGAGCAGAATATAGTGACAATGGCTATTGAAAATGATGCTGACCAGGGTAAGGTTGTATCTATCTCAGGCAAACCATACTCATGGTATACAACAGTGTTATCACAACGTATTGAGGGGACACTTCCGGAAGGAATTTATCGTATATCATTCCGTGGAAAATCAGCAGACGGAGGTTCTGTTAGAGTATATGTCCGTGCGACCGATGATAAGAACGTGAACATAAATAGATTCTTTGTAAAAGAAACCGGAAGGCCATCAGACCCGGAACAGGAGTGGTATGGTACATATCAAGCTTTTGGTTTGACTAATCAGTGGAAAGATTATTATGTTGATATAAACCTTTCCAGAATAGCAGGTAGCATGTATAAGTTTACAGAAGCTGATGTAAATTCTGCTACAGAAGTAGATCGGACTAATTTGAATATTTGTATTTTAGGTAATACGGATAAGGCTACAGCTTATATTGATGACGTAACGTTTACTAAGATTGCTGATATAACAGCAGAAGAAGTTATTGTGAAGTATGATTTTGAAGAGACAACTGTTCCTTCAGAGTGGAAAGCTACTAATAGCCAGATTAGTCTGTCTAAAGAACATTTTAAAAAAGGTACTCAGTCATTATGTTGGGCTACTACCGATAAATCTACTTTAGAACTTACACTGAATAAGAATTTAACTGTGAACAGCTTTAATTCAGCATTCTTTAATATCTATAGCTCTGAATGTAATAATGAGGTGGTATATGCAGAACTTTTAAACGCAAAAGATGAAGTTGTGAAAAAAGCAACAATGCTGATGAATTTTAAAGGATGGCGTGAATTTAATCGTCCTTATGATGAATATGCAAATAAAGATAATGCTGTAGTTACGAAAGTACGTTTTACGTATGAAGGTAAAGGGCAAAAGGTCTATTTCGATAATATGGACCTGAATGCAAAAGTAGATGATAAGAGAATATATACAGATTTTCTGGTACGGGATAATGACTATCTGAATAGTAAGTATGCACGCCTTTTAAATGTATATGCTTTTGGAGCAGATGTAATCCCTGCTGTAGCTACAACGCAGGAATTGGCTGATCTGGAGACTTTGAAACCTATTTATCATCAGAACCCCACTGCAACTCCTGCTTTAGTACGTCAGCTATATGCAAAAATTGATGCATTGAAGATTCAGAGAAATGATGATGGTAGTGTATCAGGTGAACCCTTATCCGTTATGACATTAGATGAGTTGAAAGCAACATCTGAAGGTGTAGAGGCTTTGGCTGCTGCTGCACTCAGTGGAACGACCAAGGCTCAGACTTATCTGAATAATTGGATCGACTATATTCTGGATCAGGGGGTATTGTATCATTTTGGTGGTTTGACCTATAGCGATTACACTAATGTAAAAGGTATTCCGTCAGGCTTCCTGAAGGCAATGGATGCTTATACGGACAGTCAGAAGACAGAAATGATCAAGGCTATTAAATGGATGATCGAGTTTAATTTAGCTTATGCTCCTTTGGAATATATCCTGTCACAATTTAGTTCGGACTATATTTATAACTTCTTGCCTAATCTGTATACATGTGCAGTCAATGTTGCTGATCAGAATGAGGCTGTAGAAAATCTGAAAGGCCTGACTCAATTGTTGGAGAATGCAAGTGAGTATGCTCCAGGTAGTAATGATATCCTTAAACCGGACGGTACAGGGTTCCACCATAATACGCAATATAATAATTATATGTATGCATATAATACTTGGGTAGAATATATCAGCTATTTGAAAGGTACAAGTTTCCGTATTAACAAAGATGCCTATGAACGTATCAAAAAAGCGGTAGTAACATTGTATATGATGTCTACTAAATCAGAAAATGATATCCATCTTTTTGCTAATAGCATGGCAGGACGTCATCCATTGGTAGGTGGTACTGAAATCACATTCAAAAAAGACTTGTTTAAGAAGCTGATCGAAACAGGTGGTGATATCCTTGGTACAGGTATTGATGCTGAACTGGCTGCTCAATACAATTACTTCTTTATGGAAGATTTCTATACAGGAGTCAATAAAGCTGATGTAGACGGATTCTATCAGTTCAATTATAGCCCTGCCGGTATCTATCGTCAGAATAATTGGGTAGCTACGATGCGTTGTCCGACTACTAAGTTCTGGGGAGGTGAGGTTTATAGTAAAACGAACCGTTTTGGACGTTATCAGGCACACGGAACTCTTGAAGTGATGTATGATGGTGCAATGGAGAACTCCGGTTTCCCGAAAAAGAATGCAAGCCTTGGTACTAAAGTGACTGGTGGATGGGATTGGAATGTAGAAGCAGGTGCAACCACTGTACATTATACTTCCTGGAAAGAAATGATGCCTAACAAGAATGTGACTGATCGTTTTGATCAATATTCAAAAACAACCAACTTTGCCGGTGCTTTAGCATGGAAAGATTGTGGTATGTTTGGTGCTGAATTTGATCAGGATGATTCATGGGGTAGTCTACGTTTTACACCAACAAACCTGACATTTAAGAAATCGGTATATGCATTTGATGGAATGTTGATCAGTTTGGGTAGCAATATCTCTGCATCCGGAGCTTATGGTGACGACATGATTACTGCAACTAATTTATTCCAGGGTATTGACTCTGAAGTAAGTGGTGAACTGGTAGTAAACGGTGAAACAATGGCAGCTGGTGCGGAAACTAAAACAAATGATTCGTCAGCAGACTTATGGATGGTTACACCACAAGGTACCGGATATTTTGTACCCAAAGGCAATGATCCGATTATCATTAAGCATGGTGAACAAAGTTCTCCGAATGAAACCGGTGATAATGTAGATGATCCTGTGACTGTAACTGCTGCCAAAGCATATATTAATCATGGTGTAAAAACTTCTGGTAAAGAATATGTCTTTGTAGCTGTTCCGGCAACGAATGCAACTGATATGGCAGAACTGGCAGCTAAGATGGCTAACAAGGGAGGTGAAATTTTTGAGATAAAAGCTCAGAATGAAAAACTTCACGCGCTGGCTTACAAACCTGCCAAAGTTACAGCTTATTCTATCTTTACAGCTGTAGATGGTTTGAACTTTGGTCGTCTGAAATCTACTGCTTCAGAAATGCTGTTGATGGAGAAACCCGGTGTTAATGATAAGATGCTTTCATTGGCTATTTCTAATCCTAACTTGCGTCCGCAAAAAGATGGTAATGATCCTGAGGGTAAACGTTGGATAGCTACTCCTACACAAACCAGCATTGTTTTGGATGGAGAGTGGGTTCTGAATGGTGATGCAATAGACGGTGTTACTATCACTCCACAAAGCGATAAAACTACAAAGATTGACCTGACTCTTACTGAGGGAGAGCCTGTATATATTGATTTAGTTGATAAAGATGCTGTCGGTATAACCACAGTAGATCAGTCAGAACAGGCACACGTTTATACAGCCGGACACGACGTATTTGTTGTAAATGCTGTGGGAACAGCTATGGTATATGATGTTGCCGGACAGGTTATTAAATCTGTTGACGTAGACGGATCGGCACGTTTCACTCTTGATCAGCAAGGATGTTATATTGTGAAGATCAGTGATAAAACAGTGAAGGTTGTAATTAGATAACCTTTCGATTTCGTAATTTTTCTAACCTTTGATTGGAACCGACTCCTTTGGGGGTCGGTTTTAATTTTTGTGTGATTTTCTTTTATTAGATATAATAATCGCAATTTGCGAAATATATAGATTATAATTGTTTAAATTTGCCTCAAGTACAGGCTACACAAATAATGGAGTAAACTATTTGAAAAGATACAAGAAAGAGCCATTTCCTTATGTACATGATTCTGAAACAGGGGTTGTATATACTGTAAAAAGTTTACTGAATTGGAATACAAAATATAGGAAGAGATAATTTTATGAAGAAAAATATTGTAATAAAAACGCAGATGAACGCTAAAATTTACGCAAAGATTGAATGAAATCTGCGTTAATTTGCGTTCATCTGTGTTTCTAAAGAGACCTACGGATAGCTTGGTCCGGCTTTTGACTTTTACCCTCTCTTTCTGAGAAAGTTGTCACAAGTTATGTTTTTTAAGCAGGCTTGTTTATCAGTCAGGCGTTTTATATCTATTTTCTCTCACCATCATCTTTCAATAATAATTCTCTTTTCTTCCTGAAAATAAAGTATTTTCTTCCAATAAAAAGATATCTTTCTTCCTAATAAATCTATAACCGTAACTTTCGGTTATAAAACCAAAAGTTTTGATTATATAACTAAAAGTTTTGTTTATACAACCAAAAGTTGTGGTTATAGTTCATCCTATAAGAAGGAGAACTTCTTTCAGGAAGAAAAGCAAGTTTTATTCCTGACTCTCATAAGTATGAAAAGGATAAGGGAAAGAGCAGGAATACCGGTTTCCTTTTTATACTTACTTATTTCATAATCGGAATTACCATATTCCATGACCGTGTTGCATTTTCAAATCCTCCGGGGCCATCCATCGTTGCAAAGAATATATAAGCAGGTTCACCGTTCTCAAAAAAGATGAAGGGGCGTTCCAGTTGTCCCTGGGTAGTTACTGTACCATTTTCCCATTCCAATGTTTTGGAGTAGGCCTGTGCGTCTTTATCTACTGTCCAGTGAGTCGCATCTTTTGAGTGTGCCATAGCTCCGGCTTTGGCCTCGATGGTGTATTTTCCTACATGATCTTTAAAGATGATGTGATATCCATCTTTGTCTTTCCATAAGAACGGATCTTCTGCCTCTCCCTGACCGTTTACCTGAAAGATGGGCTGATTGTTATTCTGTACTTCATAAGGACCTTCTATATGCTTTGCTTTGGCAATTCCTAAAGCCATATCAGAGTATTTGTCATTACCGATGTATTCCCGGGCTTTGAATATCATTGTAACCGAACCATCTTCTTCTACAATAGGAGAAGGGTTTGACGTCAGAAAACTATAAAAAGTGTTGGGCTTGGTTTTTAGGATAGGTTCGTCAAGGCGTGTCCACGGACCGTAGAGAGATTTGGATTTGGCAATACCCACTCTTTTATTGCTGCGGGCTACTATACACCACGGACTTTCCAGGGTCAGTTGTTCTGCAGTAGGGGTATCGAAAGGATGAGTGGATCCCATGTAAATCAGATAATAAGTATCTCCCTCTTTTAAGATACGTGGGTTATGTGCCGAACGTCCGTCCCAGTATTGTGCTCCTCTTTCTGCCAACGCGATGTCTGATAGTTTATAAGGTCCTTGTGGAACATCACTGGTGGCGTGTACAATTTCCGATGCTATCATCCATCCCGGATGAAAAGGAAGGGATTTCGGAAAACGGGATACGAACATGTGGTATTTACCGTCATCTCCTTTAATGACAGAGCTTCCCCATACCCACCAGCCTTCACATTCGAAGGCCGGTGCTTTATAAGCTTTTCCAAGTTTCCGGAATAATGGATTTTGGGACTTTATTTTCTTTTGTTGTACCTCTTGCAATGTTTGGGCGTATATTGTAGTTCCCAACAAAAGATATATAATAAATAGAATGCTGTTTTTCATACTTTAATCTCCTTCGTTTTATTTCTTATGAAGTTTTACTTCCATGCTTGCTGCATCTGTACAGGTAAACTCTAATACTGTTTTTTTAGTATCCGAGGAGACTGTTTTGCATTCGGGAGTTTCATCGATTTCCCATTTGCCTTTTAGCTCGATACGGACGGGGATCGATTGGCTTGGATTTCCTATCCAGGGACGGGAGTAAATACTGCGTTCGATGCGTTTTCCCTGTTCATCGTATATATCATCCGAAGGACCCCGATAGAGTGCCAGGTCGGGTTGGCATACGGTAAGTACGGCTTCCTGCTTATGCTCACGTAACATGATGAGGCAGGAGGTATCTACTTTTTGTATGAGGCCTTTCGGCAACACATCCGGAGTTTCAAATAAGATATAAGAGGTAGTATTACTCTTCAGATCGCGTACGATATGTGCATTACGATCCTTTTGAAGTACCTTATAAGATGGCTTTTTAGCGAAACTGCTTATCTCTGTCTGGGTTGTCTGCGGAAGAATCGCATATTCGTAGGAGCCTCCTTTGGGTGCTTTGCCATGATCGACAGTCAGTGATACCCAGTCTCCTTCGGTTTTCTCTCCGGTATTTTGCTTACGTGAGTATTGCGGAAAGTTTTTTTCGAACTTAGCAGCGACGGGAACATAATAACCTGTTCCGATGTGATCTATCCAGTACTTTCCGTTTCCTTGATAATCTTTCCAATAGTTATGTCCGGCATCGTCTTTTACTGCAAGCTGGAAGATGGTTGTTTCTGTGGGATATTCATTGTTTGTATTTTCAATATCCGAGCCAAGACATACAATCACTCCGTCAAAGAAATGAAAAGATTTACGGGCGCGGTGTGAGCCATTGTATTTATCATGTTCGTGCAACTTCATTCCGAATGCTCCGTTCCTGTGTTCCTGTGAGATACCTCCTGCAAATGCTTCGTCCGAATATAGCATTTCTTCATATCCCGAAAACACGTCTACATTGAGAATATTGGCTTCCAACTGATCTACCGGGAGATGAATGGCTGTAGTTCCTGGGATACGTCCCCAGTCAAAACCTTCTTCCTGCCATCCGCCACTGGTAGACGATACCTCTTCTCCCTGAGGGGCAGTCATGATTTGCAGGCTACCGTGTGCCAGATAACGTCCGAAAAGGTTTGCACCGCGATAGTGCTCGGCAGCCCATAGATAACGCGAATGACCGCGGGCCACTGCCGACCAGTTATTACGACGTTGTATGGACACACAAGCGTATCCCATTGCCTTATTCCCTTCGGGATCCTGTTCCGGACTAAATCCTTTAGCAGTAAATAGATTTCTGAAAGATTCTTCTTGTTTGTTGCATTTATACGGTGCTTCTGTCAGGCGTAAATAGGCATTGGCCATGTCTGTGTCTATATCTTGTTTCCGGTCAGGGGAGCCTGCCAGAGCCATTAGAATATAATGCTCGGGGATTAACTCTCCTTTCCCATTGGGATGACGTCCGGACATTGAGAGAGGGAAACTACGTTTGTTACAATAGAAACGCATGGTGAGGAGTACTTCTTTCACTGTCTGATGAGCCAGCTCTGATACTGCAAAATCGGTATGGCTCAGTAGATAAATCATGTTGGTAGCTCCTGTCAGACCGCCTGTTGCATAAGCCGGATAATTGTTACAATGGTGATAGGCGGAACCATCTGCTTTGAAGGCATCATTCAACCCTTCAGCCGGTAGACAACCATTATTGAGCCATCGTGAGTAGGATTTCAGATACTGTACTTTCTCAGGAGTATCTTCCATGAACAGGATGCTGGCGATACGCCCGGTACTGAGTGTATTGAAGAAATCGATATCGATACCTGCTGTTTTCGGTTTATTATATACATCGTTTACAGTCGAATACCAAAGCATTGCTTTTTCTGCTTCTTCTTGTTTCCCTATTTCCCGGAACACTTCTTTCATCAGAAAATAGGCAGTAAAGAAAGGACGGAAACTATAACCGTAATGGGTGATATTACCCAAACAACTGCCATATGCTATCCCCTGATCGGTAATATGATCATACATTGTAATAAACATTTGCTTGAGCGCATCTTTGTCCTGAGGATTTATTGCATTGTTATATGCCACGGCGATTCTGTTCATTAAGCTAAAGAAATTGCTAACCTCCATGTTATTAGCGGCCATTATATTTCCTTTCCAGTCTGGCAGAATGCGTTCGTAAGCTTCGCCTGCACGTCCGTAAAAAAGAGGAAGTCCGGAAACTTTGCCATCTTTGTATGTTATACCGTAGGATTCGTATGCTTTGCGCAGATTAGCTATCGTTTGCGGAGTAACTTCACTTGGAGGACATATTATTTCCCGCAGACGATTTTCTATTACTTTTATTTCCTTATGTTGCAGGTTACTAACCGTCTTTTCCAGTGGGATATCCGGAGTTAATTGAGAATATTTTAATGCAAATAACCAATGATTACCCGTTTCTTTGTTAACAAACGGCACTTGTAAATCGGCTGTTTGATAACGATGATCCATTTTAGCGGCTGTGAGCAAATGATCAATGAATATTTCGCCCGGAACATCGGGAGCGGTAATGCGTATTTTGTTCATTCCCTCTTCGGGGGTCCCTTGCATATCCCGTTCATAAGATACCCAGGCAGCCCGCCATCCATGGAAATTCAATCCGAAAGGGAACGAAGTACATACTTTTCCATCTTTCAGAAATTCGAATTGCATAGTTTGCCCTATTGGCTTCTCATTGTATATCCATACCACAAAGACTGACAGATATTTATCAACTCCTGTCGGATCTTTTTTTTCGAATTTCAGATCTTTATCAATGGTGATACTGCTCCCTGGCTGGAATTTCCATTGCAGGGAGTGCGTACCGTCTTTATAATGTTGGTCGGAGATGGATAGGCCGGAGTTTGTACCGGAAATAAATGAAGGTACTTCTGCCGATTCGAAAGACAGAAGCCTGTCATGTTTAACTATTTGTGCTGAAAGCAGGATAGGTGTAACCGCCATTATGGTAGCACAGATACCATTTCTGATAGATTTGTATTTTGTCATATGAATTGTGTATTAAAAATAAGATATTTATTTCTTTACTTCTTCTAATAAAGCAGATAACTCTTGTACTATTTTGGGATGTTCGTTTGCCACATTCTGTCTTTCGGAAGGATCAGATGACAGATTGTATAGTTGAGCACGTTTATCATTGCCTAATTCCATTTTTGTCCAGTACTCGATGGCCGGTCCATCACTGGGTTCAATATATTTCCATTGTCCCTTGATGATAGCAAGCGTGTTATTCAGGTTCTGTTGCACAACGTAGTCACGATTGGCAGCTTCTTTACCTAATAGTACTCTTAAATGTTCCTGGCTATCGGGAGCTGCCCCCTTTCGCAAAGGTTGTTTCAGTAAAGAAGCAAGAGAGGCATAAACGTCTATTTGTGAGAAAAGGGCTTGTTGTTTACTTGGTTTGATACCTGCCGGCCAGCGAACGATGAATGGAATGCGTGTACCAGCTTCATAAGCACTGTATTTGCCACCTCTGTAAATCCCCATAGGGGTATGACCGTTCAGCAATTCGAGAGCCTGGTCCTGATAACCGTCATCAATGACCGGACCATTATCGCTTGTGAAGATTAGCATTGTATTTTCTGTAAGGTTCAGGCTATCCAGTGTATTCATGATTTCACCGATTGTCCAATCTAATTGCAGAATAACATCACCACGGGTACCTAACCCGCTTTTGCCTGCAAAACGGGGATGTGGAATGCGAGGAACATGTACATCCTGTGTACCCATATACAGGAAGAACGGTTCATTTTTATGTTGTGAAATGAAGTTTTTAGCCTTATTGGTGATGATGTCGGCTATATCTTCGTCTTTCCAGAGAGCCGATTTTCCTCCTGTCATCCATCCGATGCGGGGAATACCATTAATGATTGTATTGTTGTGGCCTTGGCTGGGTTTGAGTGTAACCAACTCCGGATTTTCTTCACCTGTAGGCCAGTTGCCCACTTTGTGATTATAACTGACTGTAATCGGGTCGTTCGGGTCGAGTCCTACTACACGTCCATTCTCTACGAACACACAAGGTACGCGATCTACAGTAGCAGGAATCACAAATTCATAATCGAAACCGATGTCTTGTGCATTGGGAGATATCTGTTGATTGAAATTGGTTCCTCCTTTGGGACCTAATCCGAGATGCCATTTCCCCACTACACCAGTGGCATATCCTGCGTCTTTCATCATGTCGGCCATTGTGACACAAGTAGTATCAATAATTAATTCGGAGTTGCCTGGAGCAATTCCTGTGTTTTCCTGTCGCCAGGGATACATACCTGTCAATAGTCCGAAGCGGGAAGGGGTACTGGTGGCGGAAGTTGCATAGGCATTGGTGAACTGTACACCTTGTCCCGCCAGTCGGTCAATGTTGGGGGTACTAACCTTGGTTGCCCCATAACAACTGAGATCACCAATACCAAGATCGTCTGCAAAAATATAGATAATATTAGGTTTCTGTTGTTTGTTATTTCCTGTTTCTTTTTGGGCACTGACTCCACAACTTGTTATCAAAGTGATACCGGATAGTAGAGGCAAAGTATACAATACCTGTTTCATGGTTTTTATTATTTAAGGATTTCTATTGTGCAAAGATAGTCCTCATGAAACAAGATAATGGATAATGTTGTACGGATAAAGGCAAGAAAAGTACATAATGGGGAGTGATAAGCGATTAGAGATGGGTGATTAGTGGTTAGTGATAAGTGATGAGTGATTAG
>ENA-OROZ01001019-OROZ01001019.1-human-gut-metagenome-genome-assembly--contig:-NODE-1019-length-28379-cov-48.157111_pt1 | contig 28379 bp, 26 predicted proteins | sample MGYA00242138_ERZ509066 | MGnify/ENA primary metagenome ERZ509066 (study PRJEB26280, sample SAMEA2338691) | human gut metagenome | biome: human gut; feature: human-associated habitat; material: faeces... | reverse complement strand
GACAGTTTTGGGTTAGCATCCGTGCGTCCTCCCCACAGGGTTTGTCGGGTGCGCCGTTTCATTCGTTTCAAGACTGACTTCACAATATATGCAAGACTCTGATTTACTTACTGATACACGCCATATATAAAACCAGAACCCGTGAAATAACCGATTGATATTCCACTAACTTTCTACAACAATTTTGCATAAAAATAAAAAAATCATCATTATTACTTGTATGTTTCAAAAAAAAGCAGTACCTTTGCACTCGCAATTCAGAAATGACGTTGCAATAAATAAAGAAATATATCGCGGAGTGGAGCAGTTGGTAGCTCGCCAGGCTCATAACCTGGAGGTCGCATGTTCGAGTCCTGCCTCCGCAACAACAAGTGCCCGAAGTTCCTGATATCACAGGCTTTCGGGCACTTTCCGGTTATGAACCGGGACAAAATCAGAAATCTAACATTAATAATGTTACATTGGTGGGGTCGCCTAACAATGTAAAAAAAATGTTTTTTGAAACACCCAAAAATCCCTTTTGTAAAGATATAGTATCATTCACACTGCCAAAACTTCACAAAGGTAAATCATGGTATGTAGATTTTTTTGCTTTAGACCCGTCTAAAGACGGAATGAGACGAAAAAAATACATGCTTAACCGATACAAGACTCAAAAGGAACGAGAGGCAATGGCGGCTATCCTTATACATAACATATACGAGCGGTTAATTGCCGGATGGAATCCATTTACCCAAGGCGGAAGGACACGGCAATACACAGAGCTGTCTGTTGTACTCGACCGCTATAAGAGTTACATAGCTGCAGAATGTGACAAGGGAGTCATGAAAAAGAAGACAGCTGTCGACTATCTGAGCAGGTTAAAAAAATTGAATAAATTTCTTTCTGAAGTTGGGAAATTTAAAATTAAATATGTTTATCAATTTGATAAAAGGCTGATAATGGATTTCCTTGATTACCTGATGTTTGACGACAACGTATCTTCTACGACTCGCAACAATTACAGGACATGGCTCTCCACGTTATGCACATGGCTAAAAGAAAGATTGTATATACCAGACAATCCTGTCGAGGAGATACATATGCTGCGCGAGACGGACAAATTTCGTGAGCCTTTGTCACCAGCAGCTCTTAAAATGCTAGGCTATTATTTAAGAGAGAGAAACCCGCCCTTTTATCTGGCATGCATGATGGAATATTATACATTTATCCGTCCGGACGAACTGCGCTATATAAAGATTGGTGATATAAGAGTGAACGAACAAACTGTATATGTATCATCGTCGGTCTCCAAGAATAGGAAAGGACAGATTGTCGCCCTTAATGATGTCCTTATAAAGGAGATGATTAGGCAGAATGTATTTGATCATCCATCCGGAGACTATCTATTTAGTGATGGGTTGAAACCTGGGAATACACAGATTTATTTTAATAAATTGCGTTTGGAATGGAAGAAGGTCCGTTCGGCTCTAAGGTTTCCGGAGACTTACCAGTTCTACAGCCTTAAGGATGCCGGCATCCGTGACCTCGCGAACGCTGAGGGAATCGTAATCGCTCGCGACCAGGCCCGCCACTCAGATGTGTCTGTTACCAACAGATACCTTAAGTCGAGCCGGGTCGATGATAAGGCGAAGCACTTCAAGGGAGCACTATAGCATTTCGAAGAAATATCCTTTGACGAGCTTATCTAGGCCTTTCTCTCCGACAGTCAATTCCAGCTTTTCACAGACATATCTGCGGTTCTTGAAGATGAAAATCTTGCGCACATCTGGAATGGAATCTGTCTCGAACTGTATCCGAATCTCGGTCTGTGTATTAACGAGATAATTGTTCTGATGCAACTGTCCGAGAAAATGATCCGCATTACAATTAGATAATGCCAACGACCAAGAGTCGTGCACGTTCTGATATCCGCAATCTGCAAGATTTATTGCCTTGTCACGATAGTCCGTGAATGGCATCGGATATGGCACTTTTTTTGACGCATCCGTATAGCCAGGCTTATTGATATATTGTAGTTGTGTACCGACGAACATCACTTGCATACGATCTTCCGCGGTTGTCTCCTCATTGATGTCTTGTGTTCCGGATATACCAGCCCAGACTACCTTAGTATAATCACGGGTGGGGATATCTCCTTTTTCATTTTTTAACGATGGCATCTGCACCTCCGTCTCCCATGCTTTTTTATAAACTGCGCCATGCCCCGTTGAACCTGATGGAGATGACTCCACATAATAACCAGCCATCTGTTCAGTTGTAATTCCGACAGGACATATCTTAAGTGAGATATATTCGTCAATCTTTTCATTTCGTATAATTGCTCCGAACTGATTAACTTGACCAATATACCAGGTATCATCTGAGTCATCACCGGATGATCCTGACGAGCTACCACCCCCAAAGCTGCCATCTCCTTCAGAATCCGTCGGTACGTCAGGCGCATCGTTTGTCTTATAAATAAAGAATCCTTCCGGACAAACGAAAAAATACTTCTTCTTATCATCCTCGCTCAAGCTGTTGAAGTCACGCAGTAGTTCGTCATACGAATCATATTTTTTCCGCTCATACCCAGACAGTACATCATCGCTAAGACAATCATAAAGGTGTGTGCCGGAATCAGACACGTCGAATTTAATATTTGAGGGTCCTAACGACTGTGTCTTTTCCTCGTCTTCGTCTGAAACGTCTGATGTATATTCATCAAGTGGCTCATAGCTTTGTATGCCTTTGTCGAAGTAGCTGATATTGCTTATTAGTTCTGCGGTCTTGTCGCTTTCGTTAAAAACAAATGTACAGTTGAAAAAATTCTGTACTTCCGTCAGGAAGTCAGAAACCGTCCAATGCGGTAAGGCTTCCTGAATTATGAGCGTCTTACGCGCATTGCAGATGACAAGTCTATTCCATGGAGATACATCGACATCATTAATGCTAAGTCTGTACCCGAAGTGTTCAACCACCTTACGGATTATCATCATCAGATTCGGCATAATTGCATCGCCATGCGTGTATATGTACGGCTTTGAATCCCCCTTATCAAGAGATAATCTTGTCACATTCTTAATTTCTTCTTTCGACTCATCATATACCGGCATCAGGACATACTCGGACACATCACCCATTGCTGGTTTGGAATAAGAATCCCATTCACCGGCAATATAGGTATATCCTTTGTATGGTATTCCTCCTCGTTCACCTGCGAACGTGTAACCTTTACCATCATACACTTCTATCTCACCATAGTCTATTTCGTCGATATATATGTCGCCGTTCTTTGCGATGAAATTTACATCCGAGTTACCGCCCAACAGTTGTAATTTAACCTCCTTGTCCGATATAGAGTTGACAACAGCCGAGCCAGACAGTAGCAGATTGTTGTCGACAACAAGTGTGGCCGTCATTTTCTCTGTTTTTTTTGATGTCTGCAAAAGCTGTAGATTCCTGAAAAACTGTCTGTTTTCAAGGATATCCATAGGCAGTACTACATCAAGTGTATAACTGCCTGATTGTGTAAAAAACGGATTTTCTTTTGTCAGCTTAATGTCTTGAGAGGTGTCTGTATAGACCCTCTGTTTGTTAAGGTATAATTCAATCATATTCGACCTTTCATTCTGTTGTAGCGGTTGAGATTATAAGCGACACCATCAGTACCATCGATTGAGACTGATGCCCGGATTCCGGAAGATAATACAACATTGAGCGTTCCTAATACTTCATTCAAGGCACTGATCGTAGTGTTAAGTTCAGCATTATCTGTCGTCACATTTACGATGGGCGCTGCGACAACAGAGCCATTACCTTGTCTCAATGCCATTGACAGATCGGATGCAGTCAGACTGCCAACGGTATTATTGCGCTGAGCCAAGTCAATGAGTTGCAATGCAGGACGGATGGCGGAGTTGTTGACAGCTTTATGATTTGCGACAAATTCGCCTTCGTGGACGACGCCGGCTTCACGACGATAGTTATTACCTCCGGTAAAACCACCCTCGTAATAACCGGCACTCTGTGCCTCCTGCTGTTTCTTTATTGTTGCGACTTGCAACATACCAGCAGCGGTTGCGGCTGCAGCGGCTGCGTATGCAAGTGGTACAGTCCAAGGTTGAGAAGGTTGTAATACTGCGCCATAGGCGGATAATGCGTTCATTGCTGTTGTTGCTAATGCCTGAGCAATCTGTATAGGCATTGCTTTTTTGTTTGCTTCATTTTTCGCCTTTTTAATCTTCTCATCTCGCTCTTTTTCCAGTTTTTCACGCTTCGACGAGTTGTTTTTCGCTGCCTCTATCTGCTTATCATATTCTGCCTGTATCTTTGCTGTCTCCGCATCTGCACACGCTTGAGAATAGGATGACACAAGCGATAACATATTATTAATTCCATTTAAGACTTTAATGGCATTTCGCAAACGCTTCTTCCAATTTTCTTCATCATTAATATTTATAGCCTGCTGGTATTGCTCATAATTCATCCAATTTTCCTCATACATTTTCTTCAGCTCTTCATTCACCTTTTTCTGCTGCTCAACAGATGTGAATATATCGTTAACAGCAGCAAAGGCATTAGTAGGGTTTGTGCTATTATCACTCACCCCTACTCTATCTTTCGCGATAGACAATGCAAGATTAGCGGCATCACGCGTCTTTTCTTCTTCCGTTTTAGCCCTTTCCGAATATTTGGCAATGATAGCGAGACGCATCTGTTGATATTCTTCTTCACTTACAAGTCCTTTGCGATATATTTCTTCAAGATTTCTTAATTCAATATTCTGTCTTGTTGCAGAGCTCTGTCTGAGATATTCTTGCTGCATCTTTTGGAATGTGGTCTGATACCACATCTCCTGCTCAAGTTTATGTTTTTCTTCAGCATCGTTGATTTCCAACTCTATCTGATGGTATTCTTCGGCCGATTTTTTGTACAACTGCTGTTTCTTTTTAAGATAATTCATGTCGCTTTGAAACAGAGCTTCGTTAAGAGCCGTCTCATTGAGATACATCTCATTAGACGAATCGTTATATTGAGATTTTATTTTTGCCTGCTCAATGGTCTTCTGCCGCTCAAGTTCCTTTAGGTCGAGTGCAGTTTTACTCTTAAGATAATCAGCGTCAGCCTCCTGTTTTTTTGCGATAACATTATCGTATTCAGAGGTGTCTGCCTTATTATAATTTCGCATCAGCTCCAGTTGCTTGTCGTAACCATCCTGCAGAGCCTTGTATCTTTTTTCAAGAAATTCCGTATATTTGATTTCGCCAGATGTATATTGCGCATCGAGTGCAATCAGTGATGTCTTCAGGTCTGTTTCTCTATCCTTCAGAGCCTTCTTATATCTATTCTCGCGTTCACGCTCTTGTTTCTTCAACTCCTTTTCATCAATACTTGATGTTGTCGTCGAACTTGAACTTGTTGATATACCGTTAGATGCGGCTACATCGGCTAGCGATGCGCCCCGCTTATCCACATAAGATTGTATGGCGTTTATGCGCTTGTTAATATTTTTAGAAGCCTTTGTATAGGCTTCGATTTGCTCAAGATTATAATTATAAGTCTTCATTATGGCGTCAAGCTCATCAAGCTGTTTGTCATTAAGGTGTTGCAAAAATGTGCCGGTTCCCTTATCTCGAATAAATCCACCTCCACCCATCGTGTAACGTCTGTACTCCTGAGTTCGTGGATCAAAACCTCGTTGTAACAACCGTTTAAGCATAACTTGTTGATTGAGCTCTCGATTACTCTTAAGGCTACTATTGTTAATCAATGATTCTTCAAGCCCAGCCATTTTATTCACAGCAGCCTGCGCTAAGGCTGCTTTACGAAGATTTTTTATATATTCATCAAGTGCTGATGTATTGTTATTAATGAGTTTACCCTCAGCTGTAAGAGATGCATGGTATTGTGGTACAATGCCTTTTAGTTGAGTGAGGGCCTTTCTGCGTTCTCGCAGGCTGTTATTAGCATTGTCTACGACATTCCGAAGCACGCGTATCTGTGAGATTTCTGCAGAATTGCTGGATGCTGCCTCTTTCTGTATAGCTCTCAAGTCGTTATAACTATTCCGCATCTGTCTGATTGCTTCAGAATTTTTCTTAGCTGCCTCACTGTTACTCTTGATATATCCATATAGCTTGTATATAGCATAACCAACCGCCAATATAACAGCTAACAATGCAGTATAAGGATTACTTAGACTAGCTGCCCTCATAGCCTCCATCGCCTTAACTGCCTTAGAGACGTTACCGGTCAATAATGCCATTGCGACACGTAGAGTACCGATAAGAGCTACACGCGCCTTAATGATAGCATTATGTGCGCGGTGCAGCAGGAGTAAGGCGTTTTCCTTGAGATACCATAGTCCTGCACTGATAGATGCAGCCTTGTATGTTGCGGTAAGTAGGCCTATAGATGTCAACAGATAAACTATCTCTATTTTGTACTTCGCAGTAAAAGTTATAAGGTTATACAAACCTTTAACAAGTAAAGTGCCGGTCGTAACGGCATACCGCATAACAGGTAGAAGTTTTTCTCCCAGTTCGATAGACAGATCATGGAATTTCTTTTTAGCTTTATCAATCTTCGCTTGCTCAGTTTCATTCTGTACATTGAACTCCTTAATTACACTTGTTCCGTCATTGTATGCTTGGAAGGCAAGTGCCTGTGCCTCTCGAACTTGGTCAAGATGCGAGGCGACAGCAGACAGCACACCGACAGCACGTGTACCGTCGAGCTGCATCTCCTTGAATAATGGTGCCATCGCATCGAATCCACCTCTCGAGCGCATAGCTTCAAGGAATGTTATGAGACCGGTGTTAGCGTCCTCCTTCATTATACGCGAAAACTCCTTTACTTCAAGGCCTGCTATCTTGGCAAAGCGCGCCGGTTCTTGGAAAATCTTGGTGATTAACTGTGAGAAAACTGTCGCTGAAGTAGCAGCTTCCTGCTGATTCTGATCAAGCGCCGATGCAAGTCCGAGCATCTCGCTCTGCGTGATGCCCGCCTGTATTGCAACACCTGATAGTTGAGATGTAAAGTCAACCATATAGCCGGCAGATGCCGACGAGTTCTGCGCAAGTTCATTTATTGCAGAACCGGTGGCGAGCATTGCACCTCGAAGTCCTTTAGTCTTGTCTTCGCCGAACATCTGCGCTAACTTACCAATTGCCTGTACTGCATTTTCGCCAAGGTCGTCGCCGAGAGCAACTTGAATTTTGTCAGCACCATCGACAAATTCCTTAATCATCTTTTCGTTAGAGATGCCAAGTCGTCCTGCAGATGCCGCTAATTCATTGAGCTGTTCGCGCGAGGTACGTGTATCCATCTTTTTAAAGGCCTCATTCATTTGATTGACCTCATCCTTTGTCTGTCCGGTATATTTAGTGACATTAGACATTGCTGTATCCATATCCAGAAAATCTTGAATAGATTTTCTCATGGTGAGAGACATTCCGGTAATTGATGCAATAACAGTAAATACCAATGTCTGCATACGGTTAAAGCGGTCTGCCAGCCTATTAATCCACGAATCCTGAGCAGAACCTTCATCACTTATTGCCTTAAGTTGCGTCTTAAGCTGTTTCGCCTGTGCACTCATCTGACGGAATTCCTCAGTACCACGATTCATTCCCTGAAGCTCATCATTGATTATCTTAAGAGAGTAGCGCAGGTCTCGTATGGATGCCTTATCCAAAGATTTGAGAGTTCTATTGACGAGCTCCGTATTACTGGCTACCTTCATTGTCTGCTGGCCTGCCTTCTCAAGCTCGGCATTATATTGATCGATTACCGTATTAACAAGTTTCTGTTTCGCGTAAATCTCATTCAGTCGAGCTTTTATTTTTAGCAAGTTCTGATTTTGCTCCTTATATTGAGAGGAACTTGGGTTCAGTGTCTGCAACCTCTTTTCAATCGTTGCCTGCGCTGCCTCAAGTGACGATATAGACACATTATCTATATTATTAATTACAGAAGAAACAAGTCTTCCACTTGACGACAGTTTTTCAAACATTGCGTCAGTCTGAGTTGCCGAAGACTTAATATCATCGAGTCTCTCCTTACACAAGTCAAGATATGACGATAGTTCCCGCCATTCCTCAGGACTTGACGTTGACTTCAATTGCCGTCGAATAGCACGCATGGCTGTCTCAATCTCACCGACAGAAGCCTTCGACAAATTGTTTATCGTAGATATAGTCTTGTTGATGTCTGTATCGTATGCCTTAAGCTCCGCCCTTGCTTTTTTAAGATCCTTGTCGATACTCTTCAGAAAACTTGTATCACTCTTAGCAGCAAGAGCCTTATCTCGAGCAGCAGTAAGATCATCGACTCTTTTCTTCAACTGTTCAAGATTGTTCTTGGCTTCTTCTGAGTTGAGCTTGATTATCGTAATGAATTCCTGACTATTCCCTGGCATGGCAATTTTATTTAAAAATTAAAAATCCTATAATAGAAACCAACTCCGACAAACGGAGAAGGACCTGAGGTACCGAACCCATATCCACCCATAATACCGATTCCGAAGCGTCCTCCGTTTCTGATGACGGTTCTGGTTATCGTTCTTTGATAGATCTTGATTGAATCCAGTTGTGGGCGGTATCCACTAACCCATGCTCTGTACATGCTATCCTTATACTCAACTTGAGTTATAGGGATTATTACTTTTGCACTATCATGACGTACAGAATCAATGTATGCAATGGTATCACACAGAGTGTCTCTTACGGCCGGCAACTTAGCAGTAACATACTTTGTAACGACCGAGTCAACCGGTACAGGCACGTAGTATGGTAAAGTGTCTATGACTATACTCTCATCGCCCAAAGCCTTATTATCGATTTTGCAATGCAAAAATGGTGGCAGCAGCTGCCCTATCACTAGGCCAGCTGCCACCGATACAACTATGATGAAAAAATTACCTATTTTCATATATCATAATACTTCAATTTATTCAACCCATCGCTGAGCTTCCCAAGCGCGTCTTTTTACAAGTCCCGGTAATTTTTTACCGCCGGCGTAAACCCACCTTTTGAATTCATTTTGAATTTCAGATGTTGGAGCTTTTGTTAATATTTTTTTAAGCAGTGTAGATCTACCCAAACTACCAGTACCAAGATTGTATGCGAAGTCTACAAGGGCATCGAACTGACCTTGCGAGAATGACAAACCTAAACCATTGACATACTTCTCTGAGCCAAGAAGGTCGCCTCGGAGCAAGTTCTCTGCCTGTTTCTCGGTTATAACCTGACCCGACTTAACACCTCTTGTATGTCCATATCCTATTGTCCATACACCGGCAGAGTCTTTGTAAGATTTCAGACTGAGGCCTTCGAATTCTTTGATTTTTGTTATTAAAATGTTACTTGATTTCATTGTTACTATCGTTAATGTTTTCGAATCCATCTTCTAATGCTTGACCAATATCAGGATTTTTTCTTTTTATTAATGAAATGGCAAAAGTCTTTAGGAAGTCCTTTATTGACGCCTTCTTCATTTTAATTCCATGCAACCAGAGGAAGTGACCAACAAAAGATTTGGCTTCGCAAAAAACAGCGACGATTGTTGCGACCCATCCTCCTATCATATATTCAACGCCTATTGGCTGTAGCAATGCTACGCCGATAAAGACGCCGATACTAACCCACATCAGATAATCAAGCAATTTGTTAACAGTTCTTCTAACAGCACGAGATGTACGCCACTTCCATTGTGTCATTGCTATTTTATCATTCTCATTTTTCGCAATCATGTAACGTTTATGGCTTTCGCCCCATCCGAATCTGAAATCAGCTACGACGCATAGTAATATTACTCCCAGTAACCAGCGCGAATCATATATAATCGGTACAAATTCCTGACCAATCATAGCGATAGTAAAGGCACGTGTGCCACTATTCATATTGAAAGTTTGTTCTAACATTTTAATATTTTTGCGCGTTGTCTGTCTTTTATGCGAAATTAAATAAAAGACAATGATCGTAAAAATACAAAAAGGAGGCTTCGTAGTCTCCTTTTAATACCTATTGAATAAATTCAATAAACATTGTTATCCCAGGATATTTAAATTGTAAGATCGTAACACGTAATATCAATCCTGAACATATAGCTATTAATCCTAATATAATATCTTTTTTAGACCACTTTCCATTGTAGTAGTGACAACGGTCGTTATCTTCATGAACGGCAAGTAATATCAGCGCTATGCCGCCACCGAATATTACTGCCGTCAAGAAATAGACCAACATTCCTAAAATGTCGTTTTTGTCCATGTCACATGGCAAACATTATTATCATACCAATAATGCTTCCGCCAAGGTAATACAGAATGTTTGTCCAAATAAACTTTTTCATGATTACAAGTCTGAAACATTCTGCAAGACAGCCAAAAAACAAAGACGTTATAAGTCCAAGTGCCCATGAGTTAATCATGTCACCTAATGACTTCTCCTGCCACATAACCAAAATTGTTAATACTAAGCCTACAATAAGGCTAAACCACTTACTTGTGATAAAACTGATTACTTTTTCTTTCATAATAAAATAAATAAAGAAATAAATTAAGCTAATTCTACGTAATGACCCACCAAATCCGAAAGATTGTGAGTTAAAGGTATTTCACTGCCTCTTGTGCACTTGTAAACCACTCCGGACTGAGTATAATATTTACCCAGTTCAAGAATCATACCCTGCCATAACGGATTGAGTTCCTCGTTGTAAGGAATAGGATTTTTGAGAGTTCCTTGCCCTGGTTTACCGACCTCATGCCACAATGAACTCTGTCTTCCTGGTGCCCAGTTTTCTTGAGTCTTATGACTTTGGTCAGCCTCATACAGCTTTCCGTTATACTGATATTTATCACCCTGTTCAACATCAATACCTTCTTTCCATTCAGGAAAGCAGTCTTGCAGCTCTAAAGATTCGTCGTCAGAAAGTTCCAGTGTATTCATGCCGTCCATAGTCTCCTGCCATAATTTCTGCATGTTTCTGATACGGGCAACATGATTGATTATCTGAGATTCTTCATAGTCCTCCGGTTTATCAATTTCCTCATAATCATCTGGAACTTCCAATTTAGGTGCAGCAAGTCCTACACCTGACTCATAATAATTGTAACCGAGGGTAAGCTGCTCACCTGCAACCCAACCGTCAGACTTACGTCTGAGCAACTTACCTTCATCGGCCACAATAGTTGTTACTGTTCTTTGTTCTAATTTCATACTTAAATATATTATTCAGTTACTTCATCTTCTTCGCCTTCTGCATATTCTGACAATGGATAAATTCTATCTGCATAATTATTCCATCCTGATGCTTGTTTATATGCTTCTACACTATCGTCTGGAACATATATCTTTAAATCAGCAGATGAACCAGTAAGTGAAGATACCATTGCTGGAGGAGTTACAGCTCTACATATAAATACTGAGAGAGAAGTGCAGTTTGCGAACGCTCCAGATCGAATTGTTGTCACAGATTGTGGCAAGTCAAACTTTCTTACACCAGTGCAACCCAAAAAAGAATTATCTCCTATCTTGATTAAAGTTTCCGGAAGTGTAACTTTAGTTAGACTTGTGCATCCATTAAAGCATCCGTGTTGACCATTAGCATCTCCTGTAAGCTCTGTAATTGTTCCCAGATTCCTAATTTCACTAATTCCTGTGCGCCAAAATGTAGCATGAGGCATTACTCCTGTTAAATTAGGTAAGTCAATTACACCAGTTACTTTCGTACATCCTTTAAATGCGTATAGACCAATCCTTGTGATTAACTTTGGTAAGTTTGCTACATCAAAGATAAGGTCTTCACAATTATTAAAAGCGTAATCCCCAATTCTATTAGCTGAACTTATATCTCCAATTCCTGTCACTTTCGTTCCTTGGAATCCTGCAATATTCTCGCATTTCGGCATATTAACAACTCCTGTTACTCCTGTTAAGTTGACAAAAGAATCAGAAGCTATTGATGTTAAATTTTTAAAGCAGTTAGTTATATCTAACTTCAAAGCTGAACAGCCAGAAAATGCTAATGCACCAATGGTGGTAAGACTATCTGGCAAATTTATACTTTCTAAAGCTGAACAGTTTTGGAATGAACTCTTACCTATTTTAATCAGTGTTTCTGGTAAAACACAACTAACAAGTGTACAACTTGCAAATGAACCGCCCGGGCCTCCACCCGCATCTCCCAATCCTGTAATACTTCCTAAATTTTCAACTCTTTCTATTTTGTGCTATTAAACGCTGAAGATAGTGATCCTTCGAGATTAGGCAGATTAACAGTTCCTGTAACATTAATACATCTTCCAAAGGCATACTGTTCCAATGTCCGAATAGATTTTGGTAGATTCGTCACATCATAGACTAAATTTTCCTGGTTTATATTCCATGTTCCGAATCCTCCTAAAACTTCCAGATTTTCTGGTAATTCTATACTTGTCAAGGTTGGAATATACCAACTACCGGACATAGACGTCACCGTACCAAGAGACTTAACAGAAGATACTTTTGTGCCACTAAACGCTGCTGAGCCTAAAGTCTTTAAATTCGGGAAATTCAATTCCCCGCTAACTTTAGTACCGCTAAAAGCGTTAGCACCAATATTTTCTATATTAGGCAACTTATCTGTCAAATCAATTTCTAATGCTCTGCATTCACTAAAAGCTAAACCCTGTATATCTACTAATGAATCTGGAAGATTGATAGACTCTAACGCTGAGCAATTTCTAAATGCCGCATCGCTTATTGTATTAACATTTTCTGAAAGTCTTATATTTCTTAGTGAAGGGCAGTAAGAGAAGTTACCTATAGTAGTAACCTTTATGAATCGTTCTAACTCCAAAAACTCTTCAATTAGTTTATTGTTGTAAAAACTCGGAACGGATGTAGCAGTCTCAATCTGTTCTACAGTTGTTCCTGTCCCATCACCTAAACGCTCGGCTATCACTCTATTAACCTCCGGGTCAGCAAATCTCAAATATAGAGGTCCATTAATTATAAGATTAATATTCGGGAAGTAACTCTTCACTGTATTAACATTGTCTTCGTAAGCACTTCCTTCAAGGGTCATAGTACCCTCAAGCACTGGCAACAATTCTTCAGACGGTACACCACTTGAGTCGATACCTCTAAAGTCATGTGGCTCACCATTCTTATCCTTATCTGTGGCGAGATTTGCAAGGAGGTCCACGTCTTCAGAAACTCCATTATAGTTAAATCCGAGGATTCTTATGTTGGTTAAGTTGTTGTTATCTATATTATAGAGTTCCTTTAATTTAGCAAACGCATTAAATGTCGTACAGTTTTCCACTCTAAAGAACTCCACTTTTGGAGACTCACCCCATTCCAAGCTCTTTAGTTTGGTCAGATTAAGAAACTCGATTACTGTTATTGCATCAGAAAGCTGTATTTTCTCAATCTTACTACCATTCGCAAATGTTATGCTTCTGACATCTGTGCCACCGAAAAGTGCTTCAACAAGACGAGGACAACGTGATAAATCAACTGTTCCGGTTAACGCTTTCAGATTTCTCGCATCAACCTTTATAAGACTATCACACTGACCTATGTTTAGCTGCTGCAAGTTAGATGTTACTTTCTCCGCAACCTCATCACCGACCTTAATTTCTTTCAGTCGTTTGGATGCTATTGTTATACCTGCGTTACCTGCTGCATCAACTGTGAGTGTTGATAAGTCGCCTATGCTCTCAAGTTCGTCGGCAGCCATTATATACACGTTGGTATTAGTACCACCTGCACCTGCGATAGTTACTTCCTCTCCGGACAAGACACGATTAGGGCTTGCATGAACAGCACCCTGTCCGCTGAGTATGCACGGGTACATATCCATGAAAGGTGTCAGCTTAAATGACTGTGCAAGCTGTGTACGGAAGTTTATACGTCCGAGACAGGAATCTGTATATTGAGCGAACGGTCCGAAGCCCCATTTGCTCATCATGTAGATAAGTCTTTGACGCACCCAAAGCATTTCAGCCTCTAAGTGGTCACCCAATGACTGTGCCAAAGGATGAACGTCAACATCATATTCACCGCTTGTATATTTCGGCCATGCTTCTTCGTACTTAAATTCAGCATCGGCATTATAAGCTGACTTCGTAAAGTAGTTCTGTGCCTTATTCCAGAAATACTTATTGAAAAATCCCATAAGGCGGTCTATGGTTGTGGTTCCTGTATCACTCATTTCATACATTGCTTGCAGGATTTTCTTACCCATAGCCTTTTCCTCAACCTCGAAGCACTCATTCAAAAGAGTCCAAAATACAGAGTCCTCACCCTTGAAAACGTATGCAGTCTTATTGGCATCAGTCCAGTCGTGCATTTCGATTGAATATCCTTTGACGGCCAATCCTTGGTTATCAATGTCAAACAAAGTGTCAAGGTCATCCTGTCTCCAACGCCAACGGGAACCGCTTGCAAGGGTGTTCAGCTTGTATGGATATGAGTTCTTCTTGAAGTTATCAGTTGCTCCGAGAAGCAGCAGCATGCACAAGCTATACAAGCAGTCATCCAAATCCCAATAGTTCTGCATTTCAGCCTTGAACTTTTCCCTTCTCTTAGCCTTGAATAACTCATTTTTCTGACTTATATCTAACCCCTGTATGTCCTCGGTAGATAATCCGAGTTGAGTGAGTAAGTTCACACCATTCTTGGTGTACTTATTTGTCTTTTTGGAGAGATAATAAAGTTCATATTCACCGTCAATCCAGAACTCATAACGCTGATAAGCATTTCCGTTTTCATCGGTACGCTGTCCCCAAGCATCCACATCAGCATTTATTGTTTCGAGAGTTTCATCTGTACCGATAATCATTGTGGAGTTATTATATGCAACCTCATAAGCCGGTTTAAATTCAGCATCAAGTTTTGCCTGGATTTCTTCTTCAGATTCTGCACTACCCGACTGAGATACCTCCCAAGCAGCATCATAGTTGTCAGTTCCCTTATTAACACAAAGAGATTCTTCGTCTGCAACATATTTCAGTTCAGACCAAGGATAATCCATGCCCACACCTTTAATAGGGTGGTCAAGACCCTCCAAAACCAAAAGATTGTCTTTCACCTCAGGCTTATCATAACCGAACGTCGCCTTGTCGCCCTTATCCGCGCCGAATGTAAACAAGCCTATAAACCTATACGTATATTGGCTGTCAGACCCTTCTATCAATGTTTTCTCAAAGAAATAGAACGGCTCCTGATAAACGGCAACTCTACCGTTTACTTCATTGTTAAGACCAAGATGCTCGTGCACGTCATTATACACTCCTGTCGCACCTATCTTATGCGACTGCATAGAAGAAGCATAATTTGTCTTAGGCGTCATTCTTGAAACCTTCGGATGATTATTCTCTCCGTCAAACCACAGGGAACTGTCCGTGGAAGTTGTACCGTCTGCAAGATGTATGGTATATCCGGAAGACTTGTCAAGCCTCCAGCGTAAGTTCCATCTGAAGTAGTTCATGGACGTCGTACCCTGACCCTCAACCGGGATGTTGTCAATACTCCAGTTCCATTCAGGATGATTATGCCAGAATACCGAGAAATTGCATTTTGCCGAATAGTCCTTGCTCAGTCCGTAATGCGGAAGCTCCGAACCATTCAACATCTCTATAGTAACGACATTGGCTACGCTCTTTGTCTTCTCATAGTTGACGGAATAAGAATCGTCAATTACGCTGCTGAATAGGTCATAAGCCTTTTTCTTGTCTGTTGATGTAGGCAGTGATGCCACATAGTTCTGAAGGGCATCCTGTGTGCCGAAGCCTTTTGAATAAACACGGATGTTGTAGATATAAAGGTCAGCAGTCTGAGAGCCGAGGATAATATTAGCCTGTGTTATCCAGCTATCAGCAGTAGAATACGCAAATTCTTTCTTACGCACGCCGTTGACATAAATGATGCAAAGATTTCCGTAATTGACTTTATAATCTCTAACCACAGAAACCTGCATGTTTATAAGCGTGTCTTCCGGTATGTCATAAGACTGGTTATCATTGTCAATATTCAAGTCACGGGAATGTACCAAGATATTATTCGGGCGGATCCGAATACCTCTAAATGTTGGCGAATCCGGTTCGTCACATATTGTGATGATATTCTCGTTAGCATCAGAAGCATTTTTGACTTTGAAAGTAATTTCTATTGTCTTTCCCTGCCCTAAAGAACTGAACGGAGAATAGTTAAGATTAACACCCGTTCTTGCAGGAAGATAAAGACATTTTCTGCCTTCATCGTCAGTTGTCCAACCGTCAGATACCCACGACATGTTGGTCCACTCTGCACTTATAGTCTCCTTATTGACCTCGTTGATAATATTTGTCTTGTTGTCCTGCGAGTTGTTTCTATTTGCTGCATTAAGATAGAATATTGCACCACCTACAGCAGGATATGAGTTGGAGTTATCTACGGTGAAAATCACACGCTGCTCCACACCAAACGTCAACTGTGAGTCCAACTTGACATTGGTCTCGTCAGTCTCAATCTCAAGATTTATCTTGTACTGCAACTCTGTTGCCGTTGCGACATCATACAGATATTCATCTACGATTGTAGTCGGGTTTGTATTGATAATCGACTTCAATGTAATCTTTGGAGAAGCTGTAGTTGCACCGCCATTATAAACAGCATAACTAAACAGAGTATTATCCGAGTAGTTCACAACTTTATCGGCTTCATTGGAAATACAACACAACTGCGCTGTGTACACATCAGCCTGGGCTACAAACATCATATTGTAGCTCAGATGTTCGGACTGCAAGCCGTCAGCATCAAGCCATAGTTCAACATTGTATATACCAGTGCCGGCTGTCGGGAAAGGTAAATCCGTGTAATAATATGGGTTCGTCACATAGGTTGCCGTACCTAAGTTTTCTTCGTACTGTGCACTATAACCGGTTTCGTTGGTAACACGGATTACAAGTTTCTTATTAAGTGCACCGCCGATGTTCATTCCTCCGAGATTGTATGGAGAACCTTCTACAAATGGTACATACCAGTTAAAGTTGGCCGGTGATAGATACATAGAAGTCAATGTAACAGTATATCCCAGGTTGGCCGTCTGCTCAGATATTGCACCAACAGCAGTAACTTTTACTCTGTTTGCACCAGAGGAAAGATAATTGAATACGTCAAAGGTCAGTGTGTCGCCATCCTTTACAAGTTGGTTTTCAATTATATTGATATATTTACCGGTGGATCCTTTATCAACAGACACAGTAAAGTACGCATCCTCGACAACTGTATTCCAGTCAGAAGCAGTTATTTCTTTTTCTTCAGACTTAAAACCAACAGTTATTTCAGCGGTGCCTGAGTTTGTTGTAAAATACAGATTTGTGCTCTGCATACCGTTAGTAATAGTGATTCTCTTTTGAGTACCACTAAATACTATATCTTGCTGCGACAACACCAACGAAGCATCATTTGTCAGCAAATATTCAGCTTTATCCTCCTCGGTTCGGAAGAAGTAAAACCTCATATTGGCTGTGTCAAAATAGAACGCACCTGCCTTAGTCGTGTTGTTGTCGTCGGCAAGTTGACAATATTTCTTTAGGAATTTCTGGACAGATTTACCAGCATAGGGTAATCCGTTGCGATCGTCGTTATTCCAATCTTCTTGTAAATTCCTTATGTCGTTATAAGATTTATTTGGCATATTCTTTATTTATTTTTTTAACCATTATTCCAACCATCATCATTATCCCAGGGTTTATCATTATCCCAGGCACCACTTCCAAAGCAACTTCTAACTGATTGCCATACAAGAACAGCTCCTTTATATATTGCGGCAATTATTTTCTTGCCTTGATATATTGCAGTTATTTCTTTATTCCCCTTGAAAATCATTCCTCAAAAACAAAGTATAATTTATCATCTTCCGGCTCAATAGATTCATATTCGCTCTGCGATAAGAACACATTCATATCGGCTGTTTTCTGTGCTTCTTCTGCGGCCGTATTAGCTGATATGGCAGCTTCTGTAGCCTTATTGGCTTCTTCTTCTGCATGTTCTGCCGCAGCATCGGCATTCGCTGCTGCATCTATCGCTGGTTTTGCTAATAAGCTGATTGGCACAGTAACAACTTTGCCGTTCTGTGTTGCCGGTAGAGATGTTGCATCATCCAACGTCTCCACCTTCTCGAGGTCGTTCACATCAACGCTCTCAGCTCTAATTGCGTTGATAATCTCATTTTTTTCTTCGTCAGTCATAGCAATTCATTTACTTATTATTCTGAAATCTGAGCACGCAAGCCGTCGATGAAAGCAGGAGTGCAAAAATTTTCAGCTGTACGTTTAATCATCATAACCTCCTCGTATGTGTAATCTGTAGGTCCGTCACTTTTGAATATTTTCATTGCAAGCGCATGGGCACGTATTCCGTTGACACCCTTATACAATACGTCTGCAAACCTCTCGCGTACATCACACTTGATAAATTCAGTACTTGCTACGCTTTTTTTTATTGAAAAATTCTTAAAGTCAATTTTCATATCTTAATCATTTGTGATAACCTGTTATATCAAACACAGCATACTCACCGTCTTCATTTCTGAACTCCAGGGATTCCTTTGTCAGATGACAATAAGCCTTACCTAATGGATTTACCAGGTAAAAACCATTGTAGGGGTTGATTGTCAGGACATCATCGCCCCATAACTTTATAGAGGCATATCTTCGAGAAGATTCCGTGTCTGTAAGAAACTCCAGCGCGTAAAGATCTTTCCTGTTGTCATTAGCAGGAAGCCCGTCTGCGTCCACGGCTGAGGGTCCTATCATTTTAAATGATCCTGACGACGCATTGATTATAATTGAGTTTCCATATTCATCATCCTTAGACACAAAGTTGCCGTTTGCCTCGACGCTGCCGTCTTCGAGAATTTTAAAGTTGTCATTTGCCGTCACAAGTCCTTCGAGTGATATGTTTTTCGCAGATATCTTTATATCGGCGGCAGTCTGCTCTATCATTGATACAAGATTTCCGTTTGCATCAAAGGCATACAGTTTGTTCATTTCTGCTGTCGTGACAAGCCCTGCGGTCTGGAGAAGCCTACCTTCTTCATCGAAATACTGAGACATTAAATGGTTGTACTTCGCATTTGTGATGATGCTTGAAGACTCAATAACATTTCCATCTTTGTCGAAGTTCTCTGCAACTATCTTTACCAACGTGTCTGATTGTTCAAACAGCGTTCTGTATCTGTACGCCAAAGCATCGGCACGGTCTGTACTGAGCACAAGCATATATATGTATATCTCGCCAGTGAATGACAGTTTAAAATCACCGGTGCCGTTCCAAATCAAAGATGTATTGAAAGTCTGATATCCGTCGGTAACATCCATCTCTGAGCTGTACCCATAAGGATCGAAGTCTTCGAAACCGCTTTTATCAATGTTTTCAAATGATATTGTCAACACGCCTTTCTTTGCCACACGGTAGAAAAATGATATATATACCGGTTCAACCTTTTTCAATCCTTCTTCGTTTTCTTCAAACTCCGGATGATACCTGAAGTTCTCATTTTTCTGCAAAACAAACTTATTGTTGATATATAATGTTGTTCTGCCAGAATCGGTTTTTACGGTCGCATAATCAGATTTCTTGGCTAAAGGTGCGCCGTTAGCCAACAACCACTTTCCTGCTCGCATAAACAAAAGGGCACTTGCTTCTGTCTCCCATTTGGATAAGCCATCAGAAAATGACGAATTTGCCAGATAGCTCTTTTCTTCGGATAAATCCTTTCTGAGACTTTCAACAGCACTTTCTATTTTACCTTCCGTTATGCTGAATTTTGTAAGGATATCCTCACCGGTTTCCAGTAAGAATGTTCCTTTAAGATACACATTGTCACCATACAAACCATAACCTTGCGGCTGTTTGTCTGCCGGGAAACTGCTGTCACTGATACCATCCAAACATCCAATGCGTACACGAAGACAGCCGTTGAAATGCTTTGCATTGACCTTATCCAACACATCCATTCTTGGCTGTCCGTCTTCTGTTGCTGCTATGGAAATAAGGTTTTGGCGGAGGCGGTCTTGTGTGTTACCCATCAAAACACATTCATCACCGATATTAGGTTCTATACCACTGAATTCAGTCAATGGGATTACAACAACATCCCCATCCACTGCAGAGATCTCTACCCAATATTCATGGCGTTGTGTCCCTGTAAATTCTGCACAACGAATTAGGTCGTGTTCTACGAATTCATTTCCCTGTTCAAATGTTATGTAAAAATAATCACCATTTTTGCGCACATCCTTAATCTTACCATTTGCTGCACTGACGACAATCTGTCCATTTGTACTACGCACCTTTTCGATAAGATATTCCATAGCGACAAGAGTCTGCCGTATCGTAACTTTATCTATAGTCAGATTACTTAGTCCTGAAAGTGAATCTATCCACAGTTGCCATCCTTCGCCATTAATACCATCGACAAACCTAACAGAACGCATCAATTCGCTTATGACAGCGGTCATAAATGCGGCATTTCCATCCTTATCAATAGAACCATCATTGTTGCCGAAACGAGCACCTTCGAGAAATGTTATTTTCTTTTGAGCAGTGTCTTCAATATCTTTCCGAAGAAATTTATCTGTATTTATATTGAAAAATGATAAGAGGGAGAGGAAGGCATTGCCAATCCTCTCCGCAGTATTCGAGTTTTTCCGGCGTTCATCTCGAATTCCCTCGAATAAATTCTTCAAGTTTTCGAATGTACTCATGCTCAATTTTAGTTATTAGCAAAAATAAAAATCAAGATGTGATAATAAAAATACATCAGAACCGGTTGGACCTGATGCGGTTCTTCGCGTTGAGAGCACTGAAAAGTCCCTCAAGAAATGATGACACAAGACCTTGGTATGCTTCACCATACATCATTGCCTGCTTTTCATTAAACCGCTGCAGTTGGTAATAATACTTGCGCATGAACCAGTCTTCGCGCTTTCTTTTTCCCCTGACCAGAGCTGCCTTCTTACCTGCATTCTTACCATGTTGGACAGTGATATGCTCAAACTTAGGTTCGAGCATTGCGTCCTCTGATAATCCGGCACCGACTTGTTTGCGTCCATAACCGTTCTCAGACCGATAGGCATTATCCATAAACAAAAGGTTGCCGCCATTGCCGTGTTTAAATCCTTTACCAACACCGGCGGCAACATATAAACCATACAACAGGAATTTATGCTCGATGGTATCTGAGCCGTGAAGCGCATGGTCAATACTCTTTCTCAATTTTCCAGTGTCTCCGACAGACAGTTTATCGATCTGCTCTTGTAGTATATCCACAAGAAACCTTGCCCATCCTCTGTTAAAAGCATCTATGTCTGATTGGCTGCGTCTGCCGGTATTTTTATCCATATCATATCATTTAGCGGAAATTATCCGAAAATTCCCCAATATTTCCATTACTCCCACTCATCTGCATTATAAGTAAGGTCAACCGGCTCATCGTTGTTGACCATGAAATATAAACCGGTGACGCCATTCATCGAATACTTCGGCAGTTCCTTCGAGTATATCGAGTTCATGTCCATGTACTCGAGGCTGTCACCATAAGTGAGAGTCTCCTTGTCATAGAGTAGCTTACTGTGTATCTGGCGGAATATCCGTCGGCAAAGTTGGAGCTTCTCCTCTCGGTCTTCCATATCGTCATATCTGTATGAAGCTAAGATAAACACTGTATATACATTGCGGTCGAAAAAGCTGACACCCTTGCTGTAAGTGTTCTGTGAAGTTGTATCATCAATCATTATAAAGTTTGATGTCTTCCGGAACTCCTGAATAACATCATTAATGCCCTCTACCCCGGCGCAATAACAAGGTTTAAAGCCATACTCCTTAGCAAGTTTATTATGCTCTGCAAGGTTTTTGAAATACGCAAGTGCGTTGAATGTGTCGTGTGTGTTCATTTTTTCTTCATCTGTTTTTTGAGTTCCTCTGTCTCTCGTGCTTTAGCATCTAGTTCGGTAAGAGCACGCCAACAGTCTGTGTCAAAGATCTGCTGTTCTTTGGTCACGTCACCATCCGTAAGTGCTCTTATCTGTACATTCACCGATGCGAGAAAGTTGTATTCCTCATTTTCTGCCATATCATCGGTGCGCTTGAATAAGTGCGGAAATGATTTAGCAAAAATATCCTTAGCGTATGAATACCAGAGGAATACACCAAGAAGCTGTGCCTTATCCAGCCTTATTTTTTTCACCTTGCTTCCATCCTTTTTACGATAAAGTTCGAGAGCAATATTATGCAAAAAACGATCGTCGTGATTGACGCAATAAGCCTGATAATATTTCTCGGCGTTGAGATAATCGATGAATCTTACTCCATGAAGATTAACATCGACCGCATGCAGTCCACGGACGTCATCCAACCTGACGTCCATGTCCACATACGAGTCGATGTAATCAAATTTCTTCAGGAAATATTCTATCTGCCAGGCTGCCAAAGTCACCGGTACTCTCTTCATGCCGCAGAATCCTGTACGCACATAGCATCGCCAGCCGAACCTGTCTCTTTTTACGACATGCAAACCAGTGAACCTGATGAACATATAGGTCTTGACAACTGCCGTATCGGCGAATGTAGCGAGCAGAAACAATGTATAGTGCAATTGTTCTGTTGTCATCTCCTGCCAAGATTCAGGCACGGTGAAATTGACGCTTTTCCTATCCGTTGAAAAAGAAGGCACTGCTGTCCTTAGTGTTTTGAAAACTCTCATGATGATTAATCTTATAAGCGTCTGACTCAAGATATGTTTTATAAAGTTCCGCGTTGTTGACATTCTCCAATTTAGAGAGAATTAGTCTCATTGGGGTTTGCTTTGCAATCTCCGGGCTGCGGAACGCCCAAACTTGGTAGAACGACCTTATATTGCCGATGATGCTGTAATAATTGTCATAGTCTGCAGTCCCCTTTGTCCTGTAAGCCGAAAGTATAATATCGAGCTGCTCATCAGATATTTTCTGGCGAAGATGCATATCAGCATCCTTAAGTGCCTGTTGCACCTTTAGCCATCCGTCCACATCATTATTATCGTTGTAATCGTGTCGGACAAAGTAATCATACTCATCATACATATAAGGTATGTTGTCCTTGGCCTGTTGAGTCTTGCCCCATGCCTCGCCCCGCAGGAAAAGGATAACATAAGCCTTACTGATATATTGTGTCTTGCGCAGCTGGTTTTCCAAAGCATCAACGCGCTGTTTGCTCGCCGGCGACAGGTTGTCATTTGACACGACACCGAATCCCGTAGGAGTCAGTACGAGGTCCATTTGCCTCATAAGCTGAAGAAACGCACTTGAAGCTACAAGTCTGAGATAGTTATAATAAAGTATGCTGTTGGTGCCAGATTCTTCTATTAATTTATCACCTTCCTCCCCAAGCAGTCCCATATTGTATATGCAGAGCTGATTCATTATCTCCGGCTGCGCCATCTCATATATGCCGTTCTGCGATGACATCGCTATCGGCAGAGCCCTTTCTATATCATCCTTCGTTATTGTTTTTATCATCGTCCTTTGTATTAGTATTAGCCACTGTTGTTTTCTTTGCATCCTTATTTTCGTCGAGCGTCGTCAGCTGAATCATCGGCACATCAACGGATGCTTTCTTATTCCACCCGTTGTAGTGCAGGATGACATGGTACGGCTTGCACATAACGTCGTGCATAGGTTTCTCGAGAGCCTGTTTAAGCGTAAAGAGTTCGCGCTTGTCCGAACCGGAGTTGTTCATCTGGCTCTTGCCAGGAGTCGCGCCGACGAGATTAGGATGTATGCCGAAAGCGAAGCACAGAGCATTGGACGCCTCGCTCATATCGTCGCTCCAGTTGCCGCCTTCCTTTTTTGAGGCGTCATTTAGCGGATAAATTCTGACCATACGATTTTCCTTACCGTTAGGGTCAACATAATATCCGGACACTATAGCCTTGCCGGCATTCTCGACGCCGGTGACAAAATTCATTATGTCCTGTTTCTCCTTTTCCTTACGTTCGATGCGCTTAGCTTCGTCGGTTATGCCTTCCATGTCGCACACGTTGTCCCAGTATTCATTATGCACCTCTATCTGTGTACGCGGAGCGGAGGTATTCTTTATCATGTAGCGTTTGCCGATACCTATGAGACGATAGATGTCAAACCAGGCATCTCGGAAAATACTCATGTAGTAAGGTATAGGATAGTACTGTGTGCCCGGCGTCGGCACCTTGCACAGTATGGCAAACTTACGGTCTCTTGTCATCGGGCGGTTAGAGCCGGTGTTCGGGTCGCGCTTCCTTCCCATTCTCACCATCAGATCGCCTAGTGGGTCCCAGTAGTCGAGCAAAGGAATGACCTCTATATGGTTTTCGTCGAGCGAGCCAACCCGGAAATCGCCGAAAAAGACATGCTCAATCTTACCAGACTTAGTTGATGGAGCATATTCGAACCGGCAATAGCACGCATCCTTGTTGCGAACAGTCACAATCTTATTGCCCTTCCTGTTCAGGATGATGACAGTCACGCTAAAAAAGAAATACTTCATATCCGTGCATTGCTCCATAAAGCAGTCGTGCAGCGAATTTCGCAGGCAAAAGTCAAGTATCTCCTCGTCATCAACGTCATGCTTGGTCTCGCGGTCAATAAATCTGACTCCTTGGCCATAGCAAGCCAGGACGTTGAACTGCTGGCACTGGCTTGTGACCATGTTGCTTCCTATCATATTTTTAATGTTGAAAGGCAGCATGTTGTCTGCGCCGAAAGGCACATATTTATATTGCTTACCCTTTATCTCGATGTCTATTGGTGACAGGATCTCGTCTTCGTCGAATGCCTGAGATGAATCCTGTCCATATTCCGACGAGACAGAGTCCTGAAAACCTTTGCCGCCGACGCCAGACGGCACAATGGCATAGCGTGTGGTGTCCTTTGTCCTGCCAATAGGCATTAATGTCATATCTCCGCTCATAAGTATATGCTATATCCGTTAATTTCTATGATGTATATCTCTGGTATAAGTCTAATCTCATTGTTCACAGGGTTGCGCAGCCTGATGAAGCCTTTACGCCAGTATTGGTGATGCACGAGCCACCCCCTGTAAAGGTTTATCTTCCCCTCGCTGGTCCACGCTCTGACATTAAGTGTCTGCCTGCGCTCCTCGGCGAGAGCTATGTAGTGCTGCATCTCTGTGAAGTGCATTACCTTCCTTTTCTTCTCGTCCATAATATCAGTTAAACGTATGGTCAAACGTGTTGTCGAATATCCTGCCACCACGCCTGAGGTCTATTACATTGTGATTTTTCTGTGAATATGTATAGGTAAATGTGAACCGTGGCAATTCGTCATCGTCGTTGGTGTATTCCGACTTCGATTCGGTGATGACAATATCCTTGCCGACGGTTGCTTCGCCGTCAAAAAAGTTTACGAGCTTTACAGTTTTTGAGCGGAACAGCTCGTCGAGCCAGTTTGCCATTGTAAAGGTCAGCACACCGGTGTCAGCCTTAAACTCGCGGTTCTCCTCAATGAGATAGTTGCGCTTCATCTTGTTGATGTAGGCAGTGCTACGTGTATATTCCGGCGAAACCGTGTGTGTGCCTGTACAATAGACGAGTTCGTCGCAACCGAAAGAGTTTTCGAACATGAGTATTGGCGCACAATCAGGTTGTTCGAAGTCGATGACAAATCGCTGCGAGCGTTGGCCTGCCTTGACGGTGTATGCAACGAGCTCCTTACCTTCGGTCACAAAGTGATCCGGCGATGCGTCGATGGTCTTGAAGTCTGAGGTACCCGTCAAGGTCTCAATGGTAAAGTCGGAAGTACTGCCATCGCTATATTCTGCTGTTGCATACGCATCATCATCTCCTATGTAGTGCAGGAACTCAAGTCTTCCAAGTGCAGTAACCTTCTCACCGTCGAGTAACGTCAGAAAGTGTTCTGCAAGAAAGCTTTCTGCGTTGGAAATTCCAAAATCAGCTGAACAATATACCACCGTCGCCGTAAGTGTAGAGGTGGTTTTTTGTTCATTATCTTCAAATTCCTCTGTAATGGTGACTGTAAGCTCAGCCATGAGTCGCCTGTGGACGTATGGCTGCACAAGTTCGGATAGCTCAGCGAATGTAATTTCGTCGTTGAAGGGGAAAAGATAGTCAGAAAATAGGATATCACCGTCGGATTTTATCTCGACCAATGCGCGGTAGCCCTCAATGGTAAATGTGAGGTCTGGTATCGTTGCCGAGAGATATGTTCCGGAAAGCCCTGTAGTGATTACTATCATATTTCTTTTTTCCACAAAGATATATACTACATTTACCGGCTAAAAATACAAAAATACGAACCCGTTTCACAACGGTCTCGCACGCATAATGAAAAAGAAAATCATTTAGTTGTAGAACTACAACAAAGATAGATACAACAATTTTCGGCTAAAAATACAAAAAACGAAGCCGTTTCACAACGGCTCCGCTATGACAGAAAAAAAATGTAAAAAAAATTGTTCTAAGAAAAAGTCATAATAGTCCGGACATCTGCATATCACGCCAGATGCCCCATTTCAGTGTGCCGTCTGTATCTGTCATCGGCGTATAGCCTTTGAGTATAAGATACTTTGATATTATTCTATAAGATACCGGCATCATCGAATACAGATCGTCGGAGATCTCTTGAGTTGATTTGTGTTCGGCAACATATTCGTTACCTGCCGCCGATTTGTCGGGCAATGGTGAGCGTGTGGCAAAATATGCATCAAGTATCACCACCTCGTCACGTTCGTCATCTGTGAGGCTGTTCAGCCATTCGTTATATCTGCTATTCATGTCTTGACTCTTTAATAAGTTGGAAACTTTGTTTTAAATCTCTCAGACAATAGATTAATTCCATATCGTCTTTCATCCTGTCGTCAGGATCGTCTATCGAATGTTCTATGACATAGTCTATTGTGTCAGCTATCAGTTCGATATTAGTATCAATGTACGACGGATCTAGCAGGGTACGTTCTGCTTTCGCGGTGTCAATCGTTCTCATTGTCGTATCCTTTATCATCAACGTTAATCCGATATACTATCCAAGCCGAACAGGCGGCTGCGGTCAATGTGACAACAGGTTGCTGAAAAGCTACAACAACAGCGATCATGACGAAGACCGTCAAGAGATTAATCCGTGTTGCGAGCTTGCGTGTCACCTCGAAGCCGCAAAGTTTAGAATAGAATTCGCTACGGCCGTTATACCAGTTAGATAATGATTGTGCCTTTCCCGTCAACAGCCTCCTGATGTCGGCGGCGCGCACGGCACTGCGCCCGATTGCATTTGTCTGCATAATTTCGTCATTCGTTAGCATACCCGGAGCCGCCGGGCACGGAGATACAGAAAAGCGGCTGCACATCCCGCTGCTAACGAATGACGACTTCACCCGAATAGGGCTAAGAAGATTCACGGAATGGCAACCGCCAATACGATATAGTGAGGGCATAAAAAAAGCCCTGCGATTTATGCTGAGCAATAACCGATGCTCCATCCGGGACGATGATTCGTCATTCGTTAGCGATGGCAAAGATAGAAATTTTTCTTGAGCCAGCAAATCATTACATGAAAAATTTCCTTGCACCGAATAGAAATCACTCTTTTCGTTATACCAGGTATTAAGATAATTAGCCTTTTCAACCATCCAGTCCCTGACTGTGGTTGCGCGCTGGCTCGTGCGCCGGATTGCATTTGTCTGCATATTGCGTAATTTGTAACCATACCACGAACTGCGTGGCGCAGAGATACAGAAAAGCGGCTGCACATCCCGCTGGTTACAAATCACGACTTCTCCGCACGGAGCAATATTGATTTACGGAACGGCAACCGCCAATACGATATAGTGAGGACCCTATAGATCCTTCCTTTGTTTTTAAAAGTTGAGCAATAACCGATGCTCTATGCGGCATGATAAATCATGACTTGTAACCGATGGCAAAGATAGGAATTATCTTGCAATCGGCAAAGGAAATGTATGAGTTATTACAAGTTTTTAAACTGAATTATTTAAAATAATAATTTAATTATTATAAAAAAACGGCAAAAAAAATCTAAAAGCTATTATCTTTGTAACTGTAAAAGTATAGATGGTCGAATTAATCAGAAACATATTAGCATTTTCAAGCACTTTTGTAGTAATCACTTTTATAAGTGCATTTATTTTCCAAATTGTCGCTTGTGCCTTTAATAAAGGATGCGTAAACGACAAGATGGAAAAAAACGGCTTAATATGTGGAATAATTATCGCACTTATCCTTATTCCTTTCTATTATCTTCCTGCTTAATAAGCAACCCTATTTTCGTTCTGAGTTCTATAAAGTTCTATCACTGCTTTTTTATGGCGCAACCGACAAACCCTGTGGGGAGGGTGTACGGACGCTAACCCAAAACT
>ENA-OROZ01001006-OROZ01001006.1-human-gut-metagenome-genome-assembly--contig:-NODE-1006-length-28670-cov-4.877582_pt1 | contig 28670 bp, 30 predicted proteins | sample MGYA00242138_ERZ509066 | MGnify/ENA primary metagenome ERZ509066 (study PRJEB26280, sample SAMEA2338691) | human gut metagenome | biome: human gut; feature: human-associated habitat; material: faeces... | reverse complement strand
CCTGCCGATATCATCAAAAACAGCGGCGCGGATTCCCTTGCCGGGCGGACCGCGGCTGTGATGATAGGATCAAGCGAAACAACGTTCTACGTTATTGCCGTGTATTTCGGCGCGGCGAAGATAAAAAACACGCGCTATGCGATACCGGCGGCACTGCTGGCCGATCTTGCGGTGTTTCTCGCCTCGGCATGGACATGCGCGCTGATGTGGGGATAATTCGGGAAAGGCCGGGAAATAATAGCATCACTTAGGAGAGTGATGCTATGCAGGGCAAAGTCGAGCTGTGCGGCGTGAACACATCAAAGCTGCCGCTTTTGAAAAACGCCGAGATGCGCGAGCTGATCGCCGCCGCGCAGTCGGGCGATATGGCCGCGCGCGACAAGCTCATAAACGGAAATCTGCGCCTCGTGCTGTCGGTCATACAGAAGTTTTCCGGACGCGGCGAGAGCATGGACGACCTGTTTCAGGTCGGCTGTATCGGGCTTATCAAAGCCATTGACTGCTTTGATCTCAGCCAGAACGTGCAGTTTTCGACCTACGGCGTTCCGATGATATCGGGTGAGCTGAGGCGATTTCTGCGCGATCACGGCGCTGTGCGCGTATCGCGCTCGGTTCGCGATACGGCCTACCGCGTTTTGCAGGTCAAGGAGCGGCTGACTGCCGAGCTGGGGCGCGAGCCGGATGTTGAGGTAATCGCAAAGGAGCTGGGAATAAAGCGCTCCGAGGTCGTGTTTGCACTCGATTCGATATGCGACCCGGTCTCTCTGTACGAGCCTGTGTACAGCGACAGCGGCGAGAGCGTCTGCGTAATGGATCAGATAGGCGACACGAAAAACACCGATGAGCACTGGCTTGAGCAGATCGCGCTTGATGAGGCGGTCGGACGCCTTTCCGAGCGCGAAAGGCGCATACTTTCACTGCGATTCTACCTCGGACGGACACAAACAGAGGTCGCGCGCGAGATCGGGATAAGCCAGGCCCAAGTATCGCGCCTTGAGAAAAACGCGATGGGGAGGATCAAAAAAGAGCTTGGAAGCTGAATTCATAAAAAATTAAAAAATATTTGATAAAAAAATCGCAAATAACTCTTTACAAATCAAAAACTATGTGCTATTATAATATCGTCAGATAAATAACAAAACATTATTCGTTTGATTCTTCTTTCCATCTCTCTTTTCTTTGCTTGTTACCGGTATTGCGGAGCTCCTCAATCCGCAGTACGCCGCAACAAAATCGCAAAAAAGACGTTGCCGTTCTCCTGTTGGGCAGCGTCTTTTTTTGTTTTTTTAGTGGCGCATTGGGGCAGCTACGGATACATATACCTCTGGTAGCCCGGTTCGGAACAATGGTAGAAACCGTTACGTTTCGCGTAACGAAAGTGCGATGCTTAATTTTGCACCGCACCCAATTGTCTTCCCCTTGAGGGGAAGATGCCGCTTGCGGCAGATGAGGTGTAATTATATCCGCGCCGTAGGCGCTACATTTTTTCTGAGGCGCATTCAAATTGTGTCGATGCGTTTATTGCGGTAGCCCGGTGTCGAAACTTCCGACAAAACCGTGAAACTGCCGTGCTACTGGGTTGCGTAGCAGTCACGGTTTTTTCTCATCGTTTCCGGTCGGGCACCGGCAATCACCGTATTCGTAGCTGCCCCAATTCGCCACTAAAAATAGTTAATTTGCGATAAACGCAATGGCAAATTGTGCAAAACATAAAAACTGAGCCGATAAGGAAATTTATAACCAAAAAAGTAAAATTATATGCTATACTAAAGCCGAGAAACGAGCCGCGAGGCAGTCATGGTTTCCTCCGCACCATCGAACCGGGCAACCGCAATATGCGTATCCGTAGGTGCAGCAATGCGCCACTAAAAAACGGTATCCGGAGGTGATTCCGATGGGAAGGGATACCTGAGATGAGTAGACAAAAATCCATAATTCTATACACTCTTGACGTTCTGCTTTTTATTGCATGGTGCGTCATGCTGCCCTATAGTATGGGCTTTTTCACATACGTCGGAACGCCGAACATGCTCATTTTCGTTGGGGCGCTTGCGTGCATTGCAGGCATGTGGCTTATCGGGAAAATGCTGAGCACCGGCGGTCGGCGAGTACTTGTTCAGGTAAAATATTGTGTTATCATATCGCTTGTTCTGCTTGCGGTGACCTATGCCAAAATGTATATCGGGCAGTGACCGAGCCGCAGACGGCAAAAATTGAAAACGGAGCTGATAATCTATGAGTAAACCGAAATACATAGCGCTTGTAATCCTGTCGCTGCTGTTTTCTGTTGCGTGGCTCTTGGGCTTATACGTCAGTCTCGGCTTGTCGGGATTTAGCACCGAGCGGAGAATGTGGCTGTTTATCCCGTCGCTTTTGTGCCTAGTCCCGTCATGGTTTATAGATAAAAGATTAAAGAAGGAGAGCTATAAGATCAAGCCGCAGATATCTATCGGCTTCTGCCTGTTCCTCTCGTTTTTCGGGCTTGCGCTTGTCTACGGACTTCCGTACATTCTCCCTTACATCAAATCGTGATCCATAGCGCAAAATATCCCGGCCGTGAGGATGGGAGTTTAAGCTGATTAAAGATCTTTTGCACGATACAGGAACGTTACGACCTGTGCGCGAGTGCATCCTGCATTCGGAGAAAAATGTGTTGCATCGGTGCCAAGCGTTACTCCGTATTTCGTAGCCCAGCAAACGGCTTTGTAATAATAAGAGCCGTCTGTAACATCAACAAAATCCACCTTCGGGGCATCGTCTGTAAACCGATTTGCACGCATTAGCAGGGTCACTATCTGCGCCCTGGTGCAGGTAGCGTTGGGCGAGAAATGCGTTGAGTCGGTTCCCACGGTTATGTTATTTCTCTCTGCCCACTTAACGGCGTTGTAGTAATATGCGCTTTGGGGCACATCGACAAATTGCAGAACACCATCGTTATAAACCGGGCGTCCGGCCGCGCGCCAAAGGAAAGTTACTATCTGTGCTCGAGTGCAGACGTCGTTCGGAGAGAAGGTGCTTTCGGTAGTCCCGAGCGTTATACCGCTGCCAACTGCCCAATTGATCGCGTCAAAGTAGTATTTATCGCTTGAGATATCGGTAAAGCCATCGGTCGATGCGCTTGCACCGCAGCGCACGCAAACATTGTCAACAAACTCGTGCCCAAGCTCACAGAGATATTCCGTGTATTTTATGCCGCAGGTGCAAACATGCTCGATGCGACCTGTGGATGTGCATGATGCAGGGTATACCGTATCGGTGTATTTGTGGTTAGAGCCTGTGTCGTAATAATGTATACGAGCAAGCTGGAAATTTTCTTTGCAATACTCAACATTTGTCCATTCGGCCGGACTTCCGGCATAGTAAACATCATTCAAATAAGGAACAGCACCATAGGAGACACTGTCATACAGTCCGTTAATGTCCAGGCCAAAGGCATATTCACCGGCAGAACTAAAGTTTTTGCCTATTGTGAGACTTTTTAGATTCGTGCAGTCAAGAAAAGTGTTATTGCCGATAGTCCCTTGTCTTGCCGAAAGCTTAACACTTTCAAGGCTGTAACATCTGGCAAAAATATACGACCCACTCATCCAAGCATTATCCGGAATTGTGACACTTTTAAGCTTGTGACAATCTTCGAATGCTCCGGATTTAATATCCTTAAGACCGTCGGGGAAATATACCTCAGTCAGATTTGTGCAGCCGGCGAAGGCCTGCTCTCTTATCTCGATAACTTTTTCCGGTATAACCACCGATTCAAGTGCGGTGCAGCCTTCGAACGATGAATCACAGATGTATTCCAGAGAATCCAGCAAATCAATGCTCCTGAGCGAGACGCAGCCTTCGAAAGCGCTGTTGCCAATGCTATCAATACCTTCTGAAAGCGTGACGCTCGTGAGCTTGTCGCAATGGTAAAATGCTCTGGATCCGACATTCAATACGCCGGACTCAACGACAACGCTTTTGATGTCTGTACCCCACGGTGCAGCCTCTGAAAATGAAAGACCATAGTCATTCATGTAGCCTTTTCCGCTTATCGTGAGAAGACCGTTGCTGTCAAGCTTCCAAAATACAGCGTTTGGATTTGACTGAGAGGAGCAATCGCCGCTTGCAACGATCTCTGCGCTGCCGGTTTCATCGGCTAATGCTCCAAACGGAAGCAAACCGAGTGCAAGAATAAGGACTAAGATAAAACTTGCTATTCTCTTTGTCATGTTGTTCTCCTTTAAAATGTTTCCCGAATTCTATGACATTACATGCAATACAGTATATCATCAAAAATGGCACAAGTAAACAATTGATCGCATTAAACGGCAAGCGCATTGATGGCAGAATGTGCAGCATCAATGCGCTTTGAGGTTTATTTCTTGTTCGTCAGCTCCAGCAGGTTAAACCTTTCTATGCCGGAGCGTGAGATGCCAAGGTGGCGGCGTATTGCGGCGGCGGCCATGTCGCGGTCGCCGAACTTTAAAATATCGCAGATGAACACATGGTCGGTGTCCAGCGTGTCATAAAATCCGTCCGGACGGGAGAACAGCAGATAGCTGCGGCAGCGGAACAGTCGGTACTTCATCTGGTCGTATATATCGGTTATAAGCTGATTGCCCGAGGCCTTAACAACGGAGAAGTGGAAGTTTATCTCCTGCTCAAGAAGCTTTGCGAAAACGAAATCCTTTCCCTTATGGAAAGCCTCGTCATAGGTGTCCTGGAGCTTGTGTGCCATGTCGTACAGCTCGTCGAGCTGCTCCTTAGTTATGTTCAGCGCGGCCTCGCCGGCGGCGTGGGTTTCAATCATCTCTGTGAAATCGCAGATCTCGTCATAGTCTTTTTTGTTGAATTCTGCGACGTAGTAGCGGCTGTTTTGTATTTTAATATAGTTATTCGACGCAAGCTTCTCAAGCGCGGCTTTGACCGGCGAGCGGCTTATGCCGAGCCCCTGTGCGATGCTGCTTTCGCTTATGCGGCTTCCGGGCATCACTGCGAAGCTGATAATATCCTGCAAAACAAGCTCATGCACGATGTCGTTGAGCGGCATGAAAGGGTTTTCACTGCGAATTTTTTCAAACTGCTTGCAATTCACAAAATCAACTCCTTTAGAAGATATTAAACAGGATACCATAAACGCCGCGCAGATGCAATTCAAAATTTGCGTTTATGCGCATAAAAAGCGCCCGAAATGCTGCCTGAATGCCCCAAATTCGGCATAACCGTCGGAAAAAACAAGCGGAAACTCAAATTAACGGAAAAATCGCCTGTGCGTGATCTCAAGTGCCGGAAGAAGCCTGTCGGGCGAAACGAACAGCGAGCAGCCGCCGTCAAAAAGCTCGGTTGCGCCGACGATGATATCGCTGTGGGCAAGCGCAGCAACAGCCTCGGCAAGAACGTGCGCATCTGCCTCACGGCCGATGATGCTCACCGTGCCTAGCGAAGGATCGCGCGTCACGCCGCACAGGCCGGGGCGATCGTCGAGCTTGCACATCACTGTGCCCTCGTGCCGCGTGAAGCTCGACAGCAGGTGAACGCGGACATTTGCGCGCATCGCGGCCTCAACGCTGCGCGAATGCAGCACCTGCGAGCCGTGCAGCGCAAGATGCAGCATATCGCCGTAGTCGATACTGTCGAGCCGCACCGCACCGGTAACAAGTCGGGGATCGGCTGTGTATATTCCGTCAACGTCGGAGTATATCTCGCATCGGTCGGCTTTCAGGACGGCGGCAAGCTCCACTGCCGTCGTGTCCGAGCCGCCGCGGCCGAGAGTCGTTGTGTCGCCGCCGCGCTCTGCCCCCTGAAAGCCTGCCGCAACGACGATCTTTCCGGCATCAAGCTCACGCATGATGCGTGCCGTGTCGATACTCAGTATGCGCGCAGCGCCGTGAACTCCGTCTGTCAGTATTCCGGCCTGTGCACCCGTGAGCGAAACGCAGCTTTTGCCGATATCGGCAAGCTGCATTGCCGTCATTGCCGCCGAGCCGGTCTCGCCGCAGGAAAGCAGCGCGTCAAGCTCGCGCACCGGGGGATCTGCGCTTATGCGCCGCGCCTGGCCGAGCAGCTCATCTGTCGTATCGCCGCGCGCCGACACGACCGCAACAACTTTGTTCCCGGCGTCGGCACTGTCGGCTATTATGGAGGCGGCGCGCCTGAGCCGTTCCGCTCCGGCCAGCGAGCTTCCGCCGAATTTTTGAACTATAAGCATTTTATCACCCAAATAAAAAGAAGTAGGGTCACCCCCTACTTCAGTTTATTCAGGCACGCCTCAGCCTGCCATAAGCTCAATGTTCACAACGCCCGGCACGGTGCTCAGCCGAGCCATAAGCTCATCGCTGCTGATGATGAGGTTTTCCGGCGCGATGGATATGGTGACGAGCGCGACTCCATTTGCCGGTATCGACTGGTTTATCGTGAGTATATTTGCGCCGGATTCGGTAAAGATAGAAAGTACCGAGGCAAGCTTGCCCGGCTTATCATGCAGCTTGATGTGGAATGTCATGATGGCATCGCGCTTCATATCCCGGAAGGGCGTGATGCAGTCCTTATATTTATAAAAGGCGCTGCGGCTCAGATCAACACGCTCGACAGCTTCTGCAACCGTTCGGGCCTCGCCCGTTTCCAAAAGGGATTTAGCTTCCGTCACCTTGACAAAAACCTCGGGCAGAGCCGTAGCCTCGACGAGAAAATATTTGGGTTTTGCGTTTGTCATGTTCGAGCCTCCTGTCTGCAACACAATGACATTTGTTCGTGTATTGAGGATTTTAACACATCACGCCGCCGATATCAATAGTGTACAAAAGAAAAATCGGAGGAGATAAGAATGCTGCTTGGCATAGTGCTCAGCATAATAGCCGGCATGGCGATGAGCGTGCAGGGAGTTATGAACACGCGCCTGGGTGAGGGGATAGGCAACATGGAGGCAAACGCCTTTGTTCAGGGCACGGCGTTTGCGCTTGCGATGATCGTTCTGCTGTTCTGGCGGCAGGGGAGCTTCTCCGCCCTCGGCAGTGTCAGCAGGCTCTACTGGCTAGGCGGCGCGTTGGGGCTTGTGATAACGCTCACGGTAATGCTCGGCATAAAAAGCCTCGGCACGACGGTGGCAATATCGATAATACTCATGTCGCAGCTTCTTGTTGCCGCCCTGATCGACGCATTCGGTCTGATGGGAAGCGAGAAAATAGCCTTCGGCTGGAACAAATTTGTCGGCCTTGCAGTGATGTGCGGAGGTATGCTGCTGTTCAAGCTGCGTTAAGAAGCTTAACGCAGCTTCCATAAAATGATACTTGAAATATAAGAAATTTATGATAGAATAGTTACACAATAAGCCGAGAGTAGGTGAGGCGTGATGGACAAAATATCATTATTTACAAAAACTGCCGCAGAAGAATATGCTGCCGGCAGACATGATAGCCGTCACTTCATAGCCTTATATAAAGCCTACCTGCGCGGCGCATCCGATGCAGTCGAGGCTTATCAGGAATATGAGCATGACCACAGTCTTAAAATGGCTGTGGCAGCTATGATATTTGCTCTTCTCAGTTGGTTTATAACTATGTGTTTTGTGTTTAAGTGAATTTCCATACCCCCACGCGTGTCGTGGGGAGTTTTTTTACGCAATGTTTCGACATAAAATTACAAAGATGGGATTAAAACGACTAAATGTAATCGTTTTCCTAATCTTTTCGTCGAATTATGTCAACAATTATTAATAATGCTCGACATGATTCGCGTGCTAAAACGTTTCGGATATGGTAAGTTTATACCATAAAAGCGGCTGTTTTGCCTCAAAAGGTAGGGACAGCGCTGTTCATGTAGCAAACTGGAGGAGAATAGTTATGGAAACCAAGACCTGCGTTCTAATTGCAGATATCGACGAAGACTTTCGACGTCTGCTGGGAGATGTCCTGTCACAGGAGGATGACATGGAGTGCGTCGGCAATACCGACAACGGCGTTGAAGCGCTTACCCTTGCGGCCGAGCGGCAGCCGGATGTGCTGGTGATGGATCTGGTGCTTTTGAAGCTCGACGGTATCGAGGTGCTGCGCCGCCTGCCCGAGGCATGCCCCGGCGCGAAGGCGATCGTCGTTACACATCTGTACCGAAACGAGATAGTGCGTCAGTGCACGGCACTCGGAGCGGCGTATTTCGTGCCGGAGCCTTGCGATATCACCGCGCTTCTGGATCGCATCCGCCAGATCGGCGCGCTGCCGAGTCAGGAGGAGGTGCTTCTGCCTGCGCGCACGAGCGACGCGAATCTCGAAGCGGCAGTCACCGAGATCATCCACGAGATCGGCGTTCCGGCGCACATAAAGGGCTATCAGTACCTGCGCGAGGCGATAATACTTACGATAAACGACATGGATATAATCAATGCCGTCACCAAGGTGCTGTATCCCGAGGTCGCGAAAAAATTCGGCACGACGCCGTCGCGCGTCGAGCGCGCAATACGCCATGCCATCGAGGTCGCGTGGGATCGCGGCGATATCGAGGTTTTGCAGAAATTCTTCGGCTACACCGTGTCGAATATCAAAGGCAAGCCGACAAACAGCGAGTTCATCGCAATGATCGCCGACTGCCTTTCCCTGCGTCAAAAACAGGGCGCAATGCGGTAAAAACACAGGCAGTTTAAGGTTTTGCCAAGTGGGTAAATGTGGCGCCAAACCTATGAACACCGTGAAAGCACGCATGACTTTCGACGCTTAAGCCGATAAACCGTTTCGTTAAAGCTATAAACTCCCCTGATTTATTGGGTACACAACACCAATAATCGGGGGAGTTTTTATGACGAATTTGAGCTTTACGTGGCAGATATCCGAGAGCAGCGCACATGCTTATATATCGGCATAAGGATCAAACGTTTCGGACGCTCTGAATTTCTTCCGATATTCGTTGGGAGTGAGCCCGTATGCCTTTTTGAAAGCGTCGATAAAATAGCTTGGATTTGAAAAGCCAACTTCAAAGGCAACCTCTGTGATCGGCAGGGCATTTTCCACAAGCAGCTCGGTGCTCTTCATTAAACGATAGTTGAGCAGATATTTTATCGGCGACTCTTTTAAATATTTCTTGAATATAACATTGCAATTGCTGATGCTGATTTTCCCAGCATCGGCAATTTTGTTTAGAGTTACTTTTTCCCCGTAACCGTTGTGAATGAGTGACAGCATGTCCTTTAAAATTGATAGCTGTGGGGAGGCAGAAGAAGTCACTTTACGCTCCTGCTTTGTATTCACATATATGGTGTGCCATATGTCAAATATGCGACTTTGAAGCATTAACGGAGCGGCTCTGTCGGAAAGCTGCTCATACATTTTGCTGACATCGGATAGAATTGTTTTCTGCCAAGGTGTGTCCGCATCCAACCTTAGGTAAGGAATTGATGCATTTTTTGTGATGGGATTGACATATTCGTTTTCAAATTCGTTTGTCGCGCACAGAACCATCGGGTGCCACAGTGCATAGATGAAGACACAGTCGGTGCTGTCGTCGGAAAAACCGTAATGAATTTGGTTGGAGTTCACAAAAACGCCTTTACCGGGAGCCAGCTTGATAAGGTCACCGTTAATGTTATATGTCATGTGTCCTTTAAGCGGAACAATAATTTCAGTCTCGTCATGCCAATGATTAAACATGCAGAAATTAGGATGATCCGACAGCTTTTCTGTGCCGATAAAAACGAAGTAATCTTTAAAATTATAAGGAAGTATCTCTGAATTGTCCGAACGCATGGTTGGAAGTTTTCCCATATTACCACTCCTAAATAAAATATTTGTATCAGGGCAGTTCGATGATCGCGGATGAGCAGCGCTGAGCGATTGCCGGATTTTTGCCTGCAATAGAATTGGATAAGGAGAAATGACGTGTAAAATATTTGTGTCGGTGTGTAAAATTGCAGTATTTAGCTCGAAATCATGAAAGATATTTGTATTTATTGACGAAATAGTGCAAGTAAACTACATGATTGCGTGATATAAATATAACAGACAAAGCAATTGACGTCAATGTTCAGCAGTTAACAAACAAATAAAATATTTATGGAGGAAAAACTAATGGTTATCACTCTCGAAGAACTCGCCAAGGAAGTTCAGAAGCTCAAAGACATTGAAGAGATAAAAGTTCTCAAGGCTCGCTACAGCGATATGTGCGACTCGAACCACGACTGGACTTAGATCAAAGACCTGTTTGCTCCCGACGCAAAGTGGATCGGCGATCCTACTCAGCCCTGGGGCGGCGGCAACAACCGCGAAGAGATCGAAAAGCTCTTCCAGTTCTATCAGACTCAGATGGACGGCGTACCCGGCGTCGGAGTCCTTGGTCACAACCCCATGGCACCTCAGATCACCGTTGCAGATGACGGCGTACACGCAACCGGCAAATGGCATATGTTCGGCGCTTTCCGTATGTTCGAAGGCCGCGCCGAGACCGGCAGCAAGAGCTTCCTCGAGCAGGGCAAGTACGAGGATGAATACGTCAAGATCGACGAAAACGGCAATCTCGACCCCAACGGCAAGTGGTTCATCAGCCAGCTTTCATTCTGGGATACGCTTTGCGCTTCTCCTCAGGACGGCTGGGACGATAAAGTCATTCAGTGGTAATTGCCGCGGTCTTGGGTTTACAGCAGCCCAATATATTAAGCAGACGCAGGAAACCGAGTAAACGAGTATAGGTGAGCCGATTTCCTGCGTCAATTTTAGCAGCATACTTTTAAGGAGTTTTACACATGTTAGACAGCTTGTTTAGCCCAATCACAATAAATAAAAGACAGCTCAAAAACCGCTGCATCGTGCCGGCAATGGTTATGAACCTCTGCGAAGAGGACGGAAGCTGCACTGAGCGGTTTGCTGCATATCATGAAGCAAAGGCAAAGGGCGGCTTTGCAATGATAATTACCGAGGACTTTGCGATAACAAACGTTGCGGGCAAAGGACATCAGTATATCGGCGGCCTTTGGAAAGATGAGCACATACCCGGATTTAAGGAGTACACCGATAGACTTCATAAATGGGGAGCACTGTCGATCGTTCAGCTTCACCATCCCGGACGCCAGATCGGCGTTATCGATAAAGATACTCCTTGGGCACCTTCGGCTATTCCGTGTCCGTTCAGCCCGGATATGATGCCTCATGAGATGACCGTTGCAGAAATAAAGCTGGTAGTTAAGCAGTTTGGACAGGCTGCGGCAAGAGCTAAGGCTGCCGGATTTGACGGATGCGAGCTTCATGGCGCCCACGGCTATCTCATTGAAGAATTCATGTCTCCCTACTCAAACAAGAGAACCGACGAATACGGCGGAGACCTTTGCAATCGTATGAGGTTTGCGCTCGAGATCATTCACGAAGTGCGCGAGCAGACAGGCCCCGACTTCATCATAGGCTACAAGCTGTCAAGCGACGAGTGGGTATCCGGCGGTCTTACCATTGAAGATACAAAGGCATATGTTCCGTTCCTTGAGGAGGCCGGAGTGGACTACTTCGGCGTTTCTGTCGGTGTTTACAGATCCGGCGATCAGATAATCCCCTCAATGTACACCGATCACGGCTGGATAGCCAACAATGCAAAAGAGGTCAAGTCGGTCGCAAGTGTTCCTGTTTATGCAATAGGCAGAATTAACGATACTCGTGTTGCAAATGCAATCATCAAATCCGGCAAGGCGGACATGGTGGCAATGGGCAGACAGTCTATTGCCGATCCCGAAACGCCAAACAAGGCTAAGGCCGGCTGTTTTACCGATATCAGAACCTGCGTCGGCTGCCTGCACGGCTGCGATGCAAACGTAAACCTCGAAAAGTCCGGAACGTGTGAGCTTAACCCGATAATCGGGCACGAATCCGAAGCGGAATACCAGACGGTTATGACCGACAGCCCGAAGAATGTCCTCGTTATAGGCGCAGGCCCTGCCGGCCTTGAAGCTGCCATAGGCGCAGCAAAGCGCGGACATCATGTAACGGTGTACGATAAAGACCGTTGGGCAGGCGGCAAATATCGCCTTGCATCAGTGCCTCCCTGCAAGGGCGAGCTGGGTGCATTTATTGTATGGCAGATGCATGAGCTTAAAAAACTCAATGTTCCCGTCATTCTGAACACGCCCGTTACCAAGGAGCTGGTAGACTCCGTTAAGCCCGATGTCGTGATTGCCGCAACCGGCACAACACCTGTTGTTCCCAAGAAGATCCCCGGCTACGACAAGGACATCGTTGTTCTCGGCACCGACGTACTTTCCGGTAAGGCAAACACGGGCCATAATGTCGTTGTTATCGGCGGCGGTCATGCCGGTGCAGAAACTGCAAACCACATCGCGTCTTACATGAAGAATGTCACCATCGTAGAGCTTCAGGAAGATATAGCGATGGACGAGGTAGATACTCCGCGCAACGGACTGCTTGCCGACCTGAAAAAGAACGGAGTGCGCATTTGCACGAGCACCGCTGTTCAGGAGATCAAAGACCACTCGGTTGTCGTTTCGGGCAAGGTCAATGAGGAGATTGAGTGCGATACCGTTGTTATCTCTATCGGACACACTCCTAATACTGCATTAGCCGATGAGCTTAAAAATGCAGGATATGATGTGAGAATCATAGGCGATGCGGTCAGTGTTGGCCTTGTCGGTCCTGCGGTTAGGGCTGGATATCTTACCGCCCGTCAGATATAATAATTATAAAGTCACTAAAGTCACTGCTTTTTGTGGGGAATGAAAATTTCCCCACAAAAATATGAGCTTCAATGTCAACAAATTATCAAATGACATTGAGCGAAATAAAGATAGGGGAAAACTTGATGAAAGAAAAAGTGACCCAAAAAAGTGCAATTCCATTCAAAGATAAACTCGCATGGGCGTCCTGCGACGGAATGGGAACGCTGCTTGCGTGGAATATCTTCGCGAGCTACCTTTCGTATTACTTCACCGATGTATGCGGCCTGGCTCTCGGCCTTGCCGGCAACATCATATTGATAGCCAGATCTTGCGATACGGTAACGGACTTCCTGATAGGCATAGCGATTGACAGGTGCACTGGAAAAGCGGTAAGTACAGAGGCTGGCTTAAGATCGGCATTCTGCCTATGACGATAGGACTTCCGCTGATCTTTGCGCCATGGGAAAATGTCAGCATGACTTTCAGAATCATATGGATCATACTGTTTTTCGGCACCTACGGCTGCATATGGAACACGATCGTTTGCGCGCCGACCCATGCGCAGCTTGTAAACATGACCACAAGCGTTGAAGAGCGCAGCGAAATAATCGGCATCCGAGAAGTGTTTTTCAACGTTGGCATGTTCCTCGTTTCTGCGGCATTTCTCCCTCTTGTTAAAGCATTCGGCAACGGCAGCGAAAGAACCGGCTTCTTCTGGGCTGCCGTAGTGTTTGCGATAATCGGCTTTCTCAGCATGGGCATTAACTACATAGTACAGAAAAAATACGAGCTTAATCCCGACGGAACTTCAAAGATCATTGAAGCTCAGGGCAAGGAAAAAACCGAAAAGCGCAATCTGATCGGAGAGCTCGGGCTTATCGCTAAGAACCGTCCCTGCATAATTATCCTCATAAGTGTGTTTCTGGCAAACACGCTTATGACCATAAAAAGTGCGATGATGGTCTACTCGTTCAAGTATTATTTTGACATGGAGAACTTCTATGCGATAGCAATGGGAGTGTTCACCGTTGCAACGATACTCGGTGCGCTGCTGATAAAATATTTTGTACGCATTTTTAAAGACAGCAGCCGCGGATTTATATGTGTACTTATTCTGAGTATTGCTTTCAACACGGCGTTTTTCCTTATCTGCCGCACGATTGGCCCGGAGGCCGCCGCAAAATCCATGAGTTTCGGCGTGCTGTTCTTTATCTTTATTATCAGCGCTGTGTTCCAGGGTGCACATTACGGCTTTGCCAATCTGCTGGTACCCAATGTTATAGAATATGGCTTCTGGCTTACCGGCAAGCTTCAAACCGGCCTTATTTACGGCATATACGCTTTGGATATTTCCCTCGGTGCCGCGATCGGCGGAAAGCTGACGATGGTCGTTTTGGATGCGGCAGGCTTTATTCCTAACATAGTGCAGAGCTTTGCAACCAAAAACGGGATCCTGTTTGGAACCTTCATAATCCCGACGATCATGGCGGCAGGGCAGCTCATATTGCAATTTTTCTTTGGCCTTAGCGATAAAAAATATCAGAAATGCGTCGAGGAAAACGAAGCACGTGCTTTAGCGGATCAGGCTCAGTTAAACGAATAAATCTACCTTTTAGGAGAAAATTATGAAAAAAGCAATGTCTTTAATAGTTGTACTGCTTGCGTCGTTTACAGTATATATCTACTCATTTACGACGATAGTTCTCGGCGATATTTACACTGCGTTTCCCGGGCAGGACAGTGTTACCGTCCTTATAGCATCGCTTCCGGCGGTCGTTATGATGATATCGGCATTTGCATCGGCATTTCTGCTGGCTAAGTTCAACAGAAAGCTCCTTGTAATAATAAGCATGGTAATCGCGGTTGCTGCCGGCCTTGTTGTTGCATATGTTGAGATTCCTGTTGCAGGCATAGTGGCGTGCTCTGCGCTCATGGGCATTCCGGCAGGTGTTGTGGCGGCGGCGAATGCCTCGGTTCTTCCCAGTATTGCACCCGATTCACTCAAGGATAAAGTCATGGGCTTCCATCAGGCCGCACTTATGCTCGGACAGACTCTGTTTGCCCTTATTTGCGGATTCTTTGCAAGAGGCGGCAACTGGGCAGGCGGCTTTAAAACGGTATATGTAATTATTCCGGTTATAATCCTTGTCATCCTTTTCTATCCCGACATCCCGGTTGAATCTGTTTCGGATGAAAAACAGGAAGAGAGCAAAAAGCTCGGAAATGAAGAGCACCACCGTATGCCGACATATGCAATACTCTTGCTTGGCACTTATTTTCTCGGATGCATATTCTGGAACGGTTGGTATCTCAACAATTCAGACTTCATAATCAACGAAGCACAGCTCGGCGATACTACACTTGTCGGCGGCGTGAACTCACTGTGCACGGCGGTCAGCATGATCGGCTGCGTTGCGGTATCGTTCTGGATGAAAGCGTTCAAGGGATGGTCGCTTCCGATTGCCCTGCTTATCGGCGGTGTTTGCACATTCCTGCCTACCGTAATTCCCACAATACCCTGCTGCTACATTGCGGCAATTGGCTGCCAGCTCGGTATAATGATAGCGATATCTGCGCTGCAAACATACATAGGCCTCGGAGTCAAGGGTAAAAACCTTACCACTGCAATGAGCTTCCTCCAAGCGTTTGAAGGTTCGGGCGTTTTCCTGTGCGGATATGTTGTCCCGTTTATTGCCAGCGCGTTCGGCGAAAGTGCCCGTCATAATATGATGGTCGGTGCCGTTGCGACAATGCTTATCGGTCTTGCTACTTACACATTTATGCGTAAAGCACATAAGCAGATATTTGTCGAAGCAAAGTGAATGAAAATACACCCATGCAGTTTTTCAACATGGGTGTATAGAAAAAGACAGCTCTTCGGAGCTGCCTTTTTCGCGTCAAAGGTGGATTATACTATAATAACAACACTTTAAGACAATAACTCCCCCCCGATCTAATGGGTACACAACACCAATAATCGGGGGAGTTTTTATGACGAATTTGAGCTTTGACTGGCAGATATCCGAGAGCAGAATGCGTTATACGGGGCAGCATCATCTTATGAGTGACTTAGGACGTATGCTGTGGTATACTATACTTAAGCACAATTATTTGAAAGTAAGGACGATCAGATGAGTCAGAAAGATATAATGCATATTCTCGAAAGAGTCAGCAGCGGCGAGCTAAGCCCATCCGAGGCGGCGCTGGAGCTTAAAATGGAGCCGTTTCAGGATCTCGGCTTTGCGAAGATCGACCACCATCGCGAGCTGCGTCAGGGCATAGCGGAGGTCATCTACGGCGAGGGCAAGACCCCCGAGCAGATACTGAAAATCGTTGAAGCAATGCTCGAACGCGGACAGAAAACGGTGCTTATAACACGAATGTCGGCCAAAGCAGCCGAGCTTGTATCCTCAAAGCATGACCTTGACTACCGAACCGACGCAAGGCTCGGAATAGTCGGCGTGATCCCGGAACCGGACGGGGTCGGAACTGTCGTCGTTGCCACCGGCGGCACGACGGATATTCCCGTTGCCGAGGAGGCGGCCGTCACGGCCGAGATACTCGGCAATAAGGTCACGCGGCTGTACGATGTCGGCGTTTCCGGAGTGCATCGCCTGCTGTCGCACATGCCGGAGATCATGACGGCGCGTGTTATCGTCGCCGTTGCCGGAATGGAGGGCGCGCTGCCGTCGGTTATCGGCGGACTTGCAGATTGCCCGGTGATCGCCGTGCCGACGAGCGTGGGCTACGGAGCTTCATTCGGAGGAGTCGCTGCGCTGCTTAGCATGCTCAATTCCTGCGCGAGCGGCATGTCGGTAGTAAACATAGATAACGGATTCGGGGCAGGCTATCTTGCCAGCATGATAAACCATCTTGACTGATATGAATATTAACGAATTTTTCAACGAACACAAAAAAGCTGCGCTTGCCTTTTCGGGCGGCGCGGATTCGGCATATCTTCTGTATGCCGCGGTGAAATGCGGCGCGGACATTGCTCCGTACTTTGTCAAATCTCAGTTCCAGCCGGAGTTTGAGCGCAATGACGCACACCGTCTGGCCGAGCAGCTGAGAATTGAGCTGCACGAGATAAGCGTTGACGTTCTGCAATTTGACGACGTGACGGATAATCCGCCCGACCGCTGCTATTACTGCAAGAGGCATATCATGGGAGCTATACGCGCCGCTGCGGCAGCTGACGGCTACGATACGCTCATAGACGGCACGAATGCAAGCGATGACGGCGGCGACAGACCGGGGATGAAGGTACTCAAGGAGCAGAACGTCCTCTCGCCGCTGAGGCTTTGCGGAATAACGAAGAGCGAAGTTCGCGCCCGTTCGCGTGAGGCCGGGCTGTTTACATGGAATAAGCCCGCTTACGCCTGCCTTGCAACGCGCTTTCCGACCGGAGAGAGGATAAGCGGCGAAAAGCTTGAGGCAGTGGAGAAAAGTGAGGAATATCTGTTTTCACTCGGCTTTACCGACTTCCGCGTGCGCCTGCGCGACGGCGGCGCGCTGCTGCAATTCACTGCAAAGCAGCAGAAAAAAGCGCAGACCGAGCTTGAAAAAATTAAAGCCGAGCTTTCAAAATACTTCGGCGTTATAAAGCTTGACCCGAAAGCGAGGGCGGATAGCCAATGAGAACGCTGTATATCGACTGCTCCATGGGCTGCGCCGGAGACATGCTCACGGCCGCGCTTCTGGAGCTGCATCCGGATAAGGACGATTTCCTGAGCCGTATGAATGCCGCGCTCGGCGGAAAGGCCGTGCTGACGGCGGCACCCGACAGTAAGTGCGGAATAATCGGAACGCATGTGACGGTGCTCATAAACGGCGACGAGGAAGGCGAGGCGACGCGCCATCACCATGAGCACACAAGCATCTCGGAGATACTTTCGTTTATTGACTCCGTGCCGCTTGAGGTGAAGGTGAGAGAGGACGCAAAGAAGGTATATTCCCTTATAGCCGAGGCCGAAAGCCGGGTTCACGGGCATCCTATTGAAAATGTGCATTTCCATGAGGTCGGGTCTCTCGACGCACTTGCCGATGTGCTGAGCGTGTGCGCGCTCATGCATGAGCTTGCTCCGGAGCGGATACTTGCATCGGAGGTGAACGTAGGCTCTGGTACGGTGCGCTGCGCGCACGGCGTTCTTCCCGTTCCGGCACCGGCGACGGAGCTTATCCTGCGCGGCGTGCCGATATATTCGGGGCAGATAAGGTCCGAGCTGTGTACTCCTACGGGCGCTGCGCTGCTTAAATATTTTGTGTCCGAATTCGTAGCCATGCCGACTATGAAGATTGAAAATGCAGGCTGCGGTACGGGCAAAAAGAACTTCGAGTGCGCAAATGTCGTGAGGGCATTCATCGGCGAAACTGCAAACGACGGCGAGGAGATAATCGAGCTTGCCTGCAACCTTGACGATATGACGCCTGAGGAGCTTGCCTTTGCAATGGAGGAGCTTTTCTCACTCGGTGCATTAGATGTATACTTTACCAGCATCGGCATGAAAAAAAGCAGACCCGGCGTTAAGCTTACATGCATGTGCCGGGAAAAGCAGCGAGAACAGATGCTTGAGTGCATATTTAAGCACACAACGACACTTGGCGTGAGGGAATATGCCTGCAAAAGATACGAGCTTGGCAGAAGCGAAAAAGCGGTGCGGACGCAGGACGGAGAAGTTCGCGTCAAAATATCGTCCGGCTACGGCGTTGTGCGCGAAAAGGCAGAGTATGAGGATCTCGCCGCCCTTGCGCGCAAAAGCGGCAAAACCATCGCGCAGATAAGAAGCGAGGTTTTAAAAGCCAATAAGCAATAAGTCATATAAACAATATCCCCCGAAAGCACTTGCTTTCGGGGGAATATTTATGCTGCTTATACGGCAAACAGCTCGGAGTTTTCGGCCAGAAGATCGATTATGCGTCCCATCTCCTGCAGTGAGCTTACATAGCTGCGGCGCAGAGCGTCAAGGTCGCGCAGATCGACGCTGCTTGCAACACAGGCAAAGGCGTAGTCTGTTTCTATGGCCATTGAAAGCGTGCTTCCGTTCAGACAGAAGCCTAAAAGCTGCCCGTCGATGCTTCGGCAAAATTCAAGTATCTTCGCCGTGAGCAGCGGAGTTAAAACGCTCTTAGCATACTGCTCATGCTCGGCTGCAACACAGAAGCAGCGGTCAAACTCTTCATTGCCGGTCGCGATGCCGCATGGACTGTTCTCCGTGCGAGCGCCGACAAGCACGCTCTCGGCTGCCGGGTAGCGCATCTCAAGGCGCAAAACAATGCCCTTGAACACCATGTCGCGGCAGGTCTCCAAGCCGTCTTGCGGTGCGCCGCGCTCGTAGACATGGTTAAGGCGCACGTTTGCTGCTGAAAAGTGTACGCCGTTGTGTTTGCCCTCGCGGAAGCTTTCGGTTTCTATCTCCTCCCACTGCCCGTCAAGCAGCCGGAGCGAGCGCACAAGCTTTTCGTCAATCAGCATCTGCGCCGTGTGCATATCCGGCCCGAAGGCATTTTCAAGCTCCGCGCGGAAGAAATCGCCAATTTGCTCCTGCATAAGAGCTTTCAGCTTTTTCTGAGCACCGCCGCCGAGAAGCAGCGCGGCACACACACCGCCGAAAAACAGCACTGCCGTTAAGATCGATTTTAGCGCCATGTCATCCACGGCAAAAAACGAGATCACTCCGCCCAGAACGCCGACCAGTCCGATGATCGTCCAGATGCGCGCCTGCTTCTGATATTGCTCAAGCTTTTTCGAAAGCTCGGCCTCACTCATTTTTCCGCAATGCGTATCATTCATTTAAGCAGCCCTCCCTCAGCAGATATCGAAATACAGGCTGCTGCGCGCGTCGAGCGTGACTATGTCCATAAGGCATGCTTCGGGAGAAATGCTGTCAAGCTGCATACGCTTTGCGCTGTCCTTGTAATTATCAGGCTGAGTCTCGGCGGCAAAAATAAGGCCGTCGTAGTCCTCGGGCAGATAGACAACGTAGCTTTTTGTCAGCACCGAAGCCCACTTATCGACATTGTTCTGCCAGTCGGTAGAATACGCAAACTCTATCTCATAGGTTTTGCCGTTTGCGCTGACAGTATGCAGATAGTAATTATCTCCGCGCTCACTGTCACCGTATGAGGACGCGGCTGTGAGCCACATGCCGGTGTATTCGTCATATAGCTCGCTGTCGGTGTTCGTTATGTAATCGCCGCTGAAGCTGCCGACGGAATCCTTCGGAACATAGCACACGGCATCAAACTCCAGCTCGCGTATGCCGTCATGAGTCTGGTCGGAGATCATTTTGACCTCCCAGTAGCAGTCACCGACGGTGTAGCCGTCGCCAAGGTTTGCGTAGCTGCAAATGCCGCTCTCCAGCAGATAGCTGCCGTTGTCGACAGCGGCGTTAGCATAGAGATCATTATCTTCAAAGTATGAGCCGCCGGCAATCGACACGGATGAAAGATCTTCGCTGAAAACATAGCGCTCGTCGGGATCCCATATCCACACAAGCTCCGTGCCGTCGCCGTTTTCGTGGTCAAAGCGGATGTAGACGTCGCTTTCGCCGTCGGCGCTGAGGTCGTCGAAGGATATGGAAGTGAATGCGTCCTTCGCGTCGGGTATTGCCACGGGAAACGACACGCTGTCAAACAATATTTGCTCTGCCTCATCCCTATAGAATGCGGCGCTTTCGGAGCTTATGGTCACGAGAACATCCACGCTGTCACCGTCGTGCGTGATGGTTCCGCTGCCGACAACTATACCGGTAGTACGCCAGTCGTTGCCGACTTCCGGGTCATCCGAGCTGCTGCAGGCTGCAAGACTCAGGCACATGAGAAGCGCCATAAGCAGGGCCGTAAGTCTTTTAAAAGAAATCATGCCGCACCTCACTCAGTCTCGCACAGATCCAGGCGTATATAGCTGTCGCCGTCGTCGCCCCACGAGAACGCTTCCTTTTCAAAGGACATGTTAATATCGTAGGTTACATCGGAATACTGACGGGAATGGGCATAGTATTGCTCCTCAATACCGGGATCCTGCTCGATATATCCGTAGTCTGTCATTTTAAACGTACCGTCGCCCTCGCCCTCGAACAGCTCCCATTCGCCGTTTTCATCGATAGATATGTAGCTGGTGGAGTAGGGAGAGCCGTTGAGACACCATGTGTTTGCAATGTCGGCAAAATATCCGTCGGTCCTGGGAGCGGGAGTGTCCATGACGAAAGTGCCGAAGGCCTCGATGGTCATGCCGTCGGTGCCGCCGCTGACCTGGTAGGCCTTGCCGTCATTTTCGTTGAAGAAATAAATATAGGCGTATTCCGGGACGTTCTGCGCGTTGCCGGAGGCTACTATGTCGTAGCCCTTGTACAGGGTGAAGTACAGTCCGCTGTCAATTGCCTCGACCTCAAGCGCATCGCATACGTCGCTGTCGGAAGCGGCCCATATGCCGAGGTATTCGTTGTAGCTGCTGTCATACGAAGCCGCCGAGTCGTAAGCTGCGTCCTCTATGACTGCCGGTGCTCTGTAGTCATCGTCGCTGCCGCCGCCGTCGCCGCATGCGGCAAGGCTAAGGCACATAAGCAGCGCCATGATAAGCGCCAAGTGCTTGCTGTTACTTTTCATTTCGTTCGCTCCTTTTAAATGTTAACGTTCTCTTTTACTGCTCCGCCATGGATAAGATCTCGTCGTGGCTCAGCTCCACGTTCCCGAAGCGGATGAAAATGCCGTTTGTCATGGCGCTGTTCCACACCTCTGGGTTTGCCAGCGGACGGAAGCGGAGCTTGTCCAGATATCGGCTCATGTCCAGAAGCAGACGGCTGCCGGTCACAAAATCAACCTGCAAAACATGGCCTTTGAGCGGCGTTACGGCTGATATATATTTCCGGGTCAAATGCTCGCCCTCCTTTCTGCTCACAAAAAGACGAAAAAAGTCCACCGTACTGCTATTGTACGGCGGACACTGAAAAATAACCATTCACCAAAGGTTAGAAGTTTTGCTGCATAAGCTCCGAAAGCTGCTTTCTTTTTGTTCTCGTATCGCCCTGTATGCCGAGCTTTGAGTATATCTGCTTCATATATTGCTTGACGCTGCCCTCGGACAGAAACAGCTTTTCGGCGATCTCGCGGTTGCTCAGCCGCCTGAGCGTAAGAGCCGCGATCTCGTATTCGCGATCTGTCAGCGCGGCAAACTCTGCCGGGCGAGATTCTGCGCCCGGCGCGGCTTTTTTGCGAGCCGACATAGCCTCACCGAGCCGCACGATGCTGCCGATAAGCTCCGGCTGACCGGAGCAATACTGTAAGGTTGGCTTAATATAAGCGTAATTTTCAACAAACGGGATCATTATCCAGTCGGGCGCAGCGTCCTTAAGCGCCTTGCCGAGAAGCCGGCACGCCTCGGCGCGCTTGCCGAGCGCCTCATACGCTGCGGCGGTCTGGAGCCTGACATGCAGCGCGACCAATGCATAGTGCATCGCCTCGCAGACGGCAAGCTGCCCCTCGCTGCGGCCTATGACCTTCGCGTATGCGCCCTGGGCGAGCAGCACCTGATTTTCGATCATCTCCGCCATGGGCTTACCCGGTGCGAGAATGCTTATCGACGAGAGCCTGTGCGCGGAAAAAACCTCCGGGATGCGCTCTGTTTTGCCAAGCAGCGCGTGATAGTAAGCGCTTGCCGCGTCAAGAATATTGAGCCACGCGGCGTTATGCTGCCGCAGAAGCTGCTCGCGGCGTTGCTCAAAGCTGTATCTCATCTCAACATCCGTGCACAGCGACAGCCGCCATGCAAGAAAATCGCAGCAGAGCGCCATGTTCTCCTGCCCGTTGCCCTCTATCCGGGCGTAAGCGCTTTCAAGCTCGATGTGCGCGTCGGTAAAGCGCCCCTGCGCAAAGGCGGCCTCGGCGCGCATGATCTTTTCCGCGCCCTGACCGTGCCCGTCGGTTATCTTGTAGTAATGCGGCATGCACTCGTCCATGTCGGCAAGCTCGCTTTGCATTTTGCCCGGAGCACGATGAAACATCATAAGCACCGACGGAGAGCCGAAGGTCCAGCCGCCGCTTTTGTGTATGCTGATCGCAATGCGCGACATTTGCGCGCTGGCGCTGCGGTGAAGCCGACTCATGGCGCTTATGTCGTTGTAGCTTAAAAAGCTCATGATAAGGTCGCACTCGCCCAGAAGATTTCCGCGCTCGGCCTCGCTCAGCTCGCCGTTATCGTCAATTGCCGAAAGCAGCAGTGCTTTAAGCTCCAGCATTTTGGGGATGCGCCGCCAGTTGAACATGCTGCGCATCAGCACGAGTATCGACAGCGGATGAGCCTTGAGAACGTCAACGGGGCAATCTTCAATGCCGGACAGCACGCGCTGCGGATCGAGAGAAGAAAGCAGAATACCGGCATCTTTCCGCACAACGCGCAGCAGTGCGTCGAAGTCTCCGCATTTTCTGTAAGACGACATGGCGTGCAGATACTGCCGCCGGCTTTCGTACCATGAGCCGAAGCGATGCCAATAAAGCTCCTTCTTTTGCTTTGGCAGCAGTAAGAACGTTCGTTCGGCGCACTGCTTCATCATATGATGGAAGCGATATGTCACGCCGTCCGGCAGGCATTTTACAAATGCGTTCTGCGCCGTGAGCAGGTCAAGCAGCTCCTGCGCATCGCCGTTATCGGTCACAAATCGCGCCATCTCGGCGGTGAACTCGTCGGCAAGACCCATCACCGCCAAAAGCTCGCGCTGCTTCTTAGGCAGAGGATCTATCATGGCGGCAATAAACATGGAGTATATGTCCGAATCGCGGTCGGGCAGCGAGCCTCGCTCGGAGAGCGTGCGCAGATTCAGATAAACGGCGGAGAACCACCCCTCGCTGGAATAGAGAAGGCGTTCCACCTGCGCGTCGGAAAGCTCCGTGCCGCAGCGGTGGGCATAGACGGCCAGCTCGGTGTGGTTAAGGCGCAGCTGGTCCGTGCCGATCTGATAGACTTTTGCCCCCAGCCGCACCGCCTCCGCGGCGGGCAGGAAACGGTCCCGGCTGGCAACGATCAGATGCACATTTGAAGGCAGCCGGTTTGCCAGCATACAGAGAAACAGCGAGGCGCGCTTGTCGGTCAGCAGGTGAAAATCGTCGATGAAGAGATAGCAGGGCGTCTCAACTGCCAGCGCATGGCAGAGATCGTCCACCAGCAGTCCGCCGCCAGCGGCGTCTGTAGGACAGGGATAGTCCCGCAGAATGTCAAACCCGGCCTGGGCAAACGCCTCCTGTACGCTTTTCCAGAAGATGGCGAGGTTGTCGGAGTATACGCTGATGCGGATGATGCGCAGGGTCTCCACTTTGGCGCGCTCACTCAGATACCAGTTCACCGCCGTGGTCTTTCCGTAGCCCATGGGCGCGACCACGGTCGTCATGGCGCAGCGGGAAATGGGCCGCAAGCTCTCTTGCAGCCGCTCAGATATGTAAACGGTATTCAGATTCCATTTCGGTTTTGGCATGGTCAACACCTCCGCACGAGTAACAATCTGTGCAAATATTATAGCCGCATATGCAACCATAGTTCCCAAAATACATCATGGAAATATTATGCATACCATCAAAAGTATGGCAATTATTCTTTTTCCGTTTTTTCTCCTTCTATCCAGCAATCTGCTGAACATAGACATTATCCCTGTCGAACAGGTATGCCGCAGGCTTGTTGTAGAGATCGTTAATCGCCCGGATATTTTTAACAAACGGAAGTGTCACGTTCATGCGTGTCTGCGCAAGTCCTTCCAATGCTACAGCAGCGCGTTTCTCCCTGTGGTGACTCAGTCTGCCGCCTGCCTCGATCAAGTTCTCATCCAACTGGGATTTGCTGATAACCGGCACTTTGGCAATGGTTTCACCCATGAACTTGCTTGCCACAGCTAAACCGCTTAACATCCCGGACTGGATAGAGGACTTAGAGTAATCTTCCATCAGGGAGTAGCACTCAGTATATAGGGATCGGTACTGGAAGGAATACTCCGAGATACGCTGCTCGACACTGTCCAGGTAGCCTTCGCTGAAGTTCCCCAAGAGCATTACTTCCAGGAAAGTGGAATAGGAGTACAGATATAGCGCCAACTGATAGTCTTTGAACTGCGCCTGAAGCTTCTTCAAGGTTCCCTTGACCTCCTGATCACTGTGGATCAAGGAGCGCTTTTTCAGCTTCTTGGCAATCTGATCACGGTACAGAATAATACTTGCCTCGGCTTCTTTCTTAATTTGCTGAACGAGGATGTGTTTATTCGTCTTGTATGTATCGTTATTCCAGTTGTACTTAAAATTGCTCATAACATCGCCCAGAACATTGAGGTTTCCCTGCAGAACCGCACGCTCTTTTTCCTCCAAGAACTCCAGAATCTCCTCCTGGGTTTCCTGAATGGCATCAAGCTTTTTCTCAATATTCATCAGCGCAGCGGCCATGAACAACATTGTAGGATCGCAGGCAAGTGCAGTCATTCGCGCCTGACCGCCGCCGACTGTTCCGGATGCAGTCTTCAGGGAGCCGATAAATCCCTCGCTGGTTGAAAACATCTGCATGCCTTTGGTGTTGACATAGTAAAGGCCAGATCCACCGCCGCCAGTGACTGCTGTCTGAATCGCTGCAGTAAGCGGCTGGAAGGCAACTCCGAGTGCGGACAGATTTGCCAATGGGATCTTTGTGGCATTATTCATAGCAAGGTCGAGATCCGGCATAGCCGGAAGACATTCGACATCCATCATGGACTGCAATGTTGTGTCACATTTTTTATCAAGTTCGTTACTCATAATGGTTAGTCTCCTCATTTGCTAATTAGATATTGCCATAAGAGAATTTGTAAAAATCGCGAGAAGCGATCCGCTGCACCGTTTATGCCTTTGGCGGGCATTGTTGCGGGACACTAATACTTGGATACAATTTTCTATATTAAATAATAGCATATTCTGCCGAAAAAGTATAGCGGAAAGGAACGATTATGAAAGTTTGGCTCTATTACCGGCTGTCCAGAGATGAGGATGAAGAACTGAACTCTCTGAACAACCAGCGGAAAATCATATACAACTTTGCCGTCAGCAACGGCCACGAGGTGGTGGGCGAATCCTTCGATGACAATGTCAGCGTTATGCACTTCAACCGTGAGGGAATCGACAAAATCTATGAGGTGGTCGAAGCGGGCAAGATCGAAGCGATCATCGTTAAAGACCTGTCCCGCCTGGGCCGTCACCGGACGCAGACCGCACTCTTTATCGACTACCTCCGAGAACATGATGTGCGGGTCCTGTCCGCAACGGAAAATATCGACACTTTTAATGAGAACGATGATCTCATCATCGGCTTCAAGGGGCTGGTCAACGACTTCTATGCCCGCGATGGCAGCCGTCGTGTGCGAACCGGTTACCGGCAAAAGCAAAAGGAAGGCATCGTGACCATCCCGCCTTTCGGCTACTTCAAGGATAAGAACACAAAAAAGGTCGTTGTCGTAGAAGAAGCCGCCGAAACGGTCCGACTGATCTTCTCCACCTATGTCGGCGGCAGCGGCATGAAGGCCATCGCCCGCACACTGAATGAACAGAGGAGGAAAACGCCGGCACTTATGCAGACGGAACTGTTAAATAAGCGCCTGCCCAACACTCAGGATGGCATCCTCAAAAAATATTTGTGGGACGCAACGATGGTGGCCCGTATCTTGAGAGATGAGAGCTACATCGGCACCCTGATCTGCCACAAGAGCGAGCGCAATAAGATCAATAAGACCTTCCGTTTCGCAGACCCGGAGGAGCAGTTCCGCCACGAGAATTATCTGCCAGTGATTGTGACCCGTGAGATATGGGAGCAGGCGCAGGCGCTCCTTGCAGAGCGCAAAGAGAAAATGTCCGTGCGGGCACCAACCGGGGCATCCTCCGGTACGGGGGATTACTCCGTTGCAAGGATTGTGGTCGAACTTTTATTGGAAAACGAATCAAGCTGAAAAGCGGGGAACGGGTCGCCTATGTCTGCGACACCTACCATCGGTACGGCAAGGAACACTGCTCGCGGATGGAATAGCTCGTTGAGAAATGGACGCCAAAGGCTTCCACGGCCAGTGCCAAAATAAGCAAACTGCAAGAGAACATTCTCTTGCTGGAGGAGGAAGTGGAGGTGATCCTGATGGAACGCATTCGGGATAAGACCAACGCGGAACGCTACGACCGCATGATCGCCAAGCGCGAGGAGCAGATCGCGAAGGTCAAAAAGCAAATCGAAGAATTGCAGAATATTTCAGAAATGCTCCGCAGCCGGCAGGCCAAGCTGAAGCGGGACATCAGCCTGATCGACGATATCCTGCGAGAAGGTAAAATGTCAGAAGCACATCTGAAAATGCTGGTGGAGAAGATACTCGTTCACGAAGAAGATGGCAGGCTGGATTTGGAGATCCGGCTGAAAGCACCCTTCCGTGACCATCTGGACGTCTTCGAAAACGGAGCGCAGACAGATTGCTTCCCCACCGCAGATTTTGACTATGATAGGCTGGGTGCGGCGATCTACGGCGATTACTATGCGGGGTAGGTGATACCGGATGCGGGTATGGCTCTATGCGCGGCTTTCTAACGATGATGACCGTGAGATGAACTCCCTGCTGAACCAGCGGGAGATCTGTCAGGCGTTTGCCGAGCAGCACGGGTACGCCATCGTAGGACAGTCCTTTGATGACAATGTAAGCGGCATGAGTTTTGACCGCCGTGGGCTGGACGAGCTCACGGCAGCTGTGGACAATGATAAAATTGATGCTGTCATCGTAAAAGACTTATCCCGGCTTGGCCGCCATAGGACCCAGACAGCATTGTTAATTGATTACCTGCGGGAACACCAGGTGCGTGTGATCTCTGCCACGGAGGGCGTTGATACATTCCGCGACGAAGATGACTTGATCATCGGCGTCCGCGGCTTGATGAACGATTACTATGCAAAGGATATTGGCAAAAAGATCCGGGCGGGATACCGGCAGAAACAGAAAGACGGCATCGTGATCACGCCACCCTTCGGTTACTGGAAAGACAAAAATACGGGGCAGATCAAGATAGACGCAGAAGCGTCGGTCACGGTGCAGCTCATCTATTCTCTGTACTTGCAGGGGTGCGGGCAGAAAGAAATCGCCCGGCGGCTGAACGCTGCGGGGCGAAAGACACCAGCGCAGCTCCGGGCTGAACGGTGCGGCAGAGAAGTCCGGCATACACACAAAACCCGTGATGGGCAGTTCCTGTGGACATATACCAGCGTGAAAAACATCCTGGTGGAGGAGACCAATCCTCGACGCCCACATTTTGTCGTTACAGGGGAAAGTTCAAGTACTGGAACAAGAGATTGATGAGATAGTGATGGAGAAGATTATACATCAAACCTCAAGTAATCATTAATTGAAAGCATTTTACGCACCCATCTTCGCTATAATCTTTGTTTCAGAAATGCCAAAAGCTGCATTTTCCAAAACGAAAATGCAGCTTGTAATTTGGTGCGGGCATGGGGACTCGAACCCCAACGGATTACTCCACGAGAACCTAAATCTCGCATGTCTACCAATTCCATCATGCCCGCAGATATGAGCGCACAGAGTGCGATGAAATCGCGGATTTGTATCTGCGCATAAATTGCCTTGCCGTATGGAAAGCCTTGGACAAGAAGCTGCTGGTCAAATCCTACGCGAAAAATCTTCACTGAGGTAACGGAACCTAAATCCGTCGAGTCTGCCAATTCCACCACGCCCGCAGATATGAGCGGCAGGGCTACCTGTCGCTATTTTATTGCCCTCTGTTTTTACACGGCGAGGAACCGAGGCGGAGCATAACGCTTGACCCGCATCTATAAAAACAGGATGAACCTGTTTTTACCAAAGAATGAGCACGGCGAATGATGGGACGAAAAACCTTCACTGAGGTGACATCACCTAAATCCTGCGCGTCTGCCAATTCCGCCATACCCACATATATTTTTATTCTACCACAGCTTTGCGAAAGCGGCAAGGATAAAATTCGTTGCAAAGCGCGGCGCGGCGCTTTATAATGGCGGAGGAGAGAAAGGGGGGGCGCATCATGCAGAACGTTTATCCGG
>ENA-OROZ01000989-OROZ01000989.1-human-gut-metagenome-genome-assembly--contig:-NODE-989-length-29020-cov-16.534162_pt1 | contig 29020 bp, 18 predicted proteins | sample MGYA00242138_ERZ509066 | MGnify/ENA primary metagenome ERZ509066 (study PRJEB26280, sample SAMEA2338691) | human gut metagenome | biome: human gut; feature: human-associated habitat; material: faeces... | reverse complement strand
AAATAAAAAGTGATGGATTGGGGTTTTGTTAAGGACTTTTAATAGAAGAGTTGTCCCGGTATGAGGTGGGAGTAGTTTTTACAGCTCATATCGGGACAAGATATCTTTTTGAAGAAAGATCAAAAAGTCAGGTTAACGGAAAAAAACATGTTTCTGTAACTAGGTTGACGGAAAATGTTAACACCTTGATACTAGATTCCGGTGCTTGCCGTAGATTCCAGATCAAACGGAGCTTTATTATACATCATAAACAAGTTTCGTCCCACTAATGCCACCTGTACATCTTGTATCCACTTCACCCTTCAGCTATTATGTGTATTGTTCGGAATGTTGTTCCTTTGGCATCATAATAGAGAATACAAAATACCCTGATATAAATTGATTTTAGTCGATTCATATCAGGGTAGCAGCTAGACTAAGGATCCTATTCTTTTTTCTCCTTAGGTAGTTTTAATGCATTTATAAATGGAAATCTTTTAAGATATATAACATCAACTGTATCACCTAAATGAAATAATGAATCATTAGGTTGAATACCCGAGTTACCCCTATACAGTTTATCTCTAATATAAAAAGTATAATAAAAGTCAGGTTCATTATAATAATACCTACCAGCCCATATTCCGGGTCCTCTTATCTCGGTTAAAGCAGCTTTAGACTTTTCACCAAATATTGGCAAAATCATATTACGAATAATTCCTACATATAGCCAAAAAGGAGAAGACACAATTACAAAAAAGATTATTAAAGCAATACGACCTTGCTTCTTTTCTCTTTCTTTTTTCAGAATCCGTTTGTTTTTAGGCGGCTTTCCTAGTTTTCTATGATTCTCTTTATTTCTCATTTTCTTTTTTTATTATCTTTAAACCGAATTTTGTCACATTTTCCGGGACTTTCTGCAACGTATTACTTACTGTTTTGCTGGCCTCAACCAATCCATTTTCAGATGTTGCGATTGCACGTGCTGCTTTTGTATTAGAAACTCCGGGCAATTTCTTAGCTAAATCTGTGGCTTTATTATTACTAAGAATTAATTTATTGGCCTTTTGCGAAATAGCTTTATCAATTCCTGGTGCGTAACCATACTATTTTCCGCCACGCCAATTTTATCGGCTGTCTTTCAGCCGATAAAATAAAAATGCCCGTAAGAAAATATTTTTGTTTTAACATTCCGGTTTATAGAAACATGGCAGAAGAGCCTTCTTGTCGCAGTCCTTACCATGAAGAATACATTCAAACAAGTGTTTCAGGTAATTCTGAGGGTCTATGCCGTTCAACTTACAGCTTTCTATCAGAGAGAAGGTGAATGCAGAGTTTTCTGCCGCATCCTCACTGCCAACGTTCATACAGTTCTTGAGCAGCAGCTTTACAGGTTTCATCCTTTGCTCACAGAGGTTGTTCGAGATTTCTGCTGAACCGTCCTTGAGGATATTTCTCAAGGATTTCCACTGGTTTATCGTATAGTTCACGGCCTTTCTCATCAGTTCGTTAGCCATAATCTTCGCATCCTGCATCATAATGACCACCTTATGATGGATACGTTCAAGAATCGGTCCTGTTAGCTTAAGCCTTCTTTCCTTAATCTGCTCACCGCTGAGTTTCATCATACGGAACAGGTCTTCATTTCTGAACATCTCACCGATAGGATCTATTATGTCCATCGCTGTTCTGTCTGAAGGCAGGGCATCAACCCACAACCTTCTACAATGCGTCCAGCATCCTATATGAAGCACCTTTGAGTCGTCTCCGTCAAACATCCTGTAAACCGTATATCCGTCAGTGGATATGGTTCCCATAAAATATTCCAGGAATGATTTTGCCGCATCGGACGACCTGCTGCCGTTATTATAGTGATAATAGACCATCTTAATATGCTTGGCAAAGAAAGCCCATAAGTACTTTCTCCTGTAAGCCTTACCTTCCTTTGTTTCCACTCCAACAAGCTCAGTAGTCTCATCAACCATAAGGTAATTAGCTCTCTGTACAAACTCCTTGAAGACATCTTCCATGAACTCCCTTAGTTTGGCGATTCCGTTATGGATATAGCTGTTCAGCGTGGTATTGCTTATGTGGATACCCTCTCTTGCAAGCAGTCTTATCTGTCTGTTCTCAGGCATGCTGAAGTCATATTTCAGACAAAGCAGACGGGCAAGCAGTTCAGGAGAGAAGATACCTCCAAGGTTTTTCAGCGGATGTTCCATGGTGCTTGTGAAAGTGCCGTCCGCAAGCTTTACCCTTGCCACCTTGTAAACATGCTCCACGTTATAAGCCCTTACATGTTCTATGACCCTGTATTCCCACACATCAGGCATACCGTTGCGGTTCATAAACCGTCCCCCTTCTGGAAGCGTGTAATACTCGTCCACTTCATGTACTACCACCTTGTCAACTTTCAATTTTGTTTTCCCGGCACGTGGTGCGGTTTCCTTTCTCCTTGAAGGTTTGCTGTTCTGGGCAGGTATGTTGCCGGAAGAGGTATTGCTGCCGGTTTCGTTATCATCGGTCTTATTATTATCATCCTTCCTGTCAGAACCGTCATACTCGGATTGTTCCAGAGCGGACTTGTCGAGATTACGGTTGTTCAACAGCCTTCTTTGCTCGGAAGTACGGCCGAAACGGTGTTTCCTGCTGTCCTCAAGCTGAAGTCTGAGATTGGAGATCTCGTTTGCCAGCATCCTGTTCACCTCATCCTTTGCTTCAAGCTGCTTTCTCATAAGTTCCATTTCTTTCCTGTAATGTTCAACCGTGGTTGACTGCTTTTCGATGGTATCTTTGAGATCATTGATGGTATCTATCAGATTTTTAGAGTTCTCCCTGTTGGATTCTTCAATAGACTCAAGCCTCGCAATCAATTCTTTATTCTGTTTGCGAAGACCTGCCTTTTCCTCATTCGCCAGACCCAGCTGGCAGCAAAGTAACTCGTATGCTCTTTCATCAATCATGATATAAAGGTACGAAAAATCAGGCACTTACGCAAACTTTTTACCGTTTATTTTTTATACTATCCTGTTGATAATCAGTATGTTAATATTAGCCTTTCGGACTAACGTACATCTTGTCAACTACAATGCTTTCCGTAAGATAAGCCATGTCCGACCACTGTATCCGGTAGCACCTGGAGACTTCATCAAATACAGGTTTCTTGAATTTGCCCATAACAGGACGTTTTTCGTAAAGCACATAAAAACCGCGTTCGTAATGAAGTATCTTCACAACCTTTCGGTTCCGGGACATGAACATATATACATTGGACGCATCGCTCGGGTCAAGGGACATTTCTTCCCTTATACTCTCACACAGACGGAAAATGCCTTTCCGCAAATCAACATTACCGTTAAACAGGTAATAGTTAAGGTTAGCACTCAGTCCAAGCATATCATCCTATCATTTTATTAAGCAACAGGCTCAAATCAAGAACGGTGGTGTTTCTCAGGAACAGTGTTGCGCCAGACGCCAGCTGTAACTTGATCCATTTTATTGGTGGTTCACCTTCAGGATGTTTCACGTCCAACTTCACAGTTGGACTATTGCATGGTTTCCCGGTTATCTGGACTTTGGCAACCTTGGGCTGCTCAACCTGGACTGTCTTGCCTAACTTCTCACTCCACAACTGGTGACGCTGCCAGTTCATGAACTTGTCGTAATTTACACCATAATCAGCACAGAACTCTCGAAGATCTTTGGTCTCGCTGCATAACTGGTAGAGGTCATATACCTCCTGATAGTTTACTTTTTCTTTTGCCATAATCATTCTTGTTAAAGGTTACGGCGCAAAGATATGGCGGCTAACAACTTATGTCAAGGCGGAAAATAGAATGGTTACCTTATACCTTATGTCTGTAGGCAATTATCTGATTAATAGTTGCTACTATCCTGTCTATTATCCGTGCTATTTTGTTTAAAGATATTGTTTGATTAACCACTGATTTAGCAATTCCACTAATTCGATATTATTCAAATCCTGCATCAGAAAGTGTGTATTACCATAGATGCCAATTTGAGGTAGTTCTACCAATGTAGCATTACCTCCATGCCGATTTATTGACTCTACAAATTTTCGAGCCATCTGAAAACGTACACACCAATTCTTATCTCCCAAATTTTGGAAAGGGGGGCCTGGTTTATAATCTCCGAAATAAAAAAATAATAGAGATCTTCGTAGGCCGTTTGAATTGTTTCATCGGACTGGAGGTGTGTCTAACACATCCAGTCAAATCGTCGATGCAATCAGGCATTTCACCTATAGGGAATACAAACCTATCTGGTTCATAGAATACAAGCCTCTTAAACCCTGAATTTTGTATGGCAGACTTATAACCAGTAAATTCAGAAACTCCTTCAATGGTAAGAACGTGTGATATACTATCTTTAAAAAAATGACATTCCTTGAAATACATTCTCAATGGTACTCTTTATATGACTAACTGTCAACTATATTAACGAGGCAGCGGATTTTACTTCAACTTGTGGGTGTATTATCTCAAGCCATAAAAAATAAGAAGATAAAACATTTTTTTCGGAGTTTGTCTATAGCGCGAGAGAGTAAATTTCTTGAACTTTGCACATTCATGCCAAGAAGTGCGGCCACCTCTTTGTGCGACAAGCCTCTCACGAAATGAAGATAAATAGCCATGCGCTGATTGCCAGAGAGGAGTTTAAAGGCATTAGCCAAATCCTTGCGGTTTTTGACTTGCTCATCGTCAAGACCTTCTATTTGTGAAATCACAACAATATCTTCTTCAAGAGTCATGAAAGGTAATTCTTCTAATGAACTATAAGGCTTTATAACTTTAAGACGGTCGAACATGATATTTTTAAGTGATATCAAGAGCCACGAACGTACATATTCAACATGGCGAAATGCTCCAGGATGACAAATAAGTTTTACAAATAAGTCTTGAATACAATCTTTTACAAACTCAATATCAGCATAATACTTCATACCGTAATTCAGCATAAGCAGGTAATGCCTGCGATAGAGCGTCTCTATCGCAGGCATATTTCCAGACAATGCCAAGTTGCTTAAATCGACATCGGAGAATTCATTTAAGTTGCGTTCAGTCATACTTGAAAAAATACAAAACTACGGATTATTATAGAGATAATCTGAAGAAAACATAAAAGCACCTGCCGTCCACCCCATGAATGGTGGCATTTCATACTCACTTTTCACATCTATTGTGCCCGTAATCCCGTTATATTTTTCCCAAATGTTACCGGTTCTTTCGTAGATTGAATCTATGCTCTTAACATATTTTTCTGCTATTCTTTTAGCATCCGCCTTATAACCATACCGATCAAGACCTTTAACGGCTAATACATTGAAGCTTGCCCATGCATTCGGTGCATCCCACTGATAGGTGTAATGACGATTTGACGGTTCACATGCTACCACCCCATAAGGCATTTCTAACCGATGAAGGTTTGCTACAATAGATTTGGCTTCATTCTTGTTCAGTATACCAGCCCACATAAGATTGAAAACCGATGCTGAATAAACAGTCCCCATCTGAGTATTGACAAAATCGTAATCATAATATAGACCATCAGATGAATTTCTCATTAACTTACACATGAGTTTCTTGCGTGTAGCGGCCGCTTTCACCCACTTTTTACCGCCATCCAACGCTAACTCCTTATAGAATTTCTCAAAATTCTTTTCATACATATACAGGTTGGCATTGAGGTCCACGGGGTTGAAATCCTCACACCTGAAGTCAAATCGTGGATTGAAATCCCATCCGGATTCTGCCTCGGAAAGAAAATGAGAACCCTGACGAATGCGCTCACTATCGGGAATCTCCCACTTCAGATGAGGGAAACGAGTTATCATATAACCATAAAAATCGCTCAATTCCTTGTCACTTGCCGAATTACCGTGCCTGTTCAGCCCGTTGGGAGAGATGCGTTTGGTCATCCAAAATTTATATTCTTTCTCAAGAATCGGCAGTGCTGTTGCAAGCCATCTCTTGTCATGTGTCACATTGTAAATGTCGGCCACCATCATACTCGCATAAGGAGGCTGCGAACGGTTGAACAGTCCCTTATCGGTGGCATTAGGCATATACCCAAGGCGATCAATCACATAGAGAATATTGTCTACATTGTTTCTAGCCTGCACGGTATCGCCTATGGCAAGAAGTCCGAGATTGGTAAAATAGGTGTCCCAATAAAACATATCTTGAAACATGCCTTGGACACACGGCACACTATAGGGATACGGAAGTCCGATCTTCCCAAGAGTATCTGCATGATTAATGCGGACTGAAAGAGGCATTTGTTCACGAATGAAATCTCGCACCCGTTGTCCACGCGTTTCACGGGCAGAGAGTAAGAACGTGCAGAAAGCAATCATGATGCCTATAAAACCGAATGTATACTTTTTCATATTTCTGTTTTTATGGTATAAGAACCTGATTTGTATTTTTTGACTTTATATCCGCCTTTCTTTTGTGGAATCCATACTTCGGCACTAGTATTGGCGGGAATGATGAAGTCCCAAACCAATTTTCCATCAGCTTTACGCCACGAACTCGCAATAGTACCGTAGATTGAATGGTACTGACAGTCGACATTGTTCAAATCTTTGGGAATATGTGGTTTCAATTTGATAGTACGATAACCACAACTTCCGTCAGCGTTTGTTATGCCTGCCAGATATGAATACTCCCAAATCAGCAAATCACCAAGAAGCATTACATGATTTCCTGAATTCATGGCTGGATTAGCTGTATTACCGTTCCATAATTCCCAGATTGTAGTGGCTCCATTTTTAGCCATATAACCCCAGCTCGGATAATCGGTGTTGGATGCGATTTTATAGGCGAGTTCCAAGCAGTCACTCTCTGTCAAACCTCTCATGATGTGTTGCACACCCATTACGCCCACACTTATATGACCACCAAAGTCGTTTTCTGTCTTGTCGACTATATGCTGAATCACCTTGCTTTCCATGCCATTGGGAACCATACCGAAACGCAAAGGTAGAAGATTAGAAGTCACCGTATTGTTTGCATAGTATCCATCTTCTGTATTGAAAAAACGGGCGTTGAACGCTTCCTTCACCTTTTCAGCATCCCTACGGAGTTCGAGTGCATCGCTATCATTGCCAGATAATTCAGCAAAATGGGCAAGCATTTCGGAGAGATAATAAAGATGAGACGTAGCCAGCAATGCTCCCGGAGTGATGCGCATAGAATCCTGTGTATGAATCAGGTCAGAACGTTCAGGAGGTACACACCAATCACCATATTCGTCACGTTCAATGATGTAATCATGCATATAATCCTTTTTCATGTGGTCGAGCCATCGTTTCATCGCAGGGTAATGCTTACATATAGGGTTCACATCGCCATATTGACGATAAAGCATGTCGGCTACCGTGAAGTATGCAGCCGGCCAAGTCATATTGTCCGAAAAAACATCCCAATAATTGGGAGCAATATCGGGAAAGCCCCCATTGATTTTTTGAGTGGAACGTATGTCATCGAGCCACTTGGCATAGAAAAGATGGTTGCCGAAAGGAAATGCCTCTCCATACGCACCCGTAGTACGGTCACCTAACCATGGAAGACGCTCATCGCGCTGCGGGCAGTCGGTAGGCATCCCGCGATAGTTACCACGGATACCCCAGACAGCATTTTTATAAATCTGGTTAATGACTTCATTGGAGCAAGAGAATGTACCAGTAGTTGCCATATCGTCATGAACAACCATACCCATAAATTCATTGGCAGACGGGACATGGTCAAGTCCTGTGATCTCGGCATATCTAAAACCACGATAGGTGAAGCGCGGCATCCAAGATTCTTCCCCAGTTCCCTTGAAGATATAAGTATCCTGCGGTTTGGCACTGCGCAAATTGTCAGTATACAGAGTTCCGTCAGCGTTAAGTGTCTCAGCAAACCGTATGTTCACCTCCTGCCCCGGTTTACCACCACGAAATTTGGAATGAAGCCATCCTACCATGTTCTGCCCCATGTCAAGAACAAATACTCCGGGGCGCGTTTCTTTAATCGACTTGGGTGTGATGGCATCCATAATCTTGATGGATGGATTCAGTTGATATTCCAGTTTTCCTCCAGGAGCTCCCGTCAAAGGAGCCTCATCCCATGTAGAATCATTGAATCCGTATTCGGACCAACCACTCATTTCAAGTCGTGCATCATAAATTTCTCCGTCAAATTCGCTGTTGGCACGGATTGGTCCACAGGTAGTCATTTTCCAGGTATTGTCGCTACATACACGTTGCCGGCTGCCATCAACATAAACTATCTCCAAGCGGGTAAACAACCGTGGAAAACCGAACCAGCGCATTGTGTGCATCCTTTCAGGGGTGTGACGTCCGTTTCCCAATGTCACACCAATGGTATTGTTTCCTTGCCGTAAAAATTCCCCAATATCATGCACATCATATCTCACTGACTGGAAATATTCTGTAGGAGCTTGAAGCAAAACACCGTTACCCAGTTTATGACCATTAATATAAGCCTCATAAAGTCCGAGACCGACAATATACAAACTTGCATATTTGACCTCCGATGGCGAAACAACAAATGACTTTCTGAAATATCGGGCGGGCACAGCTTCCATAGCGATATCTCCTAGCATTTCTCCTCCTATCCATTCAGCTCCCCATGAGTTTTCGCCTCCAGCAAAACCTGTTTGAAACAATGCTACCTCACTCCAGTCGCACACTCCTTTGTTGGTGTTTACTCTTACCTTCCACCAATATCTTGTGGCCGGTGAAAGCACCTTCCCCGAATATGTGACATACGTAGACTGGTCGGTTTTTACCACTCCACTATCCCACATATCTCCGATACCTTTCCCAAGGAGAGCGGGTGATGAGGCCACCAATATCTGATAAGATGTCTGACTGACATTGTTGCGGTCGCTATTGATTTTCCAGCTTAGACGGGGAGCCAGGCTTTCTATACCCAATGGATTTACAGCCATTTCGGTAGTAAGAGCATTAATAGAAATCGCAGCACAAACCGATCTGGAAATCAACGTTGAAATTACTATTATAACAAATCTTGAAATCATAAGAATACTTTATTAGCTGAATTCAACTTGCAAATGCAACTGAATTCTGGTTAATAATTTGTTTAAATTTTTCATTTGGTGTGAGGTATCCAAGTCTTTTACGAGGTCGATTATTGAGGATATTTTCTATCCTTTTAATCTGCTTATTGGTTATCTCACTAAAGTCCGTACCCTTTGGAATGTATTGCCTAATTAGTCCGTTAGTATTCTCATTAGCACCTCTCTCCCAAGAATGATATGGCTTACAAAAGTAGAAATCTAGTTCTAACTTTTGTGCTATTTCCTCGTGTTTTGCAAATTCTTTTCCATTATCAGCCGTAATAGTATAAATTAAGTTCTTTACTTTTCGTAGAGCCCAAGCGGTTACTTTAGCTACTGGAATGGCTTCTTTCCCTTGTAGTTTTCGTATCCAAACCCTACCTGTTAGTCTATCATTAATGGTAAGAATTGCACCCTTGTGATTCTTACCTATTATTGTATCTATCTCTAAATCTCCAAATCTCTCTTTGTTATCAACCACATTTGGACGCTCATCAATATCTACTCTGTTAGGGATAAATCCACGTCCTGCGTTCTTTGAGCCACGTTTAGCATACTTACGTCCCTGCCGCCTTAGATACTTGTGTAACGTGCCACCTTTTCGCTTCTCCTCCCATATCCAGCGATAAATAGTTTCGTGAGAGACCATTGGCTTATCCTCATTCTTGCTCCTACCTGCAATCTGTTCAGGGCTAAAACCTCTTTTTAAGAGCTTCTTAACCCTACGCTGCATCTGTAAGGTAAATAGCTCTTTACGTCTCTTATCTGCCTTGCGTTTATCTGCTTTGCGCTGTGCTAAATCCATAATATACTTACCACTACGCATATCACAATTACGCCTTAACTCTCGGCTTACAGTACTTTTATCTACTTCGATAGTCTTTGCTATCTCTATTTGTGTATAACCTATTTGCAACATCGCAAAAATGGTATATCTTTGTTCTACGGTTAAATGTTTCATATCTGCAACTAAATCTTTGGACGGACACAGGCGAAGATAGTAATATTTATCCATTCAGCAGAGCGAAGGAGAGTAACTCTCTCTTTCCTCTCTGAAAAAATATTGTATCTATTCCTATGCAACAATCATAAATTAAAAGTTGCATTTACAAGTTGAACTCAAGTTTAATCGGGGTTATTGAAATTGCAAAACCACCACCGGGTGCTATCCACTGTTTCAGTCGGCTCTTTGAATCAACTTTTACTGTACGGATACGGTAAGCTTTCCGATTGATGCGGAAATCTGCTTCGGGAGCATCCTCATAAATACGGGCTATGTATTTCTTACTGGCAGGAAGAAATGAAAAATCAACTATGGCTGTACGGGCATTCTCATCAGTTATGCCTCCTACAAACCAGTCATTTCCATTTTTCCTACGTCGAGCAACTGTGATATAGTCACCCGGAGCAGCCTCCAGCCATCTCGTGTCTGACCAGTCAACGGGCACATCACAGATAAACTGAAACGCATCGGCAAACTTCTCATAATTATCCGGCAAGTCACAAGCCATCTGCAAAGGAGAAGCCATGGTTACATACAAGGCAAGCTGACGAGCCAATGTCGTGTTGGCGTGACCGTCCTTGCCCTCTCCATAGACACTCAGATCAGTCTCGAACAAGCCTGGAGTGTAATCCATCGGACCACCCTTCAATCGAGTAAAAGGTAATATACAGGTATGCTCGGGAGGATTACCACCAAAAGCTTCAAACTCACCACCTCGAGCCGATTCTTGGGCAATCCAGTTTGGCCACGTACGACACAGTCCTGTCGGACGCGTTGCTTCGTGACTGTTGACCATAAGTTTATAATCAGCAGCCGTTTTGACAACGTGTAGATAATGATCTGTCATCCATTGGCTCGAATGATATTCCGAACGAGGAACCACAAAGCCCACATAACCAGTTTTAACAGCTGTATAACCATATTTATTCATGAACCGGAATGAGCGATCAAGCTGTCGTTCATAGTCCGACACTCCGGCACCTGTCTCATGGTGCATAATCAGTTGCACACCCTTTGAAGCTGCATAACGGGATATGCTGTCAACATCAAAATCGGGAAATGCTTCATCAAAAAGAAACAGCCTGTTCTTCCTATAATACGTCCAATCATCCCATCCTTTGTTCCAACCTTCAATAAGCACTCCATCAATGCCATTGGCTGCTGCAAAATCAATATAACGCATTGCATTAGCAGTATTAGCCGGATGATGTCCGTTACATTCAAGTCTTGAGAAATCGGATCGGTCAAGCTTTACTTTCGACTTTGTTGAATATGCCCAAGTACGATGCCAGCCAAGGAAATATTCCCACCAGATGCCGATATATTTCATTGGTTTTATCCACGATGTGTCTTCTATAGCACACGGTTCATTTAGGTTCAATATGAGTTGCGAAGCGAGTATTCCACGGGCGTCATCACTAATCATGATGGTTCGCCATGGGGTTTCAAACGGAGCTTGAATATAGGCTGCCACACCGTGCTTGTCAGGAGTCAGGTGTGACACAAAGCTCAATAAAGTAGTGTCGACTTCCAAAGCCATTGCTGGATAATCTTTCAATGCAGCCTCATGGATATTGATGTATAATGACCGTTCCGGATGTTTGGCAAGAACCGGAGTCTGTACAGAAAGAACCGGTATAGGAGTACTTTCGTTGTGGGCGGATACAACCATGTTATTTCCTAATCCACTCATAGACGATATTGTGTACAATCGCTCATCAGTATCGTAGTCACCGGGAATGCAGGTTAGTATGAAATCGTCAGCCAACTTGAATTCCGTCTGTTCATTTCTCACAATCATATAGTTAACAGCATCCTGCTCGGGGATTACATATCGGAAAGCCACACCATCGTCGTAAGCACGGAATAGCACTGTTACGACAGCTCCTTCAGAGGTATTGTATACAATAGGAATCTCATTGTAATGGTTGCGGATAGTTTCATATTCACCCCATACAGGCGACCATGTGGAATTGTGCTCTGTCATCTCTCCCATTACCATGTTTACAACCTTGGAGAAATTCATCTCCTCGGTTACAATACCCAAATGGCTTTGTGCAATTACCGACACACCTTTGTAACTGACACTATAACATGGACGCCCATCGGAATCTATACTAGCATTGACTGCTATATGCCCATTGGGTGAAACCAATGCCATTACCGGGATTATACCCATACACAGGGCCATACTACATAATATTATTCGATGAAAGATAGTTAACATGCTATTGTTTGTTGATTTTGGTTTCAAGTAATTTTATAAAGTATGCTCCAACCACCGAACGATTTCTGAAAGGCTGCGAGTGGGGTGCGTCAGTCCATATCCAGTCGGCCATAGGCACACGGTCTTCGGTTTCATTCATGAAACGCCATATAGGCTGTACAAAAGTTTTAAAATCAGCCAAATTATCAGCCATTGTAGCCGTCCACAACACCCAATCGGTTTTGGTATATGACGCCCTACTATCCAAGGGAAGTCCATAGCGATTTTGCTTGGTGAGATAATAAGCAATCTCCTTATGCACAATTTCAGATGGGAATATGTTCCAACCGAAAATCTTATCCCATACAAGATTATACTTTTGACTCCATGTATCAGGTTTATCGAAAGTCAGACGATAATGATCACCGTCATTGGCCATTGCCTCCCATTTAGTGGCCATCCGCCTCGCCTTATCCATGTATACTTTTTCAGTAGTTTCATCATCGATCATTCCTGCCAAGTACCCGTAAGAGGCAATTCCGAGAATGGCTTTAATGGAAAGATTGGAATTATGTGCAAAATGTCCGGCAAAATCGTCAGTACACAACTGATTCTCAGGATCGAGACCATATTCTTCAAGGTACTTCACCCATGTAGTAAGGAGTGACCAATGCTTGCGCGCATACTCTGCATTACCCTCCGACTTGGCTATAGCAGCAGCCATAATCAGCATATTTCCACTCTCTTCGACAGGCATATCTCCTCCGTAATTTTGACCGTTAGCTCGTGGATAACGTCCTATGTCGTGAGCCGCAAACGGTTTATCCCAACTGTCCGATACACAATAATCAAAAATCGGGTTTATAAGCCCTTTTGCAAGGTCGAGATTATAGAGCAGAAAAATAGGTAAGGATGGATAAGAGAGATCAACGGTGCCTATTGAGCCGTTACTGTAATTTTCTTTCGACAGATATAACAAATCTCCTTTCGATGATTCTACCAGTTTATGCGCGGCAAAAGTCTGTCTCCAAGCCAAAGCGCAAAGATCTGCATACGCTTCTCCTCCCGAAGAAGTAGCATCATCCATGAGCTGTTGGTCAAATTTCTCGCATTGGCTGATTATCTGCGCATACTCTTTAGCAGCCTTCTCAAATTGAGAGCGTATTGACTCCTGTCTTGTGCGGTTCCAATACGGTCGCAGATTCTCGCCAAGATATTGGATGGAGTAAACATCATCGTATCCGAGCATTACATAACCGGTCGTTTTCTTCACACTGCCCAATGAACGGACGAGAGAAAGTCGCTTCTCATCAATGCTGAACAAGGTGTTATGACGATCGGCACAAAGATATACATATCCCCAGTCAATACGTCGGTCATCCCCCCATTTCTCCAATACTTTTTGAGTGGTAGTACCACTCTTCAAGGTTGTCAGGTCGCCGAAAGTTTCAATTTCCTCCACAGTAGGACTTCCTTGATGGTCCACTGCAAGCAGAGGGGATACCTCGAACTTAATTTTGACTTCATGCACTTTACCGTCGTTGGATTTGACATCATATGAAATGTAATTTACAGGTCGCGATGCAAGTTCAAGATTATCGGGAAGGAAGGGAGCCGTGAATGTCAACTTTAGCGAAACAGCGTCGCAGTCAAAATCATATATCGTCTGCGTAGGGAGTAATTTTACAGACGTTTGATGCGCCGTACGGATATCTTTAGGTATCCTCTTTTCCTGTGCCATAAGACCGAAGTCAATAACCCCGTATCCACCAGTATTACGGCAGTGTACTGCTATCAGATTTTTTCCGGAATGAAGATTTGCTACCACATCCACAGGAAGTTTTTCTATCAGATGTTCACCATCGTTGGCACCTGTATCTATCACTCTGATTCCGTTGATATAAAATTCTGTACCATCATCGTGGGTATATTCCACAAATACATCCTTCTGTTTTATATCTTCCGGCAATTCAACAGTTCTGCGTATCCAAATGTCAGTAGTCGTCCAAGAAGTGTTACCTCCCGTTTTGCAAAACTCATTACGAATCATTACAGGCTTCCCTCCGGTGTTTTCAGTTGAGAAAGCACCAACTCCTTCACTCCACGACGAATCATCATAATCAGGCAAGAACCAATTAATATCGGGAGCTGATAGAGTATATTTCGCACGCCATTCGTCCCATTCCGATGTAGGGGCAAGCATCTCCATGTTAATGAAGTCCGTTCCCATAAATCTGTAACCAACGCCATCTACCGTGAGCACACCTTTTAACGGATGTTCAGCTCCGGTCCAATGGCGGGTTACATCGGCATACAACGTATCAGACATTGACCATATATTGGTGTAAGGGTCAATGGTAATAAGCGGATAGGCCGGTGCCCGTAATGTGCTACCGGCATATAGACCGATAGCAATGAATAAAAATATTGCAGATATTAGTGTTTTTATGTTCATTGTTATTTAGGTTGTATTGAGAGCATTGTATTAGCATCGAGCGATAGAGTCAGCGTATTATTCTCTACTGACAATATTTGGGTGTTTTCAAGACCATCGGGAGTTATTGTCGCAACCGAGACTTCTGCCACATCGTTCCAATCGGCAGGAAGTTTCCATTGTTTCTTGCCATATCCATTCTTTGAGTAGGCCATTATTTCCTTGTAATCAAGCCATGGTAACGGGAAGAAGATGTTGTCATGGTCTCTTAGCAGAATACCATTATGTTTTACAGTCAGATTCTTGTAATCGGCCACAAGTCCATCATTGTAAACTGCCGTTTTGCTCACATCATTGTATTCGACTACGGTATGACGGTTGAAATACATATAAGGAATAGTGTGTGTGGCAATTCCAAGTTTTGCGGAATTCCATGCAGTCTTCCAATTGCGGTCGGGGTGAACATCTATCCAATTGAAATCATCTTCAGCCGAATAATTATCACCAAAGAGGAATGCCTCTTCGCCCCAAACATTGTTACCAAACAATCCCTCACGACCACCGGCTACAAGTGTAGGCGGTAACATAGCACGTTCTTTGGATGTCAAATCCATCCACCAAGAACCGGCTTGCAGACCGAACATTGGATCCACACGTTCACCATTGTTGTGATAGAATTCTGCCGTCACATCAATTTCTTTGTCGCGAAGGTATCGGATCACCTTACGCATGGTGTTCTCCATCTGAGCAACGGTCGTGCCGTGATATGGACTCTCACGTCCGAAAAAGGCATCGAAATGCACTGTTTTGGAGTCGGCTAGATTGACAAGCTCGGTAAGTTCATCCAGGCGTTTCTGTAAGGCTCCCTTTTGCCACTCATTGCAGAGATTCACATCATACATGGGCAACCCGTTATAGACGGCACGCTGCATGAACAAGCCGGCTGCATCAAGACACAGAAAGTCGTTTTTAACATATTCATGCCACAGAGGAGAATCGGTATAGGCATCCATCAATAACACATGAACCGATACTGTGGTATTGTACTTCTTCGCTTCTTCACGCAACCAATTGTAGCTGTCGCGGGCTGTTGCATCTTCCGGTCGCTTCAAGGCTTCGTTGAATTGATGAAAAGCCGGATATTTGCAATCATGGCCTTCATACTGCCAACCTACAAGATAGACAATCTTAGGTACTCCACGACTCAGGTTATCCAATCCTTTAATGACACTAAGCACATCGGAAAATGTAAGTCCGACATTCGAACCACCTTGCCCGTCGGGACGCGCCATGAATAGTTTCATCATCATAGTCTTGTCGTAACAGTGCATATAGGGACGTTCTGGAGCCATGGTGATAGTGTAGTCATAGACTTCACCCGAAATATTATCCTCCCAATCGGGAAGCTGCGATACTCCTTTTGCTGTTGGTATTTCTTTATTTTCATTGCATGCGGCAAATGCAGTCAGTGTTGCCCAAAATGCAATAGACAAAATGAAGTAAAAAATAAATTTTGTTCTTTGAATCATATCAATATAATTTAAATTTTGATTGAAATAGATTTGCCATTGTCTGATTTACGCTTTACTACCGTTTTTCCGTCTTTTGAGAGAGTCACGACAATACTCTTTCCTGCCCGAGTGATGTCAATGTCGAATGAACCGGCAGCGAATGCTTTCACATTCCGTAGCGCCATGTAATTCCATTCATCGGGCAGCTGCGGAGTCAGTTCGAAAGAGCGCAAACCAATGGGACGTATTCCAAAAAGTCCTTCCGTTATAATCCGGCAATAAAGCGCGCTTTCTGTGGACAAGTGACGCTGATTTCCCTCTGGCCATGCTTCAATAGGATAAGGTACATGCTCTCCCAAAAGACGTGTGCCGGAATAATGCGTAAGGAAACTAAGGGCCTTGGAGCGTTCTCCGGCCGCAAATATCCCGCGAAGTGCATACAGCGTAGAACGGTCCCAGAAGGTTTCAGAGCCACTTTGCGACAACAATCCATCATCGGTGAGCAATTTGGGTGAAAGTAATGCAGCGATTGTTTCATCAGCCCGATCGAATATACCAGTGACGAGAGGCATACAAATCCACGAACGCAACAAGTCATTGCCGTCATAGTAGCGATAAGTGTCGAATCCCTCGACGTTCGCACCAAAATAGCACTCAATGGCCTTACGCAAAGCAGAGGCTTCTTTACGATATTTCACGGCAAGATCCATTTTTCCAAGCTCTTCAGCCAGATAGACACCCGACAGAAGAGCGTCATAGTGTAATGTAGAAGAGCAAAGATTGGCATCTCCCGAGGGAAAGCGATTTTCAAGTTCATCACTATCGGAAGCCACCACTCCGTCGGTGGTAATCTTCCGTCGGGAATATTCCAAGCACCACTCTATCAATGGGAACAATTCTTCGATTACATGGCGGTCGCCTGAAGTGAGGGAATAGCGGGCGGCACCGTAGGCAATCATAGCACAATCACCTCTATCTCCAGCTACTCCATAGGAATCGTCTCCCTCTGCAATGATTGAACTTGGAATAGCTTTATATTCATCGTTCATATAACGGGCGAAGTGACGGAAAGAATTAACTGCCGACTCATTACCTTTATCATAACCCAAAAACGGGAAAAAAGGATTGATATATTCGGCTTGGTCATTTGCCCATATCGCAGCATAATATGCCTCTCCTCCAGGCGAATGCATCAGTCCACCCTTGGTTCGGAAAATGCTTTCAGCGGCCCTGATTTTAGCGAATGCAAATTGGGTATTGATGAGCTTGTCGGGGCTGTCAAACTGCAGCGAGTTCCACATTTCATGTACAAATGCCTCACGGGATGACAATTCCGATGCGATATCAGGACATACTTCCTCTTCCGATGATTTATACCCCTGTATTGATGCTCCGAACGTCACGCTTTCACCTGGCATGATTACAGTTGTGATGTCTTTGACATTTGAAGTAGCTGCAACGAGCATATAAACTCCTTCGGTTCCCTGATTCTCCGGAGTGGTGTATACCATTCGCTGAAACGGAATCACGATTTCAAGTTCTTTCTTGCCGATGTTGGTGATGGTGTATTTTTCGCATAACATGGGCAAAGTAGTGGAAGGAAAGATTACTCTGGTAATTTCTACGGCAGGGCGCAGACGTAGATTTTCTCTCATAGCCCGGTTGTGTCCGACGGTAAAACGACTCTTTACAGTCAGTTTGCCATCAAGACGTATACTTTCCACCTTCTCATTATTAAGAGTCAGTCGATCGACCATCACAGGTGCGAGGAAATCATGTGCGAATCGTCGCGTCAAACTTGCATGAGTATCGTTGGGAATCGTGCGAAGCATGGGCCAGACCACTGATCGTTCCAGTGAGAAACTGCCATTCGAGTTAACCCCGTAACGCAACACAGCCGAAACCTTCTCCCCACTCATCTCAATATGGTCATAATGTGGTATACGTCCGTCGACAAGCCAATTGATGGAACCATCCTCGGCTATCTGCCATCTGTTCTGCCCGACATTCCCTGCTGTAACACTCGTTGTCACGGCTGAGAATGTCATTGCGACACCAATAGATAAGATTTTTAATAGTATTCTCATTTGTTTATTTGATATTAATATTCTATTAATCTACAGGCTCTCCATCAATAGAAATGACGGTTTTCAAATGCACCTCGTTGATTTTAGTACGGTCACCGGGAGTTGTTCCATATACAGCTGGGTGTGCGACAATCTTCAGATAACGAGATCGGATATTTCTCGACAGAATATCTTGCGACAACGACACCCAAAACTGACCCGTACTCTCCGCGTTGGGTTGGTGATCGGTAATCGCGCCTATTTTAATCCAATCGATTTTATCATCGAATTCATGCAGACGACTGTGCAATGTAAGGTAGTCCTGACTAAGAGTATTGGCGTCACCATAATTGCCTTGAGCATTGAGTAACTTCCATTCGGCATCAGTGAGAATCGGATTTATTTCCGACTCCTCCGAGACATAAAAATCAACACCTGCGGGCATTACGTCCCAGTATCCCCCGTTGAAGCCCAACTGCACTCCGCACTCTCCAAGCATTACTCTGCTACCAAGGTCGAGTACCACATAAGGCTTGCCTAAATTCTGGCTATTGGGGAAACCGTCGTTAACGAATCCCATCCAGCCGTCACTATCGTCATTGCCGTCAAACATCTTGGCATACGGGCCGAATGGCATGGCAATAGTGCCGTAAACCACTCTCCAGTTGTCCTTATTAGTGAGGGCTCTCATCTCATAATTGTGAAAGGTACAAATCAGAAGAATCTCCGAACGGTCGACCACTGTTGTAGCACTCTCAGACGTCATAATAAGCGGCAACACCAGCACCGAATTATCAACAACATTCTTGATTTTCTCTACATCAAATATCACTGGATGGGTATAGTACCGCTCTTTAGCTCCTATTACAGCTGTAGTTTGCATCTGATACATATCCGAAGTAAGCGCACGATAGTTTACTCCCTCAGGAATGCTATAATGTTCGTTAAGATACTGTTCGGACATCACTTCAAAACTCACTTTGGTTTCAATCTCTCCTCGTTTCTCGACAATAAATCCCTCGTTCAACAAGGATTCTTTATCAGGAATCTTCACCCTCTTTGTGCTACTTTCCAATGAAACCACTACAGGAGAAACCGAGCATTGTAAAATCAGCATCTTTCTGTCAGGATTTATCTGGTATCCGTCACTTTGAATCGTTAGGGGAAGCACAAGTTTTTTTCCGTTGTTTTCAGACTTTTGCATGGCGGCATATACCTTTTGGGTATCGAAGGTGATAAATGCCGATTTACCGCTTTGTGCGGGTCCGATTTTCAGGTGATAGTCAGCAATGGTGTACATGGAAGCTGCCAGTACCTTATAGTTAGTGCCCTGCTTGTCATTGAAGTTCTCATCCACCCATTCTTGTGTAGGTGTCTCAATCATCACATCGGTGACCGCATCGGTGTCAATGCCACCCTTAAGTACGGACACTTCACAAGTGTAAAATCCATCGGCAACCGACATCGCCACATCTTTCACACCCGACTCCTTCAGGGAAAGGATGGTGTGATATTGTTCGGGAACAATGCTTTCATAATTCCCGTCAAGGTCATTGCATGAGCTCATAGAGCCGACAATCAGGGTGCTTGCGAGTATCCCCGCTATAATATACTTATTCATATTTCAATTTATTTATAGATACAGATTAGTAGTTCGGAGCCTGTACTAGTTGAGGATTATTGTAAATCTCGCTTGTTGGTATAGGAAGCAGGTACATACGGTCATCCCATTGGAAAGGCTGGTCAACCTTCACCCTCTGATTAAACTCTTCGAATGTAGGGTCCTTTTGGGCGATGGCATTGAGCCCTTCACGTACTCCGCTACGGAACACCTCCGGAGCTATCATCCAACGGCGTGCATCATAATAACGGTGTCCTTCGGCAAACAATTCGACATAGCGTTCATTGCGTACCCAATCACGCAACGACATGTCGGAGAAATCATTAGAAGTCAATTCCTTAATACCTGCATGCCGGCGTACCTCGTTCAACGCCGAGAGAGCCTCATCAGTGTGTTCGAGTTCAGCCTCACACTCAGCCAGATTGAGATAAAGCTCAGACAGTCGGATAAGCGGAGCGGGCACCATACGGGCATTAAGTGAATTGTCCGAATTCCACGACACATTGGGCTGGCACCATTTTTTCAAATAATATCCAGTTACATTGTTGTCGCGGTTGAACAGTTCCGGATTGTACCCCTGTGCCGTGGAACTTTTAGTATTCACAATCAACGGTCGTCCGTTGCAGATGAGAGAAGAATACTCATCACCGTCGAACGATAACCAAGCGTAGAAGCGCGGCTCGCGTTTGTCATTCAACTTGATAATATCCTCCCGTCCATTATAACCAGCCGATTTAAACCATTCGGAATTGGGGTGTTCAGAATCATTCTTTGGCAGAATGCCATTCCGGGTATAAAAATGCTCTGCAGCGTAGAGCAAAGGAGCCATGGCGCAGATGCCACCACCATTACCACCACCGTTAAGCGACAGAATGTTGTGGGGATAAGCATCAGCCTGCCAAAAGAGGTAAGAAGTGGGATTGGAGAGTGCTCCCCAAACGATTTCGCGGTTGCCTTCAGTCTCCACGGCGTTCATGGCATATCTCATTTTCATCACTTTCTTTTTAAATTCATCATCAGTACCGGGGATATCGGGCAATGGCACGTTCTCCGACATACGTTGCATCTCGGAAGCTTCGAGGGTATAGAATGAACGGTTGCCGGGTCCTAATGCCACCGTAATTGCCTCTTCGCAGGCTGTGCGTGCACGCTCCCATTTCTCACGACTGTAGGAGATGCTCACGAGTTCAGTTCCGTATCCGGGTGTCTCATAATTGATGTTCCGCCAGTTAGGATTTGAAAAAGAACCGTTCCACAGCGGTGAAGCAGCGTAAAGTAACACTCTACCCTTCAATGCCTTGCATGCTGTGGAGGTGGCTCGCCCCAGTTCCGTTGGTTCCAAAGTAGCAGGAAGCACGGCGGCTGCCTCATCAAGCCACTCCACAATTCGATCCACACAATAATCGAAGTGTGACCGGCCGGGAATTTCGTCTTTAGTCGTAGAAGTGCTGTAATAATGGTCGATGATAGGTATGGGACCATAACTCTCGAGCAGGCGGAAATGATAGTATGCATTGAGGAATTTCACTTCGGCATTCCAGCGTGCGCGGTCATTGGCAGTGACCTCTTTGGGAGAGGTCTCCGACAATATTTTTTCAAACAGATGTACCTGTCCGAGGGCATCGTAAATAACCACCCATGGAAGTTGGAAGTTTCCATTGTTAGAAACTGTAGTTGAGGAAAGCTGGTTCCATGAGGTAACCTGACCAAGTCGTCCCCAAAGCAACGGATTGACAAACTCGTCGGTAGAGCTTTCGTGGGCACCCAGTGAATTGACCCCATGATTCTGACCTACGAGTGAATAAGCACTGTATAGAAAGCCAAGTGCGTCTTGCTTGTCTTTCATTGTATCTTTCATATCTGCTGTTTCGGGAGGCACTACATTTAAATAGTCACAGGCTGTGAGAAGTCCTGCCGACAAAGCAATCGCCAACGAATGATTTATAAATTTGCGTAGATGAATTTTCATACTTCTATATATTAGGAATAAGGGTTAAAATGTAAACTGTGCTCCGATGTTGAACGTACGGTGCAGCGGATAAGCGGAATACGAGAGCTCCGGATCCCAATACTTGAAAGGACTCCATACTGCCAGATTGTCGCCGCTGAAATATACGCGGACAAACGGAAAAGTATAACCGAGTTCAAGCGTCTTGAAACGGAGAAATGATCCGTTACGCATCCAGTAACTGCTTGCTACCATGTTGTTGGCCACTTGTGCATTGGAAACACCCAGACGAGGATATTTAGCGTTGAAATCGGGAGTCGACTCGTGCCAATAATCATCTGAGATGAAAGTCATGACGTTGCGATCCTGATTGCCGTCATCGGAACAGAAAGGTGCTATATTGTTAATCATGAGTGTACGGTTTGCCGAACCGTTGAAGAATATACCGAAGTCCCATTTCTTCCATACCAAGTTGGCACCAAATCCGTACTGTATACATGGCTGCATACCAAATTTAGACAGCATCACCTTGTCATTCTCAGTAATCCTTCCGTCAGCATTGACATCACGATATTTGATATCACCGGGCATTACGGTAGAGCCCAAAGAGGACTGCGACGGTGAATTAGCGATGTCATTTTCATCTTTAAAAAGCCCATCTGCAATGTATCCATAGGTCGCTGCGAGCGGTTTTCCTGTGAGAGTTTGCCAAACGTGAGGATAATCAGGCTCGTCATTGTAGACATATTTGTTTTTTGTGTAGGTGAAGTTTCCACGTACATCGACCGACAAATCTTTGGTCAGATTTTTTCGGTAGTTGACACTCAACTCGACACCTTGATTGAGCACTTTACCTACATTGCCCCAAGGCACAGCGTTGGAATAGCCCAATATCGAAGGCCACGAGCTACGCTTTTGAAGAATACGGTCTCGTTTGTCCCTGAAATAATCGAAGGTGACATTCAGGCAATTAAATAAAGAAATATCCGTACCGATATCAAGCTTTTTTGAACGTTCCCAGCCGGCATTTTCCACGGCATATTTCAGAAAGGCAGGTCCTTTCTTACTTACTTCACTGGTGCTTCCGTTATACGGTCCCGTCCAATATTGACCGCCTTCACCAAGAAACACTTCGTTCTTATAAAGGAAGTGAGCTGCTCCGGCCAACAGTCCGGTTTCATCGGAACCTACAAGACCATACGAACCGCGAATCTTGAAATGGTCAATATAGAGACTGAGAGGTTCCCACCACGACTCATTACTGATCACCCAACCCAACGAGATGGCAGGGAATAGTTCGAATCGATGTCCCTCGGCAAGACGTTCGGTACCGTTGTAACCGAAATTCACCTCCGCCAGGTAACGACGAGCATAGTCGTAGGTGAATCTACCGGAAAAACCTTGGTTGCGGTTAGGGAGCACCTCGCTTCTGAATTCGCGCATCATGTACATCAACATACCGGAAACGTTATGAACATCGTTGAACTGGCGGCTATAGTTGATACGGGCATCAAAATAGAATGTTCGGTCTGTATATCTGCTGATGTCGCCTTGTGCAATATAGTCAGTACCTTTCTTCAAATTTTCCAGCTTGAAATAGTCAGGATCGGACGCATCCCACGTATCAGCCATCACTCGATAATAATACGGTTCCAAAGTGTCTACATAATCGGAGTAAGCATAACTCTTCATATTTACAAGAGTTGTCACACTCAGTCCCTCGGTAATGAAATCGAGCTTTTGAGTAGCCCGCAATGAAGCGTTGATGGTAGAGTAATTGCTTACTTTATAGGTACTCATCATGTGGGCATAGGGATTAACATTCAATCTCGAACCTGTCTGGACTGAATTACCGAAACGTATATGCCCATCTTCTTCAGACGACGGATAGAAAGCCGGGAAACTTACAGGATTGGCATTGTAAACGTCGCTGAATATATCTGACATACCGATGCCGGGACCATTGCGGTTACCGAACTGAGCGTTCAGATGCAAGTCAATCGTTGTTGTTGAGGTAGGTTTGTAGCGGATGTTGTTTTGGAAAATATAATTCCAATCATCAATGTTGGCGTCAAAGGAGTAGACCTTGGGCACTTTCAGAATACCAGAGTCGTGATTGACCTGCAATCCCATATAATAAGTCACCTTCGACCCACCACCTGTGAGGTTGACATTAGCACGTTGGTTGGAGGTCATATCCTTAAACATTAAGTCATACCAGTCTACATTAGGATAGACATAAGGATTCACTCCGCTACGGGTCAAGTCTATGATTTCCGCACTGTATTTGGGATTGGCCGAAGGGGTACGGGCAAGCAGGGCCTCATTATACATTTCCATCCATCTGGGACCGTCGACGTATTCCACGCGGTTCACTGGTTTCAAAAAAGAGCCCTCCAATGATACATTGATTTTGGCACGGGTATTTTCCATCCCTTTCTTGGTAGTAATAAGCATCACACCATTAGCTCCACGCGCACCGTAGATGGCTGTGGCTGATGCATCTTTCAGAATGGAGAAGTTTTCAATTGACTCAGCGGGAATACGGTTTAAGTCGGCCGACGAAATCTCAATATCGTCAAGAAGGATAAGAGGTGTGGCACGACCTCCGAATGTACCGACACCACGGATGTAGAACTCACTCACCGATCCGGGCTCACCAGAGGTAGTCGACGAAATAACACCGGCAAGCTTACCGGCGAAATTGCTGGTCAGTGATGACGACGGAGCTTTGATGACATCTCCTTTGATGGACGAAATCGATCCTGTCACGGATACTTTGGCCTGGGTACCTGCTCCAACCACCACCACTTCGCTTAACGTGGTGTTGTCCGGCTGCATGGCTACATTCAAGACACCAAGATCACCCACGACCAAGGTTTGCGACTGATAGCCGATGTATGAAAAGACGACTTCGTCGTCAGAACCTACACTAAGTGTAAATTTACCGTCTAAGTCGGTAACTGTTCCAACAACTTTGTCTCCTTTGATTACCACCGATGCTCCGATAAGGGGGTCCGAGTTGGTTGCGTCAGTAACCACACCTATGAGGGTGTGTACGCTACTTTTCTTTTTTTGCCCGGTCGATACCTCTCCTTGTTTCAGCGAAATCTGGCGTTTTCTGATGGTCCAGGTCACTCCTGAATCTTTAAACACACGTTTAAGAACATCATTCAACGGAGTGTTAGACACATTGACTGTCACTTTACGAGCAAGGTCGATAGTTCCGAACTGGTAAATAAAAACATATCCAGTAACCTTTTCTATTTGGGTTAGAATCTCTTTTACCGGAGCATTGTCCAGTTCTAAGGTTACAGTAGGTGTCTGAGCATACATCACAGCTATGTTTATACATAGAAAAAAACAAAAACACAATAGAGTTCTAAACTGCGTTTGGTTTTGATTATTGGCTTTCATACTTTAAATTGTTGGTATTCAAAATCATTGCATCTATACATGAAATAATATTAGATATACTTTCATATGTAAATAATATGTCCTATTATAAAGAAATGTTATGCAATCTTTTCATTACAATAGGATAAACAAAAAATTACTTCTCGGCAGATACCGATACGTCATTTCCAATTCGTACGCATTCGACAGGTACAGAAGATGCTATTGAAGCCAGTACATCTTCTACCGTTTCCTGCAAGTCTAGTTTTCCTGAAATATATATGTTACTGATATCACAGTTTATCTTGAAATTCAGCCCATAGTAATGATGAAGACGGTCGAATACTGAGTTGAGAGGTTCTTTCTTGTATACCATGATGTTATTGATCCAACTGATATAGGATTCTGTATCCACCTTCTTTGGTATGGTAAGTTCGGATGAATTTTTCTCCACCAATTCACCGGGTTTCATTTTTCTGGAGGTTCTGTTGTCATTCACCAAAACGCTACCATCAACCAATACGACCTGTTTTCTATCCGCATTCGGATAAGCGAACACATTAAATTTTGTTCCGAGGACTTTGACCTCGAACTCTTCTGTCTTCACTATAAACGGTCTGCTTTCATCCTTGGCTACTTCAAGATAAGCCTCTCCCTCTATGAGTATTTTTCGGTCACCGGTACCGAACCGCAGAGGATATACCACCCTTGTACCAGAATTGACACACAGCCGAGTTCCATCAGCAAGATGAAGGTGTGTGCGTTTGCCATGAGGTACAATCAATTGATTGTAGCGGGGTTCCAAATCATCCGTTTTTTCGGTAATCGTATCGTTATCAACGATTATTTTGCCTGAACAAGCGTAATCGATATTAGATTCCGAACCTCCGATAGTCATGACTTCACCTTCCGACATAATCAACTGAATGCTGCTATTGGTAGAGTCTGACAACGATTGCTGTCGCAGAACATAAAGTTCAATATTATCAGGAGTATCGGCTATTTTAGCATCATAAGCAAAATAAACCAACGCCAGCATGGCAGCTACCGAAGCCGTGACAAGCCATCCCGTTATCAACAGACGTTTCTTCCGTCGCTTGGCTATCCTACAACTTTCCATCCAAGACTCCTCTATCTCATTTCCTTTCACTTCAATATCGGAATGGGCGAGTATTTCTATCAGTTCTTTAAACATTTCTTCAATATTACTCATAAAGCTTTTGTTACTACTGAATATTTTACATAACAATCGAAAAAGAATGGCGGAACCGACTTCCGTCACTCCTTAAAATAATCTTTTACCTTTTTTCTATATTTACCTATTTTACCTCAATGCCATCGGCTTTACTTACCTTCTTAACAAAAAGCTCTGAGATTTTAGCCCGATCGCCACCGAGCACAGCATACTCTTCGGCAGAGAAGAACGTAACTGCTACTTTCAGATAGCGGCCTTTCAATTCTTGCACAAGTTTTTCATCGTCAAAGTCAATACGATACTCTTTTTGACCGAACTCCGGAGTGAGAGCACCAATCTCTATCTTACCGATATGAATCCACTCAATCTCGGCATCGGCAGCCTTGATCTTCTTCAGATAGTCTTTGTACTCTTCACTCTTCACCCATTCGTCGCCATTGGGAGATGCTGTACAGAGTACTTGAGCAAGTTCGCTATCGGTAATCACATTTTCGATGAACTCCTGACGAGTGATGTAAAAATCAACAGCTTTGGGCATTACATCGTGGAAAGATGTAAGAATACCCACACCGGCAAGCCATGTGCTGCTTCCGAGATCAATAACTGCAAACGGAGCACCCGTGTTGGGGCTGCCATTGTAGCCGTCCACTACTTGAGAAAACCATCCTTGCCCATCAGTATTGTTATCAATCATTTGAGAAAGCGTACCGAATGGCATGGATGCTGTGGCATATTCAATGGACCATTCCGATTTGTCAGTAGTTATTTCCTCAATAGTCCACGGTTCGACACCTTCGGACGGACGACCGCCATTAATTTCGTCACCTACACTCCAATCTCCCACTGTAACATTTTCTCCAAGCTGAACACCTTGCTTGTCAACCGACAGAGAGATGGTTAGCGCTTCTCCTGAATCTTGTTTCAGATTGTCGTAAGTCCACAAGTATGGGGTGTTGCCGATATTGAATTTGACACCGATTGTCGCCTGTTCCTGAGGGATAGCAATGAATTCATAGGTCACAACACGATTTTCCGGATCATGCATGAGAATATACGGTGTAATGGCTTCAACTGCTCCGTTGCCGTTGAGGGCAAGAGCTGTCGATGTTGCGGTTCCATCCCAAGTTCCAAAGTCGAAAGTAGCATCTACCTTCATCCCTTCGACAGTCATTCCCGATACGGGATTTACCCCATCGGCATTGGCGTAAGTTTCAGGATATGTGAGCTTGACAAACACTTTTGTAAGAATATGATTCATCTTTACCAGAAGTTCACTGTTAGTAAGATGTTTGGAAGGAATGAATGCATCCTTCTTCATAGCAATGAAGTCGGAAGCCATAACGGCGTCAGCCGTTGACTGGTCGGTGGCAACTTTTACATCGATTTTAGACTGCTTATCAAGTGAGGTATCGCGGTAAGGTGCATAAGCAATCACCGTGTGCTCCATGTCTGTTCCTGCCCAATACATCGTTTGATCTGTAGTCCATCCTTCGAGCGGACCACCCGACATACGCTTGTTGTTGTATGTAAAGGTTTCAGTACTTGAAGATATGATAAGACCAAACTGACGCAGAGCCTCCGTAGTATAACCTGCACGCGATTGCGGAGTAGTTACTTCTGTTGTCACACGAATCTCATTGGAGGAAATTCCGGCCTCCAGACCATTTTCTTCATTCGAACATGAAGCAAGTATCATCAAAGCAGATGATAAAAGGATTAAGAAATCTTTTTTCATAAATTAAATTTATAAGATTATTTATATATGTACTTCAGCCTGTCTGGCATCCGACTTAATCGTACCAAAAGACTTTTTGATTGAGTATTCACTTCTATGACTGAAAAATTTCAAAAACATACTCAACTTTTTCAAAAAAAATCATGTTTATAAAATTGTCGTAACGTGAACCCGGCAAAAATATATGCTTTTGAAAAGACTGTAGATTAGTAAAGAATGTTGTACCTTACTATACAGTAAAGCTACAAAGAAAAACAAATGTCATTCGCTATGACCACCGAAGACTAAGTTACAGAATCATTTTATATACAGATGATTTCTGCAAAACATTTGATGTTATGCAAACAAAAATAAGACAAAAGCATTGTTTCAATATTTATCTATTGAATCACATGCATCTATATGAAGTGCAGATATGATGTTGAACGACAAAAAACAAGTAAATTTTCTAAATTAATCCTATGTGTTTATTGCTTCAAAACCTTACCACAAAATCGTAATTTCATTTATTAAATCATCAGCAATTTGTAAAATATTGAACATTTTCACTACAGCTGATAAATCCTATTGACACAACCAGACCCGAATCTTATCGTATTTCAGTTCTTTTTTCCCCATTATAGCCATTTCCCTTTTTTATAACCTTGTCATGACTTCACCTTGCCGTAGTTCAGGGTGCGAAGCTACGAACGGGGCCCCTAAAAATATGCAAGCCCGCTTCGCGCCCTACGGGTTTTGGCGAAAATTTTTCAATCCGTCCAGCGGGGCGGTTGAAAATTTTTCACCAAAAGCCTTGCATATTTTCTCCCCGTCCGTAT
>ENA-OROZ01000983-OROZ01000983.1-human-gut-metagenome-genome-assembly--contig:-NODE-983-length-29143-cov-7.200117_pt1 | contig 29143 bp, 20 predicted proteins | sample MGYA00242138_ERZ509066 | MGnify/ENA primary metagenome ERZ509066 (study PRJEB26280, sample SAMEA2338691) | human gut metagenome | biome: human gut; feature: human-associated habitat; material: faeces... | reverse complement strand
GCCAGCCGCATCATGCGGCTGCCCTGTCTGTTTTGTTTATTCAGAATCCGGTTCAGAGAGTGATCTCTCATAAGCATCAAGAATCATGGTCTGTACTCTTTCTCTGGTCCGTGAATTGATCGGATGAGCAATATCCCGATATTCTCCATCCGCTGCCTTTTTACTTGGCATTGCAATGAACAATCCCTTATCCCCTTCAATAACCTTAATGTCATGAATCACCAGTTCATCATCCAGTGTAATGGATACGACAGCCTTCATCTTTCCTTCCTTCGTAATCTTGCGAACTCGAACGTCCGTAATCTGCATAATTTTACCCCTTTCTTTCTTTTGTCCCTATACAAAATTCTTGCAGATTTCCTAAGCTGTCATTCCCCTGTTGACGTGCAAGTATCTTCGTTCATAAATTTAATTAATAGCCGTTCCGCCATGCCATTCATAAGTTGTCGGTTTGCACGAATTGCCCAATCATTTCTGCATGGCAGAACCGGTGTATCAGATCACATACCGGTCATTTCTCTCCACAACAATCTTAATCTCATTCTCACCAACATAGTAAGAATTCGCCCGGATGGTATCATGACTTTCTATGATGCAGTTTTCAATGTGCGTATTATCCCCAATATAAACATCATTGAGAATAATAGAATTCTTGATGTAACAGTTATTTCCAATGTACGTTTCTTTAAAAATCACGGAGTCTTCTACTGTTCCATTGATAATGGTTCCACTCGACACCAGACTGTTACGGACCTGTGCACCCGGATTATATTTTGCAGGAGGAAGATCATCCACCTTGGAATAAATATCCGGATACTGTTTAAAGAAATAATCTCTTGTTTCAGGCTTCAGGAAATCCATATTGGTTTCAAAATAATCATCAACCGTAGCAATGTTTCTCCAGTAATCCGTAAGCTTGTATCCATAGATTTTCTTCATATTCTTATAACGGATCAGAATATCCTTCACAAAATCATAACGGTCTTCTTCCGCACACTTCTCAATCATCTCAATCAGCTGACGTCTTCTGACCACATAGATTCCGCAGGAAATCGTATTGGACTTCGCTACAACCGGCTTCTCTTCGAATTCTTCAATCCGGCTTTCTTCATTCATCTTCACTGTACCGAAACGGTCTACATTCACACCTGCCGGCATGTCCTTGCAGACAACTGTAATATCCGCCTTCTTGGCTACATGATATTCCAGTACCTTATTGTAATCCATCTTGTAAACACAGTCACCGGATGCAATTACTACATACGGCTCATGGCTGTTTTTAAGGAAGGACAGATTCTGTGCCATGGCATCTGCAGTTCCACGATACCAGAAATTGTTCTCTGCCGTAACAGAAGGAGTAAAGGTAAATAATCCTCCCTGCTTCCGTCCGAAGTTCCACCACTTGGAGGAAATGAGATGCTCATTCAGACTTCCTGCATTGTACTGGGTAAATACGGCAACCTTCTGGATATGGGAGTTGGTCATATTGCTCAGTGCAAAGTCGATGCTCCGGTAACTGCCTGCAATAGGCATTGCACATACGGCTCTCTTCGATGAGAGCTCTTTCATTCTGTAACTGTTTCCACCTGCTAAAATTATACCGATTGCTCTCACTTATTATCACCTTCCTTAATTAAAGTTTTACCGCTTGCAAGGAATTTCTCAGGGTAGTCGGAATCGTCTGTCTTACCAAAGATACAGGTGTTCTTTCCTACAGTGATACCGTTTGGAATCACACTCTTCTCACCGATGGTAACAATTCCGTTGTTGTAAATATGAGGGTCAGTCTCATTCTCTGCCTCTTCACCAATGCCAAGTCTGACCTCATCACCCACAACAACATTCTCTGCAATGATCGCCTTGTTCAGCTCACAGTTCTCACCGATCACCGTATTATTCATAATGATGGAATCACGTACCACGGTATCTTTCCCAATGGTTACGCCGCAGCCGATTACGGAGTTGTAAACCTTACCGCAGATGGTTGCACCTTCACCGATAATACTTCTCTCAACAAAACTGGTATCTGACAGGTACTGGGGCGGAAGAATTTCACTCTTTGTATAAATCTTCCAATATTCTTCATAAAGATTAAATTCGGGAACAATATCAATAAGCTCCATGTTTGCTTCCCAGTAAGAATGTAAGGTTCCAACATCCTTCCAGTATCCGTTAAACTCATATGCATATAACGGCTTTCCGTTGTCATGGCAGTAGGGAATGACATGTTTACCGAAATCAAGACCCGGCTGCTGTGCATTGGCAAGCAGAGCAGCCTTTAAGGTCGTCCAGTTGAATATGTAAATACCCATGGAGGCCAGATTGCTTCTGGGATGTTCGGGCTTCTCTTCAAAATCGGTAATTTTATGATCTTCATCGGTAATCATAATTCCGAAACGCTTAGCTTCCTCCATCGGAACAGGCATAACGGCGATGGTGACATCTGCCCCCTTCTCCTTATGGAAATCCAGCATCACTTCATAATCCATCTTATAGATATGGTCTCCGGAAAGAATCAGAACATATTCCGGATTATAGCTCTCCATGTAATCAATGTTCTGATAAATCGCATTGGCTGTACCCGTATACCACTCGCTGTTCGTGATCTTCTCGTACGGCGGAAGCACGGTCACACCACCGATATTTCTGTCCAGATCCCACGGAATACCAATGCCTATATGCGTATTCAACCGTAAAGGCTGATACTGTGTCAATACACCAACTGTATCGACACCGGAATTAATACAATTGCTGAGCGGAAAATCAATGATACGATACTTTCCGCCAAAAGAAACTGCCGGTTTGGCCACCTTTGATGTAAGCACACCCAGACGACTTCCCTGACCGCCTGCCAGTAACATGGCAATCATCTCTTTTTTAATCATGTCATCACCTCTTACCAGTAAATTTTAATGAAGCGCTTGAACCCAAACTATCAAAGGAAAAATCACCCTTTTTGGAACGTTCAAATGAATTAGGAATATTATACCATATATCATTTTAAAAGTGAATATTTTTTACAAAGGGAATCCATGTTCTTCCTTTTTTTCTGTTATTTTTTTACAAAAAATATAGATGTATTTTACCCGGATATCTATTTTCAACAACATTGTGTGGCTATACCGTTACCTTTTTCCACATTTTGTAAAAAAACACCGTCCTGTCCTTGAACTCCCATCAGGGATTCAGTATAATTATAACTGTTCAGAAGTATGGACTTCTGAATAATTACACATATTATGATATGAGTGTCAAAATAAATTCTGCCACTCATTGATGTATCCGAATTGCTACATTGCTACGCAATTTCCGCACTCTTGTATAAAGGAAAGGATCTATTCTTATGTATCAGATTGATTTTTCAACTCCTGTCCATGTATATTTCATCGGAATCGGCGGCATCAGCATGAGCGGACTTGCTGAAATTCTCTTAGAAAAGCATTTTAAGGTCAGCGGTTCCGATGCCAGGCAGTCAGCCCTTACCGATATGCTATCAGACAGGGGCGCACATATTTACCTTGGACAAAGGAAGGAAAACATTACCGCAGATATTGATGTTGTGGTATACACCAGTGCCATCCACCCCGATAACCCGGAATTCATCGCCATGCAGGAGCTTTCCATTCCGTCACTTACACGGGCAGAGCTGTTAGGCGAAATCATGCGCAACTATGAGCTTCCGGTTGCCATCAGCGGCACCCACGGCAAGACCACAACTACCTCCATGGTTTCCGAAATCCTGCTGCAGGCAGATACCGATCCCACCCTTTCCATCGGCGGAATTTTAAAGAGTATCGGCGGCAACATCCGTGTAGGGCATTCTCCTTATTTTGTAACTGAAGCCTGTGAATACACCAACAGCTTTTTAAGCTTTTTCCCGAAAATCGGAATTATACTTAATATAGAAGAAGATCATCTCGATTTCTTCAAAGACATCCATGATATCCGTTCCTCCTTTCGTCGTTTTGCGGCACTTCTTCCTGCTGACGGCACGCTGATTATCAACAGGGCCATTCCTGATGTCGAAGAAATTTATGAAGGTCTTCCCTGCCGCGTCATCACCTTTGGGGGCAAAGACGCCGATTATTCCGTTTTCCGGATTCACTATGATGACAAGGGCTGCGCAGAATTCGAGCTGCAAAGCACCGGTAAGCCTCCCTGTACGTTTAAGCTCAGTGTGCCGGGTGAACACAATATTTACAATGCACTTGCAGCCATTGCACTCGCTGACCTGTTTGCGATTCCCCGTGATAAAACCGCCAAAGCTCTTGCCGGCTTCCACGGTACCGACCGCCGTTTTGAATACAAGGGTTGTCTCAATGGTTTTACTATAATTGATGATTATGCACATCATCCTTCAGAAATTACTGCAACTTTAACTGCGGCACAAAATTATCCCCACCAAAAGCTCTGGGTCGTTTTCCAGCCGCATACCTACACCCGCACAAAAGCATTCCTTAAGGACTTTGCCAGGGCTCTTGCCCTGGCAGACGAGGTCATCCTTGCGGATATTTATGCGGCACGTGAAACTGATACCCTGGGAATCAGCTCCGAAACCCTGAAGGAAGAAATTCTTCCACTCAATCCGAACTGCCATTATTTCGGAAGCTTTTCTGAAATTGAAAAATTTATTTTGGAAAACTGTGCACCGGGAGACCTGTTGATAACTATGGGCGCCGGAGACGTTGTAAACATTGGGGAAGAGCTTCTCTCCAGATAATTGTCCACATCATCCACATATTTTTATGAATAATTTCTTAAAAATATGTGGATATTTTTTTTGCAGTTTTTGTGATTTTCCTTAGCCTTTCCAATTTATATCCACACCATCCACATTATCCACATTTTCCTCAAACCCTTGTAAATACTGGGGTTTGAGGAATTTTGGCTATTTTCATTTTAAAAGGCATGTGCTATAATTCATCTTGCTTATTTAGTTTGAATGAATGTTAAGGTTGGTGAATTTGATATGGCTCAGTTTAAGGTGTATCAGGAGAATTATTCTGATGTTACTGTGGTATCCAATATTTTTATTGATGAGTATATGAAAGAGGCAAACGATGCCCAGCTCAAGGTATATCTGTACCTTCTCCGCACCATGAGCGCGCACCTTCCGACAAGTGTGTCGGATATTGCGGATCAGTTTAACCACACCGAGAAGGATGTCCTGCGTGCGTTAAAGTACTGGGAGAAGAATCGTCTGCTGGCTTTGGAGTATGACGATGCCAAGGTGCTTACAGCAATCCGTCTGCTTGACGTTACAAAGAAAGCCTCCGATGAGGCTGCTCCTCTTGCACCGGTCGTACCGCTTTCTGCCGCACGCAAAGAAACACAGCGCCCTGCACCGGTTGAAGCTGAGGCAGAAGCACCGGCTCCCAATCCTTATGAGAAACCGGCTTATACCCTTGACCAGATCCGGGAATTCAAGGAAAAGGAAGATACCTCCCAGCTTCTGTTCGTGGTAGAGCAGTACATTGGAAAGCCGCTGACGCCAACCGAAATGAAAACGATCCTGTTCTTTACGGACAAGCTGCATTTTTCCGAGGATCTGATTGATTATCTCATTCAGTACTGCGTAGAAAAGGGAAAGAAGGATTTCCGTTACATAGAAAAGGTCGCTGTCAGCTGGGCAGAGGAAGGCATTACATCTCCTAAGCAGGCTGCACGTGCTGCCAGGAAATATGACAAGACGGTCTATGATATTATGAAGGCCTTAGGCAAGTCCAGCAATCCGACCAGGGCAGAGGCCGATTATGTCATCAAGTGGACGAAGGATTTCAGCTTTACACAGGATATTATCTTAGAGGCCTGTGAGCGGACGGTCATGGCTACGGACAAGCACCGCTTTGAATATGCCGACAGTATCCTGAACAACTGGCATAAGAACGAGGTTCATCACAAGACCGACATCCTTAAGCTCGATGATGCCTACAGCCAGAGCCGCCAGACTTCCGCAAAGGCTGTAAGAAATACCACCGCTTCTTTCAACCAGATGATGCGAAGTACCTATGACTTTGATGCTCTGGAAAAAGAGATCATCAGCAACTAATTTTTGAGGGAGATTTTATCGTGGCACTCAGCAACGCACAATATCAGTCCATCATTCATGGATACGAAGTGACCCAGTTAAATAACCACCGTATTATGGAGGAACGTCTCCAGGAGGTCAATTCCCATGTAGACGGTTTTAAGGAATTATCGGCTTCCATTGCTTCCGTTTCTGTTTCACAGGGGCGTAAGCTTTTAGAAGGGGATGATTCTGCACTTACAGACCTCCGTGATACGATCCGGCGTCTTTCCGGTATGAAACAGGAGCTTCTGGTAAATGCCGGTTATCCGGCCGATTACCTTGCTCCCATTTATACCTGTACGGACTGTCAGGACACCGGTTATTTACCGAACCGCGAGAAGTGCCACTGCTTCAAGCAGGCAATTATCCGTCTGCTTTATGAGCAGTCCGGATTAGAGAAGTCTCTGTCTACTGAGAATTTTGACCATTTATCTTACGACTACTATGAAGGGGAGGCATTGGAGTGCTTCCGCCGCACAGTAGCCATCAGTAAAAATTTTATAGAAACTTTTGATTCAGACTATCATAATCTGTTTTTTTATGGTACAGTAGGTACGGGCAAGTCTTTCCTATCCAGTTGTATTGCCCGCGAGTTACTGGAAAGTGAACATTCTGTGGTATATATGAGTGCCATTCATCTTTTCGAAATACTTTCCAAAAGTATGTTTGATTATAAAAATAAAGAAGATCTTGCTGCTTATCATAAGGAGCTCTTTGATTGCGATTTATTAATCATTGACGATCTTGGTACCGAATACCCTACCAATGTGATCTCTTCCGTGTTCTTTTCCTTATTAAACGGAAGAAACATGGCACAGAAATCGACTATTATATCTACCAATCTTTCTTTTGAAGATGTGTCGAACCGTTACTCGGATCGTTCCTTTTCAAGGATTATGCAAAATTATATTGTATGTAAATTTACGGGGCCGGATATCCGGATTATTCAAAAAACTGCAAAGTAGAAAGTGAGGTACCTTCATGGCACAGCGTGAAGAAACGAGAAATCTTGAAACCATTCCTGTCGGTTCATTGGGAATCATTCCTTTGGAGGGATGCAAATCCCTTGGAGAAAAAGTGGATCATTATCTGGTAAAATGGCGTACCATCCGTGAAAGTGAGCACAAGGAAAGTCTTGCATTTGCAGGCTATCAGCGTGATTCCTATCTTCTGAAGGCGAAGGTTCCGCGTTTTGGTTCCGGAGAAGCCAAGGGAATTATTCTGGAGTCTGTCCGTGGTACCGATCTTTATCTTCTGGTTGATGTTGCAAACTACAGCCTGACCTATTCTCTGTGCGGCAGAGAGAATCATATGTCACCGGACGATCATTATCAGGATCTGAAGCGTATCATTGCCGCTGTTGGTGGAAAGGCCAGACGAATCACCGTTATCATGCCGTTCCTTTATGAAAGCAGACAACATAAGCGTACCTCCCGCGAATCCTTGGACTGTGCCATCGCACTGCAGGAGCTTGTAAACATGGGTGTTGACAACATCATCACCTTTGATGCACATGATCCGCGTGTCCAGAATGCGATTCCACTGCATGGTTTCGAAACAGTTCAGCCGACCTATCAGTTTATTAAGAGTCTTCTGAAGCATGTGAAGGATCTTAAGATTGATTCCGATCATATGATGGTAATCAGCCCCGATGAAGGCGGTATGGGACGTGCTATTTATATGGCAAATGTACTGGGTCTTGACATGGGTATGTTCTATAAGCGCAGGGACTATACCAGAATTGTTGACGGACGTAATCCGATCGTTGCGCATGAATTCCTCGGCTCTTCCGTAGAGGGTAAGGATATGATCGTCATCGACGATATGATTTCCTCCGGTGAAAGTGTTCTGGAAGTAGCTGCCGGATTAAAGGAGAGAAAAGCAGGCAAGATTTTCATCTGTGCTACCTTCGGGTTGTTCACGAATGGATTGGAGCGTTTTGATAAGGCTTATGAAAATGGTCTGATCGATGGCGTAATCACTACGAATCTGATCTATCAGACTCCGGAATTATTGAGCCGGGAGTGGTATATTGATTGCGATATGAGTAAGTATATTGCGTATCTGATCGATACCCTGAATCATGATACGTCCATCAGTGATCTGCTGAATCCGAATGAGCGTATTCAGAGTGTTGTGGCGAGATATAAGAATGGAGAGCTGAATTAAAGCCGGTTCGATTGTAAATGCATGGTTTGTGTTCGAATGTGTAGTTAATGATAAATCTGTATGGTTTAGTTAATGATAAATCCGGAAGGTCATCCTGGGAATCCTGTGGAACCTTCCGGTTTTTCTATTAATAACAGATCATGGCAATGGCTCTGTATAGAAGACGTACACAACCGCCTGCCAGAGAACATCCATGTTCTTGACAGGCTAACCCGTGCATCCTTGCACGGGTTTTGTTGTCTTCGATTGCCATGCCCTGTTATCTAAGAAAAACTCGGAAGAACCCAAAAGGCGTTCCCAGAATGACAGTTCCGGATTCGGGGTAGGCTGTGAGACAGGTTTGATTAGCAGTTATATTTAATGTCTAGCATATTGGCTTATTATCTCCTGACGTACTTGTTCAGATGATAATTCTCCACTTGCAACAAGTATCATTTTATTAATAAAGTCTTTCGATACGTACATTTCTTCAACAGCCATTGTTGATACAACATTTTTCACATCAAGAAAAGTTTCTTTACTCTAAAGGGCTCAGTAGACTAACAACAACTCGTCATCATGGAAAAATTATTGAACATGAAAATGGAGAATTAGCAACACGAATGAAATCAGATTGGAAGGGAGCATTGATGCAATATGGAATTGTTTAACAAATACAAAAATAAAAATTTCACATACCTCACAAACTATATAAATAGTTGCCTTTCTGATACTGAATATGCATTAACCGCAGAGGAATTATTATTATCGTTTTCAAAAAGACGAAATCGTCCGTAACATTTTGTTCTTAGGTCACTACGTAAAAGTGATATCCCCTCAAAACATTACGGACGAAGTTATATCTATAATCAAAAACTCTTATAAAAATTATTGCTAAGCAGCTTAAGCAGTAACCTCTAAAACATAATACTCTACAATGTACGGCATCATGAAGTTTAAGTATTTACAAACCTCATGAATGCCGTATTGTTTTTCTTTCCATGAAGAATAGAATTAATCGGCACCTAACATTACAAGCTTCACAACAAGCCGTTGAATATTCTCTTATGAAAAAAATAGTTCCTCTCCAGATAGGGTTCTCAAATAATAATCAAGCTTGTTATTTGCCTTTTCGCTTTAATTCCGTTGATATCCTTAAAAGAATAATTTTTACCATATTCATGTCCTCCCATTTTGACATAACTGATATCAGTTTATATTACTTTTGGGGGAAGTCAATCACTATTTATTTTATGGTTTTTGACAGGCCTGCATTTGTTACTGTCAGCGTTCCGTCTGTCACAAACAGACTGAGGGACTGGCCAACTTTCTGATAAAACCGTGTATTCAGAGCCACTCCATCCACATAGATCGTTGCGATGGTGTCATCCAGGATCATTTGGATATGGTACTTCTTTCCTGCTTCCAGTCTGATGGGCCGTTCCAGTCCGATGTTCTGGATTGCTGGCCAGGGCATGTTGGGACTCTTTTCAAAACGGTAACGGTTTTCTTCTATATTAAATAAATACTGATAGCTCTGACCGGTCTCTTCGTTTTCATAAAAGCGAAGTCCAAAAGAGCGTGTGCCTTCGGAAAATTCCACATCCGCTTCAAAGCGGAACAGGTCTGTAGTATCATTGAAAAGTATCTGTTCCTGTCTGGCATAAGGGGTATCGATCACCATATCTTCCGCTTTCTCTCCCTCCTCAAAGGCATTCCATACAGTGTCGGGAATCCTGACGCCCAAGGTTCCGTCCTCTCTCTGATACACCTCATGTGCCACAAATGTGCCTGCCCACTCGAAGTTTCCACGGTCATCGCAGCCCTCTTTCGTGGGAACCCAGCCAAACAGAATGCGTTGCCCGTTCAGGCAGAAGGTTCTGCCCGCATAGTAAGCACGTCCATCAAAAGCATCGTCCGCAGGAGCGATCCAGGGACCATCTAGACTTTTGCTCATCCGGTATACCATCTTATTTCCGTCACTGTATTCGGAAATAATGTGATACCACCAGCCACCGATCTGGAACAGATCTGGCATTTCATGCATGGTAAACAGGCCCGGTGCCCAGAAATCTCCTTCAAACTTCCAGTTTTTCAGGTCTTTGGAGGTAAACTTTACGGTACGTCCGGTCTGCTGTTCCTTGGGTCCGGTCTTTCTAGTTCCCAAAACCAGCAGGTATTCCTGTTTTTCCTCATTCCAGATCACGAAAGGATCCCGCCAGTCATCCGGGTCATAACCCTCCTGCGGTGTAAAAGTCAGCTTGTCCTGGGTCTTGGTCCAGTTCAGCAGATCATCGCTCTCCGCATGCATCAGCACCTGAGATGCCTTGCCTAGCTTTGGATAGTCCCGGTTGAATCCGGTATAAAAAATGTGATACTTTCCCTCTGCTTCAAAAACGCTTCCTGCATAAATAAACTGATCCTGCTCCTCGTCGGTTCCCCGCGGGAGCGCTGTCCCTTTATCCTCATAGTGCACAAAATCAGAAGTCACCGCCAGATCCCAGCCAAAGGGTTCGCCAAACGGGCAGGGTTTTCTGGTATCTCTTTGGTGAAACAGATAAAACTGATCTCCTTTTCCAAAAGGCATGCAGTCGCCAAACCAGGTGTTTGGAAACTGATAGTATAACTTTGTCATGAATTTTTCCTCCTGTTTTTTCGTTCAATATGTGGGACATTGCTCACTGTGACAATACTATTGCATCTGTACAAAGGTTGCGCAAACCTAATTGACTGGCTAATGACAAGCCCGTAATATATCCATATTTATCTGATTGATTTTCTACATATTTGCGTATAATAACATAATAACCATAGAAGAATCCATGTAACTCTTTCCAAGTAGTCCTTCAATAAATATGTTTTCAGCACGCTCTCACTTCCATACTAAATGTACTATATTTATATTTTCATTGTCAATATATATATCTTTCTCGTTATATCCAGATTTACAGTAAATAGTCACAGTTACCAATCCTCTTAATATAAAGCAGATTCAGCTCCTATACTAACCCCCAAAATGTTTCACCCACACAAAACAATTCAGAAATTGCTTCATATTGATCCCCTGAATAATGATACGTCCATCAGTGATCTGCTGAATCCGAATGAGCGTATTCAGAGTGTTGTGGCGAGATATAAGAATGGAGAGCTGAATTAAAGCCGGTTCGATTGTAAATGCATGGTTTGTGTTCGAATGTGTAGTTAATGATAAATCTGTATGGTTTAGTTAATGATAAATCCGGAAGGTCATCCTGGGAATCCTGTGGAACCTTCCGGTTTTTCTATTAATAACAGATCATGGCAATGGCTCTGTATAGAAGACGTACACAACCGCCTGCCAAAGAACATTCATGTTCTTGGCAAGCTAATACTCGTAGCATCAACTGATTTCAGTTGCACTTTTCCATTCATGAAAAAATTCTTCAAATGTTCTATATCGATTGACTCTATTCCAGCTAACAGCTTTACACACAACTTGATAACTTCTTTTATCTAATTGCCAATTTTGAAATGCACAAGGAACGAATTGATTATTACAATATCTCTGATCAATCTCCTCATCAGAAAAACTACCGAAAAATTCAAATATTAATGCCCCTAAAGTAAATATATTCGTCTGCTCGTCAATCACACTACCTTCTATATATTCCTCTGGTGCTTTTAGTCTCTTTGTCCCAAACCATTCGATACCTTTATCATTAATAACCGGTGCTTTTTGGAAAAAATCAATATCACAAATAGTTATTGCATCTGTTAAAAAGTCGTACATGATACTTCCATCATAAAAATCCACAGCAACATATCCCTTTCGGTTTACATTCTGTAAAAAAGAAAATAAAACCTCTATTGCTTTCAGTTTTTTACTGACAGATAATTCTCTAAACTTTTCCCGAGGACTTTTCATTGTGATATTTCTTTGGTATGTTTCAAAGTTCCAATGATCAAATAAGCATTCTCCATCTGCCCATTCAAAAACCACTACATAAAATTGGTTGTATTCGTATTCTTCAATAATTTTAATCAAATTAGGATGTGCTAAATCATAATACAAATGAACTGCTTCTTTCAATATCACCACAGACTCTTTTGGTGAAACTTCTGCTTCCAATGTATTTACTCCTGCAATTTTACAAAAGTATTTTCTTTCCGCATCCTCCATTCCAATACAAATACATCCTGAGCCGGTTTCATCCACCACCCAAAAAGCCGTACCATATTTCTTTAACCAAGTAAAATCATGCAATTCTTTAAGTCTAAATTCAATCGAATCAAGTTTATTAATTATCATTGCTCCTCCTTTATTATCTGGAGGGTTATAATGTTTTTTCCCTCCATTCTTCTACTAAACGACTAATATTTCTATTTTTCATTTACAATCATCTCCTTTTCTATTTAATATCTATATAAACTCTACTTTTCATTTTTACTTTACAGCCCAAATACTATTCTAAGCAATACACTTTTGCAGAAGCATTAATCTGTGACTGATAGAAAAAGCTCTTCACACCCAGAAGATACAAAAGCATAAAAGTTCAATTCCAAATTCCGCTATCAGCCAGACGTTTTACACTTTGAATCACTGTATCATACGTTTCAGGAACAAATAACAATCCAACGGTGATATTTTCATAATCAGACTTATAAACTTGTTTTTCAATTATCTCTTTTAAGATATCTGTAATGCACACATCCTCTTTAGCAGATGGACAGACGGGTAACTCAGAGCGTACTGTTCTGACCACCGGGATCAGTCTTTCCAATTCATCCGTAATACCTATACAATTCACCAGCTTATGAATGTCATACAAATGTCTTGAATGGTATTCAATTTCTCCCTGCAAATGCTTCTTTATCATGATGCAAATTCATAAATTATCCCCCATTCAATCATTTTTTTTGCTGTAGCTCCTGTTAATGCAGATGAAACATCTGATAATTGTCCCTTTGTAAATTTCTTCTTTCTTATATAAGTGATTAAAATATCAATAGTCTCTTCTATGGTCAATTCTGTATACTTTTCTGCCTGTCCGATGGCATCAAGCAGCTGTAACAGTTCAGCATTGTCCTCTGATACAGAAATAGATGATTTCTTTACTCTTACTTTTTGATTGCCAACCATAAGCATGCGTCCATTAGTGGATTCGCGATTTGTAACAATCTCAATAACTGCCGGCATCTGTGTTGTTAAACCCAATTGATTGGCAAATAACAAACCCGTAATATATCCATATTTATTTGATTGATTTTCTACATATTTGCGTATAATAACCATAGAGGGATCCAGATAGCTCTTTTCAAGTAGTCCTCCGCACTTTGGAATATAGTATATTCCATTATCATATCTTTCCAGAAAACCACTTGCCACAAGTCTTTTCACTGACTGCCGGACAGCATTTTCAGATAATCCCTCAATGGATAAGTCATTTAGAAAAATTGGTTCATTATATCCGTAGTTCTCCATTAAATAGGTTTTTAGCACGCTCTCACCTCCACTTCAAATGTACCATATTTATATTTTTATTGTAAATATATATGTCTTTCTTATTATATCCAGATTTACAGTAAATAGTCACTGTTAACAATCCTCTTAATATAAAACAGATTCAACTCCTATACTGAACCCCAAAATGTTTCACCGACACAAAATAGTTCAAAATTACTTCATATCTTGTATAAAGAAAAACAGAGCTAACATCGTTTTCGCAATGCTGCTCTGCAAAAGTTAAACTTTTTGGTATTACGCTATGAGCGTATATTTATTTAAATTCATTTTCATGTTTTTTGAAGAAATCGTAAAAATATCGCACATTATCCAAATCACTCCATTTCGTAACATCATACCCTTCCGTATCAAGATTATATATTTTTGTGTTTAATGTTCCAAGCATAAATGGCGAATGTGTTGCAATAATAAATTGACACTCCAGCAGCCTTGCCATTTTATTAATTTCTTCTGCTAACGCAACCTGATTGGCAGGCGAAAGTGACACCTCCGGTTCATCTAATAAATACAATGCATCCGGTTGTAAGTATTCCTCAAAATATTGAATGGATGTCTCTCCGTTAGAATATTTTTCCTGTGCAAATTTTATATACTCTTCCTGCTTACGCCCTTCTTTTGATGCTAAAAATTTCTTTACTTCAGGTAAAGACATCCCTCTCTTAACATAATCATATTCCATACCATAGGATAATACCTGCTTTTGTTGTATCTTCTTAATTTCATACAATATATCTTCGCTTTTTATATACCGGCTATTGGTTGGTATATTTCTTATTGTGTTTCCAAAATCATCTTCCCCAAAAGTATATGAACATTCACTAGAAAACGAACTACAATAATTAACGATTCCATAAGAATTACTTGTTGCATGCTCTTTTCCTTTTAGTTCCAAACAGTTGGCTATAATATTTAAGAGTGTTGATTTACCAGAACCATTGTTCCCATAAAGAACAGTTATAGGGCTAAAAACAAATGGCTCGATATATTTTCCTCTAAATACATTGTAGGGATAAATATTCGGATTCTTTACTTTTCTGTCACTTAACCTGAAACTACTTAAATATATCATAACTCTCAACAAGTCCTAATTTGCCTTATTTGTAAAATTGGAATTGAACTAAATCGCTGCGCGATGGCCTGCGAAGGCTGTGGCGCAGTTTTCTCTTTAACTAAAAAAAGGCAGTAGATAATGAGCCCTAAAAGTAGTATTGTTAAATCACCACAAAATAACAATCGAACAGGATCATCATTAACACTGCCATGAATAGAATAACACCAGAATCTCTTTTTCACAAGAGGGTATCTTTAATACGTGGACCTCCATGATGGCAGTGACTCATTAACGTTACTAGTATCATGGAGGTTTATTATGTACGAAAAATATTTTAACAAGCTCAGAGAGGAATGCCTGATTCGTAACAGGTCCTCCCGGACTGCAGATACCTATATCAACAACATACGTCACTTTATGAAGTGGACAGGCTATAAATCAATGGAGGATTTATCCCTTCAGGATGCCAGATCATTTATACTGGAAAAACGTAATTCCGGTCTTTCATCTGCAACCTGCAACTTTTATAATTCTTCCATTTGCTTTCTATACAAACATGTCTTACACATTCCATGGGATCAAGACATTGTTCCAAGAATGCGATTGGATGTAAAGCTTCCGAAAGTGCTTTCTCTTGAAGAAATTGAAAAGTTAATCAATTCTGCAACCCAGATCCGTAACAAAGCAATCATTGCCCTGCTTTATTCATCTGGAATGCGTGTAGGAGAACTTGTCTCTCTTAGACCTGAAGATATCTATATGAGCACTATGCAGGTATATATTTCCAAAGGGAAGAATCATCGTGACAGATGGACGATCCTTTCAGAAAGAGCCCTTGATTTACTAAAGGAATACTGGAGAAGTTATCCGGTAAAAAGAGAGTATCTTTTTGTTTCTTTAGATGCTCCTCATGAACCACTAAAAGTGAGTGGTGTTGAAATCATGCTCAGGGCAGTTGGAAAAACAGCGGGCATTGAAGCACATCCGCATACGCTTCGCCATTCCTTTGCAAGCCACATGATTGAGCAAGGTGTCCCTATCAACTATGTACAGGCAATGCTTGGACACCGCTGTCTGGAATCAACACAGGTATACATCCACATATCCAATAAAACTGTTATGGGAATAAAGAGTCCGCTTGATCATCCTGTCAAGAAAAAACGAGGACATAAATCTAAGAGAAACGCAGGTGATGCAAATGAATCATGACATCACCATTCAGGATGTATTCCATCGGTTTCTTCCGCAATACTGTGAGACACACAACTTTTCTCCCCAACAGCAGCTAACGGCACTGTGTATCTCCAAATGCCATACTCTTGAAATGGGAGCCAATTTAAGCGAATGCGAAAACTGTCACAAGAAATATATTCATTATAATTCATGCAAGAACCGTCACTGCCCCATGTGTCAAGGAATGGAGGTCGATGAATGGATGGACAGACAGCAGGAAAATGTACTGGATGTTCCATACTTTCATACGGTTTTTACAGTTCCTGAAGAATTATATTCCCTGATTTATTCAAATCAGAAACTCCTTTATGATGCTTTGTACCATGCAGCACATCAAACAATGGAAGGACTGTCTGCGGATCCGAAGCATCTTGGAGCAAGGATTGGATATATCTGCGTACTTCATACCTGGGGCTCCAGGATGAATTATCATCCTCATCTCCACACCATTGTTCTTGGCGGTGGACTTGATGCTGCAAACAAGTGGAAGGATAAAGGAAAGAAGTTTTTCTTTCCGGTTAAGGTCATGTCTGCCGTCTTCAAAAAGTATTATCTTCGTGAGCTGAAACAATTCTGGGAAGATAAAAAACTTGAGTATCATGGAACGGCAGCACATTTGAAAAATCATTATGAATTCAAAGCTTTACTGAATTCCCTCTACGATAAGAACTGGGTTGTATATACGAAGGAGGCATTCAATGGAGCGGATTCTGTGATCCACTACCTTGGCCGTTACACTCATCGTATCGCTATCAGTAACCGTAGAATTGTCAGCATGACAGATGAAACTGTTACCTACCTCGTAAAGGATTACAAGAATGGCGGTAAATATATCGAACAAACCATTAAAGGAACGGAGTTTCTGCGAATGTTTCTGATGCATGTGCTCCCTAAAGGTTTTGTCCGGATTCGCCACTATGGCCTGCTTTCCTGTAGGAACAAGAAAGAAAAGATGGCACACTGCCGGAAGCTTCTCAACAGCATTCAATATATTTCAAAACTCCGAGGCAAAACCTGTGCGGAGAAGCTGATGATCCTTTACAAAAAAGATATCTGTAAGTGTGAAGCCTGTGGTGGAAATCTTCTTTCGCTATCGCTTCGAGGACACTACATGTTGACTTGAGCGAAGTCATTTGAATACTGAAAAACAGCCGTCTGAATGAAGGCTTATTAAGTGCACCCTTCATTCGATAAGACAGGTTACTATTTTTGAATATATGCTGGAATCAGTTTCCAATGCATAGATTCTTTGGTAAAATCAAGAAGAAGGAAATCGATTGAAACTCCATACTGTATCGTCTGGAGTGACGCGATTTTGTTCAATCGGTAAAAATCGGTGTGCAGTCCAGAGAAAAGGGCAGCTATCAATAGATGGTAAGCTGTTTTTTCCTCTGTCCTGACACCGATTGTTCACGTATCAATTTACCTATTTCAATTCAAAAAGAAACTTCTCATAATCTTTTACATAGTAGCGTATGTTTTTACGACCTTTTTGCAGAATGGTGTGGCCCTCCGCTTCTAATTTTTCTTTTTGTGCTTCAATACCGTTTGGATATTTTTCATTGAGTTCACCGTTGGCTTTCAATGTTCTCCAATAAGGTGTCTCATCGTCTGTACGCTGATAACTTGCCCACGCTGCAATAGAAACAAAAATTCCCGCTGTAATAGGTTCTGTAAAATCAGCACCATTTAACTTTGCAAAGTATTCGCGTATCTTTCCAACAGTAATTACTTTACCATAAGGGATTTTTTTCATTACCTTGTCATAGTCAATTGGCGGCGCAAAATACATTTTACTTCCACCATATTTTTCAATACTTTTCTGGTCTGTAATGATTTGAAATTTTGGCATATCCTTATTGTCGTGCAACATAACGTTAAAATCTTTTTTATTTTCATTCGCCATTTTGTCACCTCCTTCTTTAAGGATAATCTGTTTATAACATCTATGCAATGAGACTGTTTGTAATATTTTTAGAAAGTTCTAACTTTTTTATTTGTACAGACTGGAAGTTGTGGTTTATATTTTATTTTCAAATTATGGACTGCTCAATAAATGCTTTTACTGCATATACATCTTTTAATTCTTCATATCGCGGAAATCCATTAGAATTATGCTTTGAGTAAGTCAAATGGAAAATATAGTAGATGTCCGCATTCCTTCCGTTGTCAGTAACATATAACATATCATCATTAGATTCACACTTTGCTACTGCCCAAATTCTTTTGTCATATAAGAAGTGGTCTTCCCCAATTTCATTTTTCAATTCAGTAACAAACACTCCATCAGCCTGTGTTAATGGAATCATATACCAGTTAAAATCTTCCCCATATTTATCATATAAATCACTAAAAATTTCTTCTATTGTCATTATCAATTTCCCCTGTAAATTCCAATTGAACTAAATCGCTGCGCGATGGCCTGCGAAGGCTGTGGCGCAGTTTTCTCTTTAACTAAAAAAAGGCAGTAGATAATGAGCCCTAAAAGTAGTATTGTTAAATCACCACAAAATAACAATCGAACAGGATCATCATTAACACTGCCATGAATAGAATAACACCAGAATCTCTTTTTCACAAGAGGGTATCTTTAATACGTGGACCTCCATGATGGCAGTGACTCATTAACGTTACTAGTATCATGGAGGTTTATTATGTACGAAAAATATTTTAACAAGCTCAGAGAGGAATGCCTGATTCGTAACAGGTCCTCCCGGACTGCAGATACCTATATCAACAACATACGTCACTTTATGAAGTGGACAGGCTATAAATCAATGGAGGATTTATCCCTTCAGGATGCCAGATCATTTATACTGGAAAAACGTAATTCCGGTCTTTCATCTGCAACCTGCAACTTTTATAATTCTTCCATTTGCTTTCTATACAAACATGTCTTACACATTCCATGGGATCAAGACATTGTTCCAAGAATGCGATTGGATGTAAAGCTTCCGAAAGTGCTTTCTCTTGAAGAAATTGAAAAGTTAATCAATTCTGCAACCCAGATCCGTAACAAAGCAATCATTGCCCTGCTTTATTCATCTGGAATGCGTGTAGGAGAACTTGTCTCTCTTAGACCTGAAGATATCTATATGAGCACTATGCAGGTATATATTTCCAAAGGGAAGAATCATCGTGACAGATGGACGATCCTTTCAGAAAGAGCCCTTGATTTACTAAAGGAATACTGGAGAAGTTATCCGGTAAAAAGAGAGTATCTTTTTGTTTCTTTAGATGCTCCTCATGAACCACTAAAAGTGAGTGGTGTTGAAATCATGCTCAGGGCAGTTGGAAAAACAGCGGGCATTGAAGCACATCCGCATACGCTTCGCCATTCCTTTGCAAGCCACATGATTGAGCAAGGTGTCCCTATCAACTATGTACAGGCAATGCTTGGACACCGCTGTCTGGAATCAACACAGGTATACATCCACATATCCAATAAAACTGTTATGGGAATAAAGAGTCCGCTTGATCATCCTGTCAAGAAAAAACGAGGACATAAATCTAAGAGAAACGCAGGTGATGCAAATGAATCATGACATCACCATTCAGGATGTATTCCATCGGTTTCTTCCGCAATACTGTGAGACACACAACTTTTCTCCCCAACAGCAGCTAACGGCACTGTGTATCTCCAAATGCCATACTCTTGAAATGGGAGCCAATTTAAGCGAATGCGAAAACTGTCACAAGAAATATATTCATTATAATTCATGCAAGAACCGTCACTGCCCCATGTGTCAAGGAATGGAGGTCGATGAATGGATGGACAGACAGCAGGAAAATGTACTGGATGTTCCATACTTTCATACGGTTTTTACAGTTCCTGAAGAATTATATTCCCTGATTTATTCAAATCAGAAACTCCTTTATGATGCTTTGTACCATGCAGCACATCAAACAATGGAAGGACTGTCTGCGGATCCGAAGCATCTTGGAGCAAGGATTGGATATATCTGCGTACTTCATACCTGGGGCTCCAGGATGAATTATCATCCTCATCTCCACACCATTGTTCTTGGCGGTGGACTTGATGCTGCAAACAAGTGGAAGGATAAAGGAAAGAAGTTTTTCTTTCCGGTTAAGGTCATGTCTGCCGTCTTCAAAAAGTATTATCTTCGTGAGCTGAAACAATTCTGGGAAGATAAAAAACTTGAGTATCATGGAACGGCAGCACATTTGAAAAATCATTATGAATTCAAAGCTTTACTGAATTCCCTCTACGATAAGAACTGGGTTGTATATACGAAGGAGGCATTCAATGGAGCGGATTCTGTGATCCACTACCTTGGCCGTTACACTCATCGTATCGCTATCAGTAACCGTAGAATTGTCAGCATGACAGATGAAACTGTTACCTACCTCGTAAAGGATTACAAGAATGGCGGTAAATATATCGAACAAACCATTAAAGGAACGGAGTTTCTGCGAATGTTTCTGATGCATGTGCTCCCTAAAGGTTTTGTCCGGATTCGCCACTATGGCCTGCTTTCCTGTAGGAACAAGAAAGAAAAGATGGCACACTGCCGGAAGCTTCTCAACAGCATTCAATATATTTCAAAACTCCGAGGCAAAACCTGTGCGGAGAAGCTGATGATCCTTTACAAAAAAGATATCTGTAAGTGTGAAGCCTGTGGTGGAAATCTTCTTTCGCTATCGCTTCGAGGACACTACATGTTGACTTGAGCGAAGTCATTTGAATACTGAAAAACAGCCGTCTGAATGAAGGCTTATTAAGTGCACCCTTCATTCGATAAGACAGGTTACTATTTTTGAATATATGCTGGAATCAGTTTCCAATGCATAGATTCTTTGGTAAAATCAAGAAGAAGGAAATCGATTGAAACTCCATACTGTATCGTCTGGAGTGACGCGATTTTGTTCAATCGGTAAAAATCGGTGTGCAGTCCAGAGAAAAGGGCAGCTATCAATAGATGGTAAGCTGTTTTTTCCTCTGTCCTGACACCGATTGTTCACGTATCAATTTATCAAATTCAATAATCCTATTTATCTGCTACCTCATTGTAACATAAAACATTGTATCATGACATGTTTTGTATTATTATATCGTGCTTTATGTCACTTCATGGTAATCTCTTTATCACGTATACACTTTCTACGTTTTTATTTTCCTTTACAATGTACAAAAAGATCCAACCCATTCCTAATCCTAATAGAACGGGTTGAATCTTCATCTGCTCTTCTTATTGAAAGGGAGCCCAATTAATTTTGTCTAAACAAAATACCGGTAATTACTGCTTAGCTAAGTACGGTTCCATCGGCAAGTGTGATGGTATATCCATTGAAATTGATGGTTCCGTTGTTGGTGAGGCTGCTGATGGTACAGTCACCGGTCAGGTTCCAAGTGCTTCCGGCTTCGATTGTAAGGACTGCATTATCTGAAACGGCAGTTCCGTTTTGTGCATTGTCTACAATGTTGATGGTTCCGGTAAAGGTACTGTTTCCTTTCAAAGTCATAGTAAGAGTAGAAATTGTATCTACAACAATGTCACCATTAAGTTCCTGCTGGTCTGCGGTAAATACCACCTGTGCGCCGTTTGCACCTGCCGTTCCCCAGCCATGGGATGCCGAGTTTCCACAAATATTCATCAGGTAAGAATCACTGTCGTGATTGGTAAGCTGAACACCGGAAAGGTCGATCTCACAGGCCGTATTGGTAATGTAGAACAGATCTCCATTGTTGGAGGTAAGGGATCCACCCGTCATAGAGAAAATGCTCGTTCCGACGTCTGCATCTCCGGACATGGACTGGTAAATCATCACATTATGGACATTTTCATCGGAGCTTGTTCCCTTCGTGTCACTCATATTTCCGTACACCGTACAGTTATCTAGGGTAATCGAATTCTTTCCTTCGATTACAAGTGCTTCGGAATTATTGGCCGTAAGTGTTGCATCTGAAACCGTTATTGCTGCGGTAGAATAAACAGCCGGGGAATTATATCCATTGGAGGTATAGGTTCCGCCATTTACATTGACCGTTCCACCGCCACGGTCAGACCGGATAGCTGCGGAAGAGTTCCCGGAAGTTTCAACAGTTAAGTTGCTTGCATTGGTTGTTCCACCACCGGTTGTCTGGATACCGCCGGAATTATCTGCTGTCGTTGTAATTGTAGAATCCGCAATATTTACAACCGTTCCTGATCCATAGCTGAATACACCGTTACCGTTCTGCGCGGAGGATGTCACCGTTGCATTCTGAATGGTTACATTGGCTCCGTCCGTAGCCAGTAAAGCAGCATTTACTCCATAAAAATCTCCGTTTTCCGTGTTGGAAGTTGCTCCTGCACTCTTATTTACAGTAATGTTATTAAGTGTTACTTCTGCCCCATCAACACGAAGCGCATTTTCATCGTCTCCCGTCGATTCATAGGTCTGATTTTCATAAGTGCCATCTTCAGTGATTGTGTTGGCACTGGCCCCTTGGGTCACTTCACCGGATCCACCAAAGGAACCGTCTCCCGGTCCTCCCTGCCCTCCGAATTGAGAGATTGTAGAGGCTTCTGTTATGACTCCATTTTCATCAAACGTAACCTGAAGAATGTCACCTTCACTAAGGTCATCTACGGTAATGGTATTGTTGTCTTTCGTAATCGTTGCTTCCGAAAGATCTACCGTTATAGTTGTATCTCCAACGATAAAGTTCTGCATTTCTCCTTCCGGTTTCTCCGGTGGTGCTTGATTATCTCCGCTCTGGTTCTGAGAGTCATTTTGATCCGGTGGAGTCTGGTGATTTTGATTATTGTCATTCGGAACAGACAACTCTCCCAACCGAAGAGTTACACCAGTATCATTGATTGCAGTAATCTGTCCTACGACAGTTGTGCCTGCATAAGCTATATTGGATGCCAGTGCACTATTTACACTTTCCTGAACGGTGTCGCTCGTCAAACTGTTATCTGTACCATTAGCAGTGCTGCAAGCTGCTAAGGATAGCGCCATGGCAACTGCACAGGTCATTGTTAATACTCGTTTCATTCTGATCACTCCTCTTTTTGATTTATTTGTGACAGTTTAACCAATCTGTCCCATACGACGGATTATGAATGACATGGATATATTTCCCGCTATTTACTTCATTATATCCATTTTCATCATCATGGCTTCTTAGATTACATTTGCATGGCTTGTTTTGGGATATTTTCACTCCTTGAAGCTCTGTTATGTCCAATATCTCTCATAGACTCTATTCTTTAATTCCTGATTTCCCTTGATTTTGGATATATTTCCCACTATTTGCTTCATTATATCCATTTTCATCATCATGGCTTCTTAGGTTATATTTGTCATGGCTTGTTTTTGGATATTTTCACTTCTTGAAGCTCTGTTATGTCCAATATCTCTCATAGACTCTATTCTTTAATTCTTTAATTCCTGATTTTCCTTGGTTTGAACTGTTACATTTACTTTGCTGTTTTTATTTCTTTTCCTTTATGATATGCTTATTCTAATCAGGGAAAATTGAAGATAGATTGAAACTTTTTTAAATTTTGATAGTTTATGCAACAAATATAATTCCAAATTATTATGGCTTGTAACTATCGAGAACTAGATAAATTATAACAATATGGACGTCAACTGTTTACATTTCAAGTCGTATTTGGTGGATCTTATATGACAAAGTAAACTCATGAGCAAAAGGAGTCCCCATGAATTTCAGAGTGGCAATTTTACAGAAGAAATCTCTTACAGGAAAATATCAGGAGAATACCGATGTTATTCTTCAAAAAATGAAAGAAGCGGCTGGGAATGCAGCAGATCTTCTGCTTCTGCCGGAAGCATATCTTACGGGATATACATTACCCATCAGCAACGAAGAGGCGCTTTCTGACGATAATCCTTATCTTAAGCAACTCTGTGATACAGCTAAGGAACTACAGCTTGGTGTAGTTGTGACTGCCTTTACAAAAGGAACCGAAAGGCCACAGAATTCCGCTTATGTTATTGGTAAGAACGGGGAGCTTCTTATGAAATATTCCAAGGTTCATACCTGTGACTTTGCAGATGAAGCATGTCTGGAAAGCGGAAGTGCCTTTCGGGTATGTGACTTTGCCGGGATTAAAATTGGCATTATGATCTGTTATGACCGCGAATATCCGGAAAGTGCCCGTGTCTTAATGCTGCAGGGCGCAGAAATTATTCTGGTTCCGAATGACTGTGGTTCCATGAAGCCCCGGCTGTGTGCTTTATCGACCAGGGCCTATGAGAATATGGTCGGAGTTGCAATGGCAAATCCCAACGGAGAGAATGCAGGAAACTCCTGCGCGTTCAGTCCGATCTGCTGGGATAACAATGGAATCTGTGTAGATAATACACTTCTTATGGCAGATGATATGAGCGAAGGATTATTCTATGCCAACTTTGATCTGAGCGCGATCCGTAAGTATCGTGAAAGTGAAATGCTCGGGAACACCTACCGGAAAGTAAAGGCCTATGAGCCTTTACTTTCCGGTAAGATTACCTATCCCTTTTTACGTGAAAACCAGAGTCCCATCGATTAACTGAACGGAACGGTTTTCTAATATCCCTTTACTCCAAGAATGGATGCGGTCTCTTCTATAATATCCTGCGCCACACCATCCTCAAAAATATCGCGCAGCCCCGCATACTCCACGGCTGAACAGTACGGCACATATCCCGGAATGGTCGTCAGCGTCATATATGTTTCAACAGCCTCGTGACGGTCTTCCTCTGCCATCGTCAGAATATCGAGGCTCGAGAATGCTGAAGTCAGATAGGAGAAATAATAGCACGGTGAGGTGAAAATGTGTGGAACCTCAGACCAGGTATAAAGCTCCTTGATCTTGGAATCATACTGCATGCCATACCTGCGTGAAAGCTGCAGATACAGCTTATTCAGCTCCTCAAGTGTCATATCCGGATTCTCATAAGCAGCAATCTCAAACTCTGAAATCAGTGCTGTGGAAATCGCATTATCCGCCATGCTGTACACATCATAAAATGCGTAAATATCTCCGATATCCTCTCCTAGCAGTTCATCGTAATAGTCATAAAACAGCATCTGCATACCCTGGGAATGAATCTCACTGACATCAATGTTGTTACTGGATTCAAAAAAGGTATCGGCACTGCGGTAGACATTGTTGTAATGTCCGAATTCATGGATTACATTGTAGTAGTCCATGTAATTGTCATACATCTGTCCGTATATAAAGCCATCCTTAAAGTAAGATAACCGCATGGTAAAAGCCGTGTTCGCCTTGTTCTGTGAGGTATCCATATCATACAGCCGGTACTTAAGAAAATGCTCCTGTGTATCCTTAAGCTCCGGATCAATCTCTTCCAGATACGGTCCGATCTGTTCAATGATCGATGTACTTTCGATCCCCTGTCCTTCGGTATACAATCTCATATAATCCGTGTCATTAAGCACATCCTTCATATCCGCCATGACCGGTACCACGTGCTTACGGATCTCCTTTAAAAGATCTCTGGTTTCATCAAGGGTATAGTCTCTCACATAAACTGCATCATACGCATATTCTGCATAATTGTCATAGCCGTTCAGCTTTGCGATCTCATTCCGAACGTCCACAAGCTCCATAAAAACCTCTCCGACCGCATCATTCCTCTGCTTGCAGATTCCCTGATAGATCTCAACAACAGCATCATGATCCATCTCATCCGCTTCCATATTCAGACGGTTCAAATCCCACTCTTCCCCGTCATATTCATAATAAAATTCTTCGGAGGAAAGCTGCTCGTACTCCTGCTCCAGACTGTTTTCCTTCGCCGTAAGCTCCTTCTCTTCGTCCGTCATCTCTTCATACTCAAGGTAAGCCTCCACCTGATCCGCATTCATCAGCTCAGTCATCGTATTCTGATACGGTGATTTACAAAGCTCCCGGATCGCTACATTCAACCGGTCTCCGTAATCCATCACGTCATCGAGAAGCTCTGCCTGAATTTCCTGATTCTCTTCATCAAAAATATTCTGATAGTAGGTAATCTGTGAAAGAGAATAACAGGTTGACAGCTTTTCCACTTCATCCAGTGTCTCCTCGAACAATTCCTTCACACGCTCCGGATCCTTGGCTTCCCCGGCTGCTTCCGCTTCTGCTGCCAGTTCCTTCATTTCTGTCAGCTGTGCATCCAACAGCTCCATATCACAGGTCGTCTGCTTCATCTCTTCCAGTGTCAGATTGGCATGGTCCACATCCCGATAGCGGGAGGTTGTCTGATAGACATAAAGCGTGTACGGTGAAGCCTCATCCGTATAGGTCCCGATCAGGGTAAGCCCGATCTCTTCGGCATTGCCGAGGTCGATACGGGAGAAAATGTAACGTCCTCCCAGACGCTTAAACTGGTCCACATCCAGATACAGGTCATGGTCGGTCACCTCATAGATACGGGAGCTGTTAATAATGGAAGGATCCGTACCGGAATAAAGATAGGCACGCGCTCCCCATTCATCAAAATACAGCCGGCTCTCCTCCACCCGGTCAAGTGCCGGTGCAATCATTTTCCGGAATTCTTCCTTATAATTCTGGGAATAAAAGCCAAGATAACCGTCAAGAGTGGCAATATCATTGTATTCCAGAATAGCCGGATAAAAGCCGTATGCCACGGACCACTGTCCACAGTATCCGATATCCTCTTTTGCCTTGTCAAAAAGGTCTGTAGAATAAAATTCACGGTAGGTCAGGTCATTTGCCTTCTGTCCCTTCACCATTTCATACACCTTGCCAAAACAGGTATGATAAAGGTCATTATAACGGGTATTGCTTCCCAGAATCACAAGCACTGCTGCAAGCGCCAGAAGGTTTGCTGCCACACGAAGGCTCTTTTTTTCCTTCTCATACAACCGCTTCAATGCCAGGAAAAATGCAGCATACCACACGAAAGGATTAAAGAAAATCGTCCGGTTAAACTGCCATCCGGTAAGCGGCGGGCACAGAAACTCAACCACATTCCGCACCGGCTCCAGGTAATAAATGCCATAGATCAGGCTGTTAAAAACAAGAATGACCATGAGAAGATTATACCAGTCATGGAAAATACCTCTTGCATTTTTCTTCACCAGATAAGAAATATTCAGATAAAAAAAGTAAACGGCACAAACCGGAAGCACCACATACATATGGACGCTTTCTGCGTGGAACATCCCCTTTACAAGGGAGTCCCCGATAGTCGCAAGAACCTCGGAAACCGTATAGCTTCCTGCCACAATCGTTGAACGGATCGTCACCTCGTCATCGAACAGCATCATGTAAAACAGCCGGTATTCGCACACGATGTACCCCACCGACAGCACAGCAATGGCAAGCAGCATTCTTCCCGGGAATTTCCGGTCTTTAATCCATAAGATCAGAAAGGCAAGCGCCATATACGCCAGAATAAACAGTCCGAAATAGGAAAAATAGGACAGCACCGGATAGAAAAACAACGCCGCATACCATCCAAAAGACGGCTTTTGCATGAGTTTAACAAGCAGGAACAAAAGCAGGGGAATGGACGCAAAGGGAATACCAAATGCCGGAAAGACATTCAGGATTCCGTAGGCAAAGCCGCATAACCAGACAAGAGCCTGCTGACTTTTATATTTTTCACCAAGGAGTTCCCTGCCAAGCAGAACAGAGCCTGCAATGGCAATCAGAATTTTCAGGAAATATGCTGTAATATACGCCGGGAATGCCGGCAACAGCATAAACAGAATCGTGTAAATATAAAACTCGGAGAACAGCGTATCACGGCTGATTCCTCCAAGGAAATCCACATAAGCATCATGACTGAAAAACGAGTGGTCGTTTTTCATCATTTGAAGCTGTGGGATAAACAGATCCAGATTGTCATGGACGGCTATGACACTGTCCTCTCCGCACAGGAGAAACACTGCCATGGCAGCCAACAGGAAGCCTCCGATCACCAACAGATACCAACGGGAAAGTACTTTCTTCATCTTCTAAAATCCTTTCTGTTTATCCTGCTTCAGGAAGATTATTATTTATTTTCTCCGCTCATACGGCGTCCTTTTTCACAGACGAGCGTATAACGGTATTCAAAGTCTCTGCGGTTCTTCATTGCCATATTCGACAGAATCAGTCCTGCAAAGAATGACTGAATGGCAGCCAGTCCCACGAAGCCGCAGACAATCAGGGTCGGGAACTTCAATACCAGTCCGGTCTTCACATATTCAGCCAGAACCGGAATAAAGAATATCACGGCAAGGATTCCAAGAATCAGCGCAAGGATACTGAAAAATCCGAACGGCTTATAATCACGGTAAAGCTTGAAGATCGTAAACAGTACCTTAAAGCCGTCGGAATAGGTATTGAGCTTTGATTCGCTTCCCTCCGGACGGTCACGGTATTCTACGATCACGTTATCAATCTGCATATGATTATAGACCGCATGAATGGTCATTTCCGTTTCGATCTCAAAACCCTTTGACAGAATCGGGAAGGTCTTCACAAAGCCATAGCTGAACGCACGGTATCCGGTCATAATGTCCTTGATCTTACAGCCAAACAGCCGGTTGATGCTCGCTCTTACCAGCGTATTTCCCATATTGTGGAAGGGACGCTTGTTCTCTTCAAAATAAGTGGAAGAAAGACGGTCACCCACAACCATATCGGAATTGTATTTTAATACCTTGTCCGCCATCTCCCTTGCAAACTCCATGGGATAGGTATCGTCACCATCCACCATAATGTAGCACTCGGCATCAATTTCACGGAACATTCTGCGGATGACATTTCCCTTACCCTGCATATATTCGTGGCGTACCACGGCGCCTGCTTTCGCTGCAAGCTCTGCCGTCTTGTCTGTGGAATTATTATCATATACATAAATCACTGCTTCGGGCAGTTCCCGTCTTGCATCGGTCACTACCTTCTCAATGGTCTTTTCTTCGTTATAACATGGAATTAAAACAGCTATCTTGTCCATTTGGGAACCTCGCTTTACTCTATATCTAAGACTCACATTGCTGTGCTTCCTACATCATACCATATTTTTCTATATCATGTGAACATTTTTTACACTTCATACAGCAGCCAGGCACTCTTTTTCCTTCATTTCTTGTAACTATTCAGCACCCCATTCGTAAAACCGTTGCTAACGCAACTTGAGTTTTACTCATGTGGTTACT
>ENA-OROZ01000963-OROZ01000963.1-human-gut-metagenome-genome-assembly--contig:-NODE-963-length-29458-cov-4.509472_pt1 | contig 29458 bp, 27 predicted proteins | sample MGYA00242138_ERZ509066 | MGnify/ENA primary metagenome ERZ509066 (study PRJEB26280, sample SAMEA2338691) | human gut metagenome | biome: human gut; feature: human-associated habitat; material: faeces... | reverse complement strand
AATATCTATAAAAATTAGTATTAATGTAATACATTTTCTTAACATATGGAAGCGGTTCAAATACAAATATGTTATCAACATAAAACGTATGCTTAGGAAGCTGTAACGCACAATCTTTTAAAAGCTGTGTCCTGTATATAACAGAATGCATAAGTATGTACTGGTCTATTTTAAACTTACCTATATCATCCCAGCCAAACATCTGCTCAACAGGAAATACATTATCATAATGAATCACCTTTTTTCTCTTAGCACCAACTTTATCATATACATAATTGGCAATAACCATATCCGGTTCTTCGCCTTCTACAAAGCTTTTTAAAGTTGTAAGAATCTTTTTGTAACTTCTGGCATCTACCCAGTCATCGCTATCAACCACCTTAAAAAACTTTCCTGTGGCATGTGCAAGTCCTGTATTCACAGCCTGTCCATGTCCGCCATTTTCCTGATGAACAGCTTTTACTATAGTAGGATACATCTTGGCATATCTGTCTGCTATTTCTGCAGTATCATCCTTTGTCGAACCATCATCAACAATTATAACTTCTACATCCTCACCGCCAATAAGAACTGACTTAATACATTTTTCCATATAATCCGCTGAATTATAGCATGGAATGGCAAATGATAATAATTTCATATCTAAACATAAATCCAAGGTTGTGCCCCGGTTTATTCCTCCTTTTTACATCCTCTCAGGACATTCTATTCCAAGCAAATCTATACAGCTTAAAAGAATATCCTTCGTAAGTGAAATCAATGATATATAGCTTTCTTTTCTTTCTTTATCCTGCTCTGCAAGTATCTTTGTATCATGATAAAACCCATTAAAAACATTTGAAATCTCATAAATATACTGACAGATTTTATGAGGTGCTTTATCCATATATGCTGCTTCCATCACATCAAGATATTTTACAAGTGCAAGTTCAAGATTCTTCTCAGAAGCACTCACCGGTGGAAGCAATTTAAGATTATCTGTCTTACCGCCCTCTGCTGCATATTTTGCAAGAATTGATTTAATTCTTACTATTGTATAAAGAATATATGGACCTGTATTTCCCTCAAATGAAGTAAATCTTTCAACATCAAACACATAATCTTTTGAAGCCTGATTAGAAAGATCACCATACTTTAATGCTGCAAGTCCGACTATACGTGCAGTATCTCTGGCTTCTGCTTGATCCATTGTCCTGTTTTCAGTTATTTTTCCATAAACAGCATCCTGAATATCTGCTATAAGATTTTCAAGTCTCATAACGCCACCAGAACGTGTCTTAAACGGCTTTCCATCGTTTCCGTTCATTGTGCCGAAGCCCAGGAATGTCATATCAGCGTCAGGCTTTACAATTCCGGCCTTTTTCGCAACTCTGAACACCTGTGTAAAATGAAGTTCCTGACGTTTGTCTGCAAGGTAAATATATGAATCAGGATGATACATTTTTTCTCTTTCTACAAGTGTAGCAAGGTCCGATGTCGCATAAAGTGCTGCACCATCTGACTTTCTTATGATACATGGAGGAAGTTCCTTCGTATCTGTGTCTTCCTGTATGTCAACAACTGTCGCTCCCTGGCTTTCATATGCAAGTCCGCTGTCTATCATTGACTGTATCATATCAGGAATGTATGGCTGTGCATCACTTTCACCTTTCCAAAGGTCAAAATGAACATTAAGATTATCATAATTTTTCTTCAAATCAGCCTTTGATACATTCATTATATGATGCCATATAGCAGTACATGCTTTATCGCCACTCTGAAGTTTCAATGTTGCTTCATGGGCTCTTGCAAGAAATGCTTCATCATCTTTTGACTTTGCACTTGCTGTCGGATATATTTCTTCAAGTTCTGATATTGTGAATGGTGGTTCAGCCGGGTATTCACCTGTGTAATTCTCATCAAAATACGGAAGTTCAGGCTTTCTGTCCCTTAACTCTTCTATAATAAGTCCCATCTGAAGACCCCAGTCTCCAAGATGTACATCTCCAATTACATTATTGCCTGCATATTTCTGGATTCTTTTAACACTCTCGCCGATTACTGCCGAACGAAGATGTCCAACATGAAGAGGTTTCGCCGCATTAGCTCCACCGTAATCAACTATTACAGTCTTATTTGTCACTTCTGGCTCATATCCGAATTTTTCTTTTTCAGACATGCTGTTCACAAAATCAGCAAGATATCCAGCTGATATATTGATATTAATAAATCCAGGCTTTACACTCTCAATCTTTTCAAACATTGAGCTGCCTGATAATTTTTCTACTACCTCATCTGCAATCATAAATGGTGCTTTCTTGTATGCTTTTGCTGCCGCCATCGCACCATTGCACTGATATTCGCATAAATCAGGTCTGTTGGATATTGTAATCTTTGCATATGATGCGTCATATCCACATTCCTCAAATGCTTTGCTGACAACATCACCAATATGTTCTATAATTGTTTTCATATATAATTATGCCTCCTGGTATATGATTTTTTCAAGAAAAAGTGCGTAACTTTCTGCCGGAAGTGACATCTGTACATCTTTGCCATCCATAATATCTCTTACTGCTTCAGGCTTCTTTAATCCATTGCCAACATCGAGCAGCATACCAATCATATATCGTGCCATATTATGTAAAAAATCATTGGCAGATATTATTATCTTTACTTTATCGCCATTTTCCACTATATCAATTGAATTAATTGTACGTACAGTTGATTTACTCTTCTTAGCAGTTGTAAACGCTTTAAAATCATGCTCGCCGGCAAAATACCCGGCAGCTTTTCTCATCGCTTTAAAATCAGGCTTCTCAAATGTATTATATCTGTATCTTCTCTCAAATACATCAGCCACATCACCTGTGTCAAGCTGGTATACATATACCTTTCCTTTTGCATTAAGCTGACTGTGAAATCTTTCCGGCACAACCTCTGCTAATATAACAGCAATATCCCTTGGAAGGTATCTGTTGAGATAATTTTTCACTTCATAAGGTTTCTTTTGCTCATCAAGCTTGAAATTGATAACCTGACCTCTTGCATGGACACCTTTTTCTGTCCTGCATCCGCAAAATATCTGGATTTCCTCACCCGTCATCTTTCTTAATATCTCAGCAATCTTATATTCAATCGTATTGATGGACTCATCCTTTCCCATACGCTGCCATCCGTCGTATCTTGTTCCATCATATTGTATTACCAGTTTATAATTATACATACTTATTCCTATTCTTCTAATACTTTCTGAACCACTTCAAGAATAACATCACTCTCGAATGGTTTCTGAATAAAGTCTGATGCACCTTTCTTTAATGCTTCAACCATATTGTTTTTCTGTCCTGCAGCTGTGACCATGATAACTTTAGCCTCTTTATCATAATCCATAATCTCGCTAACTGCATCTATTCCGTCAAGAACCGGCATTGTTATATCCATAGTGACTATATCAGGATGTAATTCTTTGTATTTATCAACGCCTTCTCTTCCATTAACTGCTTCATATACAATTTCATGTCCAGCCTTTTCAAGCATATTTCTTAAAAATCTTCTTGATGTCTTTGAATCATCTACAATTAATATCTTTGCCATAACAAATCTCCCTCTGCATTAAACACAATTAGTTTTTATAGTTTTTAAACGTACCTTGTCAGATACTGACATAATCACATTAAACTCAGTTCCGTCAATTTCCATTGTCACAACATAAAATCCATTATCACCGGATATGCTGGCATCACCATAAAATACAGGCGGTCTTAATACCACCTCAATTTCCTGGTCACTCAGCTTTGTTGCGAACATTCCGTTAGTACAATTGATAAACTCACATATTGCATCATATGCATCCGAATCAAATTCATCAAAATCAACTTGTGCAAATCTTGATGCAACCTTTATAAGTGCGTCATCGCTTCCGCCTATTGCAAAAAATACTTCTTCATCGCCATCCATCATCTGGCATCCGACAAAGTGCTCACGATGATTATCTTCAAGATTAACTTGCAAAAGACTTACATCTTCTCCCATATAGTATCTCATGCTCTTTAAAACGCACTGTAACTGCTGGACATATTTGTCGTTTTTCATAGGCACAAATATCGATACCATATTGTCAAGATTGCCCTCTTTTAATGCTTTTAATTCCGCATCGGTAAAATTAGCACCGTTGCGGTTCTTTGCTATATAACTGCTTAGTAAAATATCTCCCATAGGACCCCTCCAGGTTTCTAGTCTTTTCTTTTTCACGACTCCATTGAAAAATCAATATAACATAATAAGTATACCCTAAATAGTAAAAAAATCAAGAAAAAGAGAGTTCAAATTGAACCCTCTTTTTCACAATTACACAATAATTATTAATTTATTTATCTTCAACACTGTAGTTAGGAGCTTCCTTTGTGATATGAATATCATGTGGATGACTCTCTCTTAATGCTGCTGATGACATCTTAATAAACTGACCAGTCTCCTGAAGTACTGGAATTGTAGGTGCTCCACAATAGCCCATACCTGAACGGAGGCCACCCATAAGCTGGAATATTGTATCTTCAACAAGTCCCTTATATGCAACTCGTCCTTCAACGCCTTCCGGAACCAGCTTCTTTGCACCTGTCTGGAAATATCTGTCTTTGCTTCCGTTTTCCATAGCTGCGATAGAACCCATGCCTCTGTATACTTTGTATTTTCTTCCCTGGAACAACTCAAATGTACCAGGTGCTTCATCACATCCTGCAAGAAGACTTCCGAGCATACATACATTACCACCGGCTGCAATAGCCTTAACAATATCACCTGAATACTTGATACCACCATCAGCGATAACAGGAATTCCATACTTCTTAGCTTCTTCATATGCACTCATAACAGCTGTAACCTGAGGCACACCAATACCCGCTACAACTCTTGTTGTACAGATAGAACCAGGTCCGATACCAACTTTGACAGCATCTACACCAGCCTCACAGAGAGCTTTTGCAGCTGCTCCTGTTGCAATATTACCGGCAATAACCTGTAAATCAGGGAATGCTGACTTAATATTCTTTAATGTTGTAATAATATTCTTTGAATGACCATGTGCTGAGTCAATAACAATACAGTCAACCTTTGCATCAACAAGAGCCTGTACTCTATCCATAACATTAGATGTTATGCCTACTGCAGCACCTGCAAGAAGTCTGCCCTGTGAATCATGTGCTGATGCCGGATACTTAATCTGCTTTTCAATATCCTTAATTGTGATAAGACCTCTTAATTTGAAATCATTATCAACAATAGGAAGCTTTTCTTTTCTTGCCTTTGCAAGAATCTTCTTTGCTTCATCAAGTGTAATTCCAACTGGTGCAGTAATAAGATTCTCACTTGTCATACATTCACTGATTGGACGGTCGAAATTTTCTTCAAACTTTAAGTCTCTGTTTGTGATGATACCAACAAGCTTACCGTTATCATCTGTAATAGGAACGCCTGAAATTCTGAACTTACCCATAAGGTCATTTGCATCCGCAAGTGTATTATCAGGATGAAGATAAAATGGGTCTGTGATTACACCGTTTTCTGAACGCTTAACCTTATCAACCTCTTCTGCCTGCTGCTCGATAGACATGTTTTTATGAATAATACCGATACCGCCCTGTCTTGCCATAGCAATTGCCATTCTATGTTCTGTTACTGTATCCATTCCCGCACTCATAAGCGGAATGTTAAGCTTAATATTCTTTGTAAGCTGTGTTGATAAGTCAATCATGTTAGGTGTTACTTCTGAATACTGTGGTACTAATAACACATCATCAAATGTAATTCCTTCGCCAATAATTTTACCCATTGTAATCTTTATCCTCGCTTTCTTTTATATTATCTTTATGTTGCAAAAATATCCGAATACTTATTCGTTTCGGATATCTCTTTCAGCGTACATCTTCGTCCGCTCTTGCTATAATATTATCAGACAATATAACAAATAGCAAATAGAAAGTCAAGAAATTTTTTCTCATCTTTCCATTTGCTATTGTATTAAAAAACATTGTATATTTTATCAGTCAACCTTATATGACTGCTTAGGGACTGTTTCTTTTACCGCTTCAAGCATTGACTCTGACGGTTCTATGAGTAGCCTCTCCATCTCATTATTTACATTAAATGTATAAATGACAACCGCTTCATTCCCTTCATTGGAAGTATAATCATGTGTTCTTAACTGTCTGTGTTCCATTCTCAAAGCATCCTGGCTTCCTGTCTTTGCAACAAGCTCAGCTTTACTTAAATCGTAGACACCACATCTTTTTCTTCTTGTTCTTGCCATAATCCTGTCTACTGTAAGTTCTCCGTCAACAAGTGAATACTCATATTCCGCATTGTAATATCTGAATACAAAAACAGTAAACACTACAAGTACAGCAAATAACAGAAGACCAAATGCATGTGTCTGCGGAATTGTTGTAACTGCAAGAATACATGCTATTATCATTATTATTTTAAAGATAAGTGCATTCTTAGGTGCTTTTACCTTTATTATCTGCTCTGTTGAAACATTATACATATTTTACATCATTCCCATTCCGGCACCACCTGCTGGCATTGCTGGAGTATCTTCTTTAATAGTTGCAACAACTGATTCTGTTGTAAGAAGTGTAGACGCAACACTTGTAGCATTCTGTAATGCACTTCTTGTAACCTTTGCAGGGTCAAGGATACCTGCATCAATCATATTTACATATGTTTCATTTAACGCATCAAAACCTGTACCCACTTCTGATTCTCTTACGTTGTTGATAATAACCGCACCTTCAAGACCGGCATTAGCTGCAATATGGAAGAGTGGAGCTTCAAGAGCCTTGAGAATAATCTCAGCACCAGTCTTTTCATCGCCAGAAAGTGTCTTAGTAAGTTTTTCAACTTCCTTAGATGCATGGATATATGCTGAACCACCACCTGAGATAACACCTTCTTCAACTGCTGCCTTTGTAGCTGCAAGAGCATCTTCAAGTCTTAACTTATTCTCTTTCATTTCTGTTTCTGTAGCTGCACCGACACGGATAACAGCAACACCGCCAGAAAGTTTTGCAAGTCTTTCCTGAAGTTTTTCTTTATCAAAATCAGATGTTGTCTCTTCAAGCTGAGCCTTAATCTGTGCAATTCTTGCCTGAATATCTTCCTTGTTGCCTTCGCCGTCAACGATTACAGTATTTTCCTTCTGAACCTTAACTGACTTAGCACGTCCAAGCATATCCATTGTTGTATCTTTAAGTTCAAGTCCAAGTTCTTCTGAAATAACCTGACCACCTGTAAGAATTGCAATATCCTTTAACATTTCTTTGCGTCTGTCACCATAGCCCGGAGCCTTAACACCGACAACATTGAATGTTCCTCTTAATTTATTAACAATAAGTGTTGTAAGTGCTTCACCTTCAATATCTTCAGCGATAATAAGAAGCTTTGCACCGCTCTGTACAATCTGTTCAAGAATTGGAAGAATTTCCTGAATGTTAGAAATCTTCTTATCTGTAATAAGGATATATGGGTCATCAAGATTTGCTTCCATCTTATCCATATCTGTTGCCATATATGCTGAAATATATCCTCTGTCGAACTGCATACCTTCAACAAGGTCAAGTTCTGTCTTCATTGTCTTAGACTCTTCAATTGTGATGACACCATCATTAGAAACCTTCTCCATTGCATCAGCAACAAGCTGTCCTACTTCCGGGTCACCTGCTGAAATTGAAGCTACCTTTGTAATCTGGTCTTTGCCAGTAACCTTCTGGCTCATCTTTGCAATTGCTTCCACTGCACAATCAGTAGCTTTCTTCATACCTCTTCTTAAAATAATAGGATTAGCACCTGCTGCAAGATTCTTCATACCGGCATTTACCATTGCCTGTGCAAGAACTGTAGCTGTTGTTGTACCATCACCTGCAACATCATTAGTCTTTGTTGCAACTTCCTTAACAAGCTGTGCACCCATATTTTCAAACTTATCTTCAAGTTCAATGTCCTTTGCAATTGTAACACCATCGTTAGTAATAAGCGGTGCACCGTATGATTTATCAAGGACTACGTTTCTTCCCTTAGGTCCGAGTGTTACTCTTACTGTATCTGCAAGCTGGTTAACGCCTGCTTCAAGTGCTTTTCTTGCATCTATGCCATATTTAATTTCCTTTGCCATAATTATTGCCTCCTGATTAAATATTAAATCAAATTATAATTCAATGCCTATATTATCTATTATTCAATTATTGCAAGAATATCTGACTGCTTAACAATTATATATTCTTCATCTTCAAGCTTAACTTCTGTTCCTGCATATTTAGAATAAATAATCTTATCTCCGGCCTTAACCTGCATCTTAACTTCTTTGCCGTCTACCATTCCGCCAGGTCCTACTGCAACTACCTCTGCCTGCTGTGGTTTTTCCTTTGCCTGACCAGGTAAAACAATGCCTGACTTTGTTGTTTCTTCTGCAACTAATGCTTTAATTACGACTCTGTCGCCCAATGGTACTAACTTCATAATTAATATTCCTCCATTCTGCTGTCATTGATTCTTTCCTTGCTGGCAGCTCTTATTCTGTTAGCACTCATTATTTTCGAGTGCTAATTACGATAACATTAAAATATCACTACCCTTTTTATTTGTCAACAGCTATTTTAAATATATTATTTATTTAATGATTTCATTATAATTTTTTAATATTTTTTCTGCTATTCCATAAGGAACTAATTTGTCTTATTTTTCAATCCTATTTTTTCTGATTTTCCATAATAAAATAGATACTGCTGTGCATAACCGCCATATTTTCCGAAATGCTCCACGCCATATGATTCTATTTCCGCGTTGGAATGTTCCTCACCATCAAAATAAAGACTCTGCATAACCCTCTTTATCCAGACGTCAACCGGGAATGCTTCCCTGTAACCTAATCCAAAAAGGCTCACACAGTTAGCAACCTTCATTCCCACACCTTTTATTTTCATAAGCTGTTCACGACATTCATCCACACCACATTTTCTTAAATTCTCTTCTTTTATTATTTCATTATTCACAAATTCAACCGCATTATAAATATATGGAGCACGAAATCCCGTTTTGCACTCTCTCAATGCATCTATATCTGCTTGTGACAACTGCTGTGGCGTCGGAAAGCCATAGAAATCAATCCCGCCAACACTTCCCTGATATTTGCCGTAATCGTGTGAAATTCTTGCAACGATCTGTTTGATATGCGGAATCTGCTTATTCTGCGAAATTATAAATGAAATCAATGTCTCAAAAAATTCCTGATTAAGAATTCTTACACCCCACATCTTTTCCACAGCCTCACGCAATTTTTCATCTTCTTTCAACAAAAATGACTTTATTGCCCCATAATCTCTATCCAAATCGAAATAATGACACCATATTTTTTCAAATTCTTCTTTTGTTGTGTCAAATAAATACATCTTATCATCCTTCTGGGCTGCATGCAGAAATTTTCCATATGCTGACATTCCATATTCATCATCATCAATTTTCTGAAAATGAAAGCACTGTCCGCACTCCATCGTCTGTCCCAGATCAAAATCTTTCAGATTATGTATTATAGTATCTTTTCCTTTATATTCAACGTCCATATGTATACCCCATATCTGTCATGTAATATTATTGCTCATTTTTCTCATATAATATCACACTGTAACTGCAAAATACGAATTTTTATTATTATTTTATATTTTGCACTTTAAAAAATTTTGTTTATAGAGTAGAATACTTAGAAACAATATATCACAATGACAGTTTTGCTTCGCAAAACAAGGAGGCTAAATCCTCTGCTCCTGCAAGGGCACGGATTTACGCGAGTAATGAGCCAAAGTTTAAGCTTGCTTAAAACCTTGGCGAATACCGCGATAACAAGAAAAACTTTAAGTTTTTCTTGTTTTGCTTCGCAAAACAAGGAGGATTATATGGCTAAGAATTCTAAGAAAATTATTGCTTTGACTGCTGCCGCGGGTGCTGTCGGAGCTGTTGCCGCCACATTGGCTGCTTGCTTCACTAAATATAGAAAAAATAAAAATGCTGATAAAACCGCCGATGAAATCACGGCTGATAATGAAAATGATGACATTGATACTATAGACTTTGAATCTCTGACTAATGATACCCCACGCGAATATGTATCAATAAGTATCAATACCCACAAAGAGAAAGAATAAAACAGTTCTGTATTTATTAAATCATTTAATAAAAGCCCACGAAACACCATCAGTTCAGTGCTCCGTGGGTTTTAATTTACTTTTTCTTCTTTTCTTCTTCAGGAAGAACAGAAGCTGTTTTTATCATTGCTCTTGTAAGCGAATCTTTTGCATTTTTCCAAGGTTCATCAGCATATTTATGGTCAAATTTGTTGATAAACCATTCAACATCATCACGGACACGCTTCATGTTTTCAAGATATAACCTATTGGTCTGTTCAACAAAATCATTAAGAATCTGACCACTCATTTTTGATGATGCCTCTTCTATGAGAATTCCGTAATGCTGCGTACAGAATCCTTTGCATTCATTGTATTTTTTCCTAAATGATTCATCCTGTTTGTAAAGATAAATTATTGTATCTATATATCTTTTAAATGTATCTTCTATCCTCTCACATACAAAACATTTTGTATTAAGTTCTTTCGTATAATCAGATATGCCATTAGGCTGCACTTTTGAAAACAGCTTTTTACCTTTTACAGGCTCCTGTGCCTTTTTTGATATATCTGCTATAACCCTATCCATATGAGTTTTCATTACAAGTGCAAAACCAAGCCTGTTTTCACAATTGTATACATCTTTGATATGTTTTTCACAAAATCCAAGCTCATCTGTCTTTGCTCTTATATCATCCTCCATATAGCTGGGACCCATCGTATATTCAACCGCTGCATTTTCAAGCTCACGCTTCATATAACATACCGGACACTCACATCCACTGTCAAAAGCATCGTTAACCGGTATTGTAAATATTTTCTCTTTCATCTGCATGCAAATTCCTTTCAATTAATCCACATCATTATTGACATGTATTATTGCTATTATCTGATTATTTGCAGCCTTTGTCAAACTCAGGATTAAATGCATAGAAATTCTTTGAGTTGAGACTATCCTGAATCATTGAAAGTGCTTCGCCAAATCTCTGAAAATGCACTATTTCTCTCTCCCTCAAAAATCTCAATGGGTCAAGCACATCCGGGTCATCTGTAAGCCTTATAAGATTTTCATATGTTGAACGTGCCTTCTGCTCCGCTGCCATGTCTTCTGTTAAATCTGTAATTGCATCACCTTTTGACTGGAATTCGCACGCATTGAAAGGAATTCCACCTGCAGCCTGCGGCCAGATTCCCGCCGTATGGTCAACATAGTATGCTTCAAACGGCGTTCCTTTAAGCTGTTCAACCGTCATGTTGCGTGTGAGCTGATGCACCATTGTGCTAATCATCTCAAAGTGAGCGAGTTCATATGCCCACTCATGATGTATATATTTTATTAACAAGCCATAAAATCAAGCTATCTATACTACTTTTGAATTAACAAAGCTCTCAAACGCTGTTGCGATTACCGTTTGATACTCTTCTGAATTAACAAAGCTCTCAAACTCTTGCAAGATGCAATCTTGATGAGAATACGGTTTGATACTCTTCTGAATTAACAAAGCTCTCAAACACACATAACATGATGATGTTCATTTTTAAAGTTTGATACTCTTCTGAATTAACAAAGCTCTCAAACACATAAGATACGCTTCGGCTTGTGTTGTTGGTTTGATACTCTTCTGAATTAACAAAGCTCTCAAACCACGCTTGTTTTAAATCCGTTCAAATCTGCTGGTTTGATACTCTTCTGAATTAACAAAGCTCTCAAACTCCCGGCTACTGGGTCAAGTAGCATATAGAGTTTGATACTCTTCTGAATTAACAAAGCTCTCAAACATGCACATGGTAAAACCGTAATCCATGTCTGTTTGATACTCTTCTGAATTAACAAAGCTCTCAAACCTGTCTTGATATGCCTTAACCATCTTTCCAGTTTGATACTCTTCTGAATTAACAAAGCTCTCAAACAACGCTTACAGAGGGCGTAAAGAAATTTACGTTTGATACTCTTCTGAATTAACAAAGCTCTCAAACAACCAATACCGCATTCAGTCATCAACTGCAGTTTGATACTCTTCTGAATTAACAAAGCTCTCAAACCCAACTTCTTATGTCTAGCTTTCTTATTTCGTTTGATACTCTTCTGAATTAACAAAGCTCTCAAACCACTCTGCTTGCTAATCTATCACCTATAAGGTTTGATACTCTTCTGAATTAACAAAGCTCTCAAACGGTCGTGCAACAACGCACATTAAAACATCTGTTTGATACTCTTCTGAATTAACAAAGCTCTCAAACCTACTGTCTATTATATCTATTATAATATTAGTTTGATACTCTTCTGAATTAACAAAGCTCTCAAACAACAGATACACTAAATGCACATTTAGCAATGTTTGATACTCTTCTGAATTAACAAAGCTCTCAAACCAAACGAATCTTTGATATTAACATATTCTCGTTTGATACTCTTCTGAATTAACAAAGCTCTCAAACACAACCACTGCACCGACAACACCACCTGCAGTTTGATACTCTTCTGAATTAACAAAGCTCTCAAACGTTGTATGTATTATGATAAGGCTAGAATGAGTTTGATACTCTTCTGAATTAACAAAGCTCTCAAACAGTTACAATGATACCGGAAAAAATATTCTTGTTTGATACTCTTCTGAATTAACAAAGCTCTCAAACGTCATCCATAATAAAATTATAGTCTGTGTAGTTTGATACTCTTCTGAATTAACAAAGCTCTCAAACCAGGGTGTATTGCTTTTTGATTCGCTTAGCGTTTGATACTCTTCTGAATTAACAAAGCTCTCAAACCAGAATGCATACAATGTCCGAATTGCATTCGTTTGATACTCTTCTGAATTAACAAAGCTCTCAAACCTCAAATTCAAAATTTGAGGTTCTCACCGAGCTGTATGTGCAATGCGATTACACTGTTAATTCATCTGGTTCTATTATGCACCTATCCATGTCTAAAATCCAGCGTTTTTCCTGTAAATTCACATGAGATTGGTGTGATTCTGTTAAAATAAGATTAACCTTCTCATATCTGACAAATTCATAAAGCATGTCAATATCTTTTTCATTCAAATAATCTTTCAAATTTATAAAAAAGAAATTTTTTATATTACATATTCTACTTTGTGCCTTTATATATTCAATAATATTTTCAAGCAATCCCTGAGCATTATTTAAAAGATGCATATTAAATATTTTTAACAACGACGATATTTCGAATTCCAAATCAAATTCAAGAGCATATGAACTATTATCTGCAAGTTCATCCATAAACGCAATCAAATCAGATTTTACCTGTATGTATTTTTCCTGACAGACTGTATCAGCAATTTCCTGCAATTCTTGATACAGTTTTGTCAAAACCTTTTTACTATTAAGCTCTAATGCAAACGGATTAAATATAACATCACATGATTTTACAAAGTTCTGCTCCTTTACTCCATCTGATACTATTATTGTCCCTGCCTGTCCTTCTGCCTGCAGATTCAAATTCATTAAAAAATCAACATATGCTTCTGTATTTTCAATAGTTATAACCGTAATTTTATTTTCCTGAAGTTCTATATCCAGATTTCCAACACTCCAGACAACCCTCATACTCATATAATCACCAGTCTTTCATCTGTATCCAGAATATTACTTTTCCCACGTCCTACTATATATTCCATTTTTGCATATTGTTTTTCTGTAACTTTGAGTAACTGTACTAATCCTGCCGGTGGCCTGTTTTGCTTAATGTTGTTGATATACGCATCAGCCATTGTTGAATTCTGTACAAGTTTACAATATACAGACTCCTGCATCATAACAAAGCCGGATTTTATAAGATATTTTCTAAAATTATAATAATCACGTCTGCTCTTTGCTGTTATTACAGGCAAATCAAAAAATACAATTATTCTCATATATCTATAACTCATCCTTATAAAATTTTATCAATGATGTATCATTTTCATTTAAAGCATCAAAAACACTCTTGCAATAAATTTTAATGGCATTATTGACTACTTCCCTTCTTCCAGCAATTGTAACTTCCTGTTGTAATATTCTTAAAATTTCAAGTTTTTCTTCTCGTTCAAACTTCTGTGGCATTAATGACCTTACAATATAATCAACTAACGGACGGAATGGTTCCATTAAATCAGAACCAAGATTAAACTGATTAAACATATTATCATGAAAAAGTCCTATCTGTGTTATATAGCCATTAGAAACTATTTCTCTGTTAAATGTAGACAATATAATTCCGTATCCATAATTTAAAGCTGCATTTATACTGTTTTCTTCTGTTCTTGTAAAATCTTTGCCAAACAAAGCATTAAAATATACTTTTGCTGCATGACCTTCCCTGTTACTTGCATCGCCAATTTCTATTTCATTAATATAATTATATAGCATTTCTGCTTCTGCAAGATTCCATTCATCAAGATGTTTTGCCTGCTTTAATATTTTTTCACGTACAATCTCAGTCCATATAATTGATTTAACGTCATTTGTCCATGCCATCTGCCGCCTTATTTTTTCACTTGTATCATGTGCCCCATAATACGATACAAGTTCAGATGACGGATTTCTCTTCTCATCACAAAAAATAACTTTAATCTTTTTCTTGGTAAGCTCACTAAGCAATGCTGCTGTAAGGGATACGGCTGTACTCTCTATAATAAGAATTGATATTTCGCTTATATGTATCTTTATCTCTTCATCTTTACGCACAACCATATATCCCATATGATAATCAAGCTTTGCACTGCTTGAGATTACCACTGTACGCCAACTCATACTCTTAATAAATCAATTCTGTTCTCATATAATCCCGTGACAGATTGATTTATTAAAAGGCATTCTTTAGCATCAGTTATATTTTTGCTTATAAGCATTTTTCCACTTATAGATGCACCGCCTATTAAAGTCAAATTAGCACTAACTATTCCAACACACGTCAGTTTTATAATCTCAATAAGCAATTTTATTTGCTCTTCTGTAGTAAGATTTACAAACTTATCATAACCTTTTTTTATTTTATCGCCTACCGGATTCGGACGTAGTGTAAATATGCCCACACTATGTTTTTCGCATAAAACATTATACAATTCCACATTTTTTTCATCAGTTATAGCATCATCTATAACACCTTTATCCTGATATTTTTCAAGTTTATGAATATAATCAACCCATTTACTGTTAAGGCAAAACTGGACATAATTTCTTACAGTAAACTGTTTATTTGTTTTTCCCGAAATCTGCATATAATAACCATTAAGTTTTATTAATGACTGCAATTTAATTTTCTTCATTCTTACAGATGGATTAGTATAACCTAAAGTTTCTCTGCAATATTCTTCAAGTTTCTCTTTACTGTTTTCTAATCTATCTTTCAGATATAACGGCACCGTCTCAAGTGTTCTTATCTTTTTACCCTTTATTTCATGTTCTACAAGAAAAAGATATGCTGTTGTAACACTTGAATATCCGCCGTATTTTGTCACATCTGCCATTCTGGCATCAGATGATTTTAACGGAATATACGTATCCTGCTTAGCCTTTTTGTGACTGTAAAGTGTTGCATCGGCAATTCCACCATGTCCCTCTATCGTAAGTCTTGTAAGTATAGGTGTATTTCTTGAAAGCATCTTCTTGACCGTTGCAAGCGTTCCTGTTTCCCCTTCTTCTGGTGCTACCCATGCAGTCTTTCCATCTCTTTTCACATCCCATTTATACATATTTCCGAGATTATATTGATACTTATTATCTTTCGATGAACACTCTTTTCTAATATAATTTAACGGATTTGATGTAAATTTTGTAAAATATATATTTCCGACAACTATATTAAGATAAGCATCATGTGCATGATGAAAATCATTAATAAGCCTGCTCTTAGGAATATCATACCTTTTTCTGAAGTCCGAAACATTACCAGCCTTAGAATATACAAGCTTTGTATCGGGAAGCAATGCCGTAAGTAAATCTGCTACACCCTTTGTTCCCTGTCCAGTCTCAACTAACTGCCTTGCAATAAACCCGGCTTTTTGTTCATCTGTAAACGGATTTCTTCCGGTAAGTCTCTTGTACTTTTCTTCTGTTATAAGCCCCTCATCCCTAAGAACTTTCCATGTATATTTCATCTTTTGGTATATGGAATCCTTTATCGGATATATATCGCTCTTTTCCGCATTTGCAGGCTTACTTGCCAACACAAGATTATTATTAATATTATCATCTTTAACAAAATGTCTGGGATATATATGGTCTATATCATAGTTTGAATTGGCACTCATAAGATTATCCAAATCTATAGGTTTGCCTGTATACATATCAAGCCCCTTTTGAATAAAATATAAATAAAGTTTCTTACTTCTTAATGCACCATTTTTATCGTAATCCTCAATTCGAGAAGACATCTCTTTCTTCCACTCTTTATCTTCACTCTGAATCTTTTTATAAAGTGCAAGCAGCTGGTCTTTTCTTGATGATTTACGTCCGTTATCACCTTTTTCATCATCTTTTCTTGTCATCTCAACAAATATTCTTGTTGGAGGACATTTCATTATCTTCTCAATTTCTTTAATAATAAGTAATGTCTGCCATACCATTCGTTTTACAGGTGCAGAAAAATATTCTTCGTTCAAATCATCTATAGTATATTCTGAAAGGACTTTTTCAATTTTCCCCTGCTTTTCCTCTAACTCTTCACTATATGTAAATTCTTCACTGTGAAGCAATTCCATAAGATTATAATTAGTTTCCCACATTGCTCTTATAAGAGGCATCACTTCACCTGTTGATTTACAACATCCTGATAACTCAAGAAATTCTTTTGACAGGTTGCCCCAGTCTTTAAATTTCATTCCTGTTATTCGTTTTATCTGGTTTTCATCAAGCACATCTGAATATTTCTCTTCAAGCTGTTCCCTTAAGAATTTCCTTGAATCACCATATACAGTACACCAGAATACAATATCATCAACCATCTTTTTATATTTATCTTCTTTTAAATGCTCTCCAAATAAAGGCAAGAACTTTCCATAGGTAGAAAGACTGTTATTAACAGCAATATCAATTCCGCTTATCTGTGAATCTTCCTCAACAAGACCTCTGCTATGAAAATAATTAAATATCTGTTTTCGTGTAACTCTTTTTCCCTTTAAAAATAATGTGTTATATAAATCCTGTTTTAAATTAACCGTTATACGCTCACCATTAATTGACAAATTATTAATTTCATTTAAAACTTTAAAATTTTCGTACAAAAGAGAAGCTTTAGGTAATACTTTTTCCCCAGCAATATATGTGCAATTTCTGACCATTCTTTGTATAAACTGTTCAGATGTTTCCTTTAAATCTATCTTTTTATCAATATTCCACGGAAGTACCTGCCCCGGCTCAAGTCTCTTTACCCAGCCGTTACTGTTTGATGATACAGGTCCAACATAATATGGAATCTGAAAAGAAAAAAGCATTAATATTCTTTCTGATACTGTATATCCCGACTCATCTTTTTCATTCAAAAACGGAAGATATTTTTCAGCATTTTTCAATATTGCTTTTAATTCAGAAGCATGAATCTGATTCGGAATAACCCCATTTTTAAATGTAAGCTGTTTTGGCAGAAAATTTTCCTTATCCATCTCATTTTTTATATATTCTATATCTGTATCATCTACATTATCAACAGATTTTAACAGTTTTTTTATACTATTGTACAAATCTTCCTGCTTTCGCTCTTTATAATTTCTTCGTGACTTTTCTTCCGAGTTAAACGAATTGACATATGCACTATATGTACCGTTTTCTTCACTTCTGAACAATTTATCATATACGGTAGGTTCAAAATACTTTTTTACAACTCGTTTTAAAATTTTTAAATCTTTTTTGTGTTTTTCATAATCAGCAACTCTTGCAAATGACAAATATTGATAATTTTTCATTATCTCTGCCACCTGTGCCTTATCATGTATTTCTTTTAATTTTGAAATAATATCATATACATCTGTTCCCAGCTTTTCTTCAAGCACTCCTGCCTTTTCATCATAATCACTATCAACAAAACTAAATGTGATTTTCTTATCTTCATCTGATATTTCAGTAAATGTATCATCTATAATATCTGTAATTTTGACACTGAGTCCGCACATGCTCTTAACAAATGCTTTTTTTAACTTATCACTGTTTTTTATCTCAAGTATTTCACAAACTTTTTCTGATTTTCTTGTTCTTGAATATTCTCTGCTGCAAAGTACCTGCTCAAAATCTGTTCCAGCAATGTCCGTCTTTAATGATATTCCATACTCTTCTGTAATAAGACCAGACACCTGATTATACAAATCTGTTATCGTCTGTTTACTGCTTTCACTTCCTATTCCGGATAACAAAAAATGCCCTCTGTGCTTAAACATATTTGCAACCGCAAGATATACCAATCTCACATCTTTTTGAGAAGCATCTTCAATTAATTCTTTTCTCAAGTGAAATATCGTCGGATATTGTTTATAATAATCGGCATCTTTATAATTTTTATCATTAAATATACCATTCTTATCTTTTACATTATCCTGCTTGTCCTCAACGTAAAAAAAACTGTTATCAAGTCGTTGATAAAAATTACTGTCAACTTTCTGAATCTCATCTGCAAAATAACTTCTGATTAATCCCATTCTGACTGCATTTCTTTGTTCCCTTCTCCTTGATGTCCTGTGAGTTCTCCTCTCCACTGCCGGATTAGCTTCATCAAACTCACGGATTCCCCACATATCCTTTCCTTTAAACCTAATCAGATTATAGGCGTCATCTGTCACTGCCCATCCTACAGAATTAGTACCCATATCAAGTCCAAGATAATATTCTTTCTCCATACGTAAAACCCCCTTGACTTAAATCTTTTCTAGTGTTATTTTAATATTGAATTAACAAAGCGAGTGCAAATAAGGTTAATCCGAAATCGCCACTTTGTGGCTCTGCATGGTGCAGATTTTATTGGTCTCATATGAGACCTTTTTTTATACCCCCTCCATGACATCACGCTCTTTTATTCCAACTGTTTTAATAATATCATATCGCATAATGCTTTTCAATTACTATAATTTATTTTCACATTTACTTTCCATGTACAAATCCACTGCTGTATTATTTATTTTTTCTATAATATTCTTTTTTGCATTTTCGGGTGTATATATCTTTATAACCCATTCATCCATATCATCTATCTCTTTCATTTTCAGATATTTTTCTTCCATTATCGCCACTTCATATATATACATCATTTGCACAAAATTATATTCAAAGCATAGACTAAATAGAACATTAACTGTTACGAGGTTTTTATGAACTGTCCAAATTCTGTACAGCTTCAGGTTGTTGGAATGGCTTATGTTCCATGGCAGCGTTGGGGCGACATATATGAACCATGTAAGGCATTGGCAAGAGGAACTCTTTTTGCAGCCTTGGATAAACCTTTTAAAGGAGGCTGTCGATGAATAACAATTATATGAGAAATGCAAATATGCGAAACTGTGGATGCAGCCAGCAAAACAGAAATATACAGCAGCGAAATGCCATGCCGGCAGTTGAGACGTATAATAAAAATAAAGGACTTATGAGTATATACGAACTTGGGTTTGCCATGACAGAAGCTCTATTATACCTTGATACGCACCCCGATGATGCCGAAGCTATTGAATATTATAATTCAATAAAACCACAATATTCTGAAGCTGTTGCTGATTATGAGGAGTGTTTTGGTGCAATCATTGCAACCGGCACTAACGGATGTGGTTACTGGAACTGGCAGGCGACACCACTTCCATGGGAAAAGGAGGGCTGTTAATATGTGGAATTATGAAAAAAGGCTTGAGTATCCTATAAATATTAAACAGACAAATCCGGCACTTGCGGCTATGATTATCAGTCAGTATGGTGGACCTGACGGCGAGCTTGGTGCTTCAATGCGCTATATTTCGCAACGTTACACCATGCCCGACCGTGCTGTGGCGGGACTTCTTACAGATATTGGAACAGAAGAATCTGCACACTTATGTTGCATATTATATTTTCAAATAAATTTTCAAATTATACTTATTCATGTCATTGAAGGAATTATCGTAATACTCTATTTTACTTATAAAACTTTTTAGAAAATGATTCATTTTAGCTGCATCTATATTCTGATTATCTATAAGTTTAATACAATCATTAAAATATAATTTTTTCTCTTTATATAATAAAAGCTCTTTTTGTCTTTCACGTTCATTTTCAACCATTTCTTCTGCTTTTTTTATCTGACTTTGCGACTCTTCATTCCTCAACTTGTATTCCTCTTTGGAATATATCCCATTTTCATATGCATCTTTCTGCCGTTCATCTTTTTTCTTCATTAAATGAATATTATTTAAAATACTATCTATAGCCACATCAATACAGTTCTCTTTTTGTCTACATACACTCATATCAATTTCAAATTCCGGCAATATGCACAATAACGAATCTTTTATTATTTCTGAAATTTTTGAATACTTAACTGATTTTGTATGACATACCGATTGCCTGCTGCAAAGAATGTATGTTGCATCTTTATTATTCTTATTTCTTTTATCAGTATACTTTTTCATAATCATTGCTGCACCACACCTGCCACAAACCATAATTCCAGCAAAAGGATTTTTTAATGTCACATCTTTTTTCTCTCTTGAAATACTTCCCCTTTTTTTCTGAGCCTCATAAAATATTTTTTCATCAATTATAGCCTCATGCTTACCATCTGCCATTATTATTTCATCATTATTATGATTAAATGGTCTTGTTTTCAATATTTTTTCATCTTTCCAGATTTTAACCGTTTTTCTTATATTCCACCTTATTTTCCCTATATATACTGGATTAGATAATATTGAATTTATTGAATACGGCGACCAGTTATCTGATTTTAATGGCTTTACACTGCCGCTATCGAGAATTTTTGCTATTTTGGCAAATCCATATCCTTTATTTACATACAAATCAAAAATCATTTTTACAACATCTGCTTCTTCTTGTTTTATTTCAAGCGTATGAAATTTATCTTTTCCACTTCCTGCAATTATTTTGTTATAACCAAACGGTCGTACTGACGCTATATAATTTCCCTGCTTTACTGATGCCATCCGGCCACGATTCATAATTCTTTTTGAATATTCAAGATAATCATTTCCTCTCATCAATTCCATTTCAAAAAAACGTCTGTCATATTCATCACATAAATTGTATATTTTTGTTGGTGTTATAACAGCTGTATTAGTATATCTAAATGTGTTTATAACTCTCCCACAATCAAGCAAATCTCCTCTTGACAATCTTTGCGGTTCTATAACAAGAACACCAGCATATATCTGTGACTCCAGCATATGAAGTACCTTTTTCATTACCGGTCTGTCATCAATAGTTTCACCCGAAACAACTTCACGGCATATGTGTTCTTCCGATATTTTTTTACCAAATTCTCTTACAGCATAATCCTGAAGCTGTAACTCATGTTTTGCAAGCACTTCACATACTTGTTGTGCAGAATCATCGGCACGCGATTTTCTAAGATACATAATTACATTTTTTTCATTTATTTCCATAATTTATTTTCCTAAATAACTTCTAAATCATTATATGTATTAAATTTACAAAAAAATATATTTTTTCAAATTTACCCCTTGACAATTTATAGAATTTTATGTAGAATAACACTTGCGTTCGGCATTGTAGATAAATGCTGACATAGTTAAATAGTTTATGCGCGAGTGGCTCAGTGGTGGAGCACCTCCTTGCCAAGGAGGGGGTCGCGGGTTCGATCCCCGTCTCGCGCTCTTTTATTTAAGAAGTCGAATTTTGGCTTCTTTTTTTATATAATTACACAAAATCAGACTGCTTACATGAGACTTACCCATTCTATTAATCCGGTTAAGCAGTATATTTTTTAATATTTAACGGCAGCCGCCAGAATCTTGTATAAACATAAATTCTGGCGGCTGCCGCAATAATTTTTCAATATTATATTTATTTTACCAGCTCATTACTTCGTAACCGGTATCTGTGACAAGAACCATAATTTCCCACTGTGCCGATGGTTCATCATCGTCTGTATATATTGTCCAGCCATTATCTTCATCAACATAAATGTCAGGCACACCCATATTTATCATAGGTTCAATTGTGAATACCATTCCAGGTGCCATAACCATTCCTGTTCCTTTTTTGATAACATAACTTACAAATGGTGTCTCATGGAATTCAAGTCCAATTCCGTGTCCGCCGACATCTCTTACCACAGAATAGCCATTTGCCCTTGCGTGATCATTAATTGCCTGTGCAACATCTCCAAGGTGTCCCCATGGTTTAACTTGTTTAAGTCCAAGTTCAACACACTCCTTTGCTACATCAACGAGCTTTTTGTTTTCAGGAGAAACATTTCCTATACAATACATTCTTGATGAATCAGAAAAATACCCATCAAGAATTGTTGAACAGTCAACATTTATAATGTCGCCATCAACTAACTTTATATTACTTGATGGAATACCATGGCATACTTCATTATTAATTGACGTACACACGCTCTTTGGAAATCCCTCATAATTAAGCGGTGCTGGAATTCCTCCCATTGCTGTTGTCTTTTCATATACCATCTGGTCAATTTCTTCTGTTGTCATCCCGGCTTTAATATGTTCACCTACATAATCAAGAACCGCTATGTTGATTTTGGCACTTTCACGCATTTTTTCAAGCTGATATTCATTTTTAATGATGCTTCTAGGTGGAACTTTGTGGAATTTTTTCCTGAATGTCTCTATTTTTCTGTCGAAGTCAGCATGACACTCTCCATAATTTTTTCCACTTCCACACCAACAAGGCTCATCTCTTCTTAACTTTTTCATTATAATCCTCATTTCCCGAAATTTTTTCCATTCAACATTCAATATACGTATATCATTATCATACAATTCTGCTATTGCTGCAATGCTTCCATAATTGCCGGAAGCATCTGTTTCTTACGTGATACAACACCATCAAGATAAACTGAATCGTCGGTTGTACCAACATTAAATGCCTGTGATATTGTTGCCGAGGCATTTTTGCCACTGCACAAAACTTCAGAACCGCCGTCTAATACATTAGTAATCATAAAAAATACCATATCCATTCCGTTATCGCCGGTAACCGTACTGATATAATCTTTCATTTTCACTTTTATATTCTGAACTTCTTCCTGTTCCATACAGTTGACCTGTCCAACGCCTATCACAACATCGCCTACAGAAAACTTCTTGAAATCTCTGTTAAACAAATCTTTGGGTGTCCGGCTTTCGATATTGCTTCCAGCCTTAAACATTGCCCTGCCATACTCTTCTATGTCAATACCGGCAAGCTTGGCAAGCTTTTTGCAGGCTTCAATATCATCTGCAGTACATGTTGGAGATTTCAAAATTAATGTATCTGATATTATTGCCGAACATAAAAGTGCCGCAACATCTTTTTCCGGTACAAGATTATGTTCACAATACATCTTATATATTATAGTCGCAGTGCAGCCCAATGGCTGGTTTCTGAAAAATACAGGAAACATTGTCTGTATTGAACCAATACGGTGATGATCAATTATTTCCATAATATCAGCCGTATCCACACCATCAACAGCCTGGCTTCTCTCATTATGGTCAACCAGAATAAGCTTCTTTTTTCCATGTTTTAAAAGATTTCTTCTCGAAATCATGCCGATATATTTACCATTTTCATCTGTTATCGGGAAATCACGGAAACGCTTTTTTGCCATGACATCCTGAATATCCTCTATGAAATCTGTATTCTTAAATGTGATAAGGCCTTCCGAATGCATCATATAGTAACTTATGGGTATGCTCTGGTTTATAAGTCTGGCAACCGTATACGTATCGTAGTCAGTAACAATAATAGCACAATTTTTTTCTTGTGCAACCTTTATAATTGTCTTTGAAACTGCTGCACCCTCACATATAACAATGCATCTTGCGTCCATTTCTATAGCACATAACTGGGCTTCATACCTGTTTCCAAGTATAACTATATCTCCCTTATTGATAAATTGTTCCATTAAGTCAGGGTTTGCTGCAGCTATTACAACTTTACCGCTGTCTACTATCTGTGTTGTATCGCCTGTAACAACCTTTGCTTTCAACGTATCTACAATATTTTCAAATCGTGTCTTTGCAACTGACAATATGTTACTGTCATAAACCTCAAAATATGAACGTGATATATCGCCTATTGTAACAAGTCCCTTCAAAATTCCATCACTTGCAATAGGAAGCGTTACAACATTGTTCTTTTTCATTATTTCCCAGGCCTGTTTTATTGAAATATTTTCATCAACACCCTCAACAAAATGTATATCAACATCTTTAACCTGTGGCCGTACATCACGCATATATTCCGGCGGTTTTATCCCCAGATTTTTAAACACAAACTGTGTCTCTTCATTAAGATGCCCTGCTCTTTTCGGAATATAACATTCTCCTGTTATAATAGTTTTAAACCTGGCATAGCATACGGCTGAACACACTGAATCTGTATCAGGATTTCTATGTCCTATTACATATATAGGAGTTTTCATATTTTCCTCCATTCCACAGATAATTACTATAATCTGCTAATATTTTTAATATTTCAAAAAGACTGCCATATACGATATTGCAAATAAATACCACATATAACAGTCTTTTATATTAGTTACGGAATACAACAATCTCAGTTGATTCTGTCTCACCAAGCTGTCTTAACTTTGCCTGCATGTTCTTTATCTTCTTCTGATATACATAGAATGCATCATGTGCCTTATTGAAGTATTCCATAGCAAGTTCTACATTGCCATCTTCTTTTGCCTGCCATGACTGTGTAGCATACTTGTGAATATCATTATGTGAAGCTTTTAATTCTGCAAATTCAGTACATCCTGTAATAGCCGGGTCTGTCTGTGCTGCAAGCCACTTACCAAGCTTACATGTCTCATTATTATTAAGCTGTGTAATCTTTAAATGTTCAAAATCAACAACATTGTTATATACACGCCACATAAGAATAAAGTGGTCTATCTCAAATATTCTGAACCAGTCCTGAGTTGTAACCTCAGCAAAGCCTCGAACCATATCACTTCTTGTCGTATCAATATAACGTCCAATCTTGTATACATGTGTACCCTGTTCTTTACAATCCTTAGACAGTTCTTCGTAACTGTCAGATATGTTAGATACCTGTTTTGCAAAATCCGATGTGAATTCTGACTGTTTATCAATATCAGAAAATACTTCATCAATCTTATCTTTTATCTCTGTCATCTGTGATGCCATCTTTTCAATATCTACAAGTGAATCTTCAACTTTTTTATTACCTTCTTCAAGTTTTGAAGTTGTCTCATTCATTGATTCAGCAAGAACTCCGATATCATTTTTTAATTCATTAACATATCTTACGATATCTTCTGCTGACTCTGATGTATTACTTGAAAGCTGTCTTACCTGGTCTGCAACAACCGCAAATCCTTTTCCTGCTTCACCTGCTCTTGCCGCCTCAATAGATGCATTAAGTGCTAAGAGATTACTCTGGCTGGCAACTTTTTTAACAATATCAACAATCTCACTGATTTTATCAATCTTATCCTGAAATTCCTGCACCTGTTCATTAATCCTGCTTATATTTTCTGATGACTGGTTTACAACCTTGATACTTTCGTTCATGTTGGCTGTACTGTTCTGTGCTACTGCAAGCATCTCATGTGTATTATCCTGAATACCGCCAACTGTCTTTGAAATATTATTAATTGATTCTTCAAGATTATGACTTGCTTCTTCCATCTCAGCTATTGAGTCCGTCTGTGACTGTACCTGATCAAGCGTATTCTTTACATACGAATTATCGCCAATTGATTCCATAGCCTCATTAAGACGCATAACAAAGTTGTTATTTGACTTCTTAAATGCATGAATCAGCTCATTAAGCTTCTCTCCATATGCCGGATTATCAAATGCCGTTACATCGATCTCATCATATTCACCCTGTATGACTTTGTCCATCATCTGCATCATAACATCTATATCATGACTAACATTACTATTATTTTTATTTTTTCCAAACATAGCGATTACTCCTTCCGCTGTCTTTATTTAAGCACGTTCATGCTTAAATTCCGCACATAATATTTTTTAATATGATAACATAATTTTCAAAAAAAAGAAACACTTATTTTGATTTCACATATTATAATAAAAAAGTTTTATGGAGTTTCTATGAAGCATGCATTTAAGCGGCTTACCGCCCTTATTATGATTATGGTTTTTACATGTATATCACTTATAGGATGTACAAAACAAACGCACACAAATGATATCAGAAAAATCACCCTGAATGAAGTTGCACACTCTATTTTTTACGCACCTCAATATGTGGCAATCGAAAAAGGATATTTCAAGGACGAAGGCATTGATTTAACTCTTGTCACCGGCTTTGGTGCTGACAAAGTTATGACCGCACTCATAAGTGGAGATGCAGATATTGGTTTTATGGGGTCTGAAGCCTCTGTTTATATATATACCGGTGGTTCTTCAGATTATGCTGTCAATTTTGCACAGCTTACACAACGTGCCGGTAATTTTCTTGTCTCAAGAGATAATATAAGTAATTTTAAATGGAGTGATGTAAAAGGAAAAACTATCATCGGAGGAAGAGCCGGCGGCATGCCACAGATGCTTCTCGAATACATTTTAAAGAAAAATAATATTGATTGTAAAAAAGATGTTGAAATAGTGCAAAATATCGATTTTGGTTCAACTGCTGCAGCTTTTGCGTCTGGTCTTGGGGACTTTACTGTGGAATTTGAACCATCTGCAACAGCAATTGAGTCAGAAAATAAAGGATACATTGCTGCTTCGCTCGGCGTAGACAGCGGTTATGTTCCATATACAGCATATTGTGCCAAAAAAAGCTTTTTAAAGAATAATCCTGAAATAATACAGTCATTTACCAATGCAATCCAAAAGGGCCTTGAATTTGTAAACAGCCACAACAGCAGCGAAATCGCCGCCGTTATAGCTCCACAGTTCAAAGAAACTGACATCCAGACACTCACAAAAATAGTTGAACGTTATAAATCACAGGATACATGGAAAAATGATACTATTTTTGAAGAGTCATCATTTTCTCTGCTTACTGACATTTTAAAACAGGCCGGAGAACTTGACGAGAATGTCCCTTACAACAAACTGGTAACAACTGATTTTTCAAAGAAAGCGGTTAAATAACTTTCCTATAAGTTTACACATTCCATAAAACACAGGAATTGCACCTGCCATCCATATAAGTGTCATTACAAACAATGGCAATGGCATGCTGCTTATTGCAAATAATCCCGGGAATAACAGAATACCACCAACTATTCCAGCTCCCATCAACACGCAAACAACTGCCCTGAACAAATCAAACGGTCTGCATACGCGATACAATTCTGCCATTCCTACTGTGAGCAGGATAAAAGTAACTGATGTTGACATCTGTTCATGCGGTATTCCACTGAAATTATTGTATACAGTAAATATCGCAACGAGAAGAAAATCCGTCAATGCTGCCGGAAGTGCCTTAATAGCAACATTCACAAGAAATCTTCCTTTTATCCGGCTCCTGTTTCTTTGCATTGCAAGTAAAAATCCCGGAGCACCGATTGTAAATGCCCCAAGCAGGGACAGCTGTGTAGGATACAATGGATACCTGTGTCCTACTATAAGTGTAAACAATGCTAAAAGCATTGAAAATATATTCTTTACAAGAAACATCGAGGCTGTCCTTTGGATATTATTAACTACTCTTCTTCCTTCAAGAACAACTGATGGCATACATGAAAAATCTGAATTAACAAGCACTATCTGTGCCGCATTGCATGCCGCTTCACTTCCGGAACCAAAAGCTATGCTGCAATCGGCACTTTTGAGTGCAAGTACATCATTGACACCATCGCCGGTCATTGCGACCACATCGCCGTTATCTTTGAGAGCCTGTATTATTCTTCTCTTCTGTTCAGGCTGCACTCTGCCAAACACTGTATACTTTAGTGCCGCAGCTTCAAGTTCCTCATCTGTCTGAAGTGACGAGGCGTCTATAAATTTATCAGCATTAATAATTCCTGCATCGTGTGCAACACTTGATACTGTCACCGGATTATCTCCCGATATAACTTTTATCTCAACTTCCTGATCTGCAAAATACTTAAATGTTTCTTTTGCATCTTCTCTTATCGCATTGCCAATTGCAATAAGTGCGAGCGGTTTCGCAGGCGATGTAAGTTTCTTACCTTCCGGATTATAGTCTAAAATTCCAAACACCATAACTCTTAGACCTTTTCTTGCATATGACTCTATATGGCTTTCATATACAGAATACTCATTGAGAAGCAGTTTTTCCGGTGCACCAATTATATATGTATCTCCTGATGAAAACGTAGCACTGCTGTACTTTGTCTCAGATGAAAATGAACAGACACTCTCCGCCTGCCTCGTCTTTTCTGAATCAAAATATTGCTGCAACGTTTCCATTGTAATATTATCAGCATTGAGATTATTAACAAGATTGCCTATCATCTCATGAAGTGCCGGAAATTCACCCTGCTCATAGTATTCAAGCGGCTCAACCTGTGCAACTGACATCTTATTTTCTGTTATTGTTCCCGTCTTATCAACACACAGGATATTTACTCTTGCAAGTGTTTCCACACATGCCATTTCATGTACAAGAACATTCTTTTTTGCAAGTCTCATTACACTTACAACAAGTGCAATACTTGCAAGAAGATATAAGCCTTCAGGTATCATTCCTACAAGTGCAGCTATCATCGACACAACGCTCTGCTGTAACGTATTGCCTAGTGCAAAAAATGTTCTGCAAAACATCAATATGCCAATTGGAATAATAGCAATACCTATAACTTTCACAAGCTTGTCAAGAGAACGCATCATCTCCGTCTGCTGTTTTTTTCTCGATGCTTTCGCTTCCAGGGTTATCTTTGATGCATATGATGAAAGTCCTACATTCTCAAGAACAGCCAAACATTCTCCTGACACAACAAAACTTCCCGATAATAGCATATCTCCTTTTTTCTTTGTTATCTCATCAGATTCTCCTGTTACAAGTGATTCATTAACCCTGACAATCCCATCCACAACTACAGCATCTGCACAAATCTGGTTTCCTGATTTAAACCTGCACAAATCTCCTTTTACAAGCGTCTGCGAATCAACTTCTGACTCTTTTCCATCCCTTATAACTTTTGTTTTAGGTGCATTGAGAAGCGTAAGCCT
>ENA-OROZ01000918-OROZ01000918.1-human-gut-metagenome-genome-assembly--contig:-NODE-918-length-30269-cov-3.863970_pt1 | contig 30269 bp, 22 predicted proteins | sample MGYA00242138_ERZ509066 | MGnify/ENA primary metagenome ERZ509066 (study PRJEB26280, sample SAMEA2338691) | human gut metagenome | biome: human gut; feature: human-associated habitat; material: faeces... | reverse complement strand
ACGCAGAAGCATAAGAGAAGCACGTAAAGAGACAGACTGACTTGGAATCAGGTCGGTCTGTTTTACGCAAACCACTTGAACCAGAGATAAAGTTGCAGCAGAATGTATGGTAGAAATGGAGGTTATCATATGAGTTTAGTACCTTATGTCATTGAACAGACCAGCAGAGGAGAGCGTAGTTACGACATATACTCCAGATTATTAAAGGATAGAATTATTTTCCTTGGTGAAGAGGTAAATGAGACCACAGCCAGTCTGGTAGTGGCACAGCTTTTATTCTTAGAGTCCGAAGATCCGGGAAAAGACATTCAGTTATACATCAATTCTCCGGGTGGAATTGTAACAGGCGGATTGGCAATTTATGATACCATGCAGTATATCAAATGTGATGTATCTACAATTTGTATCGGACTTGCAGCCAGCATGGGTGCATTCCTGCTGTCCGGTGGAACAAAAGGAAAGAGATTTGCATTACCAAATGCAGAGATTATGATACATCAGCCTTCCGGTGGAGCAAAAGGACAGGCAACTGAGATTCAGATTGCAGCAGAGAATATCTTAAAGACCAAGAAACGTTTGAACGAGATTTTAGCTGCAAATACCGGAAAGCCATATGATGTAATTGCCGCAGATACAGAGCGTGACTATTATATGTCCGCAGAAGAGGCAAAGGAGTATGGCCTGATTGACGGTGTAATTACAGCAAGATAAGAGAAATAAGAAAGAGGCTGTCTCTGGGCGGATTATCCGAAGCACATATGCGGAATTCGACTACGGGCAGCCTTTACCTTTTTTACGAAGGATTTAGAAAAGATAGATGGAAATAATCGAGGTGGAAAGATGGCAGGAAGAAATAGCGAGGACAAAATCAGATGTTCCTTTTGCGGAAAATCACAGGATCAGGTACGCAAGCTGATTGCAGGACCAAACGGTGCATATATCTGTGACGAGTGCGTGGATATCTGTGCTGAAATTATCGATGAAGAATTAGAAAATGATGAGGCAGCAGGTGAAGTGGCAGAGCCGGAAGAGCAGATTAATCTGTTAAAGCCGGAAGAGTTAAAGGCATTTTTGGATGATTATGTCATTGGACAGGATCAGGCAAAAAAAGTGCTGTCTGTGGCTGTCTATAACCATTATAAAAGAATCATGGCCGGAGATGACCTCGGTGTAGAGCTTCAGAAGAGCAACATTCTGATGTTAGGACCGACCGGTTCCGGAAAAACACTGTTGGCACAGACATTAGCGAGAGTCTTAAACGTTCCATTTGCAATCGCAGATGCGACCACACTGACGGAGGCCGGATATGTTGGAGAGGATGTTGAAAATATCCTTTTAAAGATCATTCAGGCGGCTGATTATAACATTGAACGTGCACAGCGCGGAATTATCTATATCGACGAGATCGACAAGATCTCCAAAAAATCTGAAAATGTATCCATCACCAGAGATGTATCCGGTGAGGGTGTACAGCAGGCATTATTAAAAATCTTAGAGGGAACTGTTGCGTCTGTTCCGCCACAGGGTGGAAGAAAGCATCCGCAGCAGGAGTTGATCCAGATCGACACGACCAACATCTTATTTATCTGCGGCGGTGCGTTTGACGGACTTGAGAAGATCATTGAGACCAGAATGGATCAGAAGACGATCGGATTTAATGCAGATATCCGTGACAAGAGAGATTACAATATCGGTGATGTGTTAAAACATGCACTTCCACAGGATTTTGTAAAGTTCGGGTTGATCCCTGAGTTTATCGGACGTGTGCCGGTAACGGTATCTTTGGATATGCTTGACAGGGACGCATTGATCCGCATTTTACAGGAGCCGAAAAATGCGCTGACCAAACAGTATCAGAAGCTGTTTGAGTTAGACGGTGTAGCGCTTGACTTTGACAAAGAAGCACTTGAGGCGATTGCAGATAAAGCGTTAGAGCGCAAGACAGGAGCGCGTGGACTTCGTGCGATCATGGAGGCTGTTACATTAGATCTGATGTACCACATTCCATCGGATGAATCTATTACACAGTGCCAGATCACAAAAGAGATGGTGGATGAACAGCTTGCGATCGAAGAACGTGAACTTGAAAAGATAGAGGAAAAACAGGTTGGATAATAAAGCGATGAAAATGCCTGCGGTGGCACTTCGCGGAATGGTCATCCTTCCGGGGATGATCGCACATTTTGATGTGAGCCGTGAAAAGTCGATTCATGCAGTAGAACAGAGTATGATGGATGAACAGAAGATCTTCCTTGTTGCACAGCGTGATGTGGAGCAGGAAGAGCCTGGCATCGAAGATTTATATCATATCGGTATTATTGCAGAGGTCAGGCAGGTCATAAAATTACAAAACAACATCGTCAGAGTTTTAGTGGAAGGAACAGAGCGGGCACAATTGTCCGCTTTTGTTTCTCAGACGGACTTTTTAGAGGTGGAACTCACGCGGTGTGAAGAAATTGATGAGGGATTGTCGGACGAGGCAAAAACGGCTATGGTGCGCAGTGTACAGGACACATTTGAAAAATATGTAACTGTCAACCCGCGTGTCGGAGGTGAAATGCGCAGACAGGTCAGGGAAGAAAAGAATCTGCCGAAGATCATGGATCTGATCGCCAACAATCTTCCTTTTTATTATGAACAGAAGCAGGAAATATTAGAGGCAGTTTCACTGACGGAGCGCTATGAAGTTTTGATGGCGCTTCTTTTAAAAGAAATTGAGATCACTGCGATCAAAAATGAATTCCAGGCAAAAGTAAAGAAACGTGTGGATAAGAACCAGAAGGAATATATCCTGCGTGAACAGATGAAGCTGATCCGGGAAGAACTCGGCGAGGATAATACGGAGTCAGATGCGGATGCCTATTTAGAACAGTTGAAAAAGTTAAAGGCAGACAAAGAAGTCAAAGAAAAGATCAGAAAAGAGATCTTACGCTTTAAAAATATCAGTGGAAGTTCTTCGGAGAGTGCAGTCAGCCGCGGTTATATCGAGACCATGCTGGAACTCCCATGGAATAAGGCATCCAAAGATAACAAGGATCTGAAAAATGCAGAGCGCATTTTAAATGAAGATCATTACGGATTGGAAAAAGTAAAAGAGCGTATGTTAGAGTTCCTTGCTGTGCGCAATCTGACGAAAAAGGGCGAGAGCCCGATCGTATGTTTAGTCGGACCGCCTGGTACCGGAAAGACGAGCATTGCCCGTTCCGTGGCGCGTGCACTTGATAAAAAGTATGTTCGAATCAGTTTAGGCGGCGTCCGTGACGAGGCAGAGATCCGTGGACACCGGAAAACTTATGTCGGTGCGATGCCGGGACGTATTGTCAATGGTCTGCGCAGTGCCGGCGTGAAAAACCCACTGATGCTGCTTGATGAGATCGATAAAATGAGCAGCGATTATAAGGGCGACACTGCATCTGCCATGCTTGAGGTGCTCGACGCAGAGCAGAACTGTAAGTTCCGCGACCACTATATCGAGGTTCCGATTGATCTGTCAGAGGTACTGTTTATTGCGACGGCGAACTCTGTACAGGATATCCCGCGTCCGCTGCTCGACCGTATGGAACTGATCGAGGTGAGCAGTTATACGGAAACTGAGAAGTTCCATATTGCAAAAGAGCATTTGCTGCCGAAGGTAAAAGAGAAAAACGGTTTAAAGCCGGAACAGTTAAAGATCAGTGACCGTGCGCTGCAAAAGATCATTTCCGGTTATACAAGGGAAGCAGGTGTGCGTAATTTAGAGCGCAGGCTGTCTGAAATTGCAAGAAAATCTGCAAGGGAAGTATACGAATCCGAAGTCAAATGCGTAAAAGTTACAGGTCAGAATGTAGAAAAATATCTTGGAAAAGAGAGATATACGTTTGATCAGAAAAACGAGAACGATGAGGTCGGAATCGTGCGCGGTCTGGCATGGACGAGCGTCGGCGGTGATACGTTGGAGATCGAGGTCAACGTGATGCCGGGCAAAGGCGAAGTACAGCTTACCGGACAACTCGGAGATGTGATGAAAGAGTCCGCACAGGCAGGCTTAAGTTATATCCGTTCGGTAGGGGAAGAATATCATATTCCAAAGAAGTTTTTTCAGGAAAATGACATTCATATCCATATCCCGGAGGGGGCAGTGCCAAAAGACGGACCGTCCGCAGGTATCACGATGGCGACGGCAATGCTTTCTGCGATCACACAGACTCCGGTCCGTGCGGATGTCGCAATGACAGGAGAGATCACACTGCGCGGCAGAGTTCTCCCGATCGGTGGCTTAAAAGAAAAGATCCTTGCAGCGAAGAATGCCGGAATCAAAACGATCTGCATTCCGAAGAAAAACGAGAAGGATGTGGAGGAGATTTCTGCGGAGATCAAAAAAGGCTTAGAACTTGTATTTGTGGAAAAAATGCAGGAAGTGCTTAACGTGGCATTTGTAAAAAGACAAAAATAAGATTTTCTGCCGGCAAATAAAAAAGAATGTTTTAGAAATCATAGCAAGTGAATGAAGATAACAATGAGGAGAATAACATGGTAATAAAAAATGTAAATCTGGAAATTGTCTGCGGTGTGACGAGTAAAGTGCCGGATACTGCATATGCGGAGGTAGCTTTTGCAGGAAAATCAAACGTTGGAAAATCATCTCTGATCAATGCGCTGATGAACCGCAAAGCACTGGCACGTACTTCCGCACAGCCTGGAAAAACGCAGACCATCAACTTTTACAATATCAACGATGCCATGTACCTTGTCGATCTTCCGGGATACGGCTATGCAAAGGCATCCGAGGAAGTAAAGGCAAAGTGGGGAAAAATGATCGAGAATTACCTTCACACTTCAAAGCAGTTAAAGGCAGTCTTTCTTTTGATCGATATCCGCCACGATCCGTCTGCAAACGACAGAATGATGTATGAGTGGATGGTGTATCAGGGATTTGCACCGATCATTATCGCAACTAAGTTAGACAAGATCAAACGAAGCCAGATCCAGAAAAACGTCAAAGCGATCCGTGAGGGCTTAAACGTGCAGCCGGGAACTATGATCATTCCGTTTTCAGCAGAGACAAAGCAGGGGCGCGATGAGATATGGGAGCTGATCGATTCATTTGTGCTGCCGCAAGAGGATGCGCCATCCGTTGAAAATGCAGAAGAAAAATAAAATGTTCGCGGAGTTATACATTTATTCATGCCAATAGAATGTTTGCAGAGCGTGCATTCTATTGTTCAGGATAAAAGAATGTACGCAAAGCGAGCATTCTATTGTTTAAAAATATGTCAGAATATGGTATGCTGAAACTATAAAAATTTACAAAAAGCAAAAAATCTTAACAGGAAGCAAACTCTTATCAGATTGCGCCTGTATGAGGTTCATGCTAAAATAATCACAATGACGAAGAGTCAGTATCGGAGGATAGCCATGAAAAAGAAAAAAATCGTAATAGCACTTGGTCATGAAGCACTTGGTACCACATTACCGGAGCAGAAAGAGGCAACAAAACGCACTGCAAAAGCGGTTGCTGACTTTATCCGTGATGATTATCAGGTAGTCATTACACATAGTAACGGGCCACAGGTTGGTATGATCCATACAGCAATGAATGAGTTCTGCAGATTATATCCGGAGTATACCGCTACGCCAATGTCTGTATGTTCTGCAATGAGTCAGGGATATATCGGTTACGATTTACAGAATGCTATCCGTGCCGAGCTGCTGAATAAGGGAATTTATAAGACAGTTTCCACAGTTCTGACACAGGTTGTTGTCGATCCATATGATGAGGCTTTTTACAAACCAGGTAAGGTGATCGGACGTGTGATGACAGAAGAAGAAGCTGAGGCAGAGGAGAAAAAAGGAAATCATGTCACAGCAGTAGAAGGAGGATTCCGCCGTATCGTTGCAGCACCGAAGCCAATGGATATCGTTGAAATCGATGCGATCCGTGCATTATCGGATGCAGATCAGGTTGTTGTTGCCTGCGGAGGTGGCGGTATTCCGGTACTTGCACAGGACAATAATTTAAAAGGTGCGAGTGCAGTCATTGAAAAAGACCTTGCAGCAGGAAAATTAGCAGAACTTTTAGATGCTGACATGTTAGTCATTTTAACAAGTGTGGACAATGTATGTCTGAATTACGGCACAGAGAATGAGAAACCTCTTTCGACCATGACTGTTGCAGAAGCAAAACAGTATATGGAAGAAGGTCAGTTCGGAGAGGATGACATGCTGCCAAAGATTCAGGCGGCCATTGATTTTATTGGAGATTCCGCAATCCGTTCCGTACTTATTACAAAGCTGAACAAAGACGGCACCTATGTGAGCGGTGGACCGGGTACGATGATCACGAAATAAACTGCCATTTTTATGGTAATAATAAGACTGAATCGATTGCCGAAAATAAATTTTTTTACGAGGAAAAAAGATGTTTAGAAAAACAAAAATTGTTTGTACTTTAGGACCTTCAACAGATAAGGAAGGTGTATTAAAACGCCTGATCGAAGAGGGAATGAACGTTGCCCGTTTTAATTTTTCCCATGGTGACCATGAGGAGCAGTTAGGACGCCTTCAGATGTTACAGAAACTTCGTAAGGAATTAAAGCGTCCAGTCGCAGCACTGCTTGACACAAAAGGACCGGAGATCCGCCTGAGAGATTTTACGGACGGAAAAGTCGAACTTAAGGATGGACAGACTTTTACCCTGACAACCGATGAGATTATGGGAGATGCAAAACGTGTTTCCATTACTTATAAAAACCTGCCGGAGGATGTAAAACCGGGAGATCGCATTCTGATCGATGATGGTCTGATCGGAATGGAAGTAAAAGAAATCAAGGTGACATCTGGCGCAAAGGCAGATAAAGATGGCAATAAGCCAAAAGATATCATCTGCCAGGTGTTAAATGGCGGTGTGATTTCCAACAGAAAAGGCGTGAACGTTCCGAATGTAGAATTGTCCATGCCATATATCAGCGAAAAAGATTATGGTGATATCGTATTTGCGGTAGAGCATGATTATGATTTTATTGCTGCATCTTTTGTCCGTACCGCAGATGATGTGCTTGCAATCCGCAAGATCCTTGCAGAAAAAGGCGGCGAGGATATCAATATCATTGCAAAAATTGAAAATATGCAGGGTGTACAGAATATTGACGATATTATCCGTGTTTCCGATGGAATCATGGTAGCGCGTGGTGATATGGGTGTTGAGATCCCGTTAGAGGATGTACCGGTGATCCAGAAGATGATAATTAAAAAAGTATACGATGCAGGCAAGAAGGTTATCACAGCGACTCAGATGCTTGATTCCATGATGAAACATCCGCGTCCGACCAGAGCAGAGGCAACTGACGTTGCAAATGCAATCTACGACGGAACCAGTGCGATCATGCTCTCCGGAGAGACAGCTGCAGGTATGTATCCGATCGAGGCTTTAAAGACTATGGTGCGTATTGCAGTCCGTACGGAACAGGATATCAATTACTTACAGCGTTTTAAAATGCGCAAAACCATGAGCAACCCGGATGTGACCAATGCAATCTCCCATGCGACATGTACAATGGCAGGAGATTTGAATGCGGCAGCAATCATTACGGTAACAAAATCAGGACGTACCGCCCGCATGGTTTCCAAATATCGTCCAAACTGTCCGATTATCGGAGGATGTCTGACAGAAAAGATTTACCGTCAGCTTGCATTATCCTGGGGTGTGATCCCGCTTATGATCGAGGAAAAGACACAGGCAGAAGAGCTGTTTGACTATGCAGTCGATGCAGCAGAAGCAGCAGGAATCATTTCAAAGGGCGATGTTGTTGTCTTAACCGCAGGAGTTCCTCTTGGTGTATCCGGTACGACCAACCTGATCAAGGTGCAGGTGGCAGGACATATCTTAGTGGAGGGACAAGGAATCGGAACACAGAAGATTTCTGCAAACCTCTGTGTATGTCACAGCGATGAGGATTTAAAAAACTTTAAAGTCGGAGATATCATTGTTGCAAAAGATACCAGCAATGCCATGATGACACAGATGCGTGAGGCATCCGGACTGATCGTGGAAGCATCCGGCGAAAACTGCCATGCGGCGATTGCAGGATTAAGCCTTGATATTCCTGTCCTGATCGGTGCAAAACATGCGCTTGATGTCTTAAAATCCAGTGCATATGTAGAATTGGATTGTGAGAACGGACTTGTGACAGCAAATTAATTTGCAACAAATTTTGTTGACTGGAAATAGAAGATTAAAGTGAAAGAGAAAAGGATATGAAAGGCTCTAGAGAGGGTCTGCATATCCTTTTTTCCATATTCCGGTCCAGTATAGCAGATACAGGATTATGGCAGAGGTTCCATTACTGATTACAACGGAATACCAGACGGATGCCACTCCCATATGAAATACATTTGCGCATATCCAAAGAGACAACAGACGGAATAGCCATATCCGGGAAGCATCTACGAGCATTGTGATCAGTGTATGCCCACATCCCTGGAACAATCCCTGTGATACATTATAAAAAGCGTTTGTAAAGCACCAGAATGCAATAATGGATAAATAGTCTGCAGCCAGAGGGATGACTTTGGCATCTGTTGAAAAGAATGATACCATAGTCTGGGAAACAGGGCGTCTTGAAAAAATGAATCCCAGAATAAGTAAAAATAAGGTACACATTTTTAATGAATAATGGAAGGTTTTCTTCGCCCGCTCTGTGTTTCCGGCTCCCATATTTTGTCCAACTATAGTAGAAACGGCGGAACCGACACCACTGGCTGGCATTGTGATAAGACTGTTGATTTTGTTGCCAATACCATAGGCGCTGGTTGCAATATAACCATAAACATTTACATTTCTGGTCATGATCAGCGTACCTAGCTGCATGGTGCTGCCGCCAATCGCAGTTGGCAGACCAATTTTGATAATGGCGCGTATCATTTTTTGGTCAAAGACAAAATTTTTAAAAGAAATCCGTATGAGCTGATTTGATTTTGTAAGAAGGATCAGTCCAATGAGAGCGCAGGGGATTTTTGCTATAAGCGTGGCAAATGCTGCGCCTCCGATTCCAAAGTGGAACACAATGAGGAAAAGAGGATCTAATATCAGATTGATCATGATACCAAGCAGATTGAGAAGCATGGGTTTTACAGTGTCCCCCTGCGCCTGTTTCACGGCTGTGAATAAATTGATCATGAACAGAAATGGCATATCAAGAACCACAATTCTCAAATAAGTAAGACCGTACTCATAGACCACTCCCCTGGCACCGAGCCAGGTGACTAATGCCGGGGATATCAGCCAGCACAGTAATGCACAGATGAGGGAGAAACCAAGGGATGTAATACAGATATGATTTGCCATTTTGTTTGCCTGTTCATCTTTTCTGGCACCAAGGTATTGCGATATAAGAATTGCACCTGCGGTTGTTATGCCGCTGCCAAAACTGTTAAGGATATTTTGAAATGGTGATACGAGCGTTATGGCAGACTGGTTTTCTGTTCCGATCCGTCCAAGCCAGAATGTGTCCGTAAGATTATACATCGACTGGATAAAACTATTGATCATGACCGGAACGGCGAGCATAAGGATTGCCTGGGACAGGTTTCCATTTAGAATCATATTTCGTTTATTTTCAGATATTTGTTTTGGCATAGGAGCTCCTTGTGGATTTATAAAATATGTTGACAGGTTGTATTCATATGGTTCATAATATGACAAAAAAACAGTATATTCCTTGAAAAAAATGATAAAAACACATAAAAGTACAGAAAAATGGAGAATTATATGTTTCAGGATATGTCAAAAGATTTTGATATTAAGAAGATCAGAAGAAGTAATACGATATCTGAAAGTAACTGCGAGCCACATGTACATCCATTTCATGAAATTTTTTATCTTTCCAGTGGAGAGTGCACCAGCTTTATTGATCACAATATCTATAAGTTTGGAAAAGGTGATCTTGTAATCGTTCCGGGTGGCTGTCTGCATAAGACAGTATATACCGGGAAAGGAATTCATGAAAGGATTGTTATCAGTTTCCGGCAGGAGATTACGGATTGGATCAAAGAACAGATCGGAGCGGAATATCTTAAGAACTGTATGGTTCCGGGGGTAATCAATATACCGGAAAAACGCAGAAACTATGTGGATTCCCTGCTGGATAAGTTAATGTTTGAAAATGATACGCCGGACATATTATCAACGGCATTTATAAAAGCAGGACTTGTTGAACTTTTGCTGTTTATCATAAGATGCAAGGAGTATGAGGACAATGTTATAAAAGAGATTGATGTTGATAACCGAAAAATCCAGGAAGTTGCAACATATATTTTTGAACATTATACGGAAAATATTTTACTGGAAGATGTGGCGGATAAATTTGACATGAATAAGTCATTTTTGTCTAAGAGATTTAAGACAGCGACGGGGTTCGGGTTTAAAGAATATATTATTAATCTCCGGATACAGAATGCATGCAGGCTGCTGCTGGAAACGAATAAATCTATCACAGATATTGCTTTTGAATGTGGATTTAATGACAGTAACTATTTTGGGGATTCGTTTCGAAAGATAAAAGGTATATCACCACGCAAATACAGAAAAAATGAAACATTTTAGTTTGGGATACAAAAGAAGCCTTCATAAAAAGAAGGCTTCTTTTGTCAGGTAAAGACAGGCAGGGAGGTTAGCCCATCGTTACTTCTACATTTACATCTTTCTTCTCAGCCGAGAATGGAATCGTAGTTCCCTCTACCGGCTGTCCATCCACGATCATGGAAACCACACCTTTTTCTACATGATTTGGATTCTTTACGGTGATATGGTAGCTGACACCGCGGAAATCACGTTTGGCGGTAAAACCATCTAATTTGGATGGAATACAAGGATCAACAGTCAGACCATCATAATCCGGGCGGATACCAAGGATAAACTGGGAAACATCAAGGAAGGTCCATGCGGCGGTTCCTGTCAGCCAGCTGTTCTTTGCCTCACCGAAGTTCGGGGCGTCTTTTCCGGCAATCATCTGGGAGTATACATAAGGCTCTGTGCGGTGGATCTCGCTGATATCCTCAATGTATGCAGGACAGGTTCTTGTATATACCTGCCAGGCACGGTTGCCTCTGCCAATTACAGTCTCCGCGATAGAGATCCATGGGTTGTTGTGACAGAAGATACCTGCGTTTTCTTTGTATCCTGGTGGATAAGAAGAAATCTCACCAAGTTCCACATGATATCTGTGGTAAGGCGGCTGTAACAGTACGATACCGTATTTCGTGTCGAGATATTTTTCGACGGATTCCATTGCCTTTAAGCAGCAGCCTTCCTCTAAACCAATCTCAGCCATAACACAGAAGCCCTGTGGCTCAATAAAGATCTTGCCATCTTCGCATTCTTTTGAACCGATCTTATTTTTGTAATGATCGTAAGCACGCAGATACCATTCGCCATCCCAGCCGGCATCCATAACGGTTTTTTCCATCTCTGCGATTGCTTTCTCTGCAAGTTCTGCTTCCTCCGTCATGCCCTGATGGCGGCAGATTGCTGCATAATCTTTTCCGTAGCGGACAAACATACCTGCGATAAATACGGATTCAGCATTCGGGCCTTCGGAAGGACCAAAAGTCTGGAAAGATTCACCCGGCTCAGTCGAGAAGCAGTTTAAGTTGAGACAGTCGTTCCAGTCGGCACGTCCGATCAGCGGTAAATTGTGCGGTCCCAGATGTTCCATTGTATAATGGAAGGAACGGCGCAAATGCTCCATGAAAGTGGTTGCTTTGGAAGCATCGCTGTCATATGGTGTCATCTCGTCGAGAATTGAGTAATCGCCGGTCTCTTTGATATAAGCTGCAGTTCCGGCGATCAGCCATAACGGATCATCGTTAAAGCCGCTTCCGATGTCAGAGTTGCCTTTTTTGGTGAGCGGCTGATACTGATGATAAGCACTTCCGTCCTCGAACTGGGTAGCTGCGATATCTAAGATACGCTCTCTCGCACGGTCAGGGATCAGATGTACGAAACCGAGCAGATCCTGACAGGAATCACGGAATCCCATGCCACGGCCGATACCGGACTCAAAGTAAGATGCGGAACGGCTCATGTTAAAGGTAACCATACACTGATACTGGTGCCAGATGTTTACCATACGGTCTAATTTCTCCTCACTGGAAGAAATGGTAAAATGGGACAGCAGTTCGTTCCAGTAATCTTTTAATTTGACGAGTGCTGCGTCTGCTTTTTCTGCGGTATCAAAACGGGAGAGAAGTTCATCGGCACGTTTGCGGTTGATGACTCCATCCTCAGCACGTCCAACCCATTTTTCCTCTACCGGATTCTCAACATAACCAAGTACGAAAACGTAGGTCTTTGTCTCGCCCGGAGCAAGAGATACTTCAAGGTGGTGGGAACCGATCGGTGCCCAGCCGCTTGCAACAGAATTCTTTGAAGTTCCGTTTACAACAACTTCCGGAGCAGAGTTTTCACCGTAAGCGCCTAAGAACGAGTCACGGTCTGTATCAAAACCGGCGATCGGAGCGTTGACAGCGTAAACAGCGTAATGATTTCTGCGCTCTCTGTATTCGGTCTTATGATAAAGAGCAGAACCGTGGATCTCAACCTCACCGGTGGAGAAGTTACGCTGGAAGTTGGTCATATCGTCCATTGCGTTCCACAGGCAGAACTCTACATATGAGAAAACAGAAAAATTGCGGATTTCATTGCTCTCATTGGTAAGGGAGAGTTTTCCAACTTCACATGTCTCACCGACCGGAACAAAAGAGGTAAGCTCTGCGGTCAGTTTATTTTTGGTTCCTTTAAATACGGAATAACCCATACCGTGACGGCAGCTGTAAGCATCCAGTTCTGTTTTGGAAGGCATCCAGCCCGGATTCCAGATCGTGTCACCATCTTTAACATAGTAGTAATGTCCATTGGAATCGAGCGGTACATTATTATAACGGTATCTGGTCAGGCGGAGTAACTTTGCATCTTTGTAGAAACTGTAACCGCCGCAGGTGTTTGAGATCAGGGAAAAGAAGTTCTCGGAACCAAGGTAGTTGATCCATGGCAGTGGTGTTTTTGGAGATGTGATGACATATTCTTTGTTGGTGTCATCGAAATAACCGAATTTCATAATAAAATCCTCCATATACATAAATATTGATAAGTAACGATTTCGAAAACGATTAAGTTTTCATCCTTTAATAAAAAGTATATATTCAGAAAGAATAAAAATCAATACAAAACATTGAAAAACAGGCAAATATAGCAGATTAGACAAAAAAAATATACTTTTATGGATGAAAGCGACAATAGCTATTTTCTGATGAATAATTAAAATATTTTACGAAAACGTATAAGAATTAGATACAAAGTACTGAGATTACAGATAATTGGTCTAATATTTAATGTAAAAATGCACAAAAACTACTGCAAAAAAGTGTAAAAAGCGACGAATTGCCAAAAACCAGTTGCAATTTGCTTATGGATGACATATAGTAAAAGTACGAAAACGATTAAGAAATATTTCAGAAACAGGATTTCGTTTTCGAAGAGAAGCTGGAGGTTTCCATGGTATCATTAAAAACGATTGCAGAGAAATGTGGAGTATCTACTGCCACCGTAAGCAAGGCTTTAAATGACCAGAGAGATATCAGCGAAGAGACAAAGAGCCGTGTCAGAAAGACAGCAGAAGCACTTGGTTATTTTCCAAATGCGGCGGCGAGAGCACTAAAGACAAACCGTTCTTATAATATAGGAGTTCTCTTTGAAGAAGAGGCGGGAAGCGGTTTGACACATGAGTATTTTTCCGGAGTGCTGAATGGATTAAAAGTTCAGTCGGAGAAACAGGGATATGACATTACATTTATCAATACCTGTTTTGAAAATCGCAAGATGTCCTATTATGAACATTGCAGATACCGGAATTTTGAAGGAGTTGCGATCGTCTGTGCCGATTTCAATGACCCGGATGTCTTAGAACTGATGAATAGTGACCTGCCGGTCGTTACGATTGATTATGTACATCATAACTGTACGGCAGTCAGTTCCAACAATATTCAGGGTATGGAAGATCTTGTAAAATATATATACGGGCAGGGACATCGGAAAATTGCATATATTCATGGGCAGCAGGCTTCTTACGTTACGAAAGACCGGCTGGCAAGTTTCTACCGGACGGTGGATGAACTTGGTCTGAAGATTCCGGATGAATACATCCGGACAGCAGATTACTTAGAGACCAGGGAGGCAGCAAAACAGACAAAAGAGCTGCTCAATTTAGAAGATCCGCCAACCTGTATCATTTATCCGGATGACACCTCTTTAATAGGAGGAAGGAACGTCATCATAGAGATGGGACTTCGGATTCCGCGGGATATTTCGATTGCAGGATATGACGGAACGAGGATGTCGCAGTTGTTACATCCTCAGCTTACGACGATCAGACAGGACACAGAGCTGATCGGGAGTGAGGCAGCCAAGCGGCTGATTGGCTCCATTGAGAAACCGAGAACAACTCTCGTAGAGAGAGTCGTTATAGAAGGGATCTTAGTTGCAGGTAAATCTGTTGGACGCATTTAAATGTAGTTGCAGCTACATGCGGACAGCATTTTTGCAGAGATGTATGCGGAGAAGCGGCAGAAGATTCCGGACTATCTGCTTTCAAAGCAGCAAAACAACAAAAACAATGGTCAAAAGACCACATATTAAGGAGGAGGGTTTTCTATGAAGAAGAAAATCGTTAGCACATTATTATGTACAGCAATGCTTGTAACCATGATGGCAGGATGCGGCGGTAATAACGCAGCAAACACCAGCACAAACAGCGGAAACAGCAGCTCAGCAGATACGGGCAGCAGTGACGCCGCAGCCACAGATGAGGCAGCACCGGCGACCGAAGCTGCAGCTTCAGATGCAAGTGCTTCAGATGAAGGAAAAGTACTTAACATCTACTGCTGGAACGAAGAGTTTAAGAGCCGTGTTACAGATCATTATCCGGGATATACTGAGGTGGATGCAACCACAGGTACGATCGGTGATGTAACTGTAAAATGGAACATTACACCAAACGATGACAATGCATATCAGAACAATCTGGATGCAACATTATTAAAACAGGCTGATGCATCAGCAGATGACAAGATCGATATCTTCTTAGTAGAAGCTGATTATGCATTGAAATATGTAGATACCGATTACACAATGGCAGTATCTGATCTTGGAATTACTGATTCAGATCTTTCCAAACAGTATCAGTACACCAAAGATGTTGTTACAGATTCTAACGGCGTATTAAAAGGTGTTTCATGGCAGGGCTGTCCTGGCGTATTATTCTATAACAGAGATGCAGCAAAAGCAGTATTAGGTTCTGATGATCCGGCAGAGGTTCAGAATTATGTGAAAGACTGGGATACATTTAATGATACAGCAAAGAAGATGAAAGATGCCGGCTACACCATCACATCTTCCGTAAATGATACATACCGTGTATATTCCAACAACGTTTCTTCCAAATGGGTTGTTGATGGCAAAATCAATATTGATGACAACATTATGAAATGGGTGGATGATTCCAAAGAGCTTGTAGATGCAGGCGAGACAGGAACATATGATATGTGGAGTGATGACTGGAAGAAAGGCTTCTATCCGGAAGGAAATGTATTCTGCTACTTTGGACCTGCATGGTTAGTAAACTTCTCAATGGCAGCAGATACCGAAGGCAGTATCGGTTACAACGGCGGCTGGGGTGCAACCGAAGGACCACAGGGCTTTTTCTGGGGTGGTACATGGATCTGTGCAGCAACAGGAACAGATAACCAGAGTCTTGTAAAAGATATCTTGCTTCAGATGACAACCAATGATGATGTTATGAGAGAGATCATCGAGAAAGATGATGACTTTGTAAACAACCAGGATGTAATCGTTGAGATGGCAGACAGCTCTTACGCAAGTAAAATCTTAGGCGGACAGAATCCGCTTGGTATTTATAATGAGGGTGTATCCAAACTTGATTTAAGTAATCTTTCTTCATACGATCAGGGATGCAACGAAGAATTTCAGCATGCAATGAAGAACTATTTTGAAGGAAGTGCAACGAAAGAAGAGGCATTAGACTTGTTTTACAAATCAGTTTTAGAGAAATATCCGGAATTAACATATTAAGAAGATGAATGATCTAAAAATAACAATGGAAAGCACGCTCTGCGGATATTCTGTTGTTATGAATGAAAAGCTGCGCCTGCCGGAATGCAATAAGGAAGGCAGGTGCGGTTTATTCAGGTTAAAATGCCAAGCGCAGAGCTGACAGCATGTTTACACAGGATAAAGGTGAAGGATGCTGTGAGCTCTGTGGATGAAAATAATACACTCTGAAAAAGGAGGTCAGATTATCATGAAAAAAAGTAGTGGAAAGGTAGTAAGGTACAATAAATGGGGGTATATCTTTTTGATTCCATTTATTGTAGTATACGTTATTTTTCAGCTGATCCCATTAGTCAGCACTATTTACAACAGTTTCTTTGAAAACTATATGTCAGGACTGACACAGGTCGGACCAAAGTTTGTCGGACTTGCAAACTATCAAAAACTCTTTTCTGATGGAGATATCTGGGTTTATACAAAAAACACTATGGTATTATGGATCATGTGTTTCGTGCCGCAGATCATTTTATCACTGGTACTTGGCGCCTGGTTCTCCGATGTACGTCTTAAATTAAAAGGAACCCGTTTCTTTAAAACAGTTGTATATCTGCCGAATCTGATCATGGCATCTGCATTTTCCATGTTGTTCTTTACGTTGTTCTCTGATGGAGGACCCATCAACTCAATGCTGATGCAGATTGGATTGGTTGATACACCGTATAAATTTTTATCGAATGTAGGAAGTGCAAGAGGACTGATCGCATTGATGAACTGTCTGATGTGGTTTGGTAATACGACGATCCTTCTGATGGCAGGCATGATGGGTATCGATACCTCTCTGTTTGAGGCAGCAGAGGTCGATGGGGCAACTTCTTCGCAGGTATTCTGGCAGATCACATTGCCATTGTTACGTCCGATTCTTGTATATGTGGTTATTACATCTCTGATCGGTGGTTTACAGTTATTCGATGTACCGCAGATCTTAACCAATGGAACCGGTGACCCGATGCGTTCTACCATGACGCTGATCATGTTCTTAAATAAACATCTCTACAGCAAGAACTATGGTATGGCTGGTGCATTGTCAGTTGTTCTGTTTATCATTACAGGTATCTTAAGCCTGGTAGTATTTAAGATAACCGGCAATGATAAGAGGAAGGGGTGAAGATCATGAATGAAAATCGTAATCTGAAAAAAGGTGTAGGAATTCATGCAAGAAGACTGATCGCATATATCGTACTGATCATTGTTTCCATATTGTGTCTGTTCTGGTTTTATGTACTGTTTATCAATGCAACCAGATCAAACGGTGAGTTACAGTCAGGTTTTACGCTGGTTCCGAGCAGCCATCTGTGGGAAAACTGGAAGAATTTGAGAAATGGAACGCTTCCGGTATGGAACGGTATGTTCAACAGTCTGATCGTTTCTTCGCTCAGTGCAGTACTCAGCGTATATTTTTCAACGATGACAGCTTATGCGATCCATGCATATGATTTCAAACTGAAAAAATACATTTATCCGTTTATTTTGATGATCATGATGATTCCGACACAGGTAACTGCACTTGGATTTATCAAACTTGTTTCCAACATGAACTTAGAGGATTCCTTTATACCTCTGATCGTGCCGACGATTGCGGCTCCGGTTACATTTTTCTATATGAAACAGTATATGGAGAGTACACTGCCGTTGTCACTGATCGAGGCAGCACGTATCGATGGTTCCGGTGAATTCCGTACCTTCAATGCAATTGTAATGCCACTGATGAAACCGGCAATTGCTGTGCAGATGATCTTCACATTCGTAAGCAGCTGGAACAACTACTTCACACCGGCATTGATCTTACATGATGACAAGAAAAAAACACTGCCTATCTTAATCGCACAGCTGCGTGCGGCTGACTGGCTCAAGTTTGATATGGGGCAGGTATATGTGATGATCGCATTTTCCATCTTCCCGGTTATCATTGTATATCTGATCTTATCCAAACACATCGTACAGGGTGTTGCACTTGGAAGCGTAAAGGGTTAATAAACGGATTGCTGTACTACATAAAAATGAGACTGCCATATGGGTGGTCTCATTTTTTAACTCTTATTTTTGATGAAAATCTTTGACAATGTCACTGGTAAATAAGCCGGTTGTGTGCTATACTATTATCTATGATTAGTAGAAATAAAGGATCGGATGTGTTGGGGTACATGGGTGCAGACAAGAACGGACAGGCTGGATCTTTGTAAAATACACATAGAAATGGAGAGGAATATGACAGAGACAGGATTATGGATTTTTCTGATTTGTTTACTTGTAGTAGTCATCATAGCGACTGTGGTTGCAGTAGTGTCAGCAGTATCAGGTGCTACGGCAGCGATCGTGGATGATGAGGAATCAGAGGAAGAGTAGGAATCAGAGGAAGAGTAGGAATACAGCAGGTATAAGAGAAAAGCCTCTTGTCAGTTTTGTATAGGTGTATAGCTGACAGGGGCTTTTTTGTGCACAGGATTCTGCCTTAATCAGCAATCTAAAAAAATATAAACTGGTACGAAAGTCTTGCAATCCATTTTGAAACAGGTAAACTAAATATATTGTGGCAAAATATTTGCTGCCAGGTGTTTATTACAAATGTCTTGCGTATTCAGGTGGAGGGACAAAAGAGAGTGTTGTCAAAATTAAGTGTGAAGAAACCGTATACTGTGATCGTAGGCGTGATCTTAGTCATTGTGTTAGGAGCCGTATCCCTAACCAAAATGACCACAGATCTACTGCCGGATATGAGTCTGCCATATGCCTTAGTCATTACGACGGATATGGGGGCAAGCCCGGAGAAAGTGGAATCCGATGTGACAGCACCTGTCGAGGCATCCATGGCGACGACTTCGAGCATCAAAAATGTGAGTTCTGCCTCCTACGATAATTATTCGATGGTGATCTTAGAGTATGAGCAGAATGCCAATATGGATTCGGTCATTATCGAGATCCAGCAGAAATTAGACCAGTTAGAGGGTAGTTTTCCGGATGGTGCCGGGAAGCCGATGATCATGCAGATCGACCCGGATATGATGCCTGTAATGGTGGCATCTGCCGATGTGGAAGGCATGACGCAGTCAGAGATTTCGGATTATGTGGAAAATGAACTTTCGCCGGTGCTTGAGAGTATCGACGGTGTGGCATCTGTTTCTACAACCGGAACTGTGGAAGAGAACATTCATGTCACATTAGATCAGGATAAAATCGATGCACTGAATCAGAAGATCCAGAGTAAGATCGAGGAACAGTTTACTGAACCGCAGGAACAGCTCGATCAGGCTGCCGAGCAGGTGGAGAGTGGACGCAGGCAGATGGAAAGCGGAAAAGATCAGCTTGCAAACCAGCTTGGACAGGCAGAAAATGAAGTGATCAATGGTAAGTCACAGGCGTTTGTGGCAGAATCAGATCTGAGTCAGAATTATACAGTATTGAAAGCGACCGATGAGCTGATAAAGCGGGCAATCCCGGAACTCCAGAGTATTTATGAACAGGGAATGGGATTAAAAGCAGACATTGAACAGGCACAAAAAGAAGCCCAGATGAACAGTGACGATGGAAGCAGACGTATAGAAGAACTTTTAGAGGAGGCGAAGATTTCCGGAGATCAGGAACAGATCAATCAGATCCTTGCGATGACCGGGGAAAATCAGGAGAGCATTGCGGAAGCAGGAAAACGTCTGGAATTATTACAGGAAGAACTGTTAGAACTGAATACATCCTTAAATCAGCAGTGGGCAGATCAGTTAGCAGCGTTAAATGTGAGTCTTAGTTCGATCGATGATATTCCGCAGGTGATTACGCAGCTGTCACAAAAACAGGTTGAGATCCAAACAGCAATGGCAGCTCTGCAGACTGCACAGGAACAGGTTACAGATGGAAAAACTACCTTAGATGATGCGTATGTAACGTTAAACCGGATGGAGATCGACGGGATCTTAGAGATGAGTGAAGCGTCTGCACAGCTTGCGGTCGGGGAAGTCCGGTTAGAGCAGGGACAGGAAAAATTAGACGAGTCAAAGCAGAGCGCGCTTGATTCTGCAGATCTGAATCAGATTTTGTCGGTGGAAACATTAGGCGGAATATTGACAGCACAGAATTTTTCCATGCCGGCTGGCTATGTCAATGAAGATAAGAAACAATATCTGGTGCGTGTCGGGGACAAAGTTTCGTCGGTGGAGAAACTAAAAGATCTTGTGCTTGTGGATGTAGGACTGGATGGAATCGAGCCAATCCGCTTATCGGATGTTGCAGAAACAGAAGTGGTGGACGATACGGGAGATTCCTATTCCAAGGTAAACGGAAATCCTGCGATTATGCTTTCCATTGAGAAGCAGACCGGGTACTCTACCGGGGATGTAACAAAACGGATCAAAACCAGATTTGAATTACTGGAAAAAGAAAATGACAAACTTCACATGACGATTTTGATGAATCAGGGAGTTTACATTGATACCATTGTGGAGTCAGTCATGGAAAATATGATTGTAGGTGCAATTCTTGCCGTACTTATTCTGATTCTGTTTTTAAAGGATATCAAACCGACTCTGGTGATCGCATGCTCTATTCCACTCAGCGTGGTTTTTGCAATCGTTTTGATGTATTTTACCGGAATATCGTTAAATATCATTTCATTGTCCGGTCTTGCGCTTGGCGTCGGCATGCTTGTAGATAATTCGATTGTCGTGATCGAAAATATTTACCGGCTCAGGAATCAGGGATTATCGATCCGGAAGGCAGCAGTTGAAGGAGCAGGACAGGTGGCAGGAGCTATTTTTGCATCCACGCTCACAACGGTCTGTGTGTTTGCGCCGATCATTTTTACGGAGGGTATCACAAGGCAGCTGTTTGTGGATATTGCACTCACGATCGCCTATACGTTAGCGGCAAGTCTGATTGTGGCGCTGACGTTTGTACCGATGATGGCATCCGGTGCGCTGAAGAATACCAGGGAAATCAAACATCCGTGGTTTGACCGCATTTTAGATGGATATGAAAAAGTTCTGCGTGTGGCACTGCGGTTTAAACCGATCGTACTGATCTGTGTGGTAGTTTTTCTGGTGGCAAGTGTGACGCTTTCCGTTTCCAAAGGATTTACCTTTATGGACATGAATATGGAGACAGAGCAGCTCACGGTCACGGTTTCAGCGAAAGAGGATGAAAAGCTGACATTTGAGGAACTGACGGAGCGCGCGGATGAGGTTGTGGATAAGATCTCTGGCATCTCCGGTGTGGATTCGATCGGAGCCATGGCAGGCGGCGGTGGAATCATGTCGATGGGCGGCAGTACGGACAGTGTGACCATGTACGTGCTCATCGATGATTCCGGGGCGACTGGCAGTGAGATCACTGCCTCGATACAGGCGCTTACAGCGGATCTTGACTGCGACGTGAATACGGACAGCTCTGCGTCGGATATGAGTTCCTTTTTCGGAAGCGGTATTTCCGTGCGGGTCAGCGGAAAAGATTTAGATAAGCTGCAGAAACTCGCAGGGCAGATCGCAGAAGTCGTGGAAAAGACGGAGGGCACTGTAGATGTGGACGATGGTCTTGGAGATACGACACCGTCTTTCACGGTAAAAGTGGACAAAGAAAAAGCTGCAAAATATGGCATGACAACAGCGCAGGTGTATCAGCTTGTCTATAAACAGCTTGCATCGAATACGTCATCCACAACGATCTCGACGGATTTAAAAGACTATAAAGTATATGTGCAGAGTGGGGAACAGGCGGATGTCACGCCAGGGGATATCCGTAAGCTGACATTTCCTTATACAGACCGTATCAGCGGAGAGACAACAGATATTCCCCTGAAAGATATCGCAGAGTTTGAGGAAGGTGAGTCCTTAAATGTGATAAACAGAAGCTCGCAGACGCACTATATCAGCGTGACAGCCGGTGTGGATGAAGATCACAATGTGACGCTGGTAAGTAACCAGATCCAGAAAGGATTAGATAAGATCAAGCTGCCGGATGGATATGAGATCTCCATGACCGGGGAGGATGAGACGATCCGGGATGCGATGAACCAATTGTATCTGATGCTGATCTTAGCGGTGGTATTTATTTATCTTATCATGGTTGCACAGTTCCAGTCATTTTTGTCGCCTTTTATTATTATGTTCACGATTCCGCTTGCATTTACGGGAGGTTTCTTTGCTCTGTTTGTGACAGACAATGAAGTCGGCGTGGTATCCATGATCGGATTTGTCATGTTAGCGGGTGTCATCGTCAATAACGGAATCGTGTTAGTCGATTATATCAATCAGCTGAGAAGAGAGGGCATGGATAAAAAGGAGGCGATTGTCACAGCCGGAAGAACGAGACTGCGCCCGATCTTAATGACGGCACTGACCACGATCCTTGCAATGTCCACGATGGCGATGGGACTTGGAAGCGGTTCGGAGATGATGCAGCCGATGGCGATCGTGACAGAGGGCGGTATGCTATATGGAACGCTGCTGACACTGATCGTGGTGCCATGTATCTATGATCTGTTTACGAGGAATAAGAGTATGGTGGAGGAAGAGATCTAAAAAAACAGTTGACAAACCCCGCGTCCCCTCGTATGATAAAAACAGCAAAAAACAAAGGTTGTGAGAAAGAGGAGTACACATAAACTCTTTGCAGAGAGGGAAGTTCACCGGCTGAAAGACATCCCAGAGAAAGATATGTGGAAGGTAGCTTTTGAACCGGAATGCTGAGAAAGCATAGCTGTATGACAGGATATAAGAACAGGCATTGCAGATATGCACAGGTATTCACGACTCATCCACGTTACAGGATGACCGGTCAGATATGGAACTGGCTGGACATGAGCACCAACAAAGGTGGTACCGCGATCATATTCGCCCTTTGTATTCCGTATGGAATACGAAGGGCTTTTTTTAATTCATAGGAAATTATGTCCTGTGAATCAAAACCGCCTATCTATCAGAACTAAAAAAGGAGAACAGATTATGTGTCAGAATTGCAGTAAAGAATTAGCAAAGACCTACGATCCAAAAAGCATTGAAGACCGTTTATACAAAAAATGGGAAGACAACGGCTATTTCCACGCCGAAGTTGACCGCAGCAAAAAGCCGTTTACCATCGTGATGCCGCCGCCAAACATCACAGGACAGCTTCACATGGGACATGCCCTCGACAACACCATGCAGGATATTTTAACACGTTATAAGAGAATGCAGGGTTACAACGCATTATGGCAGCCGGGTACAGACCATGCGTCCATTGCAACTGAGGTAAAGGTAATCGAGAACCTGAAAAAACAGGGCATCGACAAGCGTGATCTTGGAAGAGAAGGATTCTTAGAAAAATGCTGGGAGTGGAAGGATGAGTATGGCAGCCGCATCATCAACCAGTTAAAGAAAATGGGATCTTCCGCAGACTGGGAGAGAGAGCGTTTTACGATGGACAAGGGCTGCTCTGAGGCAGTACTTGAGGTATTTGTAAAATTATATGAAAAAGGGCTGATCTACAAAGGTTCCCGTATCGTCAACTGGTGTCCGGTATGTAAGACTTCCATCTCAGATGCCGAGGTAGAGCACGAAGAGCAGGACGGATTCTTCTGGCACATCAACTATCCGGTTGTCGGCGAAGAGGGAAGATTTGTTGAGATCGCAACGACAAGACCGGAGACATTGTTTGGTGATACCGCAGTTGCAGTGAACCCGGACGACGACCGCTACAAAGACATCGTCGGAAAGATGTTAAAACTTCCGATGACAGACCGCGAGATCCCGGTGATCGCAGACGCTTATGTTGACAAAGAGTTCGGAACCGGATGTGTAAAGATCACACCGGCACATGACCCGAACGACTTTGAGGTTGGAAAACGTCACAACTTAGAGGAGATCACCGTCATCAACGACGATGCAACAATGAACCATTATGCCGGAAAATATGAGGGCATGGACCGCTACGAGTGCAGAAAAGCACTGGTGGAGGATCTTGAAAAACAGGGACTGCTTGTAAAAGTAGAGCCGCATTCCCACAACGTAGGAACCCATGACCGCTGCGGCACAACCGTTGAGCCGATGGTAAAACAGCAGTGGTTTGTAAAGATGGACGAACTGATCAAACCGGCTGTGGAAGCAGTGAAAAACGGAGACATCCAGTTACTTCCAAAACGTATGGAGAAAACATACTTTAACTGGACTGACAATATCCGTGACTGGTGTATTTCCAGACAGCTCTGGTGGGGACACCGCATCCCGGCTTATTACTGCCCGGACTGCGGTGAGATGGTGGTAGCAAAGACTGCACCGGAGAAATGTCCGAAATGTGGATGTGACCACATGGAGCAGGATCCGGATACCTTAGATACCTGGTTCTCATCCGCACTCTGGCCGTTCTCCACATTAGGCTGGCCGGATAAGACAGAAGATCTGGATTACTTCTATCCGACCGATGTACTTGTAACCGGATACGATATCATTTTCTTCTGGGTCATCCGTATGATTTTCTCCGGCTATGAGCAGATGGGCAAAGCACCGTTCCATACCGTATTGTTCCACGGACTGGTTCGTGATTCCCAGGGACGCAAGATGAGTAAATCTTTAGGAAACGGTATTGATCCGCTCGAAGTAATTGATAAATACGGCGCAGATGCACTCCGCCTGACACTGATCACCGGAAATGCACCGGGAAATGATATGCGTTTCTACTGGGAGCGTGTTGAGGCATCCAGAAATTTTGCCAACAAAGTATGGAATGCATCCCGTTTCATCATGATGAACCTTGAGGGAAGCGAGATCAAGGAGCCGTCACTGGATGAGTTAAAACCGGCAGATAAGTGGATCTTATCCAAGGTAAACACACTTGCAAAAGACGTGACAGAAAATATGGATAAGTACGAGATGGGAATCGCCGTACAGAAAGTTTATGATTTCATCTGGGATGAATTCTGTGACTGGTACATTGAGATCACTAAGACTCGTACTTATAATAAAGAAAATGATCCGGCATCTGCAAACGCAGCATTCTGGACATTAAAGACCGTACTGACAGAGGCATTAAAACTGCTTCATCCGTTCATGCCGTTTATCACAGAAGAGATTTTCTGCACACTGCATCCGGAAGAAGACACGATCATGCTTGCAAAATGGCCGGAGTACCGTGCTGACTGGAATTTCCCGGCAGAGGAAGAAATGTTAGAGCACTGCAAGGATCTGGTAAAAGGTGTCCGTAATGTGCGCACAGAGATGGATGTTCCGCCATCAAGAAAAGCGAAAATCTTTATTGTTGCTGAAGATGCCGCTTTGCGTGATTCCTTTGAACTGACCAAAGAGGCTTATGCAAACCTTGCCGGAGCAAGTGAGGTCATGGTGCAGCAGGATAAGACAGGCATCGGGGAGGATGCAGTATCTGTTGTGATCCCTGGCGCTACACTGTATCTGCCATTAGAAGATCTGGTTGATTTCGAGAAGGAAAAAGGGCGTCTGTTAAAAGAGCAGGCACGTTTAGAGAAAGAGCTTGCACGTTCTAAGGGAATGCTTTCGAATGAAAAATTCTTAAGCAAAGCACCGGAAGCAAAAGTGCAGGAAGAGAAGGACAAACTTGCCGGATACGAACAGATGATGGAGCAGGTCAAAGAACGTTTGGCACAGATGTCAAAATAATTGCAAGATAATGAGCGCAAGAACGGCGAATTGGATCATGTGCTGATTTTGCACATGATATAATAAGACTGCCGAGCGAAGCTCGTGTAGATCATGATCATGAAGCATTGCTTCATGATATAATAAGAAGGAGCTATGCACGATGGGTATCATCTTTACTGGTCAGCCGGTAAAGTGGTGCCTGCCTTGTATAGCTCTTTTTGGTAAAATAGCACCAAAAAGGATGCGTTGTGTTAAAGAATTTACTTGAAAAAGCATAAAAATACTAGTATTATATAAGATAAGGAATATTCTACGTTACTATATATACATACATCAGAAAGAATTGGGGAGCACGCCTATGGTAACAGAAGAAAAACCAATCGTACGGATGACGGCAGATAGCATGGAAGCGTATGTTATGCTTATAACACCAGACGATGGGGGAGAATATACAATTGAATCATTGCAGAAAGCATTGGATGACAGAGGTGTCAAGTACGGAATAGATGAAGCAGCGTTGACGGAGCTGATTGATGAAAAAAAATATGGTGTGGAGACGTTAGTTGCGCAGGGAACAGAGCCGGTAGACGGAAAAGACGGTTATTATGATTACAATTTTAACTGCAACTTTGATAAAAAACCGTTGATGCGGCCGGATGGAACCGTGGATTACTGGTCTGTAAAGTCGATAGAGTCTGTGGTGCAGGATCAGGTGATTGCGGAGTACCATCCTTGTGTGGAGGGAATGGACGGCAAGACAGTCACTGGAAAGCCGATACCTGCAAAGCGGGGAAGAGAACAGCTTCCACTGAAAGGAAAAGGATTTGAACGAAGGGATGATAATACCTATGTTGCGCTGATGAGTGGTAAGATCGAGACACAGAATGACAGGGTTGTGATCCTTCCGGTACATGAATTGTCCGGCAATGCAGATCTTTCCAGTGGCAACATTGATTTTCATGGTGATGTTGTGATCCACGGAAGCGTGGAAAGCGGCGTTATAGTAAAAGCAAGCGGTACGATCACAGTGGATGGAATCGTCGAGGCATGTACTTTAGAGGCAGGGAAAGATATTATTTTAAGAAGTGGAATGCTCGGTGGAAATAAGGCATCAGTAAAGACAAAAGGCAGTATTACCGCAAAGTTTTTTGAATTTACCCGTATTGAATGTGCAGGCGATATCCGTGCAGATGTGCTGATGGATTGTCAGGTACAGTGCTTTGGAAAGATCATCATGAATGGAAAACGCGGAAGCATCATCGGTGGCCTTACACATGGAGTGTGTGGAATCGAGGTTACGACATTAGGAAATGATGCCGAGAAAAAGACCGTTATTATGGCTGGTGCAAGTCCGGAAGGATATGCAAAACTCAGACAGTTGGAAAAGACGATTCAGGAGTTGAGTCAGGGATTGGCACAGATTGAAGAGGGGCTGCGCAAGTTTGAAGAGCTGGAAAAAGCGCGTGGAGTCAGCTACAAAGACGATCCGAGGCGAGTGACATTGCTCCGTATCAAGATCCGTGATACTGCGACATTAGCACACAGCAAAGAAGAGGCAAAGCAGCTGCGCAATCTGATCGAGAGTGCGAGCGGTGCATGTGTTACCGTTTTGCGGGGGACTTATCCGGGAGCTGTGATCCAGATCGAGGATACCAAGCTGCTTGTACAGAATTATGTAAAAGCAGCTGAGTTTTACAAGCTGCAGGATAAGATCAAGACGAGAGAATGCTCATAAAACTGCTGTCGAATATGGCAGAAGTTTTACGAAAAACTTAATATAAATTTACTTGATTATTGTCACCACTATATTATAATATAGTGGTGATTCTTTTTGCCCTTAATTATGTGGTGGAGAGAAGAATCTTAAAATAGATGTTTGCCATAAACAAATGGCAGAAAAGGACAGGTCGATTATGATTAATTTTGAAGAAGAATTAAAGAATTTTAAACCGAGCTTAGAGGTAGAAGAGGCAGAACAGGCAATATATAATCATGAATTAACAGATATGACAGATGTTTTAAAAGAGATGATGCAGGAGTTAAAACATAATATGTAAGACATCTTTTGGAAAAGTCGAATGTAAATTCATGAAGTGAGGGAAAGAATGAAGTGCTATAATTGTGGAGCAAAGCTTGGAAGGGAAAATATCTGCCCTGAATGCGGCGTAAATGTAAAAATATATAAAAAAATTGTCATGGCATCCAATGAATATTACAATGATGCACTGGCAAAGGCGAGTGTCCGTGATCTTTCAGGAGCAATAGAAAGCTTGAAAACAAGCCTGAAATTCAATAAATTAAATATAGATGCAAGAAATCTGCTGGGACTCATCTACTTTGAGATGGGCGAAGTGGTGGAGGCATTGACAGAGTGGGTCATCAGTAAGAACTATCAGCCTGCTGAGAATGCCGCAAGCCGTTATCTGGATGAAATACAGAATAACAGATCAAGACTTGAGACAATCAATCAGACCATTAAAAAATACAATCAGGCGTTATTGTACTGCAGACAGGACAGCCGTGATCTTGCGATTATCCAGTTGAAAAAGGTACTGTCACTGAACCCGAAATTAGTCAGTGGACATCAGCTTTTAGCATTGCTCTATATTCAGGAGGGCAAATATGATCTTGCCAAGAAGTCTTTGCGCAACGCCGGAAAGATTGATGCAAATAACACGATCACACTTCGTTATTTAAAAGAAGTGAATGCAGGATTAAAGGAGAATACGCCGGGTAAGAAACAGAAGGAGGAACAGATTTCCTACCAGAGCGGCAATGAGACGATCATCCAGCCGAAGTATTTAAAGGACAATTCCGCAATGAGTACGATTCTTAATATGGTCATCGGTATCGCAATCGGTGCGGCAATTACCGGATTTCTGGTTGTACCGGGTGTGCGCCGTCAGGTGCAGAATGATGCCAAAGCGCAGGTGCTCGATGCGAATAACACTGTTTCGTCCAAGAATCAGGAGATCAGTACACTGCAGAAGCAGATTGATGATCTGACGAGCCAGATCACTGAGGTCAAGGACAGCGCAGAAGGTTCCGAGAATAAGATCAGCACATATGACCAGTTATTATCCGCATATGCATCCTATTCGGATGGAGATATTGAGGCAGCAGGCAATGCGCTTGGCAATGTCAATGAGGAATACTTAAGTGACAGCGCAAAGAGTGTTTATGAGACGATTAATGCGCAGGTCAATGCTGATTATCTGGAGTCCTTATATAATCAGGGATACAGCGATTATAACAGTCAGAAATTTGAGGAATCCATCACCAGCTTGCAAAAAGTTGTGGACATGGAGGAAACCTACAAAGATGGATATGCACTGTACTATTTAGCACAGGCTTACCGTAAGAATAATGATCTTGAAACGGCAAAGACTTACTATCAGAAGATCGTAGAACTGTATCCGGGTACAGAGCGCGCGGCGAATGCACAGAATTACATCAATATTGAAGAGTAAAAATCATTAAAAAAATTAAATAAAGATGATACAAAAGACGTCTAAGTGATATTAGGCGTCTTTTTTTATTCATAGGGTATTGAAAGCAAAAGGTGACTTTTAAACCAATTAAAAAAGTAACAGGAAAGGAGCATTTATGGAAGAAAAGTATCAGTTAAAAGAAGGATGTCTGACGATACAGATGCCAAAAGAGTTAGATCATCATGAGGCGGGCAGGCTTAAGATGGAGGCAGATTTTCTGATCGGGGCATATCATGTCAGACGGCTTGTGTTTGATTTTCGGGAAACAGAGTTTATGGACAGTTCCGGGATCGGTCTGCTGATGGGTAGGTACCGGGCACTTGGCATGAGGGGGAAATGTGTGCAGGTTATCAATGTGAACAGTCATATTGCAAAGCTTCTGCGGCTATCCGGAGTGGGAAAATATATTGAAATCTGTGGAAGTGAAAAATCGGCAGGTGAACAGGAGGGTGTTTATGATGGAAAACACAAATGAAATGACGATCATTTTTGACAGCAGACCGGTAAATGAAGCACTGGCAAGAGTTGCTGTGGCTTCATTCTGCACACAGCTGAATCCTACGCTGGAGGAAATTTCGGATCTGAAGACCGCAGTATCGGAGGCAGTGACCAACTGCATCATACACGGGTATGAAGGGGAGATACATAAGATCCGGGTAGAATGTCGTCTCCGGGGGCAGGAGCTTCAGGTAGATGTGACAGATCACGGAGCCGGGATCCCGGATATCAAAAAAGCCATGGAGCCTCTGTTTACCACAAAGGCTGATAAAGACCGCTCCGGTATGGGGTTTACATTCATGGAGGCGTTTATGGATGAGCTTCAGGTGGAATCGGAGGTTGGCCGTGGAACTACAGTGCACATGAAAAAGATCATCAGGAGGTAACTATGGATCGTACTCTTGTCCTCATCGGGCGTGCACACCAGGGGGATAAAGCGGCAAGAGATCTTTTGTTTGAGGAAAATACAGGACTGATATACAGTGTGGCAAAGCGTTTTCTGGGACGAGGGGTGGAGATGGAGGATCTGTTCCAGATCGGCAGCATCGGACT